>ERZ651776.972-NODE-972-length-36801-cov-4.559471_pt1 | contig 36801 bp, 35 predicted proteins | sample MGYA00514761_ERZ651776 | MGnify/ENA metagenome assembly ERZ651776
TCCCTACTCCCGAATCCCTACTCCCGAATCCCTACTCCCGAATCCCTACTCCCGAATCCCTACTCCCTACTCCCTACACAGTTTCACCAACCCTCCAACCCTCCCATCCTCAATCCCTCCAACCCTCCAACCCTCCAAACCTCCAACCCGGCAACGACTACAACGACGACAACGATTACAACGACAACAATGGCGTGTAACGACACCAAAAAAAAAAATTACAATGAAGGTGAAATAGAAAAATTTAGAATTCATGTAACAATGCGTCTCGTAGCTGGTCTTTTCCGTCTTTGAAAGCAGTGCCAATAGTCTCGTCCCCCTTTGATACAGCGTCTCCAGGAAAGCCTAGTGCTGCCTCCTTCAAAACTTCCCTTAAACCACCAAATTGCGCAAGCAATGCGAGGCATGCCTTGACACCTAGCGATGGCGCAAGATCCATCATAAACTGGACTTGGTTGGCAGTGTTTTCTTTTGCAAAGGGGTCTTCGTCAGGACCATATAACGCTTCGCTTGGTAACGAGCTTGAATCCGCAGCTCTGTATTCATCGCTGATAGTGTCCGCGATGATGCTTGATATGGAGCTTGGTGCAGCGTATTTCATGGAGACAAATGGCTGGAAGCCATTCTCCGGGAGGAAGACATTGGTAATTTCGCCGACTTGTTGAGACAAAGGAGCAGTCATTCCGCACCTTGGCACGCAGAAAATGATAGCCAACCGATCGTATTTACCCGAAAGGGTGATCAAAGAGCGTACAAAGCTCCTTGTTTTCTCCGCCTCGCCTGTCAAGAAAAACATTATAATCGCGCTCGAGGGCAGCATTTCAACGTCAACGCCAATATCGTCGAGCTTCGAGGTGTCGAACATTCTCAAGTTGTGCTCTTTTGCTAATGCCGAAAGTGAAGACGGGAAATTTTGGACAAATGACTCTGAGCAGAGGAGAATGCGGCGCTTTATTTCGTGGTTGGGCACAACATTGACAGAGTTTGCCTCCTTTTCGATGCCCGTCTCATTCGTAGGTTGCTCGTCTTTGTTCAATAAATTTCCGTGATAATCGTCTCTGTCATTTTCGCTGCCAGTTGCGCTAACATCCGTCGCGTCGACGCGAATGCGTTTGTTGTTCTGCAATGCGAGGAAATCTCCGAGCATACTTTTTGTGCCCAAGTTGGTGCGTTTTCTTGGAGAAGAGGCGCCGACAATCCGCTTTTGGGGGATGGTCGATGTAGATGTAGATGCAGATGCAGATGCAGACGCAGATGTAGATGCAGATGTAAATTTAGAGGAATGAGCATTCCCTCCCATGGCGAATATAGTCTTGGGCACAGAAGAAGATGTCGATGGCAACAACAATGGCGATGCCGGTACCGGTGCCGGTGCCGGTGCCGATGGCGATGGCGATCGCGATCGCGATGGTAACGCGCCGGATGGTTTCGGCCTCTTTGGTGAGGGCTCGGCACCGTCGCTAAACATTTTCTTCGTCAGAGGCGTACCGGTAAGGCTCTGCGTACGAATGGACGATTTGCTGGCGCTGAAACTCTCCATTTTGAGGATGTTCTCTCCGAGGGCTGTTGTGTACAGCGCAAAGGAGCTCATGTGAGATGTAGATGATTTGTAGACTGCCTGCGTGACGACACTCGAGGATAGGTCAAATCCAACAGTCCCTTTCCCCATCGATGATTCGCTGATATCGCTGATATCGCTGATATCGCTGATATCGCTGATATCGCTGACAGCGGCTTCGTCTAATCTCGGCAAAGTTTGCTCGAACGATACGAGATCTCCCTTGACGAATTCGCCGACATCGTCGTTGCAACTTCGTTCATGGGTGACGTCTTTATAAAAGCTGAGAGCTTGCTCGAAGAGCCTCGTGCTTTCCAAACCGCCCCCTCTAACCTCACTGTTCAAGGAAATCTTCCTCTTCAGCATCATGTCGTAGCGTCTCTGGTAGAGAGAACTGTGAACACACTCGCCAGATATGATCCCTGTATACACAAAGCCCCCTCTCTTTTTCGTACCGTAGCAGGCAAGCTCGCGCATCTCCGTCAAAGCCGTCAAGGCTTTCATCTTGCGCGCCTGCTTTACAAACCCAGCCACTACGCTCATTGCATGGGTATGTGCTGTCTGAACGGTGTTGTCACGCTTCCTTTTGCCGTTACTTTGGCTTCTGCCGGATGTTTTCGTCGTTCTCGTTGTCGTCTTCGGCGCCGATGCGGGGTCCATCTCAAATGAATCCCACAAATGAACGCAGACAACCTTCTTAGTGCTGAAGAAAGACCTAAGAGGGTAACTGCGCTTCTCCTCAATCGACCCTCGGAATTCTTTTTTCACGGCGGAATATAGCCCTCCTCGCTTTTGGTCGAAGTTGATGCTCCTTACGGCCGCGATCAGGCTCGTCGACGAATCGCTAGGTGCCTTTCCCCTACCACCATCCTCACCCTCCCGTGCTTCCCCACCCCCCACGACCTCAGGGAAAGGGAGGTAAGGAAGAACATCATTATGGGTCGTCGAAGACTTCTGAACGTGTGAAGCAAAATTGATACGCGAGTAGGCTGTGTGTATTTCGTCCCAGGATTTTGCCAATGATCTTGGCTTGAGCAATGTGGGAGGAAACAACGGGGACCGCATTTTTGCTGAGCTGTCGTTGTCTTCCTCGTCACTGTAGCTGAGGCTACTACAGTTCGGTAAGATTTCGATTCGCTCTAAAAGCCCGTAATCGATCTGAATTGCCTTGTCGTCGATAGGTGACCGTTTCGAGAATACATCCTCGAAACCCGATTGGAGCACAATTTTCCCTCCTCGATCTGGGTCCATGACCTTCGATGGACCTTCTACACCTCCTTCCACACTTCCGATTTCCGCTCCATCATCTAGCAACGTTGATATCAAGCAGTCGACGCCATAGCTAAGTTCCTTGAAGTGATTGTAATGCTCTGGAGAATTTATAGGAGGGGAGGAAAGGAATCTGGCGATATTTACGTGGGGCTTGTGCTTGGTGTGCTTTGATGTCTTCTGAAAAACGAGTACAGATTCTTCGAAGATGGGGGTTGGGTGCTCAAGTTCGTCATCGGGATCGTATTTGCTGACAATACCTGGGTTTTGAGATTGTGGTAGAGGGAATGTTGAGGAGCTGCAACTGTCACCAACGCCGCCGTTGACATCATCGTCGTCGTCGTCGTCATCGTCGTCGTCGTCGTCGTCGTCGTCAGTATAGCAACCTGCCCCTTTGACTCTGATCAGGGGAAACAAAGCGCAAAGATTTGTTTCGTCAGAAGCGTTCATATCGTCTGCAATATTGCTTGATTTCTCGTCTTTCGGTGGCATAAAAAAATCGACTTCGCACCCCTCTTCGCTGTCATCGGTGAAGAAGGAAAACTCCTTGTCGACGTGGTTTTGAGGGGGGTTGAAATTTTCGCAAAGAGGAGAATGCTCTCTGGGAATTAGCGTGGGATCCATCCTTCTGAACAGCTTTTCTCTGTAGCGCTGCTGTTTCTTTGCACTCTTCAATTTGCCCCCGCTAATAGTAGCTTCTTCGCTGGCCCGCACGGAGGTGGAGAAGGCGCAAGAAATGTTGGTGAGAATTGGGCAGTCCGCCATCTTCGAGGTGACCAAGGGAGCCCAAAAGGCGATGCTGTTCGGTTCTCGCGGCAAAAACAAGTGCTGGTGCAGTGTTAACGCTTTGTTACGAATTGTCCTATCTCTGAGCGCCCCCCATCGCCTCCACCGCCCGGGGGGGCCAAATTTCCCCCCACCCTCCCACAGACCTCCCACCGACACTCACCTGCTTCTCCCTTTCAAACAACAATACACCCTTCCCACAGATGCAGGCTTCCCCGCAAATACACGCGGTGGAATCTTCACAAACATTTTCAGAGTCCCCTTTGGACGGCGCGAGCTTCGCCGCTTGGGCAAGCACGTTCGTACCGTCTTTGCCCAAGAGTGCCTCCTGATCAATTGTGTGCTGGGAAGCCTGAGGAGCTCCACTAGATGCGCAGATTTCACAGTGCGACCGTGCCTTCAATAATGTTGCCACCGTTTCTCCGCGATACGGCGAGTCAGCAGACACAAGGCCTACAAATGAGGGCATGCTAAAAAAGACGCGATGGAAGAAATTGGAATTTGTAGAGGGTTGCAGTAATTTTTTGCAATAACCTGAAGCTTTACAATTACTTGTGGAAAGGATCGAGTGTAGGACGCAATTTCACTGATCAATTACGATGACTTTCAGGCTCGGACACTTATTTATTTTTTGTTCATTCCATCCATCGCATCGGGAATCCAAAATCACGACTCTCTCTCATTTTACGAGTTAAATTCAGGTCCTTTCCTTGATTTTGTTATTTTCACTGTGCCTGTGGCGTGTTTTTAATGGGCAAAAACACAATATGAGTGCATCAATCTTACACCTCGGTGATGAAGGGGCTAACGGGAAGTCCTCGTCTCCTCCGCCGTCTAAATCTACTGTCGATATTTGTCTACCTTGTGGCGGCGGTGAGACCGAGGCTGCAGATGTCGTTTTAGCGGAAGATGGTGAAGAGTACACGGAAGAAACCCATTCTGAAGAAGAGCAAATCACCTCACCAAAGGCAAAATTTGTGACAGCTGCGATCTCCTCGGCACCAGCACCATCGCCATCGCCATCGCCATCGCCAGCACCATCGCCACAATATACGAAGCCCAGCAACCAACCTGGCAAGAAGAAGAAGCACCAGAAGGGCAAGAAATGGGCTGCTGTCAGGGGGAATGAATCTCCCTTTGACTTCCCTCTGAAAATGTATGATTTTTTGCACTGCGATCCCAAGCGCTGTACCGGCGCTCTGCTATCCCGAAGAGGTTTGATGGTTTCGACCGGGCTGAATGTTGCCTTTACGGGGATTGTCCTTTCCCCATTTGGCTCCAAGACGATGAACCCCGATGACCTTGCCATTGTTGAAAAACACGGCATCTGTGTTGTGGATTGCAGTTGGGCACGGCTTGAAGAGGTCCCTTGGCGCAAGCTGAACCGAGGTGGCGGTGGGTCTGGGGGCGTTGGTAAGGAGGAGAATGGACACAAAAGTCGTAGGGAGCAATACGATCCAAATGCTGGCAACATAGGCAGTACAACCAACCACCGGCTGCTTCCACACCTCGTCGCTGTAAACCCCACAAATTACGGTAAGCCTTTGAAATTGTCGTGTGCCGAAGCGGTTGCGGCAGCGTGCTATATCATCGGTCGTCGTGACGTCGCCGAGACAGTGATGGCAGAGTTCAATTGGGGGCTGGAGTTTTTCAAGATCAATGGAGAGGTTCTCGATGCTTATTCAACTTGTACCGGTGGTAGTGATGGCGTGAAAGAGTGCGAGAGGGATTATTTGGCCATGGTAGAAGCGGAGCGGTTGGAACGTGAATACGAGAAGGAGCGAGAGATATCTGAGGCCACCGTAGTGAACGGGATCGTGATGGCCAATGATAATGACTATGGGAATGGCTACAGCGACTACGATGAGGAGGAGGAGGAGGAGGAGGAGCCCAAGATGGATAAATTCGGCAACTACATTTAGGTAGGCGGTGGGAATGTGGGATTAAATTGTCAATCGATAGGATTATTTCGTGAATACTTGAAAAGCTTAGACTGAGTGGGGGGGGGGGGGGGGGGCTGAGAATAATTTAATTGAAATTGTAGATTTGGTTTTTAGAGATACCCAGCCAGGGTAAGCAATTTTCTAAATACAATTAATAATACATTTATCGGTATCTAAAGCATTAAAACTGCGCCGAAAAGGCCCAAAAAACACCAGTGACCCACAAGAGCAATTGCTCCCCCGCCATCCATGGGTTCTTCGGGTAGTAAATAGTCATAGTTACAGCTGTCAGAATTGCATGTGCAGCTCTCTTTGACTTTGGTTCCTGTCATTGTGCCGCAGTCAGGACCACTAAATGGTGGGTTACACACGCATTGAAAGGTTCCCTTCTCGCAGTATCCTTGACCGTTAGCCCAATTGCATTGGTTTGGACAAATACCTTGATCCTGACGAAGCGTCAACTCGGCTTTAAAGTTGGACGCTCCATAGCATCGTTCCGCGTGGAATATAATCATTTCGTACTTTTGTCCCACTACCAGCGGAACGTCAAGGTCGTCAAGATCGATGGATCCATCCATAGCCGAATGGCATCCGCCTAGGTCCATTTCCAAGTTGCCGTCAATAAAGACCCAAACATCGTCGTCTCCTCTGAAGTCGAAGACTTCGCCTCCATTATACTGAAAAAAAAGTTTCGTCTCTGTGGAAAATAAACCGTCTCGTCTCTCAAGGGGAAGAAAATTGCCATTTTGGTATCGGTGAACATCTTTATCCGCCACCCAATCAAAGAATAGGGGCACTCGGGCTACGCATGTTTCGTCACTATACCATTTCCGAAAGGCGGTCCTCTCCGCTTCATTAAATACTGAACTCTTGAGCTCGGGTTTACCGTTCACAAGTTGATCCTCGACCAAACCAGTTAAGGAGTTTCCATTCTTCTCTTGAAGTTCATGACACACGCTGCATCCAAACCCCAAGCTAGAATCTCTTCCATCAAAATCACGAACTGCGGTCCACGCTCGAATAGAGGGCTCATAAACATCACCAGCAGGGCCCCCCGAGAAAGGACATGTGTCACGATCGTAATTAACCCTGTTGGAAGATAATAATTGTTTGTTATATTAACGCCCGCATTGAAAATAATCGCAAAACTAAATGCACTCACCACTCTGGTTCAATCGTGTTATCCTCGGTGATTGTAGGATCGCAAGCAGCGAAAGAGTAGAAAAGTGTCGGATCGTTCCCAGATTGAGCGAAACTGGAGAAGTAAGGTACTTGGGTTCCATCACAAGTTGATGCATCGACATAGCACCAAGGACGACAACACCAGAAACCGCGATCTTCCTCGTCCATGTCATCGCATGAACCTCCGACGTTCTCCGGGTATGTACTTCCGTCCTCCCAAGCTGCGCACCACTTACCAAAGTCAGCTCCATACTTGGCCCTGTGGATCCCGAGGTTGTTGCCTGCATTTCATGATGATGAGTAGTTTGCGAGGTAAGTCCTCTGTCTTTAATGTATGTCTTCACCATTGTAAATGTGCCTACTCACCTGTGCATTCGCATCCACCTGCATGAGAAGTTGGGAGAAGCATAGCTAATAAAGCCCCGACGAGATTCACGACGGTAAAAGTGTTCATGGCAAGTTTAAGAGGGGGTGATGTAAAATAATCGTTTGAAAAATACAATTCTGCCCTTCTGCACGAAGTACTTGCACTTTGCTCAAGAGACTACTCAGAAGACCCAACCAATTTCCAGTTTTCCAGTTTTCTGATTTCTATCCCCCTCAACTAGGTCACCTCTAGGATTCCCTGCCTAATTTGAAAATAATGGTGCGTTCTTCGTGTCAAATCTTCTTCTTCGTTCTCATTCCAGATTTTCTTTCGTCCATTGATACAACAGGAAACCTCTTTGAAACCTACCAATACGAAAAAGAACGTTCACTTCTCATCAAGCAGAATGACGAGATTTCTTTCAGTTCGAGCATAGAACTTAGTGATGAGGAGACACGTGTCAACGATATCTTCTCCGAAGCCAGGGATAGATTCATTATAACCTCTTCCCATGATAATCCTGCGAACATGTTCTTCCACGACTGGCCGTCGACTTACTTGTCATCTGAAATTTACAACATGATCAGCACCATGCCAAAGGGAGGAGCGCTCCACCTCCACAGCGGGTCTTCTGGTAGTGTAGATTGGATAGTGGAGATAGGTATCAAGATGGATGACTGTTTCATCTATTGGGGGGTTGATGACCCATCACGTTGTCTCAACCCGACAACAGGCTCCGAACAGAACTGCCCCGGCTTACCGCTTCTTAAGGGCACATTGGGTTTTTTTCCTAATGGTGAACCTCCTCCTGGGTTTCAAAAGCCTAATGGGGATATCAAGAAAGAACTCCGGTCGTATTTGACTTCAAATTCCTCTCTCAAGGATATGGATAGGTACGTGGTAAGAAGTTGTTTAATTTTTTCATAACATGTGCGCATGACGTTACTGTCTAAGAGGAAGAATATTGGCTCTGCTTGGAAGTAATTTGTGAGACTAACCGGCTTTTATTTCTCAAATTCCTTCCGACAACAATCACCATCCAACTCGTGCTCTTGGTGCATCATTACTCTCATTGAACAGCTCCCAGGCTTGGGCATTCTTCGACAGCGTCTTTTCACGGGTTCAACTCGCAATGAGTTACCTGCCTTTCTACCGCGGCTATCTGTACAATACTTTAGCGGAGATGCACAAAGATAACGTCCAGCACCTCGAGATCCGAGCCCTTTGCGGCAAAAATGGCCTTGGCGATTTGGTGGACGCTGATGGTAAAATATACTCAGGAGATAATGTGATAGATGTATACCGAGATGTTCTGAATCGATTCAATAGCCGAGTCACCGGTAATGGTTTCATGACAATGAAGTTGATCGTTTCAAGCCTCCGTTCATTTGACAAAGATACCATTGAGGATGATGTGCACGAGGCTTATCTGCTCAAGAACAAGAACGAGGATCTGATCAGGTAAGCGGGGAGGAGGATGGGTTACGCGAGTTGGATTTACATTTTTCTCACCAACAGCCTCTCTTCGATCCCTCCCCCCTTCCAGCGGTTTCGATCTGGTTGCCCAAGAGGATCCGAATCACCGCACCATTGACTACATCGATCTTTGGTTATCGATGAAAGACTACGAAGCAACACACAACGTGTCGCTTCCCTTCTTCTTCCATGATGGCGAGTCAACTTCTCGGAACAATACCAACTTATTTGACGCAGTGATGCTGGACTCTCGGCGGATTGGTCACGGATTTAATCTGTATTATTTTCCAGTTCTCTTTCCGATCATCAAAGAAAAAAAGATTGCCATTGAGGTCAATCCGATTTCCAACAATGTGCTGAGGTATAATTCCGGTTCTTTTGCTATTCATCCAGTCACAAGCTACATGGCTTCCGGTTTGCCTGTGGTTATTAGTAGCGACGACGGGGGGGTCTTCGGATACACCGGGCTGAGCAACGATTTCTTCGCCAGCATTGTCGGGTTTCAACTCGATCTGAAGCAAGTCAAAAAGCTCGTCTTCAACAGTATAGAATACAGCAGTTTGACAAAGGGGGAGAAAGAAAGGAGCGCGGAAATCCTGGCAAAGAGATGGGAGGACTGGGTGATGAAAATGCTAGCGGCGGAAGCCAACTGAACAACGGCAAAATAGTGGGACGTTTCTTGCAAACTTTCATTCTTTTTTTTCTTTTAGTGTATTTTCGGTTCGCATCGTCAATGTAGCGCTACTCGCTAGCCCCTAAACCCTCCCCTTCCTCTCCCTCCTCTCCCTCCTCTCCCACCCATTCTTCCACCCACCCTACCCGCCCCCGTTGCCTTCCCTAATCTGGCCATATGTCCGATCTGCCTTTCTCTTTGCTCCTTCCTCTCTCTTTCTTCCCTTTCGAACTTTTCTTTCTCCTCGAGGGTCATGCCAGCAGTTTTAGCCTTCTTCTTCTCCAACGCGGCGGCCTTCTGTGATGCGAAGAACTCGGCTTCCCTGTCACTAGCGGAACCTGACCTACCAACAGGTGGACGTGTAGCAAAGCCCCCAAGATCGGCGGAGGAGCTTGTGTTAAACGCAGCATCATCGTCGTTATCGTAGCTGGAATTACCATGAGGCGGGGTCGGCAAATTCGGCAAATTCGGCAAATTCGGCAAATTCGGAGGTATTTGAGTTGTGGGACGCGACGGTGGCCTTGGCGGCGGTGTTGCTCTCGGTGGTGGTGTCGCTCTTGGCGGTGGTGGTGATCTCGGCGGCGGTGTTGCTCTTGAAGGACTACCAGCTGTACGCCCACCTCCAAACCTTCCACTTCTCCCAGCTCCCCTACCTGCACCTGTCGCCTTTCCGAGCCTCGCCATGTGGCCTATCTGCCTATCGTGCTGCTCTTTTCTCTCCCTCGCCTCCCTTTCGTGCTTTTCTCTCTCCTCTTCTGACATAGCCTTAATACGAGCAGACTCGGCCATCGCGTCCTCTCGACGCTGAGAAATTAATGTGTCATAGTAATTAGGCTCCCCCTGGGGTCTATGAGGAGGGCCACGGGGAGGAGGGCCACCCCCCCCCCCACGGGGAGAGTGGTAGCCACTGCGAGAAGAGTTAACAACGGGATTGTGAACCGTTGATGACGTTCCCCTGACGTACGAAGAATCCATGCTGACTGAGGAAAGGCTGGGGGCCTCGCTGACATTTATAGAACCTAGATCATCGTCCCCTTCGATGTCGCCGTTCCCAGAAATTGATCCATTGGTCTCACAACCTCCGCCTCCGCCTCCGCCTCCGGCATTTTGTCTCGCCCACGACTGGCCCTGCTTCCTTTGAGAAGGCATTTCCCTATTGGTTTGGTTATTTCTACCGCTACTGCTTTTGGCATCATTCTGGTTGGAACTGCTACTTGTAGTTTTGTCCCCCTTGGCTCTCCTCCAGCTTGTTTCTTTCGCCATGTTCCCCCTGTCTTTTCTCTCTCTCCTGCTACGTTGGTTCTTGTAGCTGAAGAAAGAACACACAGCGAAGACAAACGCCAAGGAGACGATAGTCGCCGATATTGCAATGGTTGTTGTGAAAGGGACACGGTGGGGGAAGTAATAGGATCTTGTGTCCGGTTTATCACTGTCAGTCGAGTTGGCCAGGGATCGCAGTAAGGTTCGCGGGACCTCCTTCGTCGCAACCATCCCTCTCGCTCTCGCACTCTTTTCTATTTTCCTACCAACTTTCTCCTTAGCGTTTCAGCCAGTAAGACAATCAGATATCCCCTAGCTTGAGAAGATGGAGTTAAGGGGTGGGTGGTAAAGTAAAATAATGCACCGGAAATCACCAAACCATTGTCGTAATGAAAAGGGGTGTTCAGGGCGCTGAATTGAGACCAGTTTGAAGTTTGTGCAGGGAATTTTTTTTATGGATTTTTCACAAGCGGGTTACAGAGAGCATAGCTGAAAACCCTCCGATACTAGACTGCCTCCGTGATAAACCCTATTTTTTACAGTGTTTACTAGGTGCGGTTAGTTTACCAGGTAAACACATGTAAAAATCTTAAAATCATTCGACAATTTCAATACATTTTATACTATACTAGTAATTTTCCGTGCACTCACTGCACTCTTTGGTCATGTAAAACCATGTCACCCTACAAGCCTCCTTGCGAATTGATCGTGCACGTATTTGCTGACCTGCGCGTGAGCAGTCCTAACAGTCAGTCTGTAAGCCTGCGCCCCATTATTAATCTCGACCCTGGCCAAAATGCCCACGCAAATCTTGTCCCCCTTCGCACTAACGCTCCCAGTCCGAAGCGTTCCAACAGCGCACACACTGCTGTCATTGCTTAGGTCAGGAAGCACAAACATTTTGCTGTCGTTAAACAATTGACTCACGAAGGACGGGGTCGTGGGTTTTTTGGCTTGCAAAACTAACTGCTTCTGCTGTGCCTCGCCATTAAGTTTCCCCCATCGAGCCATGAAATCGTTTCCGACCATGTTCACGCTCTCAACAAAGTGGGTGATGCAAATGGGAAGCTTCAGCTTGAATTCGTACGGCTGATCGCCGACTTTGAACGTCAGGTTGAAGTCGGGCAGGCAGTCAAACGGCTGCATGCACTCAATCATGCACTGCTGCACAATCTGTGTTCCTTTCGATATATTATTGGAGCTCGCCGCGTTGAGTACTATTCGTAAGCTCTGGTTATTCGGGTCTGTCGGCTTAACCTCGGCATTCAAGTCGGCAATCTCTCCTTCACTCGCGTTGACATAGCAAACGCTTATCCTCCCCTGGCTACCCCTCCACTCTTGCTTGAGCATCACGTTCATAACGCCTCCGCTCTGGATCAGCATGCCTTCTTTCTTTCCGCTCAAAAAGGCCGGTATGTTGGTGCTCTCCATTTGCTGCAAGGCTGTAGCTGATGGTCCTTGGGTTGCATATGGCTGAGATAGTGGTGGTTGTATTGTATCGGTATTGAAGGCGGAGAACAGATCGTCACTTGCCTCCGCTGGCATAGATGTTTTCGACGGCGTTGGCGCTGGCGCTGGATCGTCGTTCCCAAAAACGTCATCAAAAGTCGCGCTCGTTGCTGCGGTATTGCTCCCATTGACGTTGTTGTTTTCGCCGAAAGGGTCGAAAACACTTGGGTTCTGTTGTTGAGTGGAAGGTGGTGGCGGAGGCAAAGCGAGAGGCTCACTCGTGAGGCTCGTACGAGCGATGGGAATGCCCGCGTTGAGAGAACTAGGAGATGCAGCGACCGCCTGAGCAGTGGGTACGCCTCCGCTATCATCTAGGCTGAGAAGGTCGACACTCCTTGAGACGCCTCCGTCATGGTCCGCCTCCTCCCCACCACTTCCGCCGAATTCCTCGGCTTCGTAGTCGTCTTCCCCGAAATCTTCCGCATGCTGAATCTCGCCACCCTCTTCCTCCCCCTTCCCCTCATTCTTCAGATACATGATGCTCATAAATTTTTCAATATAGAATTCAATTGCGGAGGCCAGTTGAACGGCCTGCCTGGTGCGGAACTGCTCGATATGGCATGTTGCAGCGCGGTTAGTAAGGCAAAATATTACTCTGCGCCATAACGGACGATTGCTCTTGAATTCATCTACATTCATTTTTTCACTTACCTCCATCTCCTGCTTCGACTGCTGACTAAATTCGGTGTTTGAAAACACGGAGCAGAATAAAGTCAATTTTCCAAACTGGTTTTGAACACTACATACGCGGCGGTGGAGTGAAAAAAGGTTTAATATTCGATCGGAAGGAGACACCCGTCCGTGTTCGTGGTAACGAAAACACTCACCTCCATTTGTAAAAATCGGTGTAGCACCAGAAGAAGCGTTCGTAGTACTCCGATTTGCCATTCTTGGTTCCAACACTGACTCCGTTGGCACTGACTTTGATCAAGGTACTGTAGTCATACTTCATCAGTCGGTCTGTGGGGTCTCTAATGGTCTTCACCTCAAAGTTCAGCTCGTCATCTGGTACTATGGCAACATCTTCATCAACGGCCGTCGTGAGAAGCTGAAGCCACAGCTGCATGGAGTCCTCGTTGGGTGCACTCAGCGTCCACTCCCTCTCGATAGTCACGACATCAAAGCTGAATGGTGGCGCATCCGGCTGATTGCTCACCGGACGAATAAATGTCACCTTAGCAAGGTCGATGAGATTCCTCTCCTTGCGCGCGTTACTAAAGAGGGGACTCTCGCCATAGTCAGCGTAGTAGCTCAAAAAGTGACCCATACAGGTGCTGTACAGCACAAAGTACCTGTTCAGCAGCTTCTTCCCGGTCGGACCAACGCCCCCCTTCTTTACTAGCCACCCCTGGTGCTTCACTACGTACTGCCAGACCTCCCTCGCATTATCCCTCTCGATTGATTTGGCCTTGTTCCCACCGAAGAAGCTGCCTCTCTTCCCAGCGCTAGTTGAAGTGTTCCGTCTGATGGCCTCGAACTTGCCGCTACCAACTTTCGGGCTTCCGGTGTTGACGACCTGCCCAGCAGCACCAGAGCTGGCCGTAAGCACGGAGGAGGACCTTCGGTTTCTCTGTCCATCACTGCTGCCGCCAACATACGCGCCCTCGCTGGTCATGACATCTAAGCTCCCCAGAGGGACGGGGGGGGGGTCTTTGTGGCCCTGCAGAGAGAAAATCCTGGCAATGGAGCGCCCGTAAGTCGTGAAAGGCAGCGAGGGCTTTCCGTCAAGTTCTAAACGCTGGTTCCAGAAGAACTCTAAAGCGTGCCTGAGATGCAGCAGCGTTGGCCCGTAGTCGTCGTTCCGAAGATAGAAGCTAAACTGCAGGGAGGTGCCTTTCTGCACGACGATGAAGCAGCTCTGGCTAGCGGCCTCCCGAGAATCTCGTACCTCCCAACTCTCCACCTCCCCGTAATCGAGCTTCAGACCAACTTCTCCTCTACTACCATCTCCAGGATAGTCGATGTAATACGTTAGCCCATTCTCTCCAAAACAAAGGGCCGCCCCGTCTCCGTAGGGTTGCTCGATCCCCTGGCCTCTGGCCGCCCTGATCCTGAATGTCACCAAACCTTCGTAGATATGCTGTATGGCTATAGCGCGTCTTGCGGAGAGCGCTGTTGGAAGGGGCCGACCAGATCCTTGGTAACTGTCGATCGCCCAAGACCGCATCGCCTCCAGAGGGGGTAGCTGCTCACTAGTGTCGGTTGTGAGGCTTGCCCTTTTTCTTTGGAACGGCTTAGGTTTGGTCACACCCGCGAACATGCCGATGTAAAGGCTCTGGGGAAGTCTCATGGTGCCGCCCATCTTGCGGGACAAGCCCTTTAGACGGAGTTTTACATTTCCCTCTAGCTCAATTGAGTTCCCCACAAGGAAAATAATGAACTGCTTTTTCGGGGGTGGGGGTGGAGCAGAATCGTTTGAGGCGTTGCGGGGAGATTGAGGTGGAGGCACACTCGTGAAGCGCACTGAATTTCCCACATGGTTATCATTTTTACCGATATCGATACCGATACCGATACCGATGATGGTTTATAAGCATGCAGTCAAAAGGGAGAAGGTATTTTTTGCGTTTTTCCCTGTTAGATTTTTTTAGAGTGAATTTGGTGCGCACCTTGCGTAAAATAAACAGCACGCGTACAAGATATTTTGGCTTCGCAACTCACCTTGACTCTGCTGGTGATCCCAGGCGATCTCTCCTATTTCTCCCCACTTTAGCTCTTTGACAACCCTTTCCCTCATTTCGCCTATCCTCTCCCCCACCCTCTCCCTACATACAATACCATCCCCGCTCAGAGTTAACTCCGCTACGCGACCAGGGGGCAATTTGGGGTCATTGTCCGAGTGGGCAGACGGAAGCGGAGCTGGACAGAAGGTAGATGGGGAGTAGGCAATTATCCTTGCGTTGTAGTTGTGATCGAAATGACTGATTTGGGCGGCTGATAAATATGAGGGCAAGAGGTTGGTTCAGATGCGAAGGATGACACAGTTGGGTTAGTTTCCGTCCCTTTAATTGTTTACTTGCGCTTCATTGTGCGGATTCTTGTCAGCAAAGGAGAAGACTTAAGGAGATCATACTCACCAGCTGCCGCATCATTATTGGAGCCACGCCTTTTGTTACTGAACATTTAACCCCTCAGATGATTGATAAGAAGACGGTCGATAAGTCGTTCGATAGTATTTTGGACAATAAATAAAATAACTTCCTCTATTTCAGGTCTGGTTTGATCGTTTAGGTGGATCATCCTCTTTCTCCTTCTTCTCCTCCCGCTCGGCCACTTTGCATAAATATGCTAAAGGAAGTCTTTATTTAGCCCTTTCGTTTTTTACTTGCGCCCTCCATACTTTAATAGGTAATAAGGATGGTCCACAACCGTAAACCGAACAAACCTCGTATGAATTCAACTTATCCCTCAAGCCCTCCCCGACAGCTCCGCGCAATTTCCAAGAGGGGTGAGAAGTTTTCCTTGGTAAAATGGATAAATCAATATTTTGTTCCGATATCGCTGCTTGTATTGGTAGCTGCGACAGTAGGTTGGGATTCCTGGGATCTGGGAAATAGCTATTTTGGGCTAGGCGGGGCGAAAACAGGGCATGAGAACAGAAACTACAATAACAACAATGATAATGATAAGTATAGCGACCACGACGGTGATGATGATACTGATGATGATGATGATGATGATGATGATAGTGATGATTCTGGTAACATGCCTTCTTACCAAAACCCATACCAGCAGAGACCCCCACCCCCGAAACAGCCAGTGAAGAAAGAGGTAGGGGGTGCTGCTGCCGCTACAAAAATGGGGATTGAGGCCGCCGAAAACGTAAGTTGATAGTCTCGAATTGTGTCAAATCGAAACGAATCGAATCGAATCGAATCGAATCGAATCGAAGCAGGATTGTTCTTTTTTTCATCTTGCTCTTGCATGCTAACTTTTTTTGTAACTTTCGTTGGAAACTCACACCCTATGTGGCGCAGGGTGACCCTAAAGGTGCTGAAGCATATTTTAGAATGGCTGTGAACATGGAGCCGTCCAGTAAGTTTTATTCGAACTTGGGAGTTTCCTTGATTCGATTGAATAGGCTTGACGAGGCGAAGGAGGCACTGGAAAAAGCACGTGAGGTGGGCCGTGAGACTGGGATTATGGAAGTCCACACTTTAGAGGAAAATTTTAGGGCTTTGAATCAGCACTTAGAGTACAGAGAGAAACAAAGAAGAAAGCAGATGGAGGAGAGAGAGATTATGGATATGGCAGCTGCAAAAGCAGATAAGGCGCGAAAATCAGGGAAGATGGTATTTGAGGAAGAGGAGGAGGATGAGGAGGAGGATTAGGACAATGGTTATGTTTTAATTCCTTGAGGGGGTATATATAGGAAATGGCGAACCCTCGAGCGAAACCAAAACGTTTTTAACAAAAACATTTCAATTTTTTCCTAACGTGCATGCTACTGGCTAATTTGCGAAGGGGTTCAAATCTGTGAAATTGAAAGGGTCTTCGGCTGCTGTCTGGTGCTTCTGCTGCTGTGGTGTCTTTGATTTGGTAGCTGGCTCTGTAAATATTTCGTCGAGAGCGCTCAGATTCCCACGAGCGTCACTGTTGGTTGTCAAAACTGTCATGGGAACCAGAGTAGGTTGAATGGGGCTCGTTAAAGGAGGTTTCATGCCAGCAGGCTTCTTCTTGCCAACACTCTTCCTCCGTTGCTGCTGCCGTTGCGTAGCCTGGTCAACTTGAAGGGTGGGTGGCTCATCAAGCTCGTCATAAGTCGACAAAGTACTTACGGAACTGCTCGTTGCAGTCAGGGTGGGTGGAGCTGGGGGAAGAACTGTGTCAGCGCTGCTCATGTTACATGTAAATTGGATAACATTGCCAAATGGATCATCTGGCTTGTCGGTGGATTCGTTCAGGATGTGGGAATCATGAGTCGTGCTAACCCTTTCGCTCGCTTCGTTGCTGCTTTCTCCATTACTACGGTTAGAAAACGGATCAAACGAGTTTTTGGTTGTAACCCTAACGTCATCCCCATTGTCATCATCAAGAAGCAGCAAATCGCCAACGTCTCCCCCCTTACCATCCCCCACAGTATTGTCGTCCGTTCCGTTCTCGTGTTTAACCCCGTTCGTGTCCTCCATTGTAATGATATGAGGTGTGCCTGCAGCGACAAACGGCTCCTCGTCGACCAGCCCACCTGTCACGCTCATTCTCCTCGCATGCTCTTCCTCCTCTTGGTCGAACTGCATTTGCATCTTCCTGGCCAGCTCTTCGTCTGTATCATGTTGGTCCATCGCTTCTCTGTGACTTCGTTCCTCCTCTTCTTGGATCTTCAAGGCAAGTTCGAAGTCTTGATCAAGGCTTTCCATTGCACTCATAGCGTGGGCGTGCTCTGCTTTGTATGTACTCTTGGAGGGCCCCTCTCTAGTCCCCATATACTCCTTCGCGCCTGGAGGGATGTAGAACGGCAAGTCGCGGAATAGACGACCGTCAATGGCAAGAGTATGCGAAGTCGTCTCAGAGAATGTGATTGTTATCAATGACGAGGCAATAGTGAAGCTGTAGAAAAACAAATCCGATGAAATTGATTAGCGGATTGAATCCAGTAGCACATAGTGCACGTGCAACATCGCTCACCTGAAATGAAAGTCCGGCTTAGACGTCGTCGAAGAGTGAATCATGTTGTTGTCCAGGTAAATTACCTTCTTTCCACTTAAGAAGGAATGAATCATGGCGATCTCGTATGTTTTCGCCTCATTGGCGGTTGAGTCAAGTCCAAATTTCCAGTATAGCTTCTTCTTTGTCTTCTTGATGCGCTTTCCGCAGTCCTCATTCTCGCTGTGGACCTGAAAGGCATTCATTTTGGGGTAAATTTACCTCCAGGCGTGACAAGAACGAACAGTAGCAGATTGTTTTGTGAATCAATGTTCTTAAAATAGCAAAGATAGCACTGATTGTTTTATGACGACAAAAGATAGAGTGCGCACGGAAAATTTTGTTTCAACAAAACTCCGCTCTCTGCAGTCAGTGATAATAGTAAATCATCCCCATGCATCCTACCAAAACCTAAAACATTATCTGAACAAGCCTTGAAATACGAAACAAAGTCGTTGACGTCTTTCTCTCTCGCACTTTTTGGAGGATGGAAAAAAACGCTCCCCTTCCCATATCCGGAAAGGGTCGACGCCGTGTATCACTAGAAGCATCATCTTCTCCATCATCTGACAGCTCTCCCAAAACACCTACCCCAACCTCTGGAGGAAGGACTAAGAGCAGCAGCTTGTCGTCTACCAACTCGACTGTGGAGACTGCGGTTAGAAGGAGAGGGACTAGTGGCAACTTGAAAATAGGCACCAACCCGACCAACCTGCCAGCGCCTTCACCTTCAAGCTCTCCCAAAACACCTACACCAACCTCTGGAGGAAGGACTAAGAGCAGCAGCTTGTCGTCTACCAACTCGACTGGGCATACTGCTGTTAGAAGGAGAGGGACTAGTGGCAACTTGAAAGTAGGCACCAACCCGACCAACCTGCCTGTACCACCACAATCAACAAATAATGGAAAAAATTCGACAAAATCCCAGTCTGGTGGTGAGGCGAGTGATAGCCCTATGCAAAAAAGTTTCAGTAATATGACGTTAAATTCTCTTCACGCATTCGGCGAAGATGATGAATGGATCAACAAGGCACCAATAACAGAATCCTCACCAAAGGTCCTGATAATCTATACTGGGGGGACCATGGGAATGAACATACAAGACGACGGGGGGCTCGCACCTGAGCGCGGATATTTGACAAAGCGCATCAAGGAGATGGAAGAGATGGCCAACAAAAATATGCCACACTGTCGAATAAAGGAGTATGATGTACTGATAGACAGCTCCGACATGACGTACGATGATATGGGGAGAATGGCAACAGACATCAACAATGAGTACTTCAATTACGACGGATTTGTTGTGATTACAGGTACCGATACGATGGCTTATGCTGCGACGGCCCTTTCGTTCATGCTAGAAAATCTTGCCAAGACTGTTGTCTTTACTGGATCGCAGATTCCTTTCAGTGAGATTTACAACGATGCCAGAAGGAATTTAATTGCCAGCGTGATTTTCGCGGGCAATCGAGAATTCTCCGAGGTTTGTGTGTGCTTCAACGACCGGCTGCTGCGAGGATGCCGCACCGTCAAAATCAATAGCTTTGGTCTTGATGCCTTCCACTCTCCCAATTTGGATCCCCTCGCTACGCTTGGAGTGAATATTTCTTTACGCAAAGACATTGCAATGCCACCCCCTCAAGCGCCTTTCAGAGTGTTCAATAAGCTGTCCCGGGAGATTGTAGTGATCCAACTCCTTCCTAGCTTCTATATCGAGAGCTTAGACTGCATTGTGGAGCACACCAACGGATTGAAGGGCATAATAGTCCAGTTCTTTGGGGCTGGGAACGGGCCAAGTAGCACATCGGCGGGCCTGGTGACAGTTCTGGCAAAGGCGAGAGACAAAGGTATCCTTGTTATAGCGACAAGTCAATGTCTTAAGGGTAGCGTAGTATTGAACATGTATAGCGCATCGTCGGCCTTTGCAAAGTTGGGAGTGATAAGCGCGGGCGATATGACAAAGGAGGCATGCGCTGTAAAATTGTCCTATCTTTTTGCTAAACACGGCAATGACCTAACGAAAATCTCCACACTGTTCCAGCAGAATTTACGTGGAGAGAAAAGCGACGACCTGACCTACACAAAATCTTGGAAATTTAATTGAAAGATCGACAGAAATGGATAAGGGATCTTCTTTGTCGAACAAAGCACGCGCTCTAAGGTGGCTCAGAAGGATGACATTGCGCGGCTAGTTACTTGGATTGAGAAAGAAGGGCTGATAAATGGTTAGAGGAAGACATAAGCGAGGAAATTGGAAAAAAAAATTCTTTGGAACGAACTACTGCTTTTTCTTCTTCCCCATTAATTTCCATGGAGGTGTGTCAATTAACTCCAACTCTTCCTTCAATTTCTTCTCCTTCTTTTTCTCTCGCAATGATTTCCTCGCAAATTTACCACCCGTTCGATTCCTTTTCGTCATCTTTAACTTTCCCGAGCACGTTCTTATCACTAACCATAATCCCAATAGGTAATATAAAACCAACAGAATAATGGCAATAGTCGTGATAACAAACCTTCTCACCCCAAAAATCTCCTCCAGGTCCTCTTCGAGCTCCTCAATCCCAGCCATTCCCCACCGAAGAAGTACACCGGGCCAGGCGCCCAGAATCATACCAAAGGCGGTCCCAAGAATAGAGCAGAAGGGGGAGCCAAAGATTACTTTTTGAGCAAGGCTGCTGTTGAGCATTTTTGATTCAGAAACTTTATCAACCCCACCCCTCCTCCTTGACGATCGCGTCGCTGCTCGTACTTTATCATATTTGTCACTCGCTCCAAAACCCGACTCATCTGAGGGTAATCTTCCATAGTAGCTGTTGTCTTTATCAACAAGCTTAAAAATCCGGATGAACAAATTCTTCATCCCATTGTTGCCAAAAATGTACCCGGCAAACGCCCCAAGGACGCCGCCTAATAGCATGGTCGGGTACTGGAAGGCAGTGGCAAAATTATAGGACATTGTTGTGAAAGCAGCAATAGTATCATTCATTGTGGAGTTCGCCTGTGGGTACAACCTCGCACAATGGGGAAAACAGCAATTTCTCCTTTCAAGATTGATTTTTTACGTCAAAACTCTTCGTTTTTCACTTATACATTGTATTAAGGAAGGTCCCCTCGACGCCATTAATTATTTATTAACAAATATTACTATAGCAAAGCTTAGCAGCAGATATTAATCCCTTATTAGTTCCACAATGCAACAAATCGTTAAAACCCGCACTCATGCATCGTCTTTGCTGACTCCCGGGTGATGCCCGATCGGCTATTGCACTGGAAATTAATGTCCAGAGATATAATGTAATGGAACCAGTTCGTTGGCAAGTACATCACGTCGCCAGCTTGTAGCACCACCTCGTTCACCATCACTTTTTCGAACTCTGGGAATTTGCTTAAGTCCGGCTCAGACCAATCTACTGCAGAGTGGCGGCCACTCGGGTGTTCCTTCGGATAAAGGGCCATGTTCTGTGTATGAAAGGCGCAAAGGTGTAAGTTTGAGTAGAGGAGGAGGAGGATCCGAGTAAGAAGGAATATCGTGGGTCGCATGGTGGGTCGCATGGTGGGTCGCATGGTGGGTCGCATGGTGGGCCGTATGGTGGGCCGCCTGCAACTGCAACTGCAACTGCAACTGTAACTGTAACTGTAACTGTAACTGCCACTCAAGGAGGACCCTGATTTTTTCCACTTACCTTGCAGTTTTTCTGCGAGGACAAAATGTACCGTCGCTCCCCACTCATCAATGCTATTGTGTTGCGGCTGCCATCAAAGTGATTCTCGGCTATGACCCCGGCCATGCCAAATCGACAGTGAATCCCTCGCTGCTGATCAGGCTGCACCATCAAGAGTGTTCGTTCTTTCACATCAAACCAAGGCATTTCATCAAACAACTCTGGTGTGTTTGGCTCGGGGCACTTATCCTTTTTCGAGCAGGCACTGACCCGAAAATACCAGTGCTCCTCGTTACGATCGATTTTTTCGGCCGGCCTTCCCTTCGCCTTCGCATGATCCATCCACTCGTTGAACTTCATCGATTTCATCGTAGTGGGCGGATTCCACCCCTTGAATTCTTTGCTCTTTTTTCCACCGCGCCAGTACATGAAGTGGTTGTTTTCGCTGTACTCGGTCATGTATTTTTTGCTCTGCAGGAATTGGTCGACGTAATTTGTGTCTTTCCACCGAAAGGCCGTCGCTTCAACGTCTGGATGTCCGCGGACCACAAAAGGAACTTCCGCTTCTTGGTATTTCACTGCTATTTGTTGATCTGTCTCCCAGTTAAAGTAGCACAGTCCACGATATATTTTTTCCGGCCTCATGACAACATCTGGAGGCCAGTTGTTGATGACGTCCATAACGGGGTACTCTTGGGGGTAACCCTTGGGAACCTCAGGTGGGCAGTGCACCTCACCAAAGGATTCATAATCGACCCTTTTCTCTTCCACATGTCGCCTCGCCTCCTCGCTGCCGGAAAACATCTCGTTGGGATACCTGAGTTGTATTGTGAGCACGAGTGAGCCAGCGGTAGTGGGGAAACAAGCAGCGTTTATATAGTATAGTACGGAGGACTCACCTATCCTTCATGAAGTAATGACCCTTGCGATTATTCCGCTGCTGAGGGTCAAACGCCATCTCCTTTTTTTCCGTTTTATGTAATTTCTTATTCTTAAACATTTGATCCCGCGACGCCGATGAGGCGGCATCCGTGGCAGCTGGTCCCGTAGTGGACTGGTGAAGGGATTTGTACAAATAGAGGGATGTCATTGTCCAGCAGGAGAGGAAGAGAACAACAAAGAGGGTCACCGAGTTGATGAGACCCATTGTCAAACCTTGATGCGCGGCGATATTTGAAAAGCGTCTGGCTTTGGGTTTTCGCGACACTGTTTTCCTTGGTGTTGGGGGGATGGGTGGGTGGTGCAAGCCACAGAGAGTGGCCTTCTTGAAATAGTCCCCTGGTGTGTGGCGATATTTGGAAAAGCGTATGACGCTGGGCTTTTCGCGACACTGTTTGCTTGGTGTTAATGGGATCGGTGGGTTGTCCAAACCACAGAGGATGACCTTATTTTAATTGCCGAAAAAAAATATTACTTTTGTTTCGACTGATAGACAGCTCCAGTTTAGTTTAGGAAATATATCGTGAAAAGGCCCAAGCCTACGTCATCATTAAGGATGGGCGACTCCGACAGCGATTATTCCACTGAATACACTCCAGAGGATTACATATTTCCGGCTACGGCAAGGCATCCCTTGTTGACTATCACCGCACAAACAGTGGTCCCACCCCCGCCGGAGTTCTTATTGAATCTACGCTTGAAGAATGAGGAGATTAGCGGGAGGCGTTTGTGGGCTGGGAGTGTAGTCCTGGGCTGCTATCTAAGAGCTCAGTATGAACCGTTATCCTCCAAGCAGACTGATATCTGTGAGCTTGGATGTGGCTCTGGTGTACTGGGTATGATGCTATCAAAGACACTTTCACCTTCGAGTGATATCTCGCTGTGTCTCACTGATAACGACAGTGTCGCTCTCGATCTTTGCCGGGAAAATCTCCAGCTGAACTCATTGAATTATCTGACAGTGGGGAATTATGCTTGGGGCGAGGACACCAGCGCTGAGAACGATGGCTGCTGTATAAAAGGGTCGAAATTCGATGTTGTCATAGCCGGGGATGTCATGTATAAAGAGGGATTGCCGGAGCTGTTCTTCAAAGCGGCCAGTGATATCTTGGTGCCGGATGGAGTGATGTACATTTGTCACGTTCCTAGGTACACAGTCACACATGATGTCGTCGTGCGAGCGGCAGGAGAGGCTGGGTTTGTTATCGAGACGGTCGCGGAGGGGAATGATGTTGTATGCGAGGACGTAAAAGAGGTGAGTGTGCCGAGAAGGCGGCGCTTTGGAATCGCCTTCTGGACGAATAAAGAATAATAATTTAAGGCTCTTTTCTTAACACTAACACGGATCGTATTTTATCGTATCGTATTTATCTAATCGTATCACCTGACGCGTTGTAGATGGTCGACCCTGGTGATGATGATGTCCGCAGGTCAAAGATTTATAGGTGCCATCGATAATGGTAGCCATGGCTGGTGTTGGTGGTGGAGTAGAGCTGAAAACCTACAAAATGTAAATGAGAGTAGCGGGTCTTTGCACAAACTTATACATAAACACGTCATTTGTTGTGACGGATCAACTCGTCAAGACAAAAGAAAAGAAACCTCATCCAGAGGCAGAATACTATCAATCGCATCGCTTGGCGGCAGAACGATACAGAGATGGATCTGCATAGGTCTCGGAGAAAATCTACGGCGTGTCCTCGTGGACGAGAAATGGGAACTTTTTTATTCTTGGACTCTGTTTTTCGAACTTTCTTTTTTGTTTTGTTACCTTTCTTCGCATTAGAGGGGGAAATTGTTCGCTGGACGGATGTCTTTCCTCGTAGATCCGTGTGTGTAGGTGTAGTTGGAAGGTCTATAGGAAATCGACGTGTGGCTGTCCGTCGCCTCGTGCCTCGTCTGACGTGGAAACGATGCTCTACCATGAGAGAATTTAGATAAGTGGTTTAATTGGTTTAGTTTTAGTTTGTGTGTGTAAACGTAAGCAACGGAAGGGCCAGGCCACCGAAGGTCGACTTTTCTTTCTTCGGTTCTGATGCTCTACTGAGACAGAATTTTTTCCGGGGTTTTTTTTCCAAAATGTATCTGTGCCCCAGCAACTCCAAAGCATGGTCCGTCCAATCTCAATAATCCTCCTCGCGTTCCTATTCTCACCAGCTGCAGCCTACTCTCTTCCGCTCTCCCGCCGTGCTTTACTACAACGCTCAACAGTCCCTCTCATCGGGGGCATTGTCACCGTCACCGCCCCCTCATTCGCCTCTGCAGCCAGCTCATGCATGGCAGACTGTGTGAAGAATTGCAAAATGCTTGCTCCGAACGATACCACAAGTTACTGCGATGATTCCTGCAAGGAATACTGCCAAGACCCCGAGCGCACTGACGCTGACGAAAAGGCCAGCGACTCAGGGGAGGTTGGATTGAAATCCCTCATAAATGGTGGGAAAACAGTCGCCGTCGGTGAAGATCACCCCCCCCGGTTCGACCTTCCCGGTCTCAACTTTATCAGTGGCAAGGGTCGTGAATTAATTGGCGGAAAGCAGCATTAGCAAACCACAAAACCACTATTGAGAAGCCAACAATAACAACAACAAAGAATCTCTTGTTCGCGAAATCACAACATCTTATTATTAGACGACGACAAACCTAAATCGCCCGAAACAAAGTCTGTAGAACTACTGCCACTCCACTCCTCCCAAAATGATCCTAATAACATGACGGAGATATTGATTACCGCTCGAGCTCAAAAAGATCATTTGTAGATTCCACCTTGTGTATTTCATTCACCAAAGATTTTTGAGACTTTGCCGAAGCAACAGAAGGTTGCGTGGACTTTTTTGGTGACTGCCGTGAGGGCTCCTGTGAGTCCGCACTGCCACCGCCCCCCCCCGTCATTAACTTCGACATGCGCTGACGAGCATTGCTAATGCGATGGAACATACGCCACGTTGCCCGTGCGTAAGTCTCCTCGGAAATTTCGATCTGTCAGTGTAGAGTTGGTTTGGTGGTAGACAAAGTGAATTGGAGCGTGAGAGAGAGAGAGAGAGAGAGAGAAACTGGCACGAATAGTAAAAAAACACAGAGACAGGGGAGGAGTTTGATTGATTTATACAACCAAAGACCGGCAAGGTCATGTTTTACACCCACGCATTCTGCCTCGCTCACGCACCTCATTGTTGGAAATGAACTCTTCGTGGTCAACGACGCCCTCTCTTCTCAATGCTTCCAGATCCCCAGCAGAATCGAGCGAGTTTCGCCTTTTTATTGGGACGGCCTGGGCGCTGGAAGTCGAAGGTGTCGGAGATGGAGGAACATTGTAAGGATTTATCGGGACCCAGGATTGTTGGTGGGGTGGGGTTGTTGGTTGTTTTTGTTTTTGTTTTCGTTGCTGTTGTTGTTGTTGTTGCTTTGTTGTTGTGTTGATGCACAAATTGCTGTCATGCAAATTACTTAAATTGCTATTGTATACATTGCCATTATACACGTTGCCGTTCTTGTTGTGGGTGCTGCATATAGTCTCTAGTTAGCAGAGTTCACCGGTCACAGCCAGCTTGCTGATCGCCTTGTCCGTGTGAAAATATATAACTCACCTCTCGTCAGTTCCTTTTTGTGTGTGCTTTACTTTTACTCCCCCCCCACTGATAAACATGCTCCTTACTGGAGCGCTCCACGTGCCATCGCGCCGATGCTCACCCGAGCTGGGTGAATAAAGGAAGGCATTATTGAGGCAGTTCGAATTGAAGTTCCCTGCCTTGGTAGCTGTGGAAGAGGAGGAGGAGGTGTTGTCACTGCGAGGTGTGGGGCTATTTTCACCCCTTTTTCCAAAGAGTTAGTAGTTGCCAAACTGACAGTCAACCTCTTTGGAGTACCAAGTATACAATTTGAAATTTGACACTAACCTTTCACTTCCTGAGTCTTCAGAAGAACCAGTACCGCTGGAAGTGCTCCGCCAACCCCCCTCACTCGACCCACCCTCACTAGAGCCCACTTTGACAAGAGGGGGAGGGGGAGGAATGTCGTCTCCAGCGTTACGCTGCTGCTTGTGCGACCGTTTCGCCGACTGTAAGTTATCGTACGTCAGCGCTTGCTGCGAATGCCCCGACCGATTCGATTGCTGCAGAGAAATTATCGACTTTGGAGAGGAAGATCCTCGACGCCTTTGCCCATCATCATCGAGGACCAGGTTTTGGGGTTTTGCACACGTTTTTTTGCTCGGGCTCGTTGGTGCTCTCCTAGAGACGGCAGCTTCGTGCCTTTTGGGGATTCGTGTTAGAATGACACTTCTATTAGCCCCGCTAAAATTTTTGCCTTTTGTTGACTTTGGTGATTTTTGGAAGCCCTGTGATATGAAAAGGTTTTTTTTCGAGCTTATCATTCTCACCTGAATAGAGAGAGCATTTGAGGAAAGAATTGTGTCCCCGAGGGGTTTAAAATAATGTCAAAACAAATTTTTTACCCTTCCTCAACGTGGTCACCACGTCACCAGCAAGAAAAAAAATTGAAGAAATTTCCCCCCTAAAAAGGTCGTTTTTGAGTATTTGTATTTCGTCTGAAGTGCATTTTCTGCCTTGAACGCCTCGATTTTTTGGAATTGAAGTTCAATTGACCCCCCTATTTGTCCACCAAACCAAACACTACCAAAACACTTACCGGCCTCCTTATGACGGTCGCTTCTCTCCCAACAGTGATTTTGACCGGCGGATGTGGTTACATTGCAACACACACCCTTACCTTCCTCCTGGAGCACCCCTACAATGTAATTATCCTGGACAATCTTTCCAATTCTACTATTGAGGGGGTGAACCGTGTGCAACAGAGGATAGCCAATGAGGCCGCTGGCAGGGTGCTTGGTGTCCACGAAATAGATATCTGTGATGAGGCGCTCCTCCGCTCAATTCTAAAAAAGTACAAAGATGATGGGGTAGACCTAAAGGCGTGCATTCATTTTGCTGGTTTGAAGGCTGTCGGGGAGAGTGTGAGGGAGAGTCTGATGTACTATCAGAACAATATATATTGTACAATTGCATTAGTAAAGGTTCTAGGTGAAGTTGGGGTGAGTGAAGGATTAACTGAGAAGCATTGGCAGGCAGCCTGCCTCAGAGTGATTGATGATAAAGACTTGCATTTGCATTTGCATTTCCATTTGCATTTGCATTTGCATTTGCGACCCCAACAACTTACAATTTCGGTCGCAGTGCAACTCCCTTGTTTTTTCCTCTTCTGCGACTGTTTACGGATCGCAGGATAAGATGCCCATCACAGAGGACTCCCCCACTGGCGGGGGGATCACGAATGCTTATGGCAGAACGAAGCACTTCATAGAGCATATTTTGACTGACCACCATGCCAGCTGCGTGGCCAAGAACCAAGATCCGCCCTCCATCGTGCTTCTGAGATATTTCAACCCTGTCGGCTCCCACCCCAGCGGTCACATCGGCGAGGACCCGAACGGACCGCCCAACAACTTGATGCCCTATGTCAGCCAAACAGCTGTGGGACGACGCGAATTCTTGACGGTTTTTGGGGATGACTACGACACCCCGGATGGAACGGGCGTGCGCGACTACATTCACGTCATGGACCTTGCCGAAGGGCACATGAAGGCTATTGATTATGCGTCGAATAAAGGGAAAGGAAAGTGTGAGGTCTTCAACCTGGGCACTGGCAAAGGTTACTCTGTCCTGGAAATGGTCAAGGCAATGGAGGCTGCCTGTGGAAAAGAGGTGCGAAGAGAGGCTGGAAGCTTATTCTCGTTTTTTCCTTCAAACTTTACCAGTAAATTACTTACACCGCCTCATCACCACCTCATCCATCATCCATCCACCCATCATCACCCGTAGATCAAGTACAAAATTGGACCCCGAAGAGAAGGGGACATTGCCACCTGCTATGCTGACCCAAAGAAGGCCCGGGAAGAAATGGGCTGGAAGGCGTCACGAGGATTGGAAGAAATGTGCGCTGACCTCTGGAAGTGGCAAAGCTCAAACCCCACGGGCTACAGTAGCAACTAAAGAAGAAAGCGAATTGAGTGGGGGAAACCCCAATTTTGTTAAGTTAAAATTACAAGATGATTTTGTTATATTTGTTTGCCGCAGTGCATGTCCTCCTCGGTTTTTCTTGGCGTGCTTTCTTCTTCCCTCCTGACAGGGAAACTTTTTGGTGGGATTTGTTGTCGCCCTCTTTTTTGTTGCAATTCAAAAGGAACTGGCAACAATCATGGATTTGTCCGATCCACCCACCCCAGCGGACACCACCCCTCCAATCCCGGTCGAAGGCATGCGAATTACTCCTCCGGCCTCCTCAGCTGACCATGACTATCACTCTGTTGCCCTGCTCATTGACAACCTTCGTTCTCCCCAGGCTTCTCTCCGCTTGGCCTCAGTGTCGTCCCTGGTTTCTATTTCCCTTGCCCTAGGTCCCTCTCGTACCCGTCTCGAGCTCCTCCCTTTTTTGGAGACTCTGACGGATGATGAGGACCAGATTTTGCAGACACTCTCCACCTCGATACGAGATCTGGTGCCTCATCTCAATGATGAGGGGGGGAGTTTTGCATGGGAGACTTTCAGTCTTCTTTCTGGGCTTGTCAAGTCTGAGGAGCGCTCTGTGCGCGACGAGGCAGTGGCTACCATCAAGCACGTTCTCGACACCTCCTCCCCCTCATCTTCATCAGATGCCGGTTCTGAGAGCGCGCCGTCGCTGTCGCCGTCACCGTCGCCGTCGCCGTCGCCCGATCCAACGACCCTGCAGCATCTTGTGACCCTTCTTCTATCCCTGTCCTCCGGGGAGTGGTTCACTAGCCGCGTGGCAGCCTGCTCCCTCATTGACTGTGTTGTTCCCCACCTCTCTGATGAGAAGCTCAATGAGCTCCTCGGTGTCTGGAGGGATCTCTGCAAAGACGAGACTCCGATGGTTCGGAGGGAGGCTAGCGTCGGCTACGGGAAGGTGGTCAAAGAGACGGTGAAGAGATTCAAGAGGGGAGGTGTAAAGGTGCTAGAGAAAAACTCTGAGGAGGAGGGGTTCACGGGTGTCGTTCCTGAGATCCTGCTGCCCGTTCTCGTAGCTTTTTCGTCGGATTCGCAGGACTCCGTTCGCCTGCAGACGTCTCGATCGTGCATTGAGCTCGCGCTTTCCCTGCTCGATAACGATAGCGACTCCGAAAACGGTAATAACAACGATAATAATGACGATGGGGATGGCATGCAAGTGGACAGTGGCGGTGGCAGTGGCAGCATCACCACCACCACCACCACCACCACCACCACCACCACCACATCCCCACTTATTCTCGCGTTCGTGAACTCCACCCTTGTTCCCCTCATTGTTGCCTCGGCCATGGATCGTTCGTGGCGAGTCCGCTGGACGACAGCGACCCAATTCGATGAAATCATCAAGGCCTCCACCCTCCGCTCCAGCACAAGTCTGCCCAACGTCATATTTTCTGCGTACACAAAACTACTCAAAGATGCAGAAAGCGAAGTCAGAACTGCCGCTGTTTCTTTCCTTGTGCAGACGGTTCAAACGACGTCAATACAGCCGACGATAGCGCCTGTAGACGACAATGGTAAGAACATCGACGCGAGTGGCGACAATGCCAACCAAGATGTGAATATCACAGACACGATATTCGAGTTGCTGCCCACTCTGGCCGGGGATCCTTCTCCTTTCGTTCGTTCGGCACTAGCGGAGGTCATTTGCCCCCTTGGTGGGGCTGTGGGGAGTGAGAAGGCGGTTGAGGGCGTATTGCCAGTTCTGCTGGGGCTGTTGAGAGACGGCGAGAGTGAGGTTAGGCTGAATTTAATTGGAGGTTTGGGGGGGTTGGAGGAAACGGTTGGGGTGGACGTTTTGAGCAGCAGCCTCTTGCCCGCCATTGTTGAGCTCGCGTCCGACACCAAGTGGCGCGTTCGCCTGGCTATAATTTCTGAGGTGCCCAGACTTGCCAAGGAGCTCGGGGTGGAGTTTTACCAAGAAAAAATATGCCCTCTCTGCCTGGGCTGGCTCGGCGACGAAGTCAGTAGTATTAGGACTGCTGCAGCTAAAAATCTTGAGGAGATTGCCAAAATCTTCGGCTCGGAATGGGCCATTGACAACGTTCTACCAACTATCCAGGAGCTCGTGGAGCACACAAACTACAGCAGAAGGCTCACCGCCCTCCTCAGCTGCGAGAACCTTTGCAGCGCGATGAGCCCGGCGAGCACCAGCTCGCTTCTCCTGCCTCTCATTATCTCAATGAGCACAGACTCTGTCCCCAACATCAGGTTCAACGTGTGTAAGAGCCTTTCCAAGATACACAGTTTAGTGGAAGGTGGCAGTACTGAAGGTGGAAACAGCGCAAGAGAGGAGATTGAGTCTTGTCTCGAGAGGATGAACAATGATCCGGATAGAGACGTCAGACACTTTGCAAAGGTCGGACTAGAGAAGATCAGGGCCGGGGACGAGGGTGGTAAGGGGGGCGTGAAAGGTGGATTTGAAAATGGAATGGGGGGGCTTGAGCAATGATAAAGCAATGATATATAAGCATAACGATGGCTTTTTGGTGATGATAAACTTTGGGGGGGGGATTCACCGTGCTTGCGGCGGCAGTGGTGATCGTACTAAGTCTCCAGTTGTGTTATTTTTATACTTCGAGCATTATATTTCTGATCACACGATGCTAACCTACTCGCCCTCTCTTCTTTAATAATATTGGTGTCCTCTCTTTTTGTAATTTGGTGATCCAATGTTTGTAATATTTGGTGGTCGAGCTAAAGCATTGTTTGAATCAAAAAAAATGAGAAACCAAGGCGACACACCTTCTTTTTGTCGTGCTGGCATTCTGCATTTTGAGAAATTGCGTTCGAGGTGGTCAATTTGTAATTGCCGTTTTTAAACGAACAGGAGAATCAAATACTATTGCAAAACCTACCTATTGACTTTTTCTTTGCGAAAAACCCCCCCTATAAGCCTCTGACACGATGACGCTCATCCCGTCGATCTTCCTCCTCTCCCTTGTATACTCCGCAGAATCCTTTACAAAACCCGTGTCTTTCGTCCCTCGTCGCTGCCAGTCGAAAACTGTCCTTTCTGTTGACGCTGGCTGGATCCAAGGGGGGGCAATTGCTGCGGCTGGTCTTGCCGTTGGGGTGGGGATCCCGGCTTACATTGAGTTTGCAGGGAAAAAGACGATGGAGCGCGGGGCTTTGTCTGAAGATACGGTGACGAACTTGAGTGGGATGTTTATGGAGGATGTTGAGCAATCTGCTGGGGATTTGAAGGATCTCACGGCTCGAATGGAAAAAGCTCTTGCTGAAAGTGGGGCAAAGGAAGTTGAATTGACTGAGGAGCAGAAGAAAAAGCTCGCAGAGGAGGCTGATGACGGGTGGTGATTTTTGTCCACTCGTGATGAAGGGGCGAACCGTGCGTCTAATTTATGATGAGTAGTTGATTATTTACCTTTTACGTGTGGGAGTGTGTTGTTATTTTTTATTGTTGTTTCTCTCTTTTTTATCTTCATCTTATCGCTACGAATATGTCCCTAGTGTTCTTCAATGCGTAATGCACACAGATCAGTGCGATCGAGTCGATGTGTGCACAGAAAGGTTTAGGGTTTTGTTTGGTGAAGATGCGTTCATGGGCGACAATTCAACTACTTTATTATCATTATTTAGGCCCGCGTTTGACTAGTGAACCCATAACCAATCTACACCTCCACGGATACCATGGCAAATTTGATGGGGAGGCTGATAATATCCATCGGAAGTTCCTGCCTTCCCTGATCGACAGATGTGGGGAACCGCATTTTTCTAAGCGTCAATCCCCACTCAATTGTGATCCTCCGGCCTGCTCGAACTTTATTAAGTTCTCCCTCTTCACTCCTCCTCATCCGAATCCCACTCCGCACCAGAACACTCGTATGACCCCTCCGCCTCCCCCTCCCCCTCCCCATAAATGAGCTCCACCACCTCCCTCACCATCTTCTTCCCCAACGGCTTCCAGCTGATATCGATGCTCTTGTTCGTGCCGCCGAGAAGCATCTTGAACGTCCCCTTAGCCTTTGGGAAAGTGAGCTCCTCCCCATCAGGGTTGGTGTAGGAAATGCTGCCGGAAGGGTGGCTGAACTCCAGGGTGCCATTGAAATTGGAAGCGCCAAAAAAGGTGAGGCGTAGCAGGTTGCCGCTACCAGAGGCGCACGTGAAGAGGTGGGTTGCGCTCATGCCTTGGGAAGCTCTAAGAACGAATTTCGATCAGTGCTCCTTTTTTTTCCACCTTTTTTTCCTTGTCATGGTTTTTGTGATCTCTAATTATTCCTAACATGTAAAACTTGCAGACTAAAAAGCGAATGCCCCGGTTGATTTTCAGAACTAAAATTTGCTCCATACGCCGTATAGCAGCATTGCCTAACCTTCAGTTCGTGCAAAAAAAAACAATATTTTCCCATCCTTTGCACAACTCTCAACTTCCTCAACTCATTCATACTCATGTTTCCACCCCCTGTGACGACAGATTGTGCCCCCCTTTCTAAAACGAAACGGAGCCTCCTTTTCCGAAAGTCTCTATCGGCTAACTTAAGTTCCTCTTCCGCGAAGGCTAACATCTACTCCCAGCTAGATCACAACCAACACATATCTATCAGAAGTCAAAACACTCCTAGCTTGGAGAAAGTGAAAGTGCGACTAGCCCGTCAGCGCTACAAACCCCAGGAGTCGCGAGCTACCATAAAGAGTTCCGTGACAATGAAGGAATTCAGTCGAACCTTTGGCGACTTGAAAACCAATTCCTCCCTGTTGATTGCCGACGATCGGCCATCATTCCAGAATTCCTCCAACAACACTGGTGGTTACCAAGCTGTTGACCCTTACGAACAGGTCAAAGCGAATGCTATCAAGCGCAAGGAGTGGTTGGCATCTCTAAGCAAGCCTCGGATGGTAAAGGCTTCGACACGCCGCCCTAAACTCGAACAGATTCTTGGTGGTGACCCCAACTCCCGGCTTACAGGAACATCAAGAGATAAAAATAGGCCCTCGACGTCACCGTCAGAATTGCTGGAGGAAAGAAGCTCAATGTTTACCAATAACATGAGTGGGAATAGCGGTGATCAACAAAATCGACGGTCGAGAAGTGGGAGGTAAGCAAGGAGTTTGCGTGAATAACAAATCATCCGTCGAAATAATCTGTACTCTGTTGTTGCAGCAGCAATGACCCGCCATTAACAAAATTCCCTCTTCATCTCTATCGTTCCCGCATTTCTGGCACAGTCGCATGCTTACCACAAGCTTGAGTAGGTCTTCCCGCGATCACAACCATGATGGCAACAGCAACTCGAACAGTTACCGAGGAAAGATTGACCTCAGCGCCACGAGCGATAGCGTGAAGGCAATGAGTCTGTTTAACTCTTATGAGATGGGCCGTGTGAGGAGAAGCAAGGAAGAGATTGCGATGATGAAGCATCGGAAGGCGTTTGGGGCGACGAATGGGTGGAACGAGGACGAGAACGACAATGACAATGATGGTGACAACGGCGAAGGCGACAATCCTCTCTCTCTGTGTTTGATTGACCAACCCTCTCCTCGGCGCGACGCCGAAAATTCCTTTGTGTACCTTCCCGATACTTTTTACGATTCCGATCTTGAAGATCAGAATGCCTACGAGGTTGAGGAGGACGACCCGTCCTCTAAACATATTGCTCCTCGATCGATGGGCGGCGCACTGAGCGACGAGCAGAAAAATGCATATACCGAAGCGATTGAAAGCAAGATCAACTACAAAAGTCTGCACAGGAGCGTCGCAGAGCACAGAACAGTATTGGGCTCAGAAGATTGGGATGTTAACGTGCCTTTGAATGATCCAAATAGCAACATTAAGACGTTTTTGAAGAGCGTGCTGGATGCGAAGCGTGCTCCGGTGAATTTCATCCTGAAGCAGAACTCGATGAAATCGTTAGACATGAATGGTCTGGGCTGTGGTGATGATTACGGAGTTGCGATTAGTGAGTGCCTCCCGATGCTGCAGCACTTGCAAGTTTTGAATCTATCTTCGAATAGACTCACTGACGTGTCGCTTCAGCCTATCCTAAGGTCGGCGAAGAAAATGAATAGTCTTGCCAAGCTGAATTTGAGTTGCAACGATATGGATGAATTAGGGGCGAGAGAGCTGAGGCAGCTTCTGAGCATGTCGAGAAGCAAGCTTGTTGAATTGAACTTGAGTAATACAGACGTCGACGACGAAGAATGCGTGGAGTTAGCAATGGCGCTCGAGTATAACCGTACGTTGACGTATTTGAACTTGTCCAAGAATATTATTGGAGGCTCAGAGCGACTGAATACCATTCTTCCTGAGCTTATTACTGGTCCCGAGGCGCTCGCCCATATGCTCACCATCAACAATACCCTCACGCGTCTCGACGTGAGTTGGAACAAGATCAGTAATAACAGCGCCGTTACCTTCGCACAATCCTTCCAATCCAATAAGACGGTAAAATCGCTTGACATGAGACATAATGCTCTCGGAAACGAGGGTGGTCAAGAATTGGGCAAAGCTTTAGTCGCAAACATCGGATTGACCGACCTCGACATCGGCTACAACAACCTGACCATAAAGTCATGCATGGTCATCGCGCAGGCAATAAAGGTAAACACCACTCTCAATTTTGTCAATATCGACGGCAACAATGTTGGAAAGGTTGGAAGCGAGAATTTGCTCAGTGCGTTGAGAGAATCTGCGAGTGAGAAAAGATTCTTGGAGATTTCCCTTTTCAACTGTAACATTCATACTGAGGACAAGAGCATTTTCAACCCCCAGTACCCAACGAAACCGGATCCGAGCAAACCCCCCCACCCCATGAAGAATCCCGGATATGAACTTGACCTTTCTACTCCCTACGGTTATATGGTTGCCGCGGAGCTGCTCCGTTTAGCAAACAAGCGGGAGGGGTGCAGATTCGTTGCCATCAAGCACGACGAAAAAAATCAGAATCCCAAAACCAAGCGGATGGTTGGCAAGGTGAAGACACTTAAACTCGAGCGCGCCAGTTCTTCGAGCAGCAAGGATGACTTGATGAAGCCCTGGCAATTAGCCGCATCTGGGATCGATCCGACAACGCACCCGCCTACGATAAATATCTCTCTTCTTGACGCAGCCATGAAGTCCGTCGGACTTAAGCCGACCCCTGAGCTCACGGATCACATAGTCGGTACGCTAAATGACTTATGTGATAGTCGTAAGGTACATCGGAGGCTAATTCCGCGGTTTACCATGACCAGTCTGTATGCGAGGACCTCCTACAAGAAAATGGCCCGCAAGGACCACGAAGAGATTGATACATTTGCGGCAGAGAAAAAGAATGAGCTTCCCAATTTTTCAGTTGAGCAGTTGTGGGATGTTGTTATACGGGCAATCTTTGGCTTTGTTGACTCTGATCACAGCGGGAGTATTGACGCCAAAGAAATGAAAGCCTGCTTGAATGAGGTCGGAGTGGCTCCGAACCTCGAATCTTGCAAGTTGATCATCAGTGAGTACGATATGGACGATAGCGGGAGAATAGATATAGAAGAGTTCACATCGTTTATGCTATCAAAGTACGCGTCTGAACCGCCCGCTGAGCTGGCTCCAATGGTCGATGCCAAAACAGGCGAAAAATGGGAGGTCCCAAAGAATGGGAAGCTGCTGGTCGACTTTGTAGGGGTACCGAGTCCCCCTACACAGGATGAGATCGGCAGCGATTACGGAGTCAACGCCTTGATTCAAAATATTCTCCGGGCAGAAGACGACGAGCGTAGAGAACTGTTTGTGGCGAGTCTGCGCGACAGCGACGTTTATCTGACAGCCCTTCAGGGCCAGAAGCTGCTTGATCTGAAGCTCGGTCTCAGCAAGATCGATACTTTGAAGTTGTTGCTCCCCCAGATGATGTCCGCTCAAGAGAGCGTAAGATTAGTCGAGACAAACTTGGATTTCACGGAGAAACTCCTGCTGAGGCTATCACTCGGGAACGGTTGGAAGCCAATCATGGGGATTCTAAGCGGGCACTACGATTTGGATTACGGGAGCGCTGTGGACAGGGTCTGCGCCAAAAAACTCGCAGAAATGGCTACGATAGAGAAACGCTATAGCGAGTACAAGAGCAAGCGTATCGACATCTCGCAAACTGGTAATTGGCAGAATTACCGGAACGGGTTTGTGAACGGCGAAAAAGTTGTTATTGACATCGATTTTTTCAGCAGGGCAAGCACGGTGGGGAGGATAAAGTTCGACTACATTAGCACAGAGCGACCGAGGAAGGGAAGTCGCGCTTTGAGTGACACAAAGTTTGAGAAGTTGTTGCTGAACATTGCCAATATTGAGAATCAGCTGGGGCTGCATTTGGCTGAGGGCGAAAAATTTGAAGGGGAAGGGGAAGAGGAAGGGGGGGAGAGGGAATCGAGAGTGGACGAAAATATTACCATGGCAGGTGAGCAGTAGGTAGTAGTGGGTGGGGTGATTAGTTCGGGAGTTGTTTAGTTAGTTAGTTGTTTTGAGTTGGTTATTTATTGGGGGGGTGTGGTGTGGTGGTGGTGTGGTGTGGTGTG
>ERZ651776.974-NODE-974-length-36717-cov-7.184662_pt1 | contig 36717 bp, 28 predicted proteins | sample MGYA00514761_ERZ651776 | MGnify/ENA metagenome assembly ERZ651776
CGACGACGCTTCGCTCGCACCCGGTGGTGGTCGCATCGTCCTCCTCTTCGGTGCTCGTCAAACCGTTACCGCCGACGCCGGTGAAACGAGCGCGACGACCTCTTCTTAAAGATGATGATGATTCGAAAGATTTTTACGGATTTCGTCGGCACGATTTCCGGTTCGCGCCCGTGAAAGACGACGACGAAGAAAAGAAGACCACCGAGAGAACGAAAGAGCGAGATCATCTCAACGCGTGCTGGGAGACGAACGAGCTCGCGCGATGCGCGCGCGATATTTCTATCGCCACTTTTGCGTCCGAAGCAGCGGCATCAGACGACGACGACGACTTTCTCTACGGCAAGCGATGGAAGAAAGCAGTCAAAGCGAGAAAAGGAAAACTGTTGGAAAAAACGGTGAGAACGTTCGGCGCGCCGAAAGAAAAGAGAGGAGAGATTTGGTACGAACTCAGCGGGGCGAGACAGTTTGCGGATATGGCGAAAGAGAGTTACGAGAGGTTAGTGGAACGCGCGGAGGAGGAAGATGGGAGAGAAATGCTTTCGGCGTCAAAGGCGTCGTCGTCCTCGTTTCGCGGCGGTTCGAAACAGAAGAAGAAGAACGGGAGGAAGACGACGAAGAGCGACGAGGATGATGATGATGATGACGACGACGACGACGACGACGATACGACGTACAATGTCCACCGCGACGGTTCTGAGAGATCTAAGTCTGAGAAGAAACGCGCGAAAGAGGAGTGGGCGATGCAAATCGATTTAGACGTCGATCGAACGTTTCCCGAGAATGACATTTTTCGGACGCACGGGAAGGAGGCGCTGAGAAGAATTTTAAGAGCGTATTCCAGGAGGAATCCAAAAACTGGGTACTGCCAGGGGATGAACTATATCGCCGCGTTCATATGGCTGGCGGTAAGGAATTCAGATTCGTTCAACGCGAGTAGCAGTAGCAGTAATAATAGTAGAAGCGAAGCAGACGACGACGACAAAAAAGACGAGGAAGCGATTGAGAAAACTGCCTTCTGGATCTTCACCGCCGCTTTAGACGGCCACGCGTTGTGCCGCGAAATACACGCCCGAGATTTACGTGGCACCGTCCGCGAATTTGGAGTCCTTCACTCCATCCTTACCTGGCGTAACAAACGACTCAGTCGCTACCTCGATGACATCGGCGTCGATTTCGCCTGTTGCGAACCCAGATGGCTCGTATGCGTCTTTCTCGAATCCTTCCCGTCCGAAACCGTCGCGCGCATATTCGACTCCTTATTCGCCAACGGCTTCAAAGTCTGGCACCGCGTCGCCGTCTCCCAAATCCTCAAGTGCGAAAAGGAAATCCTCAAGTGTCAATCGTTGCCAGAAGTCGCCGGGTGCATTCGCGCGCAGTTGGAACGCAGCGACGACGCCGAAGAAGTCATGGAAAGAGCGTTTGCGCTGAGGAATTTTCGAAGCGGGAAAATCGCGCAGTTGCGCAGAAAAGTCGTCCAAAAATTAGACCAGGAAAGAGAGCAGAGGTTCAACACTACGAACAGCGCAGGAGGCAGAAGGTAATGCGTGCGAGAGCTTTACTTTCGCGTGTAGATTAAAGCTGATTTAGATTTTAGTAGAGTTGTTAGTTTATTAGTGATGTGAAAAAAATACGCGATGACGTATCTAACGAGTAAACTTTTTTCCCAAAATAAGCGCGCGCTGTTGCACTTTAAGCACGCAATGAGCGCACAAGACGACAGTAAAATCAAGGGCGCGGCGAGTGGTGGGAGCAACGCTTCCGCTTCGGTGGTGGTGCCGTGCTTCCCGTTGAATCTGTACGCGCGCCGTCGCGCCGCAGCGGCGGCGAAAACCGTGAAGAGCGCTTCCTCGCGCGTTGCTGAAGCGGAAGACGACGACGACGAAGGTGAAGAAGAAGAAGAAGAAGAAGAAGAGGTGAAAGAAGAAGAAGAGGAAGAGCGAGTTGGCGTGCGCACGCGAAAGCAGCAGCAGCTCGCCGCGAAGAAGAAGAAAGAGCGCGATGATGTGCTCTTCTCCACTCGACGACTCGGCGTCGAACAGTTACTCAAAGAGAAACCGCTTTCGGAAACGCAGCCGTATCGATGCGGAAAAACGTATTTGGATACGAGAAACTACGAGATTGATATGGTCGAGCAAAGCATGCACGGGGAGAAGCTGTACAAAGTTTTCGAAAGCAGTTTGAAAAGAGCGAGCGATAAGAGCTTTTCTTTGCTCTTCCACGGCACGGGGTGTAAAGCGACGGAGGATATCATGCAAAATGGTATGAATCCCAAATTGAGAGTGTCGTCGAGCGGCGATTGGTGCGTTTTGTATATGCTCTTGCTTTCGTTCTTGCTTTTGCTTTTACTGCGTAGTGGCTAATATTATTACACTCTTTTCTCTATTTCTATTGTTTATTTATACAGGTTTACGAAGGATATTAATTACGCCTTGACGCGGGCGATTTGTCGCGTTTCCTCGGTGGAAGTGTGCGGCGGTTCCTCCGCATCGGCGCACCCAACCCACGGTGTGATCGCCTCGCCGCCACGGAACGGGGAGGAATTTACCAATGAAATCTCTCCGCGCGTTCACGTCCTCGCGTTCGTGGTCATCGACGAGCGATGCGTGAAAATTGGCGACCACATCGTCTGCGATTCGGAGAAGCACTCGTTGCCGGTGTTCAAACTTTCCTTCCCTCGCAACGTCCTTCCGCCGTCGAAAGACGACGTCGAGGGGAAGCAACCAAACGGTATCATTCATTCGCCGGCATCTAGACTCGCCTCTATGGCGATTAAGAGGTTACACCACCCGTCCACGCCGAAGAAGTGAGAGAACCACACACACACACACACACACACACACTCGCGAGGAGGCTGTTCATTTATTCGCGAGAAATATACATCTGTACATCACATCTTCACAACGTCCATCGTCATTCGTTTCTGCACCATCTTCAGAGGATCTTTCGCCAACTCTATCATTTTTTTCACCACATCTCCCTCTGCTTCCTCCAACGCTCTGAAACCTCTCTTCTCGTACAACGCGATGGCGTTCGCGTTCCACGCGTTCACCGTGAGCTCAACAGTCTCCAAAGCGTCCGATTCTTTCACGAGCCGTTCGACTTCGTCTAAAAGTTTCGACGCGATACCTCGCCTGCGAAACTTTTCGCTCACCTCGAGACTCGAGACGAACAGCGTTTTTCCGGTCTTTTTCTTTCTCCACACGACGCAACGCGCGACTTCTTCATCTTTGTCTTCTTCTTCTTCTCTTGGGAAAAAAGCGACCAAGCGAGTGAGATTCGGACGCGACTTGTTCGGTGGCTCGCGTTTGATGGTGACCATCGCGGGAACAGGAGAAGACGAGGAGGAAGAGGAAGCCGTTATTCGTATTGATGGTGTCGTTGGCATGATGGAAACCTCGCGATGACGATGATGATGATGATACTTTTACCGGCCTTAAAAGTGCAGGAGTATTATGGCGTTTACTTGATGATGATTCCAAATTCAACTCTAAAAAATGTTACGCTTCGGGAGCCGCCACCTTTTCGGCCTCGGCAGCGGCGGCTTTCTCTCTCTTCTCCTTTTCAAACATGCACTCTAAACTTCGTGTTTTTTTCTCTTCGTTCAAAACGAGGATTAAATCTTCCAACTTGCGCTCGCCGTGAACTTGATTATCTCTCGTTCTCACGTTGACGGTGTCGTTCGTTTTCTCTTGTTCGCCGACGACTAAGATGTAGTTGAATTGCTCCAACTGCGCCTCTCGAACTTTCTTTTGCATTTTACGGTCCGAGGCGTCCACTTCTACGTGGTGACCGGCTTTGCGAATGCGTCTGCGGACGTCTTTGGCGTATTCTAACGAAAGTTCGGAGATTGGGACAATCATCACTTGCCTCGGCGAAAGCCAATACGGCCACTTGCCGGCGTAGTGTTCGGTGAGGATGGCAAACATTCTTTCGACGGAACCTAACACAGCTCTGTGGATAATAATCGGTCGTTCGTCTTCGTTGTGTTCGTTTTGATACGCGAGGTCAAATCGGATTGGGAGTTGGAAATCGAGTTGAACCGTGGCACATTGGAAACGTCTTCGCAAGGCGTCAAAGACGGCGATGTCAATTTTCGGACCGTAAAACGCGCCGTCTCCCGGGTTGAGTTCCCACTCTTTCCCGCTCGCTTTTAACGCGCCTTCTAACGCCATTTCCGCTTTATTCCACGTTTCAAGTTCGCCTAAGTATCCTTCCGGTCGCGTGGATAATTTCATCTCGTAATCCAGACCAAACACCTCGTAACACTCGTCCAAAAACTTCAAGAAACCTGTCAACTCTTCCTCCATTTGGTCTTGGCGACAAAAGATGTGCGCGTCGTCTTGCTGAAATCTACGAACGCGAGTCAAACCGTGCAAAGCGCCGCTAAATTCGTTTCGATGCAACACGCCAAAGTCGGCGACTCGCATCGGAAGCTCTCGAAACGATCGTTTACGGTGGCTAAACATCACGCAATGCCCCGGGCAATTCATCGGTTTCATTCCGAATTCCTGCTTCTCGACGTCGAAACCAAACATGTTTTCTTTATAGTGCGCGGCGTGGCCACTGGTTTTCCACAAATCAAAGTTATAAATGTTCGGCGTCACGACTTCGTCGTACTCGTATTCCCAATATTTCTCTCGAATAAACTCAATCAGAGTGTTGTAAATCTTCGCGCCGTCTTTTTGGAAAAAGCAGGACCCCGGACTGAGAGCGTTGAAAAAAAACAACTCTTGGTTCATCCCGATCAATCTGTGGTCTCTTTGCTTCGCCTCTTCAATCCGTCTCGTGTATTCTTTCATCAACTTATCGTTCGGAAACGTCACCGCGTACACTCTCACCAGTGGATCTTTCGTCACGTCCGCTCTCCAATGCGCCCGAGAACACTGCGTCACTTTTAAACTCTTGATCCACGCGGTATCCGGCAAGTGAGGCCCTCGACACAAATCGACCATGGGTCCGCATCGATAACACGAAATCGTCGCATCTTCCGGTAAATTCGAAATCAACTCCACTTTAAATTTATTCTCCGCGAACATTTCCAACGCCTCGTCTCGGCTGACCACGATTCTCTGAAACGGCTGTTTCTCTCCGATGATCGCCTTCATTCGCTTTTCGATTTCCTCCACGTTGTCCGGCGTCAACGTCTTCTCGCCTAAGTAACAATCGTAATAGAACCCTTCCTCGATGGCGGGGCCAATCGTTAAATCCGCGCCGTATTCCAACTCCAACGCTTCTCCCAACACGTGCGCGCTCGAGTGCCAATACAACTCCTTCCCTTCCTTATCGTCGAACGAAAACAACCGCAGTTTACAATTCGATTCCAGTGGCCTCTTCATGTCCCAATCGTTCCCATCCACGTGCGCTACCAACGACGCTTGCGCTAACTTTTTCGAAATCCCCATGGCTATATCCCACGGTGTCGTCGCGTTTGCCACCGCTTTAATTTCTTTCCCATCCGGAAGTGCGACCGAGATTTCTCGGTCGTCCGTTTTCGCCTGCGCGATCTTTTCTTGCTCGCGAGTGAAGTACTTCTCGAACAATTGGATGCGCGATTGGTAATAGGGTTGCTTTTCCGAATACAACGAATCGTTATTCGTGTTGTTGTTCTCAATCGTTTCGGCGCTGGCTGCTCCTGCTGCCACCATCCTCTCTTCTCTCAATAATTACGGTTTATTCTTTTACTACTGGATGTAATAAAAACTATAAATAGCGACGAATACTACGACGCGTTGTGTGTGTAAGTGTGTGTGTCACAGATGAGGAAATAGAAATAAAGCGTCAAAGAGAGTTGTTCTTTTTTCGTTCTCTCTCGAAAGAGAAAGAGAGAGAGAAAGAGAAAGAGCAAAAGGAGAACAAGGAGGAAGAGGGGGCAGAAACACAAAAAACTCCCTCTCTTCTTCTTCTTCTCCTCGTTCTGCCAAAGAGAGAAGAAATCCAAAAAAAAAAATCGAGCGACGTGTTCTCTCGCGAGCGCGTCGTTCACCCTTAAAAAACACAAAAAAACAGGCGAACAAGGCGAGAACGAGCGATCCTCCCCTCCGAGAGAGAGAGATGAAAGAGAGGAGGAACGCTCTGGGCATCACACTTCACACGCACAACAACACACGATTTCATCATGGCACTCAGACAAACCTTGAAACAGTTCACCTCCAAAACGACCGCGTTCGCGCCTTTATTAAGCCGAGCGAGCGGTGTGCAAATGTACAGCACCGTCATCGAGGGGTTGAAATACGCGAGCTCGCACGAGTGGTGCGTTCGTACAAACTCGTTCTCCCAATCTCTGTGAACTTTCGCTTCGGTGTACCTCCTTTTGTGGTGTTCGGGAACACATTTTTTTGTTTTCTTTCTCTCTCTTCTGTTTTCTTATCCCTTTGTGACGCGTACGTTTCATGTGCACATCGCGTAAACGAGAGGGAAGGAGACGAGTTTGGACGCAGGAAGAGAGAGAGAGAAAGAGAGAGAGAAAAGCGAGCGAACGCGCGCAAAGTTCACTCGTCGTCGCGATGAGAGATGACCCAAACGAAGAAAGAGATGGATGGATTATTCGTCCGAGAGAGAGTTTTCGGTTCAAAAACGCTCATCCTCTTTGCAGGATTTTCTTTTTTTCGTTCTCGCAACAACACGTGTCTGATGATACATATTTTCTCTTTCTTTTTCCTTCAAACGACAGGGCGAAGATTGACGGCGACGTCGCCACGGTTGGGATCACCGACCACGCGCAAGCGGAATTAGGCGACATCGTCTACGTGGAACTCCCAGAAGTTGGCTCCGCGATGGAAGCGACCAAGTCTTTCGGCGTCGTCGAATCCGTAAAGGCGGCTTCGGACGTGTACTCGCCGATTTCCGGCACCGTCATCGAAATCAACGAAGCGTTGAACGATTCGCCGGGTGCGGTGAACGACTCGCCGTTTGAAGGCGGGTGGTTGATGAAGGTCAAGGTTTCCGACGTGCCGGGTTCGTTGATGGACGCCGCGGCGTACGAGAAGAGCATCGCGTAAACGATTCGAAACGATTCGAGAGAGAGAGAGATTTACGCTCTGCGCACTATTCCGAGAATATAAATTTATACTACTTAATAGCCGAGAGAGAGAGAGAGAGAGAGAGAGAGAATTTTCGAAGAAGAAGAAGAAGAGAGAGAGATTTTTGTATTATTAGAGAGAGAGAGAGAGAGAGAGAGAGAGAAACATTTAATTCGAAGAGAGGTACCCCCGTATTAGCGTCACATCAAACGTAGTAAAGGTCCCTCCACTTCAAAACTCGGCACCCAAATTTACACATTCGCCACATCAAGTGCGCGCGCAAGAAGATTTCAATGATGCCCTTCTCCCACGCGATGACGACGACGACGACGACAACGAAAATGTCGCCGCGCTCTGTCTCTTCTTCTTCTTCTTCTTCTTTCTTCGTGGCCGTGAAGTACTCATCACGCCGCGCTCAAAGTCCAAGAGTTCCCGGGAAAAAAAGATTACGTCACGCTCCGAAAGCGTCTACGAATACCACCGGCGGCGGCGGCGACGACGACGACAAAAGCGGTGAAGAAGACGCGACGATGAAAAACACGACCATCCCGGCGGAGTTTACGGATTCAAAGGAGGAGGAGGCCACCACCACCGCTAACAACATGAACGCGGGGGTGAAAAGCCCATACGAAAAATACCGGTTGGCCTCTCCGATAACGTTCGAGCGTTTAGAAACGGAGAAAGACCGACGAAAGTATCCGATGAACGAAGACGGGTACTTCGACTTGGTCGCGAAGAACGACGTGCCTTCGTTGGATAAGTTGATCAGGGACTTAAGTCCGGAACCGTTTAAACGTTTAATACCGACATCGAACTTACCGGGCGAGGCGTTGTTTGAGAGTCCGTTGGTCTCGTTCGCGTACGAGAGAGGGTGGAGAGATAATTTTAAGAGAAGCGGGTTTCCGGGCGTAGAAGTCGAGAAGGAAAATGCAATGGAGGCACTCGGTGAAGATGCAGTTGGTGATGTGATTATTGACTGCTCCTGTGGCTCAGGGTTGTTCACGAGAGAGTTTGCGAGGAGCGGCAAGTACGACGGCATCGTCGCTTTGGATTTTAGCGAGAGTATGATAAAAGAAGCGATGGAGCGCGCACAAAAAGATACGAGCGTACCGGCGGATAAGATTGCATTCGTAAGAGCGGATGTTGGACGATTGCCGTTTGCGAACGATAGCATTGGTGGTGTCTCTGCCTCGGCGGCGATTCATTGCTGGCCGGACGTCCAGAGCGCGTGCGCTGAAATCTTCCGCGTGTTGAAACCAGGGAGAATATTCACGGGGACGACGTTTGCGACGCCAAACGTGCCATTTTTGGACGACGACCAGAACAGATTGTTGAGCACGTTATCGAGAGACTTATCTGCGAGCAGACCTGGGACGAACGGGTTACGATTTTGGAACTCGGCGGATTTACGGGACCAGTTACAATCAATCGGGTTCTCGGATGTGACGATTTTACGAGAGAAGGACTACTTGTTCTGGAAAGCGCGAAAGCCGTGAGAGATTAGCACACGTACCTAGGTGCACACATACATTGGTACATACACAAAAACGACGTGTAAATAAACATTCTTTTTAGCATGCAAGCGACTCAAATAAATTATATACTCGACTAAATGTCTTTTTCTGCTACGTTTGCTAAACGCGCTTCTATGATTGAAATCAACTTTGCCGTGCTCTCTCCGGTTCCCATCATTCTCGCCAACTCGTCCACTAAACCTTCGTGTCTCCTCACGATTGCCATCGTATTCAACGTCGCCCATCTGACTTCGTCGTCCGATTTCTTTTGCGAAAACTGTAACGCGTTGAACAGTTGATCCAACTGCTGAATATCCGCCGCGCCGCCTTCCGAGTTGCCATACTTCGCGTATTCCGCGCACACTCCAGCTAAAGCCACGCACGCAAATCTCCCAACCGACGTGCTCGTAATCTTCCCTCTCTTCACTTCGTTTTGAAACTGTCCGTCGCAAAACAACGTCCCCGCTTGAACGTTCAATCGTCCAAACCGTTTAAACGCGTCCAGCGAACTCAACGTGTACCCTTTCGGCAACACGCCGGTTAAATACGCGACCAAGAAATGCCCAGCCTCGTGTCTTCTCAACCGAGTCTTGTACTCCTCCGACGTCAAATTCGCGACGAAATCCAAAACCAAATTCTGCGCCCCCGCGTTTAACGCCACCGCGTCGTACGCTAATAAAAAACTCAAAAACACAAACGTCTTGATGGCCTGAAACGGCGCCGCGCCCACGTCTTCCCCACTCGTCACAATCGCACCCACAATGACCAACGCTCCAACCGCGACGCCCAATTTCTTCTTAATCTCAGTAATCGTGTTCTCCGTCGGCGCTAACAACTTGGAAGGATCGATATCGTTCAACTTTAACTCCGCCAACGCGTACGAGCGTTTCGGCACTTGTTGTCCTCTCGCAAACGCTCGAATGCGTTGTTTGTTCTCCTCGCCACCACCATTACCAGACGAAGAAGCTAAACACTCCAGCACGTCGATCGCAAACTTCTCCTCCTCTAATCCTTTTTGTTGTCTCAAATTTACCGACTGTTCGTTGTCGTCCGAGAGTAACTCGCCCGTCGCCGGATCGAGCTTTATGGCCAAGTCTAACTTTTTATCGAGCGATTGCAACGCGAAATCATAGCCTTTCGAGCAGACAGCGAGGACGTCCTCAGAGAACGTTTTAATATCCGGGTTCGTCGTTTTCGTCGTGATCTCTGTCTCGGGGCTCATCATGACCGCATCTAACGCGTCCACGGAGGTTCCCGGAGTACGAGGAAGCGCAGAGGAGGATTTGGACGACGACGTTTCGTCGTCGTCGGCAGATGACGACGACGACGCGCATAACAGAGACGTCCTCAACCGACGCTTCTCGTTCCTCGAAAAAGCAGACGATGAAAAGAAACGCTGAACTTCTTTGTTGATCTTTGTTTCGTTGTGCTTTGAAGTGCGTAAGGTTGGTGCGGCGACCAAAAGCGTTGATGCCATTGGAAAAGTTAAGTTGTGTAATACGCGAGTTACCAAAGTGAAGATGCGAAAGCAACGCACGCGTTCATCGGGCGTTCCATCGAAATCGTGCCCGATGGTTCTCACAACGTATAAAATATTTTACAAAGCTCTTCTAAACTACTACTATTAATACTAAATACTAAAGGAGACCAAACGCGGCGACGTGCGGATCGAACGGCTTCCTGATGCTACCCCTCGGCCATCCGCCGATGAGCTTATAATCCCAGCTCAACGACTTGTATTCTTCCACGACGGACGACGACGACGACCCCGGGCAGTCGTCGACTTCTTTTTTAACGTCGTGCTCTTTGTTTCTACTACGACGCCTAGCGAGTTCCACGACGGCTTCGCACGCTAGATGGAAATCGTATTCGTACACCTTTTCGCACAAGATGGACTTGCACGTGTCCTCGCGTTTCCACTCTGGACCTCGCGATTCGGCGTATTTGAGAGAGCAGTCGCCGATCCACTTTTCAAACTTACTCTCGCCTAGATAGTCTTTGAGTAAAGAGAGTTGCAACGTGTGCAGTTTGGCTTGCAAAGGGTTCATTGCGAGCACATCTTTTCGATACTTTGGGATTTCGTCGTCTATTCCTTCTTCTTTTCCTCCGTCTACGAGTATAGCGCAAGATTGCGAAACGTTCTCCATGAGCTGTTCGGGATTATTAATTTCAAACTCGACCTCTTTTCCTTCCTCGCATTTACTCTTTATGTACGCGACGTTTTCGTGAGTAATCTTCGCTCGCGTTTTTATCTCTTCGTTCTTTGAATCTATCAACTCAGCTACGAGCGAAGTAAACTTCCAGTCGATTTTGCTTTCAATTTTTCTTCGCACCAGGTATAAGCTTTCATCCCAAGGGTAGTCCAAACGCGAGACCGTATTATGTATGAACTCAATACTCAGAGCGTCTTGTATTTCGTGCGCGATAGCAATCGTTCCCTCATCCGATTCGACGCGGTGAATCCATCCCATCGGAATAAAAACCGCTTCCCCAGCATTCACAACAAACGTATACTCGTAACTCTCAGGATCTGGTAAAGCTTCCGGATGGGCGTGATTCGCAACCTCAGTATTCGCAACGCAAAAATGAAATCCATCCCCACGAAACGCTTTCAAATGTACAGTCTTCCTCCCCGTCCACACGAATAACACGTTATCGTAATCGTCGTAATGTGGCGTCGTTTCCACGCGTTCATGGTTCATCCACACGCGTCTTTGGATGTTCGCACTGAGTCTTACGTTCCATCTCTTATATACGTATCGCTTGAGACCTTCGGCGTACGGTTTAAACGAATCTAAATGTTTCGCCATCGCCTCGGGCACGTCTTCCTGCGCGAGATACAACGAGTGTTGCCCTTCTCCCAAAAAGTTCACGCCACTACTGTCGGGTGGTACACGGTGACGCAGGAAATCGTCGATGTCCATCCGTGTCGACTTTCGGTCGTACGTCGACCCCGAAAAAGATACCGACGCATTCTTCTTCTTGTCAGACAGTTGCACCTCGACCATTTTTTTATCTGTGCGAGGTCCCGCGAACAGTTCGCGCACAAAATCCCTCGGGGCCAATTTCCCGCTCTCGTTTTTGTCGCTTTTTTGGTGCTGGTTCTTCTGCCACCCCCGCACGTCCTCCTCGAATGTTGTTTCTTCCAGCGCGTTTCCGAGGAGGAAGTGCTCGGGATGATTCATCAGATGTCGAAACTTCTTGCGCTTCTTCCTCTCAAACTCTTTCTCCTCGTCAAAAAAACCGTTCTCCAGAGACGACATATCTTTCCCCGTCAGGTTCGCGCAGTAAAGCTCCTCCTCCTCCTTTACTAAAACTTCCTCATCACATCCTCCATAACTAGTTTTTAATGAAGAGTTTCCTTCTTTTCTTTTGTTCTGTCTCGTGTGCCTCCTGCTGGAAAAAGAAGGAATTTAATTGGCTGTAGCTTTTTTTTTGTGCTCTCTTGCAGGAAAAAAAGATCTTTCTTTTGGGTTGGTTTGGTGGATAAAACTTTCTGGGAAAAAATCATCAGCACGCTTCACTTACACACGACGAAGAGTTTATATTATCGCATTCTCTCAAACCTGCGACGCGACACAAACGACTCGTTTTTGTTTGTAACTCTGCACACTTGATTTTGATGTCTGCGATGATGATGATGACCAACACGTATTCCGCAAAGCTGGTTTCGGCGAAACACCAATCGTCCGTTTCGGGATCCAAATTGCGATCGAATAAGTTTTTCGTTCCGAGAGGAGGACAACAACAACGTTCTTCGGTGAAAGTTCGAGCGGCGGCGGACGGGTTTGACGCGGACGAGCTCATGAAAAAGTACGACGAGATCACGAACAAGATTCCGCCGATCGTTTCCGCGGCGACGGTGCCAATCGTCGGCTTGTCGTTGCTCTCGAAAACCTTCACCGGGCACGGGTTGCCGGGGACCTTTTTGGGCGCTTTGGAAGGCGTCTCGTGGTTGGTGTTGCCGCTCGGGTTCGGCTCGTTGTACCCAAGATTGGCGGATATTTTCAACGAAGGCTCGTATGAACCGGCGAAAATGCTCGAGATGTTGACCAAGGAGAGAACGTACGAAAAATACGGCGAAGACTCGAGAGGGAAGAACGCGACGGAACGCGTGGCGAACATTTCCGGGAAAGTCGACCCGAACTCGCCGTTGGCTGAACAAATGGCCGATTTGAAGAAGAGAGAGGAAGAGTTGGCGAAAGAAACGCCAGAAGAGAAAGCGGCGAGAGAGAAGTTACGCGCGGAGTTGGCGGCGAGCGCGATTGGTATGGCGAACGCCAAGTCGAAGAGTGACGAAGCGGATGCCGATTCCAAGGGGAGAGATTCTTTGTTAGCGCAACCAGTCACGCAAACGTTAAAGGATAACATGACCGTGGAAAATTACGACGTGGACGTGACGAAGTTTGACGACAACGCGTTGGGATCGACGTTGAACTTGTCGAGCACGGAGGTGGACAAAGGAGCGCCGAAGTTGAACAAAGGGGACAAGTGGAAGGAACAATACAGAACGGACGAAAACGCGGCGGGGAAGAGCGATGATTAGAGCGAGAGAGTTTTTTGTCATAGAGAAGCGAAAGTAAGTAAGGGGAGACAGTATAGCAGTTTGTGCGTGGTTTAATAATAATACACGAATTACATTTCAAACATTCTTTCCGGACGATGAAAAGATTTTCCTCGCGTACGCTCGCGTTTCAGCGTCACCATCTTTGACCATTACATCTTTCACTAATAAAACTCGCTCGATAGTTTGTCTGTCTATTTTCCTTTCTTTATTGCTCACCTCGCTCAAACACAAAGCCATCGTCCGTCGCACTCTCGGATTGACGTTGGACGGCTGCGCGAGTATAATTTTCAGAAATGCATTCGGACCGATTCGTTCGCGAAGAAGTCTCAAAGCATCCAACGCGTCCTGTTTCAAAAATGCGCTTCCATCGCTAGCTCTTTTCAACATACACTTACCTAAAACCGTAAAAGCGTTGCTACTATTTGAAACGCAATGCGGAGCATCGCAGTGCTCGCACACCGCGCGTAGAAATTTCAACGCCGCCTTGGCTAAACACGCGCGTAAATCTTGCGCGTGTTTACCTCCGTCTTCGATGGCTCTGATAAACATCGACGACGATCTAGAGATTGAATACGCGTGTGAGATTTCGCTCAATCGCTCCAACGCGTTCACTTTATCGCGCCAGTTTTCGCCGTCCGGTGCCTCTCGACAGATTCGCAATAAGTGCTCAAGTTTCTCCTCCGGTACGAGCGCGATGTCGTCGTCGTTCCTAAAAGTCTTCTTTTCTTCCCGTTCTTTAGCTCTTCGAAACAGCGCGGACCCGTCGCGTACTTTCGCGTGCACTTCATCATTCGACGCTTTTGCAAACTTTAGATCTTTCTTCTTCTTTACGTGTGGTTCCGGTGATCGAATCACAATCGCGCGGAGCTTGAAATTTTCCTCTTCTTCTTCTTCTGAGCACTTTTCGTTTTTGAGCACTTTTGTCTTTTTCTTCTTCTTCCCGGTGGTTCGCGTTTTAAGACGACCTAATAATACTAAAGGTTTTTCGGGGACGACGACGCTCTCGTCGTCGGTACTCCTCGGCGCCTGATCTTTTAGGTGGTTGTTGTTGTTTGCTCGTCCGAAGGTTTTCAACGCTCGGCTCGACGTCGACGGACGACCTTGCTGCGAAATGGCAAAAAAGGTCTCCGGGGAAGCCAGTCGAGGTTGGTCGTCTGAATCGTCGTCGTCGCTCGAGATCGATGCCGGCGCGTTTCTCTGTTCTTTTGAAACGTTCTCGGGGTCTCTTTCGTCGTGCAGGAGTCGCGACCAGGAGGAAACGTGCGATGTGGACATTTTGCGGGACGACGACGCGGGTGGTCAACGCATGTGTTGGATGTGTGTGCATTTATTTTTAGCTTGGGTGAAAAATACTTAAATGTTGTTAAATACGCTTGAATAAATAAGACGGTCGGCATCTGGCCTCTCGTTGAGGAGAGCGGAGCACAAAGTCCTCTCCTTTCTTTCTCCTTGGTGTTGTTGTTTTCTCGAGTGAACGAACGTTTCGCGCGCGTATTCTCCCTCCTCGAGGAGAAAAGACTCTTCGAGAGAGAACTTTATTTTACGCTCTCTTCCTCTTCCTCGTCTCTATCCCTAACAACTTCTTCGCCTTGCTGATGAACATCTTTATGATCTTCCAACCCCACAACACGCTCACCGCTAAAATTCCAAACGCACCGATTTTTACCAGCAAATCGCTGTTTTTACACGTCAACGTTTTATACACCAACGGCGGGCCTAGAACCAATCGACAGACGAGAAACAGACCGGCGAAGAGCAAGTCGTTCAACGTGGAAAACATGGAGTCTTTCATTCGCATCTCGCGAAGTAACGACCGCAAGTGTAAGCTCGGGTTGGATACTTCCATTAAGAACAAACAACCAACCAACTCCACCCCGGACTTCTGGTTCACCACGCCGCTGGTTAACCCGCCGATGGTAAAAATATGGTGCACGACCGCGTCGAACTCGAACGTCACGATGCAATACAAACAGTCGTATATGAAATACGACAACGACACCGCCATGCAATACGTCTGCGCGGGGGTATTTTTCGTCCCAACCTTATCAAACATACTCGAATCGATGGATTCAAAGGACTCGTAGCTCAAGTAAATCGCGATCAAGGCGTGGACGATGCTCACGAAGCGGTTGCTAAAGTCGGCGGTTTTGGAACGGAAAAGCACATTTCTCAGAAACAAGAAAGTTGCGGACCACATGAGAAACCATTTTTGGATGTCCTGGGAATACGGCGCGGCTTGGAGTTGTTGCGCGGTGAACATAGTTTTGTTGCGAGCAGTGGTTGATCGATTGTCTTCGTGTGCGGATGCGCGTGCGTGTGTTTGTGCGTGTTTGTGTTGTGAGCGTCGAATTTCTTTGGATAAAGTTCGTTATAACGTTATTGTTGTGTATCTTCTGTGCTTTGACGGTTTGAGGTTTTCGTTGCAAGTTACAAAAGTCGGAAGGCTCTCCTCTACATATTATCTCTATCTATCCATCTATAAAAATGCTCAGAACAAAAAGTTCAAGCTACACGAAACGGTGAGACTTCTGACGTAATGCCACGTTCGAGACGGGATGTATATGAAATCTCCCGGGCCTAATATGACATCCATAGGCGTAGCTTTAGCGAACTCGGGGAATTTTTCTAAATCCGGAGCTTCCACGTCCACGCGCGAGATGTTGCCTTGCGCGTTGCGGAACTTCTTTTTGGTTTCCTTTTTCTCGCTATTGTCGTCGCCGTCTCTATCGTCGTCATCTTTCACCTTCCAAGACCGAGTCGTTTCCCAATCGCCGCCGGATTTATACATGAACTGCGAATCGCTCTCCAAGTATAATCGAACAAACTTGTACCCAAAAACTTGACCGAAAATATTGTCGTAGGAGTCAAAATGGCAAGGAGTGATAGTATTCGATGTGCCGAGCCAGATGTTACATCGCTCAAATTGCCCTGCGCTGCACCATGTCGGAATCTCAAAGTCCATCGCCAGCTGCGGTATTTGTTCAAAAAGTTGGTGTTGCGCTAAATACGAAACGAAACTATTCTTGTCTCCTTTCTTCAAAATGTCCGGCGCCAAGTGTTCGTCGATGAACACCTCCAAGGGCACAATTTCTTCTCTCCAATTTTCCACGTCGTCGTATTTCCCAACTTCCAACGGTATTAGCCGCTTCCCGAATCTTTCCTTGAAGTACGCCAAGTCTCGCCATTTCTCGACGCACGGCATGCTTTTGTCCGACGGCAATTGCACTGGCATATCCTTATTAAAATACATCACCTTAAATTCTTCCCACGTCGCGTTATCGTTCATTCTTTCCAACGGGTGGAGAATTTTCGGGACTAGTGACGAAGAAGAGGGCAGAACATTGTCAACCACCAAAGCTTTCTCTCGCGCCGCCACCTTTTGCTTCTTTACTAAACTATTACTACTCGCTCTATTTCCGCCGCCCGCCGATCGACGCAGTAACTTCTCCAACACCCTTACGAACGGTCTTGCCATTTCTCCAGGGCAACCTAATATTAACGCCGTATCTAAACACTCCATCGCTTCCTGTAAGTTTCCCTCGAGTAGTGTACACAGTGAAAGCCGTAACGAACTCAGAACGAAGCACTCTCGATACGTCGGTTTATCCCACCCACAGCTTTCGTCCCTCAAAACACGCCACAGCGTCGTCAAGCACTCTTCGCAGGCATTTTTCATCTCTTCTTTCTTCGACGATGAGAGTGGTGTTAAAATCAACCTCAAGTGTGCGCTTAACCGTTTCGTTTCCAAATTCTCGTCGACGGCCAATTCGTCGCAACACGCGAAACCGAACGCGTTCGCGAGAGACGTTTCGATGAGCGCGGAGAGCTTGTTCAGTTCTTCTTCGATCACAAACTCCTCGTCCTCCTCCTCCTCGTCGGAGCAGTAATCGACGACTCTTCGATGATGCTTTATCGGAGGCGGGTTCTGTGCCATGTTTTGCTTGTTACGAAGTGTGGGGGCAGAGTGTGCTATGGAAAATGTATAAATACGATCAAAACTAAAAAAACGCATAAACTCTCTCTCTTTACCATCCAGGCTCGAAATGTTCCAACTCTTTCCCTCGTTTACACCTCTCCACGGCATCTCTGGCAATCGTTTGCACGTCTTTCTGGACCTCTTCAATCGTCCTGTCCGCGTCGACGACGTTCCACCAATCCTCTCGCAAATCCGCGAAAACTTCTCGAACGTTTTTTTGCATCTCTGTCGTTTCGTATCTTTCCTCGCCGAATCCACCTCGCTTTTTCGCCGCATCTTCGCTGATTTCCATGTACATCAAACAATCTGGTTTCACCAAGCCAGTTTCGCTGTGTTTGCACCACTGTTGGTCTAAACCTGGTAATTTCTTCGCCGAAGTAAACGCGACGCCGGAGTACCCGTACCGGTCCACGACGAGCGTCACGCCCGCTCGCAACTTTTCCTCCATCATTTTTTTCTTCTCCCACCTGTTGGCCGCGAATAACAAGTGCATGGACGCGTCGTCGCTATCTGCTTTACACTGCAAGTAATCGTCGATCATTTTTCCAATCGTCGTCGTTCGGTCCGGGTATCTCCACAACTCGCTCGCCACTCCCGATTGGTTCAAGCTTTCCACGAGTTTACTCGCTTGGGTGGTTTTCCCGCACCGATCCACGCCTTCGAAGAGGATGAAGGCGCCGCGAGAGAGCGATTTCGCGGCAGCCGCCATGTTGTTATCCTCCTCGTTGGTTTGTTTCTGATTCTTGGTGGTTTCTCTCGCCGCCCTCGCGTTCGTCCTTCCCGAATTAGTATTCTTCCTCTTCTTCTCAGTATAACTACTCCTAAAACCGAAACAACAACGGATTGAAGAAGAAGAAGAAGTAAAAGAAACCGTCGTCGTCGTCTGAATCGTTAACGTCGTCGCTGCTGTCGCAGTCGCTCCTCCCGCTGCTAATGAATAAACTATCGCTACTCTCTCTGTCTCTCACCACCGCAAACAATACCAACAACAACGACACCAACAACAGCGCTTGTTTTGGACGCGATGAGGTGGAAATCGTTGTTTTTCTGCTAAGTTTTTTAAATTTTGACACCCTAGAAATGCTCATCCTCGAGGTCAGGTGAAAAATCTCTTTTCTAGAGAAGAAAAGGGATAAACGCGGAAAAATCCAAATCATCATCATAAAAACACTCTTAACAAAACACACATATTCTAACTAAATATGGCCGCTTCTATGCAATCCATCTCCTTCGCGAGATCTACCGCCGGTTCCACGAGTTCTTTGCGACGAAAAAACGTCGCGCCGAGACGCATCGTGAACACGCAAGCGCAAGCTAAGGTACGCTTAAAAATCGGCGATTAGTTTTTTTTTTGTTTTTCTTGTTGTGTCTGGGCCGTTCAGAGGGACACACAGAGGGAGAAGAAAGCGTGCAAGGGAGGGACTGAAATGCATCTTGATTGGGAGAACGATGGACGAAGACGACGGTTTGCGAGTCTTCGTGAGACTTCAATCGTCGTGCAAAAGTTTCTTTGCACTTTTCTGCATCCGATGTAATCGTTTTCTCGGGCGAAAGACGTCGTCTGTGTTCTCTTCTCAGCGCGTTTCGGACAATCATTTTTCGCGGCTGGAAAGATCTTTTCCTCTCGATTACTCTCCTCTGGATTAGGATATCTCTTTTTTTTTAAGCGGAAGAAGATAATAATTTGCTCGCGCGCGTATTCGTATTCCTCCGATGAACTCGTACTTACGAAATTATTCTATTCTAGGCCTCCTCTCCGGTCGCTGGTGGTTACGCTGCCGCTTTGGTTGACGCCTGCAAATCCGCCGGCGCCTTGGAAGCCGTGCACGACGACTTGGAAACCGTCGCGGGTTATTTGGCTGCCAACGAAGGGACCGCCGCGTTTTTGGCCAACCCGGTTGTAGGCGAAGAGAAGAAGAAAGAAATCTTGCAAAAATTAGCCGGGGAAGCGTCGTTCCACGCGTTCACGACCAACTTTATGCAATTGTTGGTCGACAAGAAGCGCATGAACCAATTGTCCGCGATCATCGAGGAATTTGAGACGTTGTTTTGCGAGGCTACGGACACGCAAGTCGCGACGGTGACGAGCGCGGTGAAGCTCGAAAACGAGCAGCAATTCATGATTGCGAAGAAGTTGCAAGAAATGACTGGGGCGAAGAACATCAAGTTAAAGCCGGAAGTTGATGAGTCTTTGTTGGGTGGTTTCGTCGTGCAATACGGTAAGGACGGTTCTGGTTTCATCGACATGTCCGTCAAAGGGCAAGTCAGACAACTCTCCAACGTGTTTGTCCAATAAAATTTTTAAATTGAGAAGAAAAATTTTAGCAGGAAATAGAAAAATAAACGCGAACAAAACGACACAATTTGGAGAAAGAGAGTAAGAGAGGAAGAGAGAGAGAGTAGAGAGAGAGAGAGAAACGGAGACAGAGCAGAGAGAGGGCGAGAGCAGGAGAGAGAGGAGAGAATTAGAAATGGTTTAAATTATATATAATTACCACACGCTTATACATACAGTACACACATCAACACGCACAAAAATTCACACTTATCTATCTAAAACTACTACTTTTTTCTAAACTACTCTATTCTGTATTTGCTAAACTTTTGGTACGCGTACGTTACTACTTTGACTACATCTGTCGTCAGTGCCGCAGAGATGGATTGTCTGAGCGAACTTTTACGAACGATATCTCGTGAAGTTTCTCGGATAGAACGCGCGATGGTCTCCGCGTTTGCCTCTCGGGAAACCATATCCAACTTTCTCAAGTCACCGGCGACCATGGTTTCCAAAAAAGGCGGAGGGAGCATCGCGAGGAGCTTTCTCGTCGCTTGCGGAGAATGATCGTGAGTGAGTACTCGTGATTTCTGTGATGGTGACGATGACGACGACGACGACGACAACGAGTTCGAATCCAAATCCACGTCGTAATCAATCACGTCCAACGAGTCTCGAAAATCTCGAAAACTCTCTTCGTACCACTCTCGCATCTTCTCGAACGACCCGTCCACAATCCTCCTCGCTTTCTGCGCATCTTCCGCACCAAAAACATGTCTTATATCACCATCGTAACTCAAATTCGCAATAGTTTCGTACAAATCCCGTTCTTCGACCGTCGTCGTCCCTTTACTTTTCCCACTTCCTCTCGAAACTAACAAAGCGTATGCCAACGCCGCTCTCTTGTTCTTCTTACCGTTCAACGCATCTAACGCGAGACCGTTATCATCATCATTATCATCATCATCTTCTTCTTCTTCTCTTACACCCATCACCCGCTCGTACGGTTTTTGCATCCTACCAGCTAAAAACAAATTATCCCATCCTTCCACGTCCCTTTCAATCGTCCTCCGCTCGACGACGCCGTATTTATATCTCGTCTGCTTGAACGCCTCCAAATTCGGAGTTTCAATGTCCACGTACGCGTTGAAATGTACCCCAACGCCGATAGTGTTCGACATCGCATCGACAGCACTCGCTCCGAAGAAGCGTAAAACTCTCGAATAGTGCGAGGGATTCAAACGCATGTTTACTTCGTGCCATGCGCGAGCGTCGTCGACGACGATGATGTAGTCGAGCATTTGCGATGGGATGTTTGGCGTTAAAATGCTCGCGCCGTACGCAAACGCGGAGGCGAATTTCGGGAGACGTCGGAGGACGTGAGAGTGATAGAGAGCGCGACGACGCGGGTTTAACGGAGAGGAAGAGTCAGTGTGAGAGGAGGATGTCATTTTGTTCGATTTCTTTTTCGATATATACTCTGCGTTTTAAATCATGATGGTTTGCGCTTTGTTGACGAAGTTGTGAAGCATCGCTTGAATTCAAGGCGTAAGAATGTGAACGTATTCCAACGACCAATGTTTGCGCAGCGTCTCTCTCTCTCTTTCTCTCTTCACTTTTACTGTTCTACGTACTATTACTTATTAAAAATATCGGGTTTTGTTGTATGTATATGGGTAAGGTCTCTCTCTCGCGCGCGCTCTCTTTCTCTCTCGTCTGCGCAAATATGAATACTCTCATAGTCTCGTTCGCCATCTTTTTATATATGTGTTGTGCTATATAGGTGCTCTCTCTCTCTCTCTCTTTCTCTGCCTACTTCCCAAGCGCTTTCAAGGTGAAAATCTCTTCCGTCACGTCGTCCATATCCGCCGCTTGATGATCCAAGTGCACCCCGCTCAAGGCGTTTCGTAAACTCTGCTTCGACGAAGCGTACAACATCTTCTCCTTCGCTTTACACGAGTCCGGAACCCAACTGATAAAAAATAACTTACTAAACTGCCTGCCGTCGTCCGTGGTCACGTCCCAATCGAGAACCGCGTATCGAGACTCCGTTTCCGGGAGTAACGAGAGGAATTTTTCAAATTTGAACTCCGCCTGTACGCGTTCGTAAACAAAAGTTGTGAAAAGAATAAATAAGAGAGACGTTTGGTGTCAGATTGCTGAAAGAGAGATCGCGGCTCGCGAGTACGAAGAAGAATAACGATGATCGGCGCGCAGCTGCTACAAAAACAAAACCATATCGAATAATAACATCATACCTTGGTCTCTCCAATCGCGCACACTTCCGTCTTCTCCGCTTTGTCGTCGATTTTATACGTCACGTATTTCACTTTCCCGAGACGGACTTTATCGAACGCCGGTTTGCAGTCGTCGTTTGGAATCACTCCGGAACTCATCTTTTATTTTTATGTATTACTTTTAGTATTCGCTCTCTCTCTCTCTTTACTCTCCTCCGTCTCCTCCTCTAACGCGTGGGGATTCGTGAAATCAATATATACGGGCACGTGTGTGTGTGTGTGCGTGTATATATATATAGTATTTGCGCGTCTCTCTCACGCGCGCGCTTGAAAGTATATACTCTCTTTATTCTGATGATTTTTGACGAGCGAGAAGAGAGAGAGAAACGTTTGAATTTTTTCAAACTTAATTGGTCGAAACAAAAAAACAGCAAAAGAGCAGCCCCTGTTGTTGTTGGGGGAAGAACACCTTAACAGCACAAAGAGAAGAAGAAGAGAAGAAGAACTGTTTCACGCACGTAATAATAAACACACGACTACTGGTACTAGAGAGAGAGAGAGAGAGAGAGAGAGAGAGAGAGAGAGAGTGTGTTGTACTAATAAGAATAAGAATAATGCCGAAAAGCAAAACGAAACAACACAAGCACAAAGGCAATCACGGCCACAAGTACCTGCACAAACAGAAACTCCGAGCGACGTTTTTAGCCACGCACGTGGACGTTTTATACGACGAGTATCACGAACCGGAGAAACCTGGGACGGTGAACCGAACCGAGTTAAACGAGGACGTGCCGGGGATGGGGAAGTTTTATTGCAAAGTGACCGGGAGGCACTTCGAAAGCGCGTTGGCGTTGAAGAATCACACCAAGACGAAAAGGTTTAAGAAATTGAAGAAACAAATCGCGAACGGACCGAAGCCGCATAATCAGAGAGACGCGGAGGCGGCGGCGGGGATGGCACCACCGACGAATTCGTGACGATGAAAAGAGAGAGAGAATTGCAGTAGAGCAGTAGTTTTAGGTATCGTTGTATTATTATTATTATTATTATTATTATCGTTATTAATAGTAGAGAGAGTAAATGCAATATTCGTATTTGCTGTTGTTACAAAACGCGAGCAAGCGCACGACGTTTTACTCTCTTCTTCTTTCAAATACCCGCTAAATACTACTTCATAATGCCCCTATAAACTTCTATACATCTTCTAAAATACTACGCGAAATCATCATCACAAATTCACTTTCTTCCTCTTATTCTTCACGTCCGCGGCGTCTCCAATATCCAATCGTTTCGAGACAATCCCGCTCTCCTCTTCGTCCTCTCGTTTCCGCTGCACTCTTAAACCGGCGACGGTTTCGTCCAGCACGCGAAGCTCGATGGTTTTTCCATCGAATAAGATTGCACATTCCACGTTATCATCGTCTTCGTCGTCTTCGTCGTCTTCATCTTCGTCTTCATCCGCATCGTCGGCGGTTTCCTTTTCTTCCTCTTCTTTTCCATCGCTCTTCTTCTTTTTCTTCTTCGTCTTCGTCGTCGCGCGACCACCACCACCACCACCACCACCGCTCGTACTCGTCACCCCTCGATACCGAATCCCGCTCTTCTCTTCCTCTTTGTTCCTAAACTCGATTTCAACCACGCCGCGCTCGTTGTTGTTAGTAGTAGTATTATTTTTCCTCCTCACCACTCGAACGGGCTTCCTCGCGTCCGCGGCTGGCGCTCGCTCGTGCGTGTATCTCAGCGCCATCATCATCTTCACCGACGACGACTTTGTCTTCTTCGTCTTCTTCCCATCGTCCTCTTCCTCCTTCTCCAACACCGTTACCATTCCGTCGTTGTTTTTCATCAATTTCAGATGAACGAGTTTCACCTCGTGCGAGGATCCCACCTTTGGCGGACCTGCGCCTAACACGCCTCCTTCCGAGAGAAGACTTCCGTTACCATCTTCCTCTGAATCCTCCTCTGCTCTTTTTCCTCTCTCTGCGTCTGCTCTTCGTATCTCTTCTCTTCTTTTCCTCAGCATCTCTAACGCTTCTTCTACATCTAAAGCTGCCGCTCTCATTTTTTCAGTAAAAAGTGGAGAACCGTTACCATCTTTCTCTGAATCCTCCTCTGCTCTTTTTCCTCTCTCTACGTCTGCTCTTCGTATCTCTTCTCTTCTTTTCCTCAGCATCTCTAACGCTTCGTCTACACCTAAAGCTGCCGCTCTCATTTTTTCATTCATTTTTTCAGTAAAAAGTGGCGAAAAAGCAATCGACTTGTCGCATAAAAAAAACGCACAAAGAAAGACAGATACAAAATTAAGAAGGAAAATAAGATGCCGTCGCCGTCGCCGGATTGGCTGCGCCAGGCTTCTGACATCGAACGAGACGGAGACGGAGGAGTAGGAGGAGGACATTCGATGATGCACAAATTCGGGAACGGATCCGATTGTTGGAATACTCACACGAACGAATCATCATCAGCAGCAGCAGCGGTGATGAAGAGAAGGAAGAAAACGAGAGCGCGAATGGAGGAGGAGGAGACTTGGAGGAGCGAAGATCATCGTCATCGTCGAGAGGAGAGAGAAGGATTACACGAAGAAGACGAAGACGATTCAGACGACGACGAAGAGATGATTGTCGGGGAACACGGGGAGTTCAAGCTGGCGGAGAATTACGAGATGCATCTCGTCGACGGGACGAATCGAGAGCGAGAGATTCGACGATTGATGCGAAAATTTGAATGTGAGCACCCAGAAGAAGAAGAAGACCCAGAAGAAGAAGAAGAAGAACCTTTTACTACCGCTCCTCCAGACGAGCGAGAACGAGAAGAACAAAAACAAGAAAACCAAGAACCTCGCGATGGTCGGACTGGAGGGGCCTTTACCGGCGCAAAAAGTGGCGTCGCGTGCACCGAGGTTGTTCAAGAAGTCATCGCAAAGTTGACGGAAAAAACACCCGCCGGCGTCGCCGAACGCTCGAAAATTGAAAAGCAAAAAACGAAACAGATCGTTCCGAACCTGGAGAGATGGAAGCGAACGAGCGCGAAAGAGATTGAAGAGCTGGAAGAATCGTGCGAGGAAACTTTGAGGTTGATGGAACAGAAAAGGGACTTGACGCACGTGTGGTTCCATTTCGATTACGACATGTTTTACGCGCAAGCGGCGATTGTGGATAATCCGGTGTTGAGGGACATGCCATTTGTTGTCGGCGCACCGGTGTGCACGACGGCGTCGTACGTGGCGAGGCAATTTGGGATTCGAAGTGGCATGCCAACACACACGGCGATGAAGTTGTATAAACATCACGTGAATAAACAGACGAGGAAAGCGGCGAAGCAGGCGTACCTGGAAGGTTTAAGGGAACGATTTCCAGACGACGACGAAGAGAGGAAAGCGTGGGAAACGGCGAGACGCAAAGAGTTGGGTGATAAACGTTACGATAAAGCGTTTGAGTTTGAGGAACTGTTAGTGACGGACGTTGATTTTGATCGGTACGCGGAAATCGCCAAACTTGGTCATGAAGTGTACAGGAAATACGATCCAGACTTCCTCGCGCCGTCGAGCGACGAGGTGTATTTGAACATGACCGAGTATTTCAAGTTTGACGAACGAGAGATGACCCCGGAAGAAAAGGCCGACGAAATGGAGAAAACGATGAAGAAAATACGAGAAGAAGTTTTTGAAAAGGCAAAGCTGACGGTATCCGGCGGTGGTGGCCCGTCCATGCGCTTGGCGAAAATTTGTTCAGACGTGAACAAACCAAACGGCCAGAAAATCTTGACGTTTACCAGCGAAGACATTTTAAAGTTCTTGAACACCCTTTCGATTAGGAAGATTGGAGGGATTGGAGCTTCCATGGAGCGCTATTTAAACGCGTTTGATGTGAAAACGTGCGGAGATATCATCACACACAAAGCCAAACTCGCGAAAGTGTGTCACGCGACGGCGTATACGTTTTTATTCTCAGTCGCCATGGGCGTCGGGATGGAAACCGTACCACCGCCGATACAAGATGGTGCGCCTGGAAGACGAGGTGTTTCCATGAACCGCTCGTGGTATCCAGGGATTAGCAAATACGAATACTTGTTCAAAATTCTCGAAAGTTTTGCACAAGGTGTCTCCAAAGAGGTGAAACGCCTGAATTTCATACCTCGACAGATCATGATTACCGCGAAGTTCCAACACAACTTCCAGCAAGTGACGAGGCAAAGAAGGTTGCCGCGCGCTTCGCAAAGCTACAAAGATTGGATTCCTACAGTCAAAGATTTGTTCGACAAGTTATACCACGAGTTTGATGGGGATACAAAACCCTTGGACGTTCGAAGACTTGGCGTCAGAGTGTCCTGCTTTATAGGCGAGGAGCTTGAAAATATCACGGAAGATCAAAGGCTCAACGTCCCGAAAGCGGCGAATGCTAGCGATCTTCCTCACGCGAATCAGGGCGTTTACTTTGATTTGAATAATAAGGATACGTACACGTGCCCTGAGTGTTGTCTATCGGTACAAGAAGAGAATCGGAAGGATCACGAGTTGGTGCATAGGATGCATAGGGGAGAACGCGAAAGGTTAGGTGCTCATATTCCTTCTTCCTCACCGCGAAAGTGTGCAAAGACGCTGCCGTCGCAAGGAAAGAACCGGTTCTTAAAACGAAAGTCAAATTTAAAACCGGTGGTTCAAAGAGCCGACGGGAGCTCGAAGAAAACAAAGAAAGCAAAGCAAGTGGTAGCGCCTATAGATAGAAAACAGGCGCGTTTGAAGAAGTAGAGATACAGAGACACGGAGATACAGATTCTAATTTTCTGATGTAGCAAAATAAAGCAGCGCTAAGTTGAATTAGAGTTTACAGATATACAAAGACACGCACACACCACAACACGTTTTTTAATCCTTAAACGCTTCCATGCGTTCGACTTCAATATCAAACGTCCCTGGTTTGTAATTAGTGTTTTTATCGTCCATGCCGTACGAAAACTTGCTCAACATCAACTGCACCGCCATGACTTTCGACCCGTCGCACAAACGATACTCGCTCTCGTTCTCCTTCACTAACCTCCCCCTCTGCACTGGCTTGAAGTCTTTAAAGTACAACTTCACGTCTTCAAACTTGCCGCCACCTTTTGGACACTCAAACGTCTGATGAAACGCCACGTTGAACGAGTCGTCCGTGTCGTATAAAATCAACTTGTATCGCTGCCCGTCGCCTTTGCATCTCACCGAAATGCCGTCAAATTCTTTCAGATTAATCGCCTTATCGAAATCTCTGCTCTTCATAGACGCAAAACCACCAAACTGGTCTTCCGTCATCCCTTTCAACACCGCAAATTTTCCATTCTCGAGAATGGCCGTCGCATCCGAACGCCCTCCCATGACGTTGTCATTCAAAGCACCGAACTCACTTTCAAAAGTCTGTTGACTCATGCTCGCAAAATCAAACAAAACTTGCGCGGAGGATGTGCTCATCACTTCCGGAGCTTTCATTGTCGGTTTCTTCGCGAGCGGGTTGATTTTCGCCAGCATTCCCCCAGGGCCGTCGAAATATTCCATCTGTTTCCGCGCATCGGACATTGGTTTCGGTAACAACGAATCCAACACGTCTTCGAAAATACCAGCTTTGATTTGATGTTTACCGCGCGCTGCGCGTCGAGATGACGACGACGACGACGACGACATGGTTCGCCTCAATGATGTTGGTTTAGACGCAAACGATGTGGTGGAAATCGCGCGCGACATTGATGATTGAAGTGTGATTGAATTTATGCTCGCGCGGGTGAAATTGAATGACGTTTCACTTCGAGATATTCTTAGAACTCTCTGCACTTTAAGTATTAATTAAAACCGTTGCGTCTCGAACCACGCGTCGACCATCTGTCTTCGTCGCGCGATGACTTCAGAGAGAGGCATGCTTTGTATGCTACTATTGCTATTGTGTATACTGCTACTAATTTTGTTGTATCCGTTATTCTCTTGGACGCGTTGGTAAGTATTGCCGCTCTCGACTTCGGCTGAAAGTTTGCGCTTCGCGGAAGAGACGAGGTGATAGACGTATCGAGCGGCGGCGTCATTTTCCCCGTCCCGCGACGTCGTTGTCGTAGAATATTCTTCTTGCGATTCGGATTCGGTGTCCGTGCTGTCTATGGCGGCCAAGAGTAAACAGACGCGGTCGACGGTGATGTTGGATTCTTGAGCGCGCATCTGGTCGTACCGTTTGATTTTGTTCAAGATGGAGACGATGGATTTGTACGCTCGGAGTCGTCGCGAACATCTGTGGCGATACATCTGATCCGTATTTGTGGCAGAAGTTAAACATTCGCGAACTATGGAAGAGTACACGCAATCTTGAGTGAACAACGACTCAAAGTCACTCAAAATGTTCACCGCATCGCGAACGCCTTCAAGCGTGGTCATTCTCGCCGCCGCTGTCGCCGCGACTCGCATCGCGCGAGCGAACGCGTCAAACGATACAAGCTGCTGGTGCCCTTTATCATCCTCTTCGCCCAACGCGAACACCATAAAACTTTCCACGTTCGCTTCAAATCGGTCGAGACGACGTCTGGTTGATCTCCTCGGTTCGAGAGACGCGACCCGATTTCGCAAAGAAGACGACGGTGATGCCGAGGAAAGCGCCAAATGCTTCTCTAAAATCTCCGGTCGCGAGACGAGAACGGCGTGGAAGACGCAACACAGATCATCTCGCAAGGCATTTCTTCGTAGTTCGGCGGTGTGTGTCGTGAGCAGTGTGTATGGTGATGAAGTGCTTTGTCTTCTCGATTCTCTTTCAGTCTGCGTCGTTTGTGATCTTTGTTGCGGCGGTTGTTCGTGTAGATGATGAGCGACTTTCTTCAGTCGCGGAGGCGTTTTGAGAAGCGGTTTGAACTGAATGGAATGCGCCGTCGTTTCTCTCGCTCTCGTTGATGCTATGTCATTTGTTTTGTTCTGCTTATAACCCATACCAATAGGATGTTTCTTTTGTTTTTTTTCGCTCATGAGGAACTGCTCCAACAATAACTTTGCCGAATGCTGTCGATTCTCTTTGCCGTCATCATCTTCTTCCTCCTCATCATCATCGCCCGATGAAGACTCCGACTCCGACCCCGACGAGTAGCCTCCCGACGAGGAAGAAGTCGCGACGCGTTCTTCGACTTCATCAGTCGCGGCGGTCCCATACGAAAACGGGCCTTGCCGAGACAACAGCCCTCCACCCCCGTCTAGATACCTCGGCGTATTCCCAGCCGATGCGGACAACAGAGGCACTTTCGCGTCGCCCCAATCGGCGACTACGTTCTCGTCGTCGGCGCCGTAGTTGGTAAACGTCAATTTTACGCTCGTAGCTAACTCCTCCTCCTTATCGTCTTCTCCTGTTCGTGTATTTACTGTCTTAATGCTATTCAAACCACCCCCTAACAGCGGCGCTAACGTTTCTTTCGTCCATAACAACTCGTCCGGAATGTCCTCCTCGTTCGCGCCGTATTGCTCTTCTCTTTTCTTCTCCGCCGAAACCGCTAAAAGCGGAACGCGCGACTCCTCCGGAAACAAAGTCTCCACATTTTGCGGTTGATGCGTCCCGTATTCCTTCACCACGAGAACACCGCCACTCGTAGTTCCTCCGCATTCGTCGTCGTCGCCGTTGTGTTGTCGTTCGTTAAATAAAAGCGGTTTCGAAAGCATTTTGCTTTCCCTCGGGGTCGGTTCTTCGTCCTCCGAGGACGCCGCCGGAACCACTTCCACGTGGAGTGCCATTTCCGTCGTCCGAGTCGTCGTCGTTTCCTCCTTTTCGTGCAACAAAGAAGCAGCTTTAGTAAACTCCTCTTTGACTAAAGTCACCGCTTTTTGCAAGTAAATCTCCTTATCGAACGGATCGTCCTTTCGTTCTTTCACCGTCGCCGGCGTAAACGCGATCGCTTTTGTTGTCATGCCTCCTCCCCTCGTCGCTTCTTTTTCGCCACCAGCGCTCGTCGAAATCGTCGAAACCGGCGGCGTCGTAAACGGCGATTGAAGTCGCTCGTTTCGCGCGTTCAACTCCCAATTCAACGGGGAAATTTCTTCTCCTCCCTTTTCCTCGACTTTACCAATAACGTTCGTCTTCTTCTTCTTCTCTTTCGGAGGCGGCGTGACCATCCCGACGCCAGGAACGAACAGTTTCGCCTCCGCGTTTAATGCAGACGAATCCGAAGGAGGAGGAGGAGGAGACATCTTTGGTTCTTTTTGTGTCGAAAATGTTTAAAAATTTCTCACTTTCGACTGTCTCGCGAGAAAAAAAAACACCCAAACTCGTGCGAGTTTAAAGAGAGAGATGACGACGACAAAAAACCGATACACGAAGCTAGAAACGCTCGGGGAAGGCACGTTCGGGATCGTTTACAAAGCCTCGATGACGAATGATGCTAACGATGAATCGTATTCTCAGCAGTTCGTGGCGATTAAGAAAATCCGTCTCGGGAAAGCGAAAGAAGGCATCAACTTCACCGCCATTCGGGAGATTAAACTTCTCAGAGAGCTGCACCACCCACACGTCGTTCCTTTGGTGGACGTGTTTAGCAAGAAGAGGAACTTACACTTGGTGTTTGAATTCGCCTCGGGTGGGGATTTGGAGATGATTATTAAAGATTCGAGCATCGATTTGTCCATCGCGGACGTGAAGTCGTATTTGAGGATGAGTTTGGAGGCGATTGCGTTTTGTCACCAAAATTGGATCTTACATCGAGACGTGAAACCGAACAACTTGTTAGTGCACGAGAGCGGGGCGCTGAAGTTGGCAGATTTTGGCTTAGCGAGAGCTTTTGGGAGTCCAGAACGGGAGAATGGGAGGGAGTATACTCGCGCGGTGTTTGCGAGATGGTACCGAGCGCCGGAGCTTTTGTTGGGCGCCAAAAGGTACGGGCCGAAGGTAGATTCGTGGGCGGTTGGGATGGTATTCGCGGAGTTGATGCTAAGGAAACCGTTTTGCGCGGGAAATTCGGATATAGATCAGTTGACGAAGATTTACCACGTTTTAGGGACGCCGACGGAGGAGGAGTGGGAAGGGTGCGCGGCGCTGCCGGATTGGATGAGTTTTCCGAGGAAAGAGAAGATGGATTTGAGGAAGATTTTCGGCGTGGAAGTTGGCGGGAAGAGCGGATTAGGGGGGAAGTCGAGCAGCGCGAACCTGGAAGCGATTGATTTGTTGGAACAGCTTTTGAAATACGATCCAGAGAAACGAATCTCGTGTCAAGAGGCGTTGAAGCACGCGTACTTCAACACCGCTCCGGCGCCGACGGAGATTAGCAAATTGCCAAAGAGGAAGGTGACTACCACCGAGGAGAAGAAAATGAGCGACGATACAAAAACGGACGGCGAAGATGAGGCGAAAAGAGCGGCGAATAAACGAGCGCGGACGGAGGGAGAGGAGGACAAAGAAGTAGTAGAAGAAGAAGAGGGCACGAAGAAGCGGTTGCGCGAAACGCACCCGACGGCATCGGATGACGCCAAAGAAGGATTGAAAGCAAAAACGAAGCAAATGCAATCCATGTTTGACGACGAAGCGGCGGCAAAGTAATAAATTGCAAGGATAGGATAGGCATAAATGTAGCGCGTTTAGAAAATATAGTTTTAGTCTGGTGTAAAACAATAACAACAACTATTTCTTTGCACTACCGCCATTCTCGCCACTATTTTTTTCCTCCTTCGCGCCAAATTTGCTATTTACCTGTTTCTCGACGCTCGCATCCATCGCCTTATTCGCGGCTGCCATCTGTTGAAACACGTTACCCTTACCCATCTCCTTCTTTAATTCTTCGAGCGCTTCCGGATCCATGTTTCTAATCAACGAAGGCACCGCCACCGCCATAACCACCGTCATCAACACCATCAAAACCATCGGATTTTTCAACAACCCGAGCAAAGTCACTCGATTCGAAGGTTCAAAGTAGTCTACTTTTGATACCGGCGCGATGACGACGCGGTCGACCATTTTCGCGTTCTCCTCATCATTCTTCTTCGTCGTCTGAATCGTCGTTTTCTCCGGCATCTTCACTTTCGGCAATATCGTCGACATGTCTTCGCTGTATCGCGCGACAACTTCCCCGTCGTTCTCCCCGTCCACGGAGACGACGATCGGTGGAAACGAAAACCCAATCGCGACTATTTGTAGCTCGTGATCTCCCGGAGGCACGTCGAGTAAACAAAACGTCCCGTCTTTCTTCGGCGTCGTCCTCACTTTCTGCTTTCCAGACCCGCCAGATATGGTTAACGTGATTTTCACCTCTCCTGCTGATTCCAGCGGTGGGATGACACTCTCCAGAGGAATAAACCCGAAAACGGGGAAGTGTTGCGACGCGATCAGTTGCCCTTCGTCTCTGACTTTCAGCTCGCCTTCCGCTCGAACGGTAAAGAAGATATTCGATGATGTTGTGCTCGCCACGATGCTGAACGTGAGTAAACCCAACGGGGAAAGCGTCGTCAAAACTGCTCTCATCGTAAACGACATAAACGAGAACAAAAACGACGAATTCGTCCAAGAAGAAGAACGAGACATCGTGGCTTTCTCTCTCTCTCTCTCTCTCTTTCTCTTCTGAGTAGTGCGTAAGTGTAAAAGTGTTGTCGTGTTAGAGTAGATTAGTTCTGAAGCAACCAACCAAAGAACCAATCTGAATACGTTCTGAAGTCTTCACTTCAAAACACACGCACACACTGAGCACGCACTAAGCAAAAACTGGAGAGAGAACAGCACTCGCGAATTTATAACTGCGTGAACGACAGTTGCAGTAAAAGATCAGGGTTTTTTAAGTTTTGCCGGGGCGCTTTCTGTATGCATTCAAACGCTCTGCTTTCCAATTCCAAATCCAATTCTAGAGTTCTTTCTTAGTAGGGGACGCATTGTTTAACGCATCAGTAGTGGTAGTATTTTGAGAGAGAGTAGTAGGTTTACCCTCTCAAAAAAGCGAGAATAATGTACGTTCCAACGGACGAATCCTACCAGCGATGGAAAACGTTAGTCCCGTTCGTGTACGACTGGTTCAATAACTTCAACGTCCCTTGGCCGTCGTTAGCCGTTCGATGGGGATCGGTCCTGGAAGATAAACAGTACAAGTTCTCGCAGAGAGTGTACATCACGGAACAAACCGGAGCGCACCCAGGCGCGGACGCGAATACGATTTTAAGCTACAACGTGGACGTGACGAAACCGAGAGTGGCGGCGGCGGAACACATGCTGTTTGACGACGGCACGGACGGCGGCGGGTTCGCTTCGGCTGGCGCGAACGGTATAGCGAACGGAGGAGAGAACGCGGGAGGCGGCGGGCCGAGAGTGTCGAACATTAACCTCGGGTTCTTTAAGAAAGTGCACGCGATTATACATCCCGGGGAAGTAAATAATATGCGCTCGTTCGGGAGTTTGAATCCGGACGTGTTGGTGACGCACACGGATTCGGAGGAGTTGTACGTGTGGGACGTGAAAAGACAGCCGGGGAGGTCGTTTAAAGAGTGTCGCGTGAGGAACGACGATGCGAACTATAAACCGAGCACGCCGGATTTGATTTTAAGCGGGCACACTGAGTTTGCCGAGTTTGCGTTGGACTGTCACGCGAAGGAGTACAAAGTGGCGAGTGGCGGGAGAGATACGAACGTTTTGGTTTGGCATTTGCCGGATTTTAGCGCCAACGCGGCGGTGGATAGTAGTAATAGAAATGGGAAAGTGACGACGAGTGAGAGCGGCGTGGAAGGTGTTCGACTTAACGCGCAATGCACGTTCAAAGGGCACACGGATACGGTGGAAGACGTGGCGTTTCATCCGACGGATTCGAACATTTTGTGTTCGGTATCGGACGACACTAGGTTATTATTTTGGGACTCGCGGTGCGATCACGGGAAACCGGTGAACGCGGTGAAAGCGAGCGAAGTCGACGTCCACGTGGTCGATTGGAACGCGCTGAATACGAATTTAATCGCGACTGGTGGTAAAGATAAGATTGTAAAAGTTTGGGATTGGAGAAAGATTGGGGAATTTTCCTCTCCGAGGAAAGGCGGCAAAAAACAACAAGAAGGAGAAACCGCGTCGGAAAAAGATATGGTGATAATGAGTCACTCGCACGAAGGCGAAATTCTTCGCGCGAGTTGGTCGCCGCACGATGAAAATGTCTTTGCATCTGCCTCGGACGACGGGTGCTTGAACGTGTGGGACTTATCTCGGAAGAAAGGAACGAATAGTAGCGACGAAGAAGCAACCACGACGGCAAACGACAACGACAAACCTAATACTGACGGCGCCACCGCTGGTGCCGAAAACGACAGCGGCGAAGGCGATGATGGAAATACGAACAAACCGAAGAAGTCTCGTTTCGGCGAAGCTCCGCCGGATGAACTTCTCTTCACGCACTCGGGGCACAGGAACCCTATCACGGATTTTCAGTGGAACCCTCACGATCCGTGGACGGTAGTGAGCTCGGGATCGGGCGCAAATGTCGCGTCCACGTGCCAATTTTGGCGCATATCCGATCTCATCACGCGTCCAAAAGAGGAAGTCATGCAGGAACTGGAGAAACATTCTGCGTATATATGCGGGCGAGCGGCGAAACCAGCGGAAAGCGACGACGATACGGAGGATACCGGCGACGACACTTCCGACGCCGGCGACGACCCGACGAATACGAAAGAGGAAGACTTTGTGAAAAGAGAGGAACAGAACATGACGCGAAACCCGTCGTACGAAACCGCGCAGGAAGAGGCATTTGAAGCGATGGATTTGTAGCGATAATGTTGTAGTATTACATTTTAGTTTACATTTTTGATACACAAGTACTATCATTCTTTATTCAACGGAGAGATAAAAGAGGGAAGTCGTCAGATGCTACGCCAGTCGGATGGATAGAACAGAAAACATCAAACGAATGAAACGAATGCAAGCGCTCAGTAAATTTGTCATTGGTATCTTCACGTTGGATAGTCAGAAAAGATTAAGCTAAATTGAACATCACTGCGCACGCGAACGAAGAGAGAAAAGAAACAGAGGAGAAACAAAAAAGCAAAACCCCTTACCTCGTACTACTGCATTACTCAAGTGCCTAGTCCGGCACGTTTCTTTCGCATCACCGCCTCAACTGGCTCTGCTTTCCCGTCTCTCTTCGCACCGAGTCCAGTGCCGTGCGTAAAGCCCATTTTTTCCATCAATTTACTTCCAATAGCGTTCGAGTGTTGTTCAAATTCGGCGTAGTTTCTCCCGGCGTCAATCGGAACGCCTTTTGACGCTTTCTTTCTCGCCCGTCTCAAAGCGTTTGCCTTCGCCTCGGCTTCAGCGGCTCGTCGTAATCCCCTATTCGCGTACATCTTTCTTTCACCATCGTTGTCGTCGATATCGTCGTCGTTGTCATCGTCGTCTTCGGACTCTACTTTGGTCAAGTCTGCCGCCTCGCCGGCTTTGATAAACGACACCGGCGTCGCGTTTTTTCTGGTACCATTACTCCCTCTTTGTTGTCTATTTCGTCTATTTCTACTTTTATCTTTGATCTCTTTACCGTAATGCGTTGACACGCTTCTGTTCGCCCCGGACGAGTTTCCCTGAAACCTTATAACGGCGTGGATTCTCTTACCGCCTCCCAAAGTTTCAAACACGAAACCGCCGGACGAGCCGCCGCTTCTTTGATGTACGATATCCCTCACGCACTCTAATTTCATTTTCGTCATCCCAGCCGGTAATCCTATATAACTCCCTTCGCCTAAATACATCAACGTTTCCAACACCGATTCTACGTACGTTTCGAGCTCCTCCTCTTCCATCAATTGTTCCTGCGCCACTCGCTTCGCCCTGCGCTTCTTCGCCAACGCTTTCTGCCGTCCTTTCTTCGACGTCCAATCATCCTCTTCGCCCGAACTGCTGCTCTCGCCAAACGACGACCCCGGGCTTGGAACCAAGTACCCTCCTCCGTACCCTCCATCCAACGCCATCCCGGCGATTGCTTTCAACTGCCGCTCGTATTCCGCCGAATCCGAGAGTTGTTCCTCTTCCATGTTGTCTTCTCCATCATCAGAGGAAGAAGAGGTGGACGAATACGACTCAATGTCTTCCTCGTCATCATCCATACCATCGTCGTCTGAATCGTCGTACTTCCAATACACCTCGTTTTTCTTCTTCTTTCCTTCGTTTATATCGCGCACGTCGACGCGCACGTTTCCAATCATCAACGAGTTTTTCCCTTCCCCCGCTTCTTCCTCTGACGATGATTCTCGTTCCGAAACCGCATCGAATCTCCCTTTCTTTTTCTGCGCATCAGACGACGACGTAACGTTGGTGGTGGTTGTGAACTCGCCAATGCCTACGGGTACGGTCACGTCGTACTTCATTTCGAGAGAAAGAGAGAGAAAAGTGAAGAAACAAAGTGGGGGGAATTTTCCGTTTGTTTTTATTCCTTTTGCTTTGCTCTCAAACGTCTTTTTTTTCTGCAATCACATGCGAGAATATTAATCGTTTTTATACATAAAGCTTTCATCAAAGATATACCACCTCACCGCGCGAGCGAGCGAGCGAGAGAGAGAACGAACGATGTCGGGAGTGGCGACGCGAGCGCAGAAAAGGCGGATCGGGGAGAGAGATTCTTTGTGGGATGTGATCGTGAAGTGCGACGATATTTGTTTCACACATATTCTTCCGAGATTGAATGCGAATGATGTGAAATTCTTGTACGAGGTGAATACGGAGACGAGAGCTTTGGTGAAGAGATCGTCTCGCGCGGGTGATTTGAAAAAGAAGTTTTGGATTGAAGAGATGTCGTCGATATCGACTTTGGAAGTAGCGTGGGAGCATTATCCGTGGGGCACGTATAACCACGAGCTGGAAGAAGAGATGGACGAACCATATTTCTGCTGGAAAGTTGCTGAAACGAATAAACTCGAGTTGCTCAAGTGGACGCGAGAGGAGAAAAAGTATAAGTGGGATGAAAAGACGATTAGTACGGCCGCAGAACAAGGTAATCTGGAAATGGTAAAGTATTGCGTTGCAAATGAGTGTCCTATCGATGAGTATGCGTGTGGATGGGCTGCTGCACAAGGTCATCTCGAGGTACTCAAATACTTACGCGAAAAAGTCAAAGCGCCTTGGGATTGGAGAACTGCCGCTTGGGCGGCTGAAAATGGTCATCTCCACATACTCGAATATCTTGTTGAGCGCAAATATGATCAAT
>ERZ651776.976-NODE-976-length-36688-cov-5.819535_pt1 | contig 36688 bp, 28 predicted proteins | sample MGYA00514761_ERZ651776 | MGnify/ENA metagenome assembly ERZ651776
TACTTCTGTGGCTTCTAACTCATCATCCATTTCCACATCTAAATCATCTTCTAACTCATCATCCATTTCCACATCTAAATCATCATCCATAGTTGCTTCAACCTCAGATACTTCTGTGGCTTCTAACTCATCATCCATTTCCACATCTAAATCATCTTCTAACTCATCATCCATTTCCACATCTAGGTCATCATCTATAGTTGCTTCAACCTCAGATACTTCTGTAGCTTCTAACTCATCATCCATTTCCACATCTAAATCATCATCTATAGTTGCTTCAACCTCAGATACTTCTGTGGCTTCTAACTCATCATCCATTTCCACATCTAAATCTTCATCTATAGTTGCTTCATCATTATCATCTCTCATTGAAGATAGTAGTTTATTCATTTTTTCATCTTTTTTGTTCTTATATGATTTGTATGATCGGGTAGATATGACACTTAGAATAACAAATAATGCTAACAAGCTAGCGTATACATATGGGCTTATTGGAATCTCCACACATGATGACTGACCAAGAGATGGTTGATGTAAATTTTCTGGGCATTCAACTTGAATATTTGATCCAGACTCTTCGACATAGAAGTTTATTGATGCAGGTATACATTCTAATTGTCCAATTAAGGGCTGATATTTCCCTGTTGGGCACATTTTAGGCTCTGTTGAGCCAAAGACCTCAGTGAAATACCCAGCATCAACTTCGGCGCAAGTAATCTGTTTTGTTAGATTATTCCATGTCCCTGGTTCGCAGGGAGTTTGTTCAATTGCCCCAATTGTGTCTACATAATTCCCAGGACTTGCATCCAAGCACATTGATTGAGCAATTGAACCCTGGTAAGTTCCTAACAGGCAAGGTTGTTGTATTTTAGAAGATATTTCGTCCACATAATAACCTTCAGATGCATTGATGCATATGCCTTCGCCAAAATTTGGTTGATATGTGCCAACAGGACAAGGTATTGGATTAATTGAGCCAGCACTTTCTGTATAATATCCAGGTACAGCATCTATGCAACCTGATTTACCAGTTTCATTTTGCCAAGTTCCTAATTCACAAGGAATAGGTTCAGTAGATTTGGTGTAATTTACGTAGTATCCCATTTCGGTAGTCAAGCAACCCGATTGTCCTTCTCCTGGTTGGTATGTTCCAACTTGGCAAGGATATTGAAAACTAGATCCTTGTTCATCAACAAAGAATCCTTGCGATGCATCAATACATTTATCTGATTTTACATTTGGCTGATATGTGCCAAGTACACATAATTGTTGCTCAGATTGCCCGGTTCCTGCTACGAAGTAACCACTACTAGTATCCACACATTTGACTTGCCCTTCATTTGGCTGATAAGTTCCGGATAAGCAAGGGCTTTGTATAATTTCACCATTATTTTCAACGAAGTATCCTTTATCTGAATTCATACAAAAATCTTGTCCATATGCTGATTGGTATGTTCCTGAGGAGCATTGAACTTGAATTCCTGAACCAGTAGAAGCTACATAATATCCAGGATCGGCATTTAAGCACGCATCTATTGAGGTTGAGTTTTCATTAGCATTATAAGTCCCAGAAAGACAAAATTTTTGACTTATTGATGCAATACTGTCTACATAATAGCCAATGCTTGCAATAATACAATTAGTTTTAGCTATGTTAGGTTGATACGTCCCCAGATTACAAACTTCTTGGCTAGATGACCCTAGGTTACTGACATAATGGCCAGCAGCAGCATAAATACAACTGCTTTTACCTTCTAAAGGCTGATAGTATCCTAATTCACAAGGAATTTGAGAATCATAACCTGTAGATGGAACATGGTGACCGGGATCTGCATTGACACATTCATTAGAACTAGTAGATCCAATATTTGGATTATAAGTTCCTGAAGAACATGCAGTTTGGTAATTCCTTCCAGTTGAGTCTACATAGTGCCCAACGGATGCATTGTTACAGGAAGTTTGACTTGAATATGCTTGCCAAGTCCCCACTGAGCATTCTGTCTGGATAACTGCGCCAAGCATATCTACGAAATACCCTGGATTAGCATTATTACAATCTGATTGGCCCGTTAAAGATTGCCATGTGCCAACAGCACATTCTGTCTGAGAGGTAGAGGCTGTTTGATCAACATAATATCCTGCATCTGCTTCAAAACAATCACTAGAAGTTGTAGAAGCAGTATTTGCATTGTAGGTTCCTGCAGCACATGCAGTTAACTCACCATTCCAAATATCAACATAATACCCTGCTGGAGCATCAATACAGTCCCCTCCAGATGTAATTCGATATGTACCCAAAGAGCAAGGTAAATCAAAAGAAGTTTGTTGATAAGGGTTGGAAGCATCATGTTTTATCCCTGGGAGCCAATAATAGGTCGATGGATCATAAATAGAATTGCTAGCAGGTACTGATGCAGTTTGAGAACTAGAATATGCCCCAGCGCCCATAATATCTATTTCTGAGTTAGTTATTGGACGGAAATCATTACTAAATGGTGCTATCAATTGACTAGATATGTTTTCCCCAGTATTCTGAGTATCATAGCCATTCCAGTTATTAAAAATTGTAGAAGTATTTACTGGTATCGGACTACTACTATTGGAATTAGTTCGATGCCCACTAATTGAATTAGCAGCGTTATTCATTATGGTGGAATTTTCATTTCCACCCGTATCATCGTATAATACAATGATGTGATTCCTATCATCATCTATACCCAATAGTACCGTATTACTACTAACATTGTGATAATCTCCTTTACTCACTATAGCCCCATTAGCATTCCATAATACATTATGATGTACAGACGCATTTCTTCCAGAATTTTCTCCACCAAATGGCCCATCCATTCTAATTCCATATTTAGGAACATCATGAATCCAATTATATGCCACTATCCCATCTTCTTGTTCTGCTTGCATCATCTGAATTACTGTCCCATCTGATTGAATATATGCCGTATCATATATTTCATTGAACATTATCTTAGGAGCATTACCTATCCTTATTGTTGCCGATGTACCGGTCTTGTGCATTGTATTGTTAGTGAAAAGATTCGATGTACCATCCATCATTATAGTTGTCATCAAACTTTTTTGATCAGACCCAGACCAATCAATATAGTAGAAATATGAATTATTTATTTGATTATTCATAGAACTTGCCACACCACCATGGGCTTCAAAGGCTGCACCATCAGTGTAAATGAATGTGCATTTATCAATAATACAACCATTACAATCATCAACACGTGATACAAATCTTTCATCCGCATTCTCTCCAGCATATCCTAATGATCTTTTAGAAGTACTTGGATATACCAAATTTGAATTTTTAATGACAGAAGCGTCACAATCGTCAAGGCTGAACGTAGTGGCAAAAAAATCAAATCCATCTACAACTACACCATCATCATCGGAGCAAAGAATAGAGTATGCTTGTGTTTTCATCCTAATATTCAACAAGTTGGGATTTTGTCCATCCCTTGGCATATAATAAACAGTATTTTCAGAAGATTCATGATCAAAAAACCATTCCCCAGGGGTATCTAATAAATTCAATTTCTGAGTAAGGAAATACATATGATGCTTGTATTTCCATTCATCACTTGGAACTACATCGAATATCATAGAACCATTACTCAGAGTATGGGAAGTAATATTTCTACTCCATGTTCTAAATGAACCAATGTTGAGGACTGCTATAGCCCCCGTAGCATCAATTCCAGAATCAATTAATCCGTCATGTCCAGCGTATGTCCCACCATCGTCCTGTAATTCCCCATTTACATAATTAAGGCAATAATATTTAATCCCAGATTGATATTTTACCATTCCTTCATTACAACTTGTCGAAGAATCTGTTTCGTAGTCTCCATCACCAATGTTCCCATGCGCCCAATATTCATTATCATTAAGGGCTGTATCATCAGAAAAGTTAGCATTAGGCCATCTGGCTGGCATTTCTTCCTCATAATCAATAAATAATTGCCAAGCATCTTTTGATAAGTCTGCTTTCCATATTATGTCGCTGAATGATGATGAATCATGAATCTCCCAATCTCCTCCTAGATCTTCATTAACACTCTCAGTACCATCTAAAATTACTCGTTCTCCTTCTGCTGCAGTTAACGTAATTCCAGGTTTATTCAGAGATATTATTTCATGATAAGTACCTGATTTCACTATAACTTCTCCATCATCAGAAGCGGCATCTATTGCCGATTGAATAGATATTTTAGGGCAATCAATGGTCCCTGGCCATTCATCATTGCCGTTTATTATATCCGCATATAATGGGCCAGATGAATATGTTTCATTTGCACATTCTGCAGCAGAAAGTACAAAGTTTTGATTTTCTTTTAATGATATATCATCTTGAATCATTAAAAATGGACTCAATAGCGATATAAAAAGTACAAAAAATACTGCTATGCGCTTCATAGTTAAGTCCATCGTACATTTATTCTTTATTATATCGTCGATATTTTTTCGAAGTATGAATGAGAGATTGAATTAACTCATGTGATGATTCAAATCAAATGTGAGAAATGTGGAATGAATGCAACTAGCGGCTAGTAGGTTGGGCCCATGAACCATACCAATCTTAGTCTAGAAGCTGAACTGGGTTGCTCACATCTACTATCTACTATGGAAACTGCTTCCTCTAAGGTTTACTGTGAATCTGCCACCCCTCAGATTAAGGATTTGTGACGTATCTGTAACCATGGTTTCGCCGACTAACACATTTCGTGTAGCATCTTATCCCCGTGGCATTCGATATCTCAAGCAACTGATTTATGTATTAAGAGAAAACTAAAAATGCGTGAAGCAAGATGTCTAGTGGACGATTTATATCGCAGATAGATAAAAATGCTGTAAAAGTTATATTGGCAACCCTCATTTTAATTGGGATTGATGTTTATTTCTTATTCACTGGCTTTTCCGGTAAAAGTGGCAGATTCTGGATTTTATTAATTGTTAATTTTATATCTATATTTATTTTATTCTCTCATTTACAGAGGATATATTTAAGAATTAAATTAAGGATTCTTCAGAATAAAAAAGGTGGAACTGAGTCAGAGCGAGCCATGAGAAAAGAGGAAATTGATACTGTAGAGAATAAAATAGATTTTATGGAAAAGATAGAAAGTGGAAAAATATTTATCATTAATCCTGATACTGGTAACGCTGGAGTCGTAAAAAATGGAGTAATAGAAGATCTCAATAAGAAGCAAAGAGAGTATTATGCGAATATGATGATATTTCAAGATATAGACAAGAAAAAAATAAGAAAAAATAGAAAGTACTATACTCGTGAAAATGAAATAACACAGGAAGCTAGATTTGGATATAAAGTAACGAAGGGGAAAAAAAATCAAAGGAGAGATAAATATGAACAATGAAAATGATAAACAACCTGTATCAGAGAAAGTTAAAAGTTTCGCAATAGGTGTAGTTATATTACTCATATTAATTGGAATCGACATTCGATACTTGCCAGTCCATTACGATCAGTGGCAGACTCAACATTGGGACAAGATAGATGGAAATGTAGAGTATATCCAAATTACAGAGTATTGTTCTGATGGGAATTGTACCTATAGGCTGGATATTGATTATAGTTATAGATATGGAAGAGAAGTATATTTTAGTGACCAACTTTCATTAACTCATTGGGGCGGAAGTGATAGTTCTTATGGCTGGAAATATGAGTTTTTGGAGGACCATCCCGTAGATTCTCAAATTACAGTTTTTGTCGACCCCTTTAGTCCAGACAATAGTGTGATTTTCGCCGGTTTTTCACAGGGGAGTGATGTTCTTTTTAGTATTCTTATGCTTTCAATTGTTCATATTATTCTATTAATTGCCATGATTAACTTTTGGTCGAAAATAGATATAAGGAACAATGGAAAGAGAAGAAATGGAGTTATTAATAGACTCGGATATAAAATTCCTTTTATGAGAGTTCTCAATACTAAGGGGAAAAAAAATAATGTTGAGAGAAATGAAAATGCCAATGAGGTTGAAGATGGTTGGTGGAATGAAGAAGGTAATTCATAAAATATGATAAAACTAAATGAAATGAGTTAGTTGGAGAAACCACGGATTACAGATACAACACAAATCACCAGTTGTACCTATGTCGTCATATCCCCCTCCGATACTTCCATCGGCATCATCTTCGCTACCCATTTATACGTATACGGGCATAAGGTGGTCCCTTGTATGGTTTCGTCTCGGCCTTGGATGGATTGTGTTAATTCCTTGTTCATATCTTATTGCGTTTGTTCTATCAATTAGTAGGAACTATCTCGAAAACCAAATAACGAACTATACTTCCATAATTTATCTCTTCTCCTTCGTCGCTATGTGGACATTCATTGTTCCCACCAACTTCCGCCTCAACAGAGATAGACATCGAATAATGACCTTTCCAATCTCCTGTAATTTTCATATACTCATTAATTTCATTCATTGTTATACTGGTAAAATTGAATGATACTGTATTATTTTCATGATCATCTATGTTATAATCGTCCGAATTCCCATGGAGCAAATCCCATCCATCCCAGAACACTTGACCAAGATTGGTTGGGCTCTCATAACCCTCGGATTCATCATGAAACTCATCGTGGGTCATCTTTCCGGTGGTCTTATCCTGGGCATTTTCACCTGGATTAACAATACAGGATGCTTCCTGAAATTGACTATCTGAGTTAGTAGTTTCGTCAGTTTCCTCCCAATTCCAACCAAAACCTACTTCATACACTAACGAATCGTCGGGAACTTCACTACCATTCAAAATATAGGAGAACTCGATTTCATCACCATCTGAAATATATTCAGTATTAATGCCATATACTCGCGTCACTCCTCCTGTTAGGAATAATGTGTATTCTCCGACCTGATTCATGCCGGAATCGGAATTATCTTGGCTGAAAATGATGTAGAAACCTCCACTTAAGAGTAATATCACGATTAGACAGGAACCGATTACTCTATTCATCTTCGAGGAAGGCAATATGGTACGTGTAACCTTTCCTTCCACAATGATAATATGACTAATGATTTTTTGAACTTTTTGGTGTTATACCAACTGCTTAATGGTATCAATTAATGGGTTCTCGATAAGGCCCTTGTGTTCAGATTATTCCAACCAATGGGTTTGCATTGGGTCATATACATGGCTAGCAAATACTGAAACTATAGCGCCCCCCCTTTGCTTATCTGGAATAACTAATGGGCTATGATACCAATCCAAATGGTCCAGATTATACTATAGTAACCGATGTATTGCAATATAGCGTATTCGCTAGCGTAGTTGATGGATAATAGCAATACAAAGGTTACATATCCGTCAATATGGGGCATCTACCTTAGACCTTATGATATGGTCTATCTACAACGGGTTGTGGTTAATCTCTAAAGTCCTAAGGGGACCTTGTCATTGAATAAATGACAAGATCCTCTCAGTCTTTACGTCGTCCTGCAATTAAGATTGCAGCACCTAGCATTGAAACAATTCCCATAGCAGATGAGAATCCTGGTAAGAATCCTCCATCATCTACTGGTTCAGGTTTAGCTGGATTTGTTCCGCCATCTTGTTCTGCTTGTGCATTATCTCCAACTCCATCACCATCAGAATCACTTTGTTCGTTAGCATTGTATGGGAATGCATCTGCATTATTTCCAACTCCATCACCATCAGAATCTACTATTTCAGTAGCATCGTTAGGGAATGCATCTGCATTATCTCCAACTCCATCATTATCAGTATCTGCCCAATCATTGAAGTTACTTGGGAAAGCATCAGAATTATCTCCAACGCCATCTCCATCAGAGTCCTTCTTTTCATTAGCATCGTTAGGGAATTGATCTTCGTTATCTCCCATACCATCTCCATCGGAATCTAGATTTTCATTAAGATCGTTAGGGAACGCATCTACAGTATCTGCATATCCATCATTATCATCATCAAGATCTGCGTTGTCTCCAGTTCCATCGCCATCAGAATCAAAGTATTCATTTGGATTATTAGGGAACGCATCTATCTCATTTACAACTCCGTCATTATCTGCATCATTAGATGAAGAAGCTAGGGGGAAATCATCCACATCATTTGGAGTTCCATCACCATCTGCATCTTCATCGCCGTTGTCACCAATTCCATCACCGTCTAAATCACTACTTTCATTAGCATTGTTAGGGAATACATCAGAATTATCTCCAACTCCATCACCATCTGTATCTGTACTTTCATTAGCATCGTTAGGGAAATCATCTTGATCATCATTTACTCCATCTCCGTCACTGTCTTCTTGATCATCATCAGTTCCATCACCATCGTAATCAGTATCAGCATTATCGCCAACACCATCTCCATCAGTATCTAGCCACTCAGTAGCATCGTTAGGGAATGCATCTGTATTGTCTCCCCATCCATCTCCATCAGTATCCATAGTTTCTGAAGGATCATATGGGAACGCATCATCTTCATTGTCTACGCCATCATTATCATAATCCATATTTGCTTCTTGACCATATGTGATGCTGAAAGAGGGAATAATCTCTCCTAAATTCAAGCTAATACATTCGCCATCTTCAAGCTCAATGTTAGTGCTGTTCCATACAAATTCTATAATCTGGTAACTGTATTCATAAGAAACCGCACAGAAATTAGCAGGAGTATCTACTCCTTGATCATTGGTATCTTCCATGTATGCAAATGTATAGTGTCCATCATTATCAGATTCAACGTTATGGAACACTACATCCCATGTAGCAATAATCGCTGTATTATATGCATTATCACTTGACAAATCCATTATTTCGTACCCTATGAAAACAACTTCTGCGGGGACGTCATTTAGCGTGATATTTTCTGGTCCTTGAGGTTCAGTATCTAAATTATCGATTAACCAGAAGTATGCTTGTTCTGCTTCTGTAGCATTTAGATATCCATCACCATCACCAATTACCATATCAACAGTTGCTCTAAACTCGTCAGCAAGTATTTGTGAAGAACCTATATAAAAGGTGAAATTATCTGTATCAGTGTATCCAAGTGATACTGTCCAATCTTGTCCTAATGCAAAATCTTCTAAATCGAAATCATCATCAGAATCGTCATTAATTGTGTACCAGAATTCATTTAATTCAGTCATATTTAATTGACCATCTGAATCCATATCTGCATTATCAAAGTGACCATTCCAATAACTCCATGTTTCGTTATCGATATTTTCTCCTCCCATATTATTGTACATGAATTCAGAGAACTCTTCCCAATCTATGTGTCCATTTTCATCATAATCGGCCATATACATAAGATTTTCAGCATCCATCATATCATCGCCACCATCAAGATTCCTCATCATCGAAACGAACATGGAAAGCTCATCCATATCCAGTGTACCTTCACCATTCCAATCAGATTCTGTAAAGAATTGGTAAATAAGCCCCATTGTTTCATTGTCAACAGAATCTTCATTTTCCAAGAATGTAATTAATTCATCCCAACTCATATTTCCATCTCCATCGGTGTCTGTCATCAACATCCAATCTTCAGCAGATGGTCCATCGTCTTCATGATCTAAACAGTTACTCATGTTAGGTCCTGCAATCGGATACATGCTGATAGCAATTGGCATACTATCCTCTCCACTTTCAGCATCCACGATTCCTATCACGAAAACATGGCCACATGTGTCATCTGTAATGGTTAATTCCCACTCATAATATTCGGAATCACTACTTGCATTGAATACTGTAAGGATATCTTCGTCATTATCATAAACTTCACATTCATACATTCCATCATCATATTCATAACAATATTCGTATGTAATATAATCAATTGATCCATCGTCATTTTCAACCTCACATAAATAATACCATCCGTCTTCTTCTTCAGGTTCTACTTCAGAACAATTATCATGATAAGCATACTCAGAACTATCATCATACATATCCAAGAGTAAATCCTCCATAAATACAAGGTATTCTTTACCAGCCTCTAAGTCTTCAAACACCCATCGCATTGTGTAATTACCTGTTTCAAGTTGCATGTTAGAATTTTCCATTAAGGACATTATCATATTCATTTCATCTTCTTCAGAATCTGTAAACATCATCATTTCGAGAGTATCTGATCCATTCATACCATCCATTTCATACCAGTCTCCATCATCAGGGTTAAGCATATCAAGACCTATGTCTCCCATTTCTATCTCACATGGCCCATTAAACATGGCAATAACCATGCCAAGAGGCCATTCATCACTACCATTGATAGACAATACACCTGTAATCATTACCATACAAGTATCATTTTCTATTTCGACTTCCCAATCCATCATCATTTCTTCGCTATTTGCAGCAAATATCTCGACATGCACTCCTTCTTCCATTCCGTCGCCAAACATTCCCATTTGCATAACTTCCCAAGTGAGATTGTATTCGTCACCAACTTCTAATTCTAACATATTCCAAGACATGTAATTGGTTCCTGTTTCTAATTCTGGAATATTTGCATCTTCTGAAAACATATTTGGTGCGTAAAGCATATTATTGTAGTATAATTCTAAAGGTTGTGGAGGCATTTCACAATCTCCGTTAAATCCAAAAGTATCGTATACAGAGTAACCATTACTGTATATTGAGACATAAGCATTTGTATAACAAAGGTATTCATCCACTTCTATATCCAATTCAAAGTGCTCATATTCACTAGTTGCATTGAACTCATAATTATCATAAATTCCATTAATATCCCAGTTTAAATTATATATTTCTCCAATTTCTAAATTACTTACATTCAGTGTGATTGTGTAGTTTCCAGATTCTAGGTAAGGATATTCTTCCCAAGTTTCACACCAGAACATCATTGAAGCATTATCATATTCACAGTTTTCATAATAGCTGGTATAATCTACCATTCCATCTCCATCATAATCAACATCACATTCCCAGTCAGAATATCCGTCTTCATATGTATTTTCATTACAATTATCAAACTCTTCATAATTCCAAACAGTTTCCCACATTACAGGGCCAGATCCGTTATCATAATGTAATTCGAACTCAGGCATCTCAGGCATTTCACATGGGCCAGACATAGTTGTCAACGATGTTGACATCAAAGTACTGCTATTTTGATCCCATGATCCATTTGAAAAGTACGCTGCTTGCCATAATAAGCCATCATTATTAATTTCACACGTTTCATCGGTAACTTCTATTGTCCATGTCTGACTTCCAAGGCCAACTCCTTGTTGGCTTCCATCAGTCCAGCTGTAATTGCCTTCAGTTTCATTGTAACTATCCATTGAACCTACTCCACGAGAGAATTGTATCAAATAATCCTGATTATAATTGAAGGTTTGATTAGGGACTGACCAACTCATATTGTAATTACCAGTTTCAAGTTCAATACTTCCATCAAACCCAGTGATGAACATGTGCTCTACTTCATATTCATTATTGTCTATCTCTATGTGAGTTGACAAAATTCCATTACTACCACATGGGCCCAATATTTGATATTCTCCAAATGCTAGCTGATTCATACCGGACTGATTGTATAAATTAATTTCAATCCAATTTCCACAATTAAATTCTTCAATAGTAATATTGAAACTTTCAGAACTTGAGTTATAATAGCCAGTCCAATTTCTTGATTCATAAATAGAATCCGGTTCTTCTTCTCCCATCATTTCTTCTACACCATATGAAAAAATATCCCATTCAATCATATAAGAATCATTTAAGGATAAATTACTGGAAAGTATTTCCATTTGATAGGTTCCTATATCTAAAAATACCTCTTCATAAGGAGAAATTACATCCCAGGAACTCGAATTATTATCCCAAATTGATAAATCGATTTGAGGACCATAATTATTCATTCCAGTGCCTGTTCCATTCTCATGATCGGCTGAGACTGGGCTCAAAATTGGCGAGATTGCTGAAAGTAACATTACTAGTGTTAACATCAAACCTTTGTACATACGTGCGTCATTCATGTCTTCACGGCCATACTGGGACTATATAGGTCTGTTTCCAAACTAAGTGTCCAAAAAAACACTTAAAAGGGTTATTATATGTTTCCCAAAATAATTTTCACATTGATTTTTAATTTAATTATAAATAACTCTGAAAATCCTAACAATTTTATAAGATATGTTAAATTTATTTCTTCCATAAAGATACAGTATCATTTGAAATTTTTATATCTCTGATCTTTGATAATCCGGAAGTTAATAAATACTCTTTCCTAAATAGTTCGTTAGATTCTCCACTTAGTTCTATATTTGAAACGCATAAGTGTGCCTTATCTACAAAACCAGATTCTAAAAAGCGCATCCAAGTATTACATCCGCCTTCAACAAGTAGTGATTGAATTTTCCTATCTCCTAACATATCCAAAATTTTTGATATTTCGATTTCTTTATTTTCAGAAATTACTACTCTTTCAACATGTTCTTTATCATTAGTTTTATCAAATTCTGATATTTGTACTAATAAAGTAGGGGCAAGACCATCATTCATCAAATTACTATCATTTAAAATTCGATTATTTGGATCGATAACCACTCTTAGGGGCCTATCTCTGGGACCAATATCTCTTCCTCTAACTGTCAATGACGGATTATCCCTTATTGCAGTATTTACTCCAATCAATATTGCCATTGATTCTGCTCTTAAATCTTGGACTAGATTTAAAGATTCTTCATTACTAAATCTCTCTGCTGGAACGTCCTTATTTCCGTCTATTCTTCCATTTATATCAGTTGCAGCCTTCAGTGTGACTAGTGGTCTACGATTTCTACACCAATGCATAAATGGTCCCATTTGTTCTTCACAAGACTCTTTTAATATTCCTGTTTTGAAATCAAATCCTTCATTTTGTAATACATCCAAGCCACCACCTCTAACTGTAGGATTAGGATCCAAAGCTCCAATAACTACTTTTTTTATTCCTGCCCATAATAATGATTCAGTACATGGCGGAGTTCTACCAAAGTGATTACAAGGTTCCAGAGTAATATATGCCGTGGCACCTTGCAAGGAAATGCCTCGAGCTTCTGCATCAGCAATCGCCATTTGTTCAGCATGTAAACCACCAATGTGATCATGCCAACCTTCAGCAATCACTTCTTCATTCATAACAAGTACACATCCTACTAGTGGATTAGGCATTACTCTAAATTTACCTTTATTGGCTATATCAATTGCATATTGCATGAATTTTTCATCATTATTCATACAAGTTCATACCTCTCGAAACGATTCTCATTCATCATATCTCCCATTCATAGCATTCAAGAATAAACTCAATGTTGGAGGTAATGTGACGCGTATAGCCTGTATACTTAATCCGAAAGCACGTGATGGTTTATCAGTCACTCAATGGTCTCGATTTGAGCAATCTTTAGAAAATTCAGGATATAAAATAGATTTATTTCATACTGAATATATTGGACATGGAATGGATTTAGCAGCCAATCTAAGAGAATCAGAGCATGAAATTGTTGTAGCAGTAGGCGGGGACGGAACTGTACATGAGGTAGCTTCAGGATTAAGGGGTTCAGGAAAAGTTATGGGAATTCTTCCAATTGGGAGTGGAAATGACTATGCAAGGGCACACGGTATTCCAATACCCAAAGGGAAAAAATTTCTAAAAATGCAAGAAGCAGTAGACATACTGACAAATGGAGTAGATAGAAATGTAGGAGCATTTAGAGTAGAAGGTCCACCAGCTCCAGCACATCCATTAATTCCAGCTCCTATACCACATGTTTGTAATGGAGATCCAAATAATTCCAATAATATTGTAAGATGGAGTTTTCTTGAGTGTGATAGTGGAGTAACTTCCGCAGTTAATCGTATGAAAACTGAAGGAAAATTTAAACGTGTACGTGGCCAATTAAAATATACTTTCTTAGGTATTAGGGCTATTTTAGGATGGAAAACTCAGAAAGGATGGATTAAAATTGATGATAGTCCCGGTGAAGTTGTAGATTTATCTGGTTTATTTTGTATGAGCCAATGTCAAACATTTGGTGGAGGATTTATCATTGCACCAGGGGCATCTCCAACTCAAAATCATGGCTCTTTAGTATCTGCTTGGGGACTTTCTAAGATTCAAATGTTACTTGTTATGGGTCCATTAGAGAAGGGAAAACATCTAGGTAAGTGGAACAAGATATTTATGAAAAACGCCCTAAGTATGGAATTAAAAGCTGTAGATTCCAATGATATGCCAACAAATGAAAGTCACAATCCAGATCTATTTGTTAATGTGGATGGTGAAGCTGTAATGACTACTCCAATAAGTTTGAAATATTTTGAAAATCAAATTACAGTAAGAGGAGCCAAGTCAATTCCAAATCAATGAATGTGGCGCCGAGAGAGGGATTTGAACCCCCGAGTCCAATGGACAGTGGATTTCAAATCCACCGCAATACCGGGCTATGCGATCTCGGCAGCGTGCCGCCGAGATACTCATTAGGCATGAACCTATATGCTAGAGTTTGTAATAACCTGGTCTACACCACTCAGGTAATCCAGTAGTTGCTTCAGGATGAGTAAGGCCAATGAATAGTACCATTACGATTATGAAAAATGTTGGAAATAATGCTGTTAAAGTTAATATTTTTGAATCTTTATCCCCCCATAAATGCATAAAAATAGCTGCTATCATTATGAATTTAGGAATCGCTATTCCCACTAATATGAAAAGAGTCATTGCTTTAGAAAATTCACTACCTACAGCTACTACTTCAATAGCAGTTAGTACCATTAAACCAATGAAATTTGCCCAATAGATATCTTGTCCAAATATTTTATGTTCACTCATTTTTTTCACCTCAATAAAGATAGAAGAACGGGAAGACCAGAACCCATATTAAGTCTACAAAGTGCCAATATAGTCCAAAATACTCAATTGAAACAGCATTCTGAGGAGTATATCCACCAGTCCACGCTTTCCAAGTCATGTATGTCAATCCAATTATTCCAATAAAAACGTGAGCACCATGAGTACCAGTTGTAACAAAGAACGTAGATGTACTAACTCTGATATCTGCCATCATTACTGCATCAGTGGTCACATAACCACCTTCTATAGATGCTATATTTGCAAAATATTCTTCAAATTCAGAAGGATTTGCAGCAGCCAATTCTGCAAGATGAGTGTCTTCCCAACCATGATGTGGGTGATAGTGATCTGCATGAATTGTATAACCTTCATTTACTAATGAAACAATATCATGTTCATGAAGTCCTAAAAATCCAATTTCAGGAATATAGAATCCTACAAACCACTCGACCATCTTCAATGTTAGGAATATTATTGCTAAAATCCAAGTACTTCCTAAATACCGGTAAACACGCTTTCTACGGACTTCTTCATCAACACTTCCAACGGGTTTTTTTGCCCATCTAAGTGCCTGAACTATAGTAAAAGAGGATATTATTAATGCAAATGTATTGATTGCTCCAGGAGCAATATGGAACCAACTAGATGCAATTAATTCAGATGCAGGTAAGAAGCAATTAACTGCTTCTCCAGAATCTATAGTTTGAGAATTTACTATCCAAGATCCACTTTCATATATTTCTACACATGGAGTAAGTCCCAATCGGTATCTCATATATGTGCTGAATAATGATGTAAAAACCATCATTTCAGACATTAGGAACATCCACATTGCAACTTTCCTAATTTGAATATTTTGGAAAGGAGTTCCTGTTGCTCTAGGCTCATATATGCCATCAAATGAAGCATCCTGTCTCCACCAAATAATCATTCCAAAGAATGATATCGTAAGTCCTAAGAATATCAAAGGTATGCTTGAAGGATCTACCATTTCTCCCCAAGAATATGCAGAAGCCACTGTATAGAGAAAGATTCCTATTCCAATAGACATTATTATTGGTGCCCATGAATTATGTGGTGCTCCATGACTCCAATCATGTGGTCCCCAAGCACTTTGATGCTCATGGTCATCATCGCCATGATAATCTCCGCTCAATTATTCACCTCCTCATTTTCATCATCTAATACCATTAGACTTTGGAACCATTTTACCAGAGGGCTTGGGTCATTTCCTATATGCTCTTCATTTGAATCCTTTAGTGTAGGAAGATCAATCCATTCTCCATGATTAAAATGGCCAAAACTAGGGGTTGGTGGCGGAGATGATGTCATCCATTCAAACGACCATCCTCCCCATGGATCAGCAGGTGCCTTTTTCCCACGGATTACTGATTTTATCATATTAGCAATAAGTAAGAAATTAGAGAAGAAGAATAAGAAAGCACTTACTGAGATGAACATATTCCATCCAGCAGCTTCTGCAGGCAGCGAACCCATCGCTTCTTCAGTTGAAATGAAGTATGTGTGATGTCTTCTTGCCATGCCCCAAACTCCTAACCTATGCATTGGCCAAAATACTCCATTATAACTTATGAACGCTGTAAGGAAATGTAGCACTCCTAAACGCTCATCTAACATTCTACCTGTCATCTTTGGGAACCAATAATAGATGGCAGAAAAGAATCCAAATACTGTTCCGCCTACAAGTACATAATGGAAGTGTGCAACTACGAAATAAGACTCATGGAAATGCAAATCCATCGCCATCGATGGGAAAAACATTCCTGAAATTCCTCCAAGTGTAAAAGTAACTAAGAAACCAAGTGCCCATAGTGTATGTGTTCTGTATACTAATGATCCTCTATGCATAGTTTTTAGCCAATTGAATATTTTAATTCCCGTGGGGACGGCAACCAGCATCGTGGTTAACATCGTCACAAATCTCAATGTAGGGCTCATTCCTGATGTGAACATATGATGCCCATAAACTATGAACGAAACAACTCCAATACCTGCCATGGCATATACCATTGACCTATATCCAAACACAGTTCTTCTTGCACTGGTGGCAATCACTTCAGAAATTACTCCAAATGCTGGTACTATTACTACGTAAACTTCTGGATGTCCAAAGTACCAGAAAAGATGACTCCAAAGTAATGGATCGCCTCCAGAGCCCGCATCATAAAATGCAGTACCAATGACCCTATCTAAGTAAACTTGAACTAATCCTACTCCAAATGCTGGAATGGATAAGAACAACATCAGATTGGCAACTAATATTGACCAAGTGAAAAGAGGCATTTGCATCCACCCCATTCCTGGAGCCCTCATTACTGCAATAGTAGTTAAGAAATTAACACCGGTAAGTGTAGATGAAGCAACTAACATAATTTGTCCCGCGACCCACATCGTAGTCCCGACGTGAGCCGTTTCACTTACTATGTAAGGCGCATATCCAGTCCATCCAGTGTCCGCCCCAGTTCCTGAGAAAACACCAGTAAAAATTAACAGTGCACCAACAGGTTGGAGCCAGAATGACATTGCGTTAATTCTAGGTAATGCTAAATCCGGTGCACCTATCTGTAGAGGAACCATCCAATTAGCAAATCCATTGATCAAAGGCATTGCGGCTAAGAATATCATTGTAGTTCCATGTAATGTGAAAAATTGATTATATTGGTCTTGAGTCAAGAAATCATTTCCAGGAACAGACAATTGAATCCTAATCATTAGTGCCATTATGCCACCAACTCCCAAGAAAAACAAACCAGCCAAGAAATATAATGTTCCTACTTTTTTATGGTCTGTACTCGTCAACCACTCACAAATCCATGGCTCAAAAGTTTTCCAATTAAACGAATCAGGATTTGTCCTATAGAAGATATAAGTTACAGTAATTACTAATAATATTGCAGATATTACTATCAATGTTGATAATACGACATAGGGATTAGCTTGCTCTAAAACTTCTATAGGTGCGCTAACCTTTGCAGTTAGCCTATTCCACTCATCTTCAGAACTTCCTGCACCGCCACCAGCGTTACCATTTACAGAATTAGTATGAAGTATAAATTCAATATTCTTGTCAGATGCTGGAGCAGTCCAAATCAATGTCCAAGATGTTTGATCATTGCCTATTTCTGTGTGTCCCACTTCACTTGGATTATATCTTTGAACAGTTGCATCATTGGATGCTAATTCACCCTCACTAGCCCATAAGTGAAATCCTCCAAGGTTTATATTACCAATAGTACTAGGGCCGCCTGTAAATCCAACAGTTAATTCATAAGTTTCTGAATAGTTGTATACTTCTGGCAATCCCTCAATAGTGGGAATTACTGATTCACTAGTCGTGGCTCCATGACAATTACACCCTGAGTCCTTTACTCCGGAAATACCAGTAGGAAATGAACTTACAAGTGGACTAAATGCCATAGCCAAAAGTAAAATAGACATGACAATAATACTACGTGCGTGTATTTTTGTTTTATTCATTTTACAAATCCCCCATATTTAGTTATGAACAGAAAGTCCTGCTGACATCAGTGAATGCGCATCTCCACAGTATTCAGTGCATAATATCATGGATTCACTAGCCTCAATCATTGGGAGCCAAAGTGTAGTTTTGTGGCTGGGTTGAACGTCTTCCTTCACTCCCAAAATTTGAACCCATGGCGCATGAGTAACATCTTCTGATTGCATAACCGCGAGATAAGTTTCTCCTGCCTTCAAAGACAGAAGTGGTTGCATTCCATAACCTTCTATGGATATAGTTCCAATATCACATAAATTAGTACTTAATTCAAATCCCCTATCCGGAATTATATCTCCAGTCCAACGATCATCATTTGGATTACATTCAAAACTCCAAACCCATTGTTTTCCTGTAATTTCCAAAACATGGTAGCAATCTGATGTTATTATGCCTGTATTCATATCCATTTGATTATTGGAACTTTGTCCTTCAGTGCATTCAAATCCATGATTACCTCCATTTTCAGATGTCCAAACAGCATCTAATGGTGCCCAAGATATATATGTTAAGTATATAATTAGAATAAATGGTAATATGGTCCATGCAACTTCCAGTGTCATGTCATCATTATGTCTAGGGAATACCCCGACTTCTATTTTATCAGGATTTTCCCAATCTTCTCCTTCTTTGGATGTGTACCAAAATGAATGATGAAATAACCATCCAAATGTAAATATTCCAATTAAAAGGGACCAAGAAATATACTCATTCCACAATTCGTAAAACAATAAGCTTTCGACCAAAGTACCGACCTCTAAGCTTGCGGTATGAAAGTTATTCATAAATCCCGCGTAATCAGGTTCTTGATAATATCAATCTTATTAATAAAATATGATATGATTATTTGCCTTCAACATTGATTTAAAATGATTCAATCTACCTACTAAAATACAGTGAAATAAAAAATATGGAACTAATATTATAATTATCAATATCCAATCACCTTATATTAAGAACATTTCTTGTAATTAACAACCATGTCTAAAAATCGTAAATATTTTGATATGGAAACCCAATCATATCGGTTCAAAAAGGCTTCAAAAATCATTAAAAAAAATATTTTACGAAATAAATCAAGGATTGAAGGTGGATCGAATTGTCCAATACTTGTCGAAGGAATAAATGATGTCAAAGCCCTAAGAACATTAGGATTTACAGGAGTAATTGAGAAATTAAACCGTGGCTATAGCAGATCAAAATTAATTGCATACCTTTATGAAAAGTATGGAACTAGAAATAAAATTGATGGCAAATCATCAATAATTATCTTAATGGATTGGGATAAAACAGGAAAAAGTATTCAAAATTTTTTTCGCATAAGGTTAATGTCCATGGATATGGCAATAGATGAAGAAATGCATAATCAATTATCAATATTAATTAATCCTGAAATTATGGCTGTGGAAGAATTATCATCTTATGCAAGTATTTTTTCTTCTATAACATAAATTCATTTATCGAATTTATTAATCGGTATGGAGCTCGGAATTTCTTTTACAGTGTTCAATACTAAATGAGTGACCGATCTTTCTACTCCTTCAATGGATAATACATTTTTAGATAAGTTATCTAAATCCTTTCTATTTTCTGCTCTTGCTAAAATCATTGAATCAAAATCTCCAGTTACGTCATAAGCACCATAAATTCTATTATCTTTAGCAATTTTTTCTTGGATCTCTATCAACCTACCTTTTTGTATTCTTAATCCAATAACTACGTTTAATTCCCATCCAATTTTTTCATGATCAAGAAGTACGGAATAGCCTTTTATTATGCCGCGCTCTTCTAATTTCTTTACTCTATTGCTCACCGCTCCCAAGGATACTCCTATTCTTTCAGAAATTTTTCTTAGTGAAGTTCGAGCATCTTCACACAAAACCTGTATGATATTGTGGTCCGTTTCGTCTAACATGGTTCCATTCATATTCCTAAGAATATCGCATGGCTATTGAACATATGCCAATTAATATCAATTTTTATTTTTCATTTGATTTAAAAATTATTCTTCTTCATTGATTATTACCTTTAATTCCCTAACGGCTCGCATAATAATTCTCTCAGGTTCATTTACCATGAGGCTGACTCTACTCCCAATCCACACTGGCAAGCAAACCCCATCTGTTTCATCAACTAATACCAAACTACCTGTAAATTCTCCTATATCGGCATCTATTTCTAAAGGAAATATTTCTTCCTCGATTAGTAACCTGTTTATTATTACACTACTAACTTCAATAAAGCCCGAATCTATTTCAGAAATAATTTGCTGAGCAGCTCTACCTATTATTCTATCAATTTCTTTATTTCTTAACTTAATTGTATCAAGTCCTAAATGAATTACTTTTAGTGGCTTCCATCGCTTTCCTGGAATTATTATTCTTCCTGATTTTCTACTTTTCTCATTCTCCCAAATATATTTAGCTTCTTTAGTGCACCAGAGTATTTTCTTACCTCTGATCCATAGGTTATCTGGACAACTTCCAAATCTATCCATTATTTTGTTAGTAATTTCACTCCCTATTGGTTGAGGTAAATCTATTGAATCTTCACTAAATTGATTATCATTTAATACTTTTTTAGGTATTTTTATATTTAATTCATTCACTTTTTCAAGTATCGCTACAAAAAATCCTCCTCCATTATTTTTATCATTCCAAATTCTTACACAGTTACGAATAGATTCTAGTATGTTAGGTTCAGTTGGGGGTAGAGTGGAACTAACTACATCCAATTCTATTGTTATGTTACCCCTATCATCTAAAATAGGCCATTCAGTTAAACCTTCATCAAACAATAATTTTGGTAATATTGTACTAGGTTTTACAACTTTTACGGAATATCTCCTCATTATTTCTGCTACAACTGCTTCATTCTCTACAGGATCTAATGAGCATGTTGAATATACTATTCTACCTCCAGGTTTTGTAATTTCTATTCCCTTACTCAATAAATCAATTTGTAATTTATGAAGAGAACGCCCACCGGAAGGTAACCATTTTCTCCATACATCAGGATTTTTTCTAGTAGTTCCAGAACCAGTACATGGAGCATCTACTAATACTCTATCATAGCCTAATCCGGGAATTTTGGGGATATGTCTCCCATCATGATTCACTATCATACAAGTTCTAGATCCATGTCTTTGTGAATTTGATACCAATGTATTAATTCTTGTACTAGCTATTTCATTAGCCACAACCAAACCTTTATTGTTTAAATGCTCAGAAATCTGTGTAGTTTTGGATCCTGGTGATGCACACATATCTAGGATGATTTCTCCAGGTTTTGTATCAAGTGCTATTGCCGGAATCATAGATGCCGATTCCTGCCTAGTTAATCTACCAGTTTCATGTAAAGAAGAAAGTAATACTCTATTTTCTCCATCTATTTTACCCCTTTCAAATGGTAATGTCCAAGCACTTCCAACGCCATTAAACCAACTTATCCGTTTAGAACCAATCTTAATTAACCAATTTTCTACCCATTTCGAATCTTCTCTTAGGGGGTTTACTCTTACTGTTTCTGGCAATCTTTCAAATGATCCTTGGAACCATTCTTCAGAATCCGTTCTCCATTTACTAACTGCATTTAGTAAAACACTATCCTTTCCAAGATTATACCAGTAATCCGACTTACTTGCCACGACCTTCCGAACACGACATCACGAAAGAAATACTCGTACCCCGTATTGAATAAAACATCTAATTTTTATTACTTAACAACTATATCTTTATAAAATATTATACCATTGATGAATCGCTCCCCGCTTGTGGACTTGTTCCGCAAAGGGGATGCACGTAATGAGATTAAGCAGGCGAATAGCAAAAAATAAAGAAAAACCGATACAAACTGATATTTTTGGAGCAACTAAGAAATTAATTGAATTGGTAGATAGGGCTAGAAATAACTCTCTAAATCAAGGACCATTAGTACCAATTCAGGCACTAGTAACTATAGAAAATGATGAATGGACTTGGCAAACTGTTAATCGTGAAGTTCTAGAAAATTTAAGTCATAGATTGGTTTTTCAAACTCCAAATGGTAATCGACGTGAGATTCTAATGACTTCAAGTATGGATAATGCAATGGATGCAGCATCAATGATAGTGGAACTCGATGGTGGTTGTGTATTAATCGAGTCTTTAGAAGCATAATCATAATTTGATATTATTTTATTGGGCTCGTGAGTTTGAAATAGTCTATATGGGTGCGAAGGCCAATGGCAAAGGATAAGAAGGGTAGTGGAATCCAGCAAGCAGCTGGATTAATTCGTTATTTTGATGAAGAAAGTGAAGATGCCATTCAAATATCAAAAGGTGCAATATATTTCGCCTGTATCTCATTCTCATTAGTAATTTATCTAGCACAACATGGCGTTTGGTCGTGGATGTTTAATGCACTAGGTCTTTAATTATCGTCAAACAATATATTTGTAGATTGTAAATCCGTTTTTGGGTTTGCCCTAATTATTGCTTTTTCTGCCCTACTCAATGCCCGTTCAACAGCAGGAGAATTTCTATCCGATAAAGCCGTCCTTGCTTCCTCCAATGCATTATCTGCGGCCAAAATAAATTCAACTGAATCTTCATTTACTCCTCTGAGTGATCTAACTGAATCTTCTAATTTTAGAATGTTTTCATTCATCTCATCTTTGGCTATTTTAATCAGATTATTCCATGAGTTTATATGTTCTTCAATAGTTAAATTTGTTACCCTTTCAAAGGATTTTAGTCTATATGGCTCCCAAGGATTTCTACCTAGACTTGCTACTATATCATGCACACATCTAGCACGTATTGACAACTCTCCTCTAATTTCTATTTTATTATAGAAACATCGATTAAAAAGTCCAAATCCCCAATAATGGGAACTATATATCTTAACATCTAAATCATTTGATTTACAAATTAACTCCCAAACTTGTTGATCCCAGTTTGAATCGTCATTAATAAATGGCGTTTCATGTGAACCAATTGAGTATAATACAGACTTTGCGACATCTCCAAGATAGATTCCCCTACTCTTCTTCGAACTTTTTACTTCCAAAAATCCCTTTTCATTAATGTCCATTTTTGGCTTACCTTGCACCACTTGTGCATACAAAACCGAAACCCCTGCTTCATTTGATGAATAACTATCTGACTCGTAGTAAGACTGGTCCACGTACTTCTCACGGTATCTATTTGATTGAATGTTGTGTATGAACAAACTACTTTCAAGTTAGTTTGTAGGTTTTATTTCTATATTTTTAATTTCTTTAACTATCTCTTCAGAATTTTTCAAATCAGAAGTAGTAATTTTTTTCTGAGCTCTATGATATATTTCACGTAAGGTTTGATCCCCTATTTCAAGATAAACTCGTGTTGTAGCTATACTAGCATGCCCCAATAATCTTTGAATTGTAACTAAATCTGCACCTCTCTCCAATAATCCAGTAGCAAAAGTATGCCTGAGAGTATGGGGGCTGAGCTTACTCTTGGGAATATCTGCTGCTTCTGCTATCTTATCTATTATTTTTTGAACTGATCGTGGATTCATCCTATTTCCTCTACTGGATAGAAATAATGCACGATTATCTAATTCATTCTTACAACGCTTAAGTCTAGATTTCCTCATTGGATACCATGAATTTATTGCATTAACAGTCGAATTAGTAAATAAAACAGTCCTGTCCTTTTCTCCTTTTCCACCAATTACAAGTGCAGATAAATCTTCAAAATCTAAATCATCAATATCAAGTCCACATAATTCTGATACTCTCAATCCTGTATCAAGCATGATTGTTACAATGGGTGAAGCCAAACAATCCTCAGATTGACTCGTGGACAATAAAACTCTCTTCAATTCATTTTTTCCTAGTGTTTTAGGTAAAGAACGGCTTCTTGAAGGTCTTTGAATCCAATCAGGAATCATATAGCCCAACCATTTTAATAAATGAGAAATAGATGCTATTCTTGCATTAATTGTTGAGGGCCTTAATTTACTGATACTATTTAGCCATGCATCTATTCTTCCATTATTGGGGTCACTAAATGAGTGAATATTTTTAACAGATATGGTCTGCATTTTCTCCCATTTTCTCCCATTTTCATTTGGTAGATTTGTAACTGAGAAGGTTTTAACTCCGACAATGTATGACCTAATTGTATGCTCACTTTTTTTTTCTGTTCGCAATTTTTGCAACCAACATTCAAACCAAGGTAATTTTGATATCCTATCTAATCTTGGAGGTAATGGGATTTTCGAATTTACAAAATTAATATCTTGAGGCATATTATCATCTACTTTTGTATTTGAAAATATTTCACCTTCTTCTTCCATTATATCGACCCATGTCGTAAATGACGTATGCATCCCTGCCCTAACGAACAAATAACAGGGGGCCAATAGAGTATTGAATGCTTCTCATGATTGGCAATAAGTCATGTGGATTTTGATATATTAGTAAAATAGCCGATTAACTATCAGATGTTAATTTATGACTATTAGACTCAGTTTTTTCTTCAGATTCATCTCCTATTTCTACTTCTAGAGAATCATGATATCTAAAAGTTAAATATTCCGCTACCTTTTCTGCGATATTAATTCCAGTTGAAGCCTCTATTCCCTCTAGTCCAGGACTAGAATTTACTTCTAGTATTAATGCACCCCTTTTAGATATGAGCATATCTACTCCCGCTATATCAAGTCCTAACGTTTTTGCTGCTAGACAAGCGATTATTTTTTGCTCTTTGGTTATTACTACATCTTCTACAGAACCACCTAAATGAAAATTTGAACGAAATTCAGTTCCATTTGCTTTTCGTTTCATTGATGCAATAACTTTTCCTCCAACTATCAATACACGTATATCTTGACCATGAGACTCTTTAATATATTCCTGAACTAAAGGCCGCATATTCTGTTCTAACATCTGATAAACCAATTGTCGTGCTTGCTGATCCGTTTTAGCTAGAAATACTCCATATCCATGAGTACCTTCTGTTGATTTAATTACACATGGAGTGCCACCAACTCTACTTACTGCTCTAACAGTATCTTTCCAAGAGCCCACTTGGGCTGTAATTGGTACTGGAACTGAATTATCGGACATCATTTGACAAGCAACTAACTTATCCCGACTGCTCATTATTCCATTACTTGAATTTAATATTATTACTCCTTTACTTTCAAATTGCCTAACTATGGCAACCCCCCTTCTAGTTATTGAGTAACCTATTCTTGGTAGGACCGCTTCACATTCTACAGGCCAACCTCGGTGAAAAATTTTACCTCCATCCTTATCTATAACTATAGTCAAACTCAACGGATCAATTATTTTGACATCCCAACCTGCTTTTTCTGTTTCTTCCAATAGCCGCTTGGTACTATACAACTCAGGACCTCTTGAGAGTATCACAAGTCGCGGCTTCATAGTTTTCGCAACAAAAACTACTTCTTGAGTTCTTTGCTTAAATTTATAGTTAAACTATCATAGTGCCCTTTCTGTGATACTTTGAAACAAAGGGATTGAAAACCATTACTTATGGCTCGATTAACATAATGAGCAAAGATGACCATTCTACTTTCGACTCCGATTTATTATCGGAGATGTCAGTTGCAGAGTTAAGGGACATTTGTAAAAAACTTGAATTACACGTCTCAGGTAAAAAATCTGTATTAATAGACAGGATAAATTCAGTAAATGATCATAAAAATAATTCAATAAATGATGAAATAGACGAATTAATTCTTATTGATGATGATGATGATGTTATAAATATCCCAGAAAATGAAATTAGTAAAAAAATAGATGAACTAATTTTACAACAAACTCCAAAATCTACAGTTAGAAAATTAATTGAAGACGATGAAAAATCAATAAATTTACCATCTGAAAATGATGACTCCGAAGTATTTGTAGCAGAAATAATTCAATCAGATATAAGTAAAAAAGTAGATAAAATTATTGATATTGAAGATAATTCCCCAACTGTCATTACACTACCATCTTTAAAAAATCTAAAATTAGATAAAAAAGTCATTGGTGCAATATTTGCAGCATTATTATTAGTCGGAGGAACTGTATTTTTTGTAATAAATAATGATAATTCGTTCTCCCCTAGGTCTTTAAAATATGGTGATGAAATGAATTTTAATGTAGAAGAAGCAAAGATCACTATTCTTGGCGATGATATGGTGAAAATATTCCGTGATTCATCAGGAAGTGTACTCGAAGATGCATGTGGAGAGTTAGAAATTAGTATGAACGGAGTTGGTAAAGTATCCGTTTCTAGGGAGGAAAAAATTTCTACGGATAACCTAGGACGTTCGGGATTTTACACTGCAGAAAAAAAAATAGAGCATACTTTAGTTGTTGATTTTGAAGGTAAAACTTGGAGGGATGTTGAGGAATGTGGAAATCTGGGATGGTCGATGGCAGGAAATTCTCTTGATATGATTACAACATCATGGACAGAACTAGAGGCTAAAGAATTAAAGCGTACAAAAACAGATATTATCTTTGAAGACATAGAGAATAAAATTACAAATATGCAATCAGTAACTTACGGTTTAGATGGAGTAAGTGAATTAGATGTATTACTTCCAGTACTAACTTTACCATTAAAACCCATAGAATTAAAATCATTTTTTGGCGATAGAAGTTTATCAGAAGGTTCAAGTTCCATAGGAGATGAATCGTGGGATTCTGATTGGGAATGGTCAGTAGGCAAGGAATTCAAAAGTTCCAACCATGGACTTGTCCGTACAATAAATATTTATCATTCAGAAATCGGTAAATGCATTGGCCATGCAAATATCGAGATTCAAGTAAAGGAAAACTATCCATGGCCAATTAGGCAAGAAGTAGATATCTTAATAGATAAAAATGCTCAAAATAATGAATGTAATTTTTTAGTTAGTTCTGCAACCGACTCCCTCCTGCCAGATGGAAAACTCACAATTAGATTAAAAATGGGTGAATCCAGTAGCGTTACCGGCACTACTCCAATTGATTGGGGTAAGGATTATCTAAAGCCAGAGGCTTTTGATGATAGGCCAAGAAGCTCAGATAAGAAAAAATGGATAGATTCTATGTGGGATGAATCAGATCTCCGTTCCTTTAACCTTGAAGATGCTAAACAATGTCTGATAAATAATCATCCTTCATCAGATATCTCAATTGCAATTATTGATGGAGGGTACATTTGGCAAGCAAGTTATAATCATCCTGAAAATTCTATAAATTCTCAATGGAATCTATCTTGGGTTGATCCAGATGATAAATCAGGTTGGCTCACTTTAGATGGTATTGACTCAGAAGATTGTACTATAATAAATAGTGAAAATAATGCCCAAGGGGAAATAAATTGGAATAAAGATTCAGTTCCAGATACTCCTACATTAAGCCTTTTAGAACAAAGAATATTGGACGAAAAGCGGTATCCTGATTTACATGATAGCATTGCAAACTCTCAAAACTCATGGAATTCTGATGTAAAGATGGGATACCGTCTTTCTGTTTCTGAAGAGAGTGAATTGTTAAGTTTAATTCCGATAGATTTAATCGATGGACAGGTATCAATGTCCGGTACGCGTAAATGGACTAATTCAGGTAAAGATAACACAGTTTCTTTCATCCTTAATGCACAGACTGGAGAGATGCTTGCATGGTATTTGTTACAAAATTAGTTGGCTTAAAATAAACTACTTCAATCTACTATGCTGTTACACGTTCTATGCGGCATATTCAACACCTTGCCAACACTCGTATAATCCGTGAAGAAATTTAAAGATAAGAAAACTCTTCCAAAAGTAGAAGAAGCACCTCTGATAATTGATATCGAATTCATTGAAACAGAAGATGATCATAGTATAGCGAATATTGATACATATGAAGAAATAGAGACTACTAAATCAATTAATCCTATTCATTTACCCAAATCTTTGGCAACGCCTAAAGGAAGAGCTAGAATTGTTACAGTAATCAATCAAAAGGGAGGAGTTGGAAAAACAACTACTGTGATAAATATAGCAGCCCAATTAGCACTCAGGGGATTTAATATATTAGTAATTGATTCAGATTCACAAGGTAATTGCGCAACCGGGCTAGGTGTTGATAAAAGTAAAGTTAAGGAAACTACTAGAGATTTAATACTAAATCCAGAAACAGCAATTAGCGCTAGACACGCTACAGCAGTTGAGAAATTACACATTATAGTTGGAGATAAAAATCTCATAGGTCTAGAACAAGAAATGCTTAGACAATTAGGACGTGAAAGGCGACTATTGGAAGCATTAAATCCTCTATTGCCTCATTATGATATAATTTTTATTGATACTCCTCCATCTTTAGGCCTAGTTACGATAAATGCGCTAGTTGCTAGTGATGGTTTATTGATTCCTGTTCAAACTGAATATTTTGCTTTAGAGGGGCTTGCATTATTATCAGGTACCATAAGAGAAGTTAGAAATCTTCTAAATCCTAATTTAGGAGTAGATGGCGTACTTTTAACTATGCATTCTTCAACAATGTTAAACCAACAAGTCGCGAATGAAATATTAGACAACTTCCCAGAATTAATAGTCAAAACTCCAATTCGTAGAAATATAAAACTTGCAGAAGCCCCTAGTCACGGAATACCAATTCATCTTTATGATCCTAGTAGTACTGGGGGTCAAGATTATCAAGAAATAACAACTGTATTAGCAAGACGTTGGGGCTTAATATAATGTCAAAGCGTGTTTTAGGAAGAAATTTAGATTCATTATCCAGTCTTGCTGAAGATGGGCCCAACCTTTCTAGTTTTACAGAACATAGTACTGCTCCAATAGATTCGCCGAAAGTTGCCGTTTTTTGGATGATTTTTGGAAGTATTTGCTTTGGTTCGATGAATGCATTAGTTAAGTGGACAGCTTCCAATGCAGATGTTTGGATGATAATATTCATCAGATCAGTCGTTATTGCATTAATTGTAGCAATTATTGCTAATTTAAATAATATTACCTTAGTACCAAAAGATACTAAAACTATGTTTTTAAGGTGTTTATCGGGCCTAATTGCAATGATATTATATTTTTCAGCACTTGCAAGAATTCCGATAGGGCAGGCTGTTACTTTACAATATACTGCCCCTTTATTTGTGGCCCTGTTATCAGGTCGAATAATAAGAGAAAAAGTATCTCCTTCAATTTTCATTCTTCTTATTTTATCTTTTTTTGGTATAATTTTAGTTATATCGCCGACAACTGAAAAAATTGAACCAGATGCATTTTTAGCTCTAGGATCAGGTTTTTTTGCTGCATTAGCATATATTTTCGTAAGAAAACTAAGGCAAACTGATTCGCCTGCAAGTGTTGTTTTTTGGTTTGCACTATTTTCTATTATCGGAAGTGTAATACAAGCAGCACCCGATTTAAACTCCTTAACTCCTAAGATTTTACTTGCATTGGTTGGAGTAGGAATTGGTGCTGGAGGGGGACAAATTGGAATAACAATGGCTTATCACAAAGCAAATGCAGCCTGGGTAAGTGCATTTTCATATCTTACAGTTATAATTGCAACATTTTATGGTTACTTAATTTTTGATGAAACTCTTACTATTACTAACATAATTGGAGGTATTATGATAGTTTGCTCCGGAATAGCTCTAGTATTTATTTCTCCAACAGTAAAAAAATAAAATATCTTACTCCATCCATTTGATGACTTCAGACATATTTTTACGGCTAAGATTCGGAACCTTTGCATCATCTGCGGGATATCCAACTGGCATTAGCAACATTGCATGTTCGTGTTTTGGACGATTTAATATCTCTCTAAGAAACCCCATTGGGGAAGGAGTATGGGTCAAAGTAACAAGACCCATATTTTGTATGGCAGATATAAATATTCCAATTGCAATGCCACATGATTCCTGTGAATAATAAGTAGGTCCCCATTCTAAATTTTTTCGTTGTCTTTTTGTCTGCCTAAATATGACGACTATCCAGGGAGCATCTGTTATGTGTTCTTTTACATAATCTGTACCTAGTGGCTTTAATAATTCAGACCATGATTCCGGCATCCTATTACTGTAAGTTTCAATTTCTTCTTTTTCAGATGCATCACGTATTTTTTTCTTTAATTCTTCATTCGAAATTACAACAAAAGTCCAAGGTTGAAGATGGGCGCCCGATGGTGCAGTACTTGCCGTTCTAATTGCAACTTCTATTAATTCACGTTCAACTTTTTTATTTGAAAAATGTCTCGTAGTTCGTCTCCTATTCATTATTTTATAGAATGATAGTGAGCGTTCTTTCATTTCTTCGAATGGCAACTCATTAAAATCTAATTCAATAAAATCCAATTCATTGTCTGACACGATTAGACCTCCATTCTTTTGGCTTAATCAATAATGTAATTAAGACTGAAGATATTACAATCAAAACTTCAAATCCAGGAATACTACGATTATTATCCTCTGAATTACATGAATCTTCAGGCCCCCCCCATTCTTTTCCATCAAACCAACAATTCGACCAAACTTTCCATCCAAAACCATTTTCAGGAACATTTGTTTTTTCACCATCGCTCCAATTCATCTCAATGCGCCAATTCAGATAGCTCGCATCGTCAATTATCATTAACGAACTCTCCCATATTTTCCCATCATCTAATGTTATCATATCATTATTTTGAGGTGGATAGCAAACTCCAGAGTTTATGCATATCTGAGTTATCCAAATCATAGATGTATTGTTTTCTGCTGCATCCTCATTCAATGTTATTGATATATTATAAATCTCAGATTCAATAACGATATTTTGATATTCCATTGCTGATATCCCAGTTTCTTCAAGACTCATATTTTCATTTATGCCCCCCTCAGATCCTAATACGTTCTGTAAAAGTAAGAATACAATTACCAGTGATATTACCTTATGCATATTATCTCCAATAATTTAAATTAAATTAACCCTCTTCACTTAAGTTTCTAATTCCCACAGTTCATCGCCAATCCAATGTATAGTTTCTATTGCTTTTCCTTTGACCATTTTTATCATATCCAATCCACTTACAGTTGCCATCCCTATGGCAAGTGGCTTACTATGTTCTTGATCCTTTATCCAGATTATTTCACCCTTTTCAATTGATTCATGTGCAAGATGAATGCCAGCCCCCATGCAGTCAGCTCCATTCATCAAAAATGGTATTGCACCATGGTCAACTGCTGCCCATCTAGTATCGGGCTTCCACTCTAGGATTCCTCTGATAGTGGGGAACCAAATTTTCTCATCTCCTACAGAAACTAAAAATGCCATTATTTTTTTATCAACCAATAATATATCCTTTCCATCAAAGTGTCCCTTTTCCAAAAATTTAGAGGAAATATCAATATTTAACCCTGTATGTGATGTTATTTCCTCAATTATGTGTTTAACTTGCTTATACCTTACTGGGGTACGCCTTCGCAACCTCTTCTCACTCACGTCCTTCCGAACAAATCATAGACGAATAAGATATCTTTTCTTAATTTATTAAATTATATTTTTGCCAATCTATTGAAATAAGGGTGGACGGTCGGCGGTAGGATGGCAAAGTGGCATGGCATATCTCGTCGCAAACCTAGCGGAGGTCGTTTGAAGCGCCCTAGTAGATACCGAGGTAAGAGAAAAACAGAAATTTCAAGTGAAAATCAGTTTGCTTTCGTTGGAGAAAATGATACTCGTAAATTATATCGTAAAACCGCAGGATTACAAACTGTTCGTGTTTTATCAGTAAGTAATATAAATGTCAATAAACCCAAAGAAGGAAAAACAATCCGTGCTAAAATTACTAATGTAATCAATAATGATGCAGATACTAACTATGTTAGGCGTAATATTGTTACGAAAGGAGCAATAGTCGAAACTGATATAGGGCACGTCAAAGTTACTAGCCGTCCAGGTATGCATGGTGTAGTAAGTGGCATTTTACTCGAAGACTAAATCTTGCAAAATACTAAAATAATCTCACCTATGAGGTTCCTAATAGTATGACTCGTGACCCAAGAAAAATGAGAATTTGGACTCGTTATTTTGATTCAAAACTCAGTCGTTCAAATGGCCGTCGTGTCCCCAAAGAGGCAAGTATTCCAAATCCTTCTTTGGACGCAATAGTTTGGGCTGCAAGAGATGCTGGAATAAGTAAAATGAAGCGAGAAGAAGATGCAAAACATCCTTCAAGGTCATTTTCCAAAGAAGGCATGTTGATCTTATCAACTAAAGATGCTTTAGAATCCACTAAGGCTGAAAGTAAAGAAGGAGTTTTACAATCAATTGGATTAAGGTTAAGAAAAAATTACTCCAGCTCAAAACTAGAAAATAAATCTACATCTATTAACAGACCAGGAAACCGGCAAAAACTTTCTCAGAGAAAGTCATTCAAAAATAAAGCTAAATCTTCAAAACGTAGGAAAAAACTTGGTCGTTAGACATCAATTTCCATCATCCAGCCAAATACATCTTCTGATTTCCTATTTTGTATTGATACTAAACTATCATAGATATCTCTAGTGATTTCGCCAACTCCTCCATTACAAAATTCTACAACAATATCTCCATGTTTTATCGAACCAATCGATGATACTACTGCTGCAGTTCCTGCACAGAAACACTCATCAGCAGTCAGTGCATATTCGACATCTATCTTTTCTTCTCTAACTTCATAACCTTTCGATCTTGCAAGTTCTATAATTGACAATCTAGTAATTCCTCCTAAAATTGTTCCAGTTAGTTCAGGAGTAGATATTACGCCATTTTTTATACAGAAAAAGTTTGCTGCTCCAACTTCTTCTATATATTTATGATTAACAGCATCGAGATATATTATTTCTGCAAATCCTTCTGATTTAGCATTCTTAGAAGGCACCATGCCCGGGGCATAATTACCTATCGCTTTTACACCACCGGATCCCCCCGGTGCAGCTCTATGATGATTTTCAGAAATCTTTAATGAAGTTGGTTTTAATCCTCCTTTAAAATATGGCCCAACTGGCGAGACATAAACTAAAAATGTATATTCAGGTGCAGGCGATACTCCTAATATTGGGCCACTTCCCATTAATAGTGGACGGATGTATAGTGTACCCTTTCCTGCAGGTGGAATCCATCTTGAATTTTCTTGAACTGACCTTATTACTGCATCAATAAATATGTCTTCGGGAACCTCTGGCATTCCGAGCCTTCTAGCTCCCATTTGCATCCTTTTTGCATTTTCCTTTGGACGAAATAATACTACACTACCATCTATGGCCCTGTATGCTTTCATTCCTTCAAACAAACCTTGTCCATAATTAAGTACACCAGCAGCAGGAGAAATACTTAGATTTTGGAAATCTTGCATATTTCCAATCTCCCATTCTTCTCCTTGTTTACAATTTGATATGTACATTCTATCCGTCTCTCTAAAACTGAATGTAAGATTTTCCCAATCTATGGTAGAATATTTTTTTTCCATTACCTCTTCGACTCCAATTATATATCACGCACAGCAGTGAGTTTTCAATAATTCCTATTGCTATTACTCTTTAGGCATTATTTTATTCGAATCTTACACATAAATTGAATATCTTACAGTCGCCCCTAAGACAGGGTTGAAACCATGTCATGGCAAGAAGAGTTGTGTATAATTTCCGGAGATAATAGAAGCTGGGAACAAAATAATATTTCAAAAACAGTTATAGAATTATGGTGCCGTTCTAAATCAGGCCATTCTGTCTTATTATTAGTTAATGGCTTACGCCCTTATTTAGAAATATTTGATCCAAATACTAATTCTGATTCTATTAAACCAACTCTTTCGTTAGATAAATTAGATGAGATAAAAGAATTACACGGCCAACCAGAAAGAATAGGAAATAAATTGTTTGAAGGGGAGATGAAGCCTTTTTGGAGACTCTACATAAAAGATACTAGATATGTTAGAAATGTCAGAGAAAGGCTAATGAAAATCGGATGGGGAGTAACTAGTGCAGATATTCTATTTGTTCAAAGATTGTTATTGGATTGTGATTTGGGCCCGCATATAAAAGTCAAAGGGAATATTCTCTGGGCTGGTGACAGAGCACCCGAGAATGCTAAAAATAATGATAATACTGATACAAAAATAGCAGAATCAAAAATTAAAGACGTAGGAGGTACAGGGATTTATCCTCTAGATATGATAGTTTCTTGCGAGTATCAAGATTTGGAAAGGGCAAAGCCATTTGCAACACCTTTTGTGATATTCTCTTTCGACTTGGAGACCAGTATAGCTACTAATGAAATTTTGTGTGCTGCCGCAGTTATTGAAAGAAATAAAGAAAGAACCGAATATCGATTTAGGGGAAATGAAAACTCTATATTGGAGGGATTAACAAAACTAATAAGACATGAAGATCCAGATATTATAACTGGATATAATATTGATAATTTTGATTTACCAAGAATGGATGAAAGAGCGAAAGTTTTAGCAAGAAAAAATAAAATGACAGAGGTTTCACTAAATGGTTGGGGCAGAGTTCCTGCCATTGAAAGTGAATATAAACGACTTTTGCCTTCACGTAAACAAAATAGGGTATGGCGCATTCCTGGCAGAATTCCACTCGATGCCTGGTGGCAAGCACGCCAAACATTAAGGCCACAAAGAGAATCTCTCAGATACGTATCTCAATTATTATGGCCGAATAATGAAGAAATGCATAAATTAGATATCGACTCAAGTCAAATGGATAAAGAATGGGCAGATCGTCCAGATGAAGTAATGGAATATTGTGTAAGAGATACTATTATTCCAATTGATATCTTAAATCAACTCCAATCAATTGGCAGAAAAGAAGCTCTAGCATCAGTGGCGATGACAACAGTTGATATAGCTGCAACAGCAACTACGAGTTGGTGGATAGACTCTCTTGTAATTAGATTAGCAGATCGTTCTAATATTGCTATTCCGATGACTAAATCTGGACCAAGAAGAAGAAATCAAATTGCTGGAGGATACGTACATGAAGTTGAGGCCGGGATGCGTCCTTGGATAACAGTATTAGATTTCAAATCTATGTATCCATCAATTATGATTTCTAATAATATTTGTTCAACTACCCTAGTTAGGAATGATAATGAAATTTCGAAATCAGATAATATTTCACCAGTTACGGGCACACGATATATTTCCAATGAAATTAGAAAGGGACTAGTGCCTCAATTGCTAAATCATTTAATGACTAGTCGCGACGCTCATAAAATTGCATTCAACAAAGCAAAGATAACTGGAAATGAAGAGCAAGCATTTCTTCAAGACCAGCTCCAATATGCTGTCAAAATTCTTATGAATTCTTTTTATGGAGTTTTTGCTTCAAGCTTTTATCGTTTCACAGATCCTAAACTGGGGGCTAGTATAACCGAATGGGCAAGATATAATATTAAAGAAATAATAAGACAATTAGAAGAAGAAGGAAGAGATGTAGTATATTCAGATACAGACTCAATTTTTGTTAGATCACCAGTAGATTTAGCTGCACCAACTAGTAAGCCTGAAGTAGGAACCGATGAACTAAAAAAATGGGAAGTTGCCAAACAAACGACCTTAGATTTTGGTGAAGAACTTGCTCTAAGATTTAGTAAAGAAGGAGCAGAATTAGAATTTGAAACTGCCTTATCTGCATTTTTTAGCCATGGGGCAAAGAAAAGATATGTTGGTAGAGTCATATGGCCAAGAGAAGAATTATTAATTCGAGGATATGAAGTTAGAAGGACAGATTCTTTTGAATTATTGAGAGATACTATGAAAACAATGTTTGAATTAATCCTTGATAATGAATCTAAAAAATCAGTCGATATGACCAAAAGGATAATCGATGAAGTAAAAGCAAAAAAAATTAATCCTTCCAAATTAGTAATAAGCAGATCATGTAAGGGCAGATGGGATAGCAAAAAAAATCAATGGTCATTTGATATGTATACTAATGAAAATTTGCCTTATATCCGTGCAGCAAAAGAAAGGATTCGTAGGGGATTAAGTTTTACTCCTGGAATGAAAGTAGGATACATAGTTACAGACGCGAAATCAAGTCCTATGGATGTTGAACCATGGCTTGTTGATGAAATAGGCGCTGATCCCCCAGATTATGATTCACAATATTATGCAGCACGTTTAGCCAAAGCACTTGGTAGAATCACTGAAGCATTTAATTGGAGTGAGAATGAATTACTATCCGGCTCTAGGCAGCAAACCTTATTTGACTTTTAATCTAAAATAATGGATAAAATTCAATATTTAAATTGCT
>ERZ651776.978-NODE-978-length-36668-cov-11.910934_pt1 | contig 36668 bp, 30 predicted proteins | sample MGYA00514761_ERZ651776 | MGnify/ENA metagenome assembly ERZ651776
CACGACGCTCTTCCGATCTAACACAGCAATACCCTCGGTGATGGCAGCATCCGGCACATGACCAAATGCCAATCGGATGAAATGAACCGCCTTGCCGTCGACATGAAAGTCCTGGCCCTCGGCATAATAAAAACGACGTTCGGCTGTAAGCGCTTTTAATGCAACCAAATCGACATCCTCAGGCAGCCGCAGCCAAAGAAACAGCCCGCCCGTTGGCCGTGACCAGATACAAGTATCTTTTAGCGCACTGTCCAAGGCGGTCAATAATAGATCTCGCTTTCGACGCAATACCGCGTTCGCCTGATGACAGTGCCCCCATAAATCTTCTTGGTAGAACTGCGCCAACACGGCTGCGGCGAAATAGTTGCTCCCGGCATCATGTCGCCTCGAGACAATTTGCTGGAAATAAGGCGCCTCCGCCAGCAAATAGCCCAACCGAACCCCTGGGGCAAAAATCTTTGATAGCGATCCAATGTAGATGTGTCGAGGATCGTTTTGGATCGCATACAGCGAGGGCTGCGTTTCGCCGTCGAAATGAACATCCCCGTAGCAGTTATCTTCGACAATGGGCAGATCAAATCGGGCCGCAAGATCGATGAGTTCAGTCCGCCGCTGCCTTGACATCGTTGTTCCCGTCGGATTTTGATAGGACGTTAGGGTATAAATAAATTTAGGCTTCACTGGCAGCTCGATTAATCGCTGCTCGAGCAGGTCCATGCGCAGGCCATCGGCGTCTACAGGAATACCCACCAGCTCAAGACCAATGCCTTTGTAGGCCGCAATGGTCCCCGAATAGGTATAGCTTTCCGTGATCACAAGATCGCCCGGGGCAGACATCAGCGCCTGGCCTGCAAGGGTAACCGCCTGCATTGAGCCATTCATGAGCGCCATATCCTTGGGATTGACCGAAACCCCTTCACGTTCAGACTCACGCGGCGCCATCAATTCGCGCAGCCCCAGATGGCCCTTGGCACCGGGATAACGGTTCATCTCCGCGCTTTCAACATCAATCGCGCGGCGTGCCGAGCGTTTTAAGGCTTCTGCTGGAAAGGTCTCTGGATTTGTTTGACCCACCGCAAAGTCATAGATCGTCATCACCACGCCTCCTTAGTAGCAAGCCTCGACCGTTGCGGCTTACAAACACGGCGCGCAATGCCGGTTTGGATTCAAAGCTTGCCTTGAGATGCCTGAGCCAGCGGCGAGTCAGGTAACCCTCGCCATGGGAGCGTTCTAGGGTGTCGATTGGCTTTCCTATCGATTGGATTTCCTATGGTTTGGCTTTTCCACAGATTGGCTTTGCCACAGATTGGCTTTCCTATCGATTCGCTTTCCTATCGCTTCGCTGTTGCGCGCCTGGAGGCCTCTCACCACTGATACTCTGAAGCAAAAATTCACGGCGCCCAGACCCCGCGCTTATTCTTGCTCCCTCGGGTTATTCCAGATGTCTCGCGTGAGGCGCCATTCACCGCTGAGATCTTGCGCAAATAACCACAGATGCCGACTGATTGACCGCATTGGCGGGGCCGTTAAATCACGTTTTGCGATCAAATAGCCATCAAACGAGATTCGGGCGAACCCTCTTTGACCAAAAATTTGAACCTCGTCAATCGTGACCTGTTGCTCGAACCGAAACTTGTCAGTGAAGCGATAAAACCGCTTGGCTTCCGAGAGCGATACATCCTGCCGGTTCGATGGCATCATCCAGACGGCGTCCGGTGTGAACAATTCGAAATAACTAAAAAAGTTGTCCGACTGCGTGCAGTTGATCGCGTCCAACAACAGTCTTTGCACGAGCATCTCATCTCGCGAACTTGCAAATGCAGCACCATTACCTTGCGTCATATGAAACCCTTTCTCAGCGATGTCTCTCCGCGATATCGCGAATCGTGTTTTTTTACGTCATTGGCCTCGAGGGACCGTCACTTTTCAGCGTCTCTTTACCGATTTTCCCAGCACGTCAACCTCACATTCATTCCAACGCCCGAATCAGGTCCAACCCCGCCGCAGTTACCCGCCTAAGCGTTAAACAGGCCCTACCCGGTCGCCAACGAGCGCAAGGCCGCCAAATTGCGCAGCAATTAATTTGGGGCACTGATATTAGCCCATCTTCAAAAAATGTCCTAACCACACTCAGCGTTGAAGTCTTGACCGTATCGCGCCACGTGACGACATCAACTCGCCAAACCCCGAGCCAATTCAAGGCGGCATCAGGTCCTTGTTAGACCCAGAACGAAACTCTGATTGGAAGCTGGCAATCTAAGGTAGGCTCCCTTAATGTATTGACTGATAGGTGACACGCGTTTCCAATTCGACATCAATCGACAAGCCGTTATGCCCGCTCTGTCGTGGTCCCAAAGTTACTGAGGCTTTGCAAGCATGGCCGGTGGGATGGGTGATAAAACCGCATGGCGCCTAGTGGCGCGCGGCTGGTGACCGAACTCGAAACTCGGCGACCTTGCGCAACCAAGACAGTGCCCGGCCCTTGGGCCAGCAAAAGAACCCTCTGATGGCATCGCTAAATTATGCAAATATCCAGACGCCCGATTACGAAACTCGCCTTAACCAATCAAGGGGCTTTGGACTTGGTTTTTCTCGGGGTTGGCTCGGCGTTTTCAAAAACCCTGAACCAAACGAATCTTTTTATTGTGAAAGACCAAACGCATCTCTTGATCGATTGCGGTAATCATTGTCCGCACAGCTTGTTTCACGACTACAACACCCCCCTTACGGACATTGATAACTTCCTGATTACCCACAGTCATGCCGACCATGTTGGCGGGCTGGAAGAAGCACAACTTGCCGGCCGATATGTCAAAAAGCGTAAGCCCACGATGATTATTACCCAGGCCTACGAGAAGATTTTATGGGAGCAATCCCTGCGCGGTGGCGCGGAAGCTTCGGAGGCAATTCCGCTCAAATTTAATGATTTATGGAACATTGTTCGGCCGCGAAAACTCAAAACATTTCGCCGAGATACCTTTGAAACGGATTTTGGGGGGATCAACCTTAAGTTATTTCGGACAAAGCACTTCCCTGACTCAGCCGCTTCCTGGCGCACCTCGGCTTGGAGTTGCGGCGTTTTAATTGATGAGCGGATTCTCTTTACCAGTGATACGCGTTTCGACCCGGCCTTACTGGCCGAATTCGACGGCAAATATAACCCCGAAATCATCTTCCACGACTGCCAGCTGTTCACCGGCGGTGTCCATACCGGGATCGAAGAACTCGCAACCTTACCAACCACCCTAAAAGAAAAACTTATTTTGGTGCACTACGGCGACCAATGGCAGACGTTTAAGGGTTTCGCCCGTAAGGCCGGATTCCACTCTTGGGCGAAACAGGGCCATCGTTATCGCTTCGATCCAAGCCCTTAAGTTTTGCCGGGTTTCACCTTGCCATGCGCGTCAAGGCATCTTCGGCGCCTAGCCTTGATCCTTGCAGTATGATTTACTGACGAGGCGTTATTGACGAATAAATAGGGCGTTTTAAAAGACAGTAAAAGGAACACAAACATGGGTTTATTAGATGGAAAGGTCGCTCTCGTTACCGGCGCTGGTGGCGGGTTGGGTGAAACACATGCATTGCTACTTGCGCAAGAAGGCGCTTTGGTCGTGGTGAATGACTTAGGGGGCAGTCGTGACGGTGCAGGCGGTGGTCGCGGCATGGCAGATACTGTTGTTGACAAAATAAAGGCAATGGGCGGCCAAGCGGTTGCGGATTACGGCAACGTTGCAAACGAAGCAGACGCCAAAGCAATGATCCAAAAGGCGGTTGACACCTTCGGACGGATCGATTTTCTGATTGCCAATGCCGGTATTCTCCGAGATAAATCCTTTAAGAACATGACCAACGACATGTGGGATATTGTCATTGACGTTCATCTTCGGGGCACCTACCTCACCGTGAATGCCGCCTACCATCAAATGATCGAACAAGGCCATGGCGGGAGCATCGTTGTGACGTCGTCGACCTCGGGACTGCTTGGCAACTTCGGTCAGTCCAATTACGGCGCTGCTAAAGCGGGCATTGCGGGATTCGCACGGTGTTTATTCCAGGAAGGGATGAAGTATGGCATTCGCGTCAATATTCTGGCCCCGGCTGCTTGGTCTCGACTCACCGAAGATATCTTTCCCCAAGGTCAAAACATGGAAGCCTTATTGTCACCGGACAAAGTGTCGCCGCTGGTTGTTTGGCTCGGCTCTGATGATGCCAAAGAAGTCACCGGCAGAACTTTCCTGGCAACCGGTAACACAGTTCAACTACTGTCTTGGCAATCGCAAACGGTTTGCCAAAAAGACAACACCGAAGGACCTTGGGCCGTTTCAGAAATCGGCGATGCCGTCCGAGAAAATTTCAACCACTGGCCCAAGGGCATTCAACCCACACGCAGGCCGTGGGAATAACCAGGTCATCGTAATCACATTGGCCTCGGCCTGACCACGAAAAAAGGGTGGCCCCGCCACCCTTTTCTAACTTTGGAGAACGGTATGAAACCCAACTATGGCGATGTGACGGTCACGGTGCTCGATAACTTTGTGGCGGTCTGCGAAATCAATCGAGCACCCAACAACTTTTTCGATCAAGCGCTCATTGCCGATCTTGCCGATGCCTTCGAGGCCATTGATCAAAACCCAGCAACCCGCGCGATCGTACTCTGCTCTCAAGGCAAACACTTTTGTGCTGGCGCAAACTTTGGCAGCTCAGAGCGAAGGCAACCCAGCGACGCCTCTGACGCCAACCCGCTCTACACTGAGGCGGTTCGACTGTTCCGCGCGAAAACGCCTGTGATTGCCGCCGTTCAGGGCGCCGCTGTCGGCGGCGGCTTTGGTCTTGCCGTTATGGCCGACTTTCGGGTGGTTTCACCAGAAACCCGACTGACTGCAAACTTCGTCAAATTGGGATTTACCCCTGGATTTGGTTTGACCCATACCCTCGCTCGAATTATTGGCCATCAGAAAGCGAACCTGTTGTTCTTCACCGGTCGCAGAATTACTGGCCAGACTGCTTTTGATTGGGGTTTGGCAGACATTCTGAGCAGCTCAGAGGATATCCGCTCAGAAGCGATTCAATTGGCAGCAGAGATTGCAGAGAATGCGCCGCTAGCAGTGGTATCGGTTCGTGAGCAGGTTCGAGGGCAACTCGCCGACGCGGTCAAAGCAACGACCGATATTGAAGGCCGGGCACAGTTCTTCTTGCAACAAACAACCGATCATAAAGAAGGGATCAAGGCCGTGTCAGAGCGGCGACCCGGACAGTTTACCGGCAGCTAAGGACCCGACCCGTCCCCAGGCGCTTCAGCGCCTTAAAATAGCGCTTGAGTATGGCGCAGCCCTTGCGCCCCAATCGACCCGACGAGCAAATCCCTGGCGCGCGGCTTTTGAGCACTCGCATCAGGCATTGGTTAAGTGTTTACAGCGCGATTAAGATCGTCCCCACCCAGAAAAATCTTTCTGGATTCAATCAAAGGGCTGCCAATTATCCGCCAGCGAGGATCGCCCGAAGCCGCCTAACGACCAGGCGCAACCCACCTAAGCGTCTTGCTGACGTCGGCGCTAACCCGCACTTTGGCGCCCAGTTTGGCGCGGGATCGCCAAACGCTGCATAACCGCATAACCCTTGGCTCGGCGCACCACGCAGACGCCTCTATCGGCTGTAAAACAATTGTCTGTTTTGGCGCCACCCATGCTCCAGGGGAACATCCGATAACCGCTTCAGTCCGCCAAAATTTTAGGTATGATCAAACCCTCTACCGCAAGTAATGATTAAAAGGGGCTAACAGCATGCAATGGAGTTTTGGTGACATTTTAACCGCGGTGGCTCAGATCACTGACCCCAATAAGCCCGCTCTAATCCATGGCGAACGCCTGATCACCCACGGCGATTTCAATGTTCGGACCAACAACTTGGCGCGATCGCTGCTTGCAGGCGGCGCAGAACCCGGAGATAAAATCGCTTTTTACATGCGCAATTGCCCAGAGTACTCCGAGGGCATTGCCGCCGCCTTTAAAGCCTCGCTCACCCATGTGAACGTAAATTATCGGTATATCGATCACGAACTGGTGTATCTCCTGGATAATGCCGACGCGAAGATCGTGATCTACCAACAAGAATTCGCTGACTCGGTCGAGCGCATTAAGGCACAACTCCCGCTCGTAACCCAATGGATTGAAGCACAAGACAGCACCGTTCATACCGAGGTTTTGGATACCGACTATGAGCGTCGAGCACGCTCTGGCGACGGCAGCGCCGTCGAGGTCGAACATTCTCCAGAGGATCTCTTGTTTTTGTATACCGGTGGCACAACCGGCATGCCCAAAGGCGTGATGTGGCAGCATGATGATTTGTTTAAAGTCATGGGTGCCGGCGGCAATCCCCGCCTATCAATCCCCCCAAGCGCGAGTTTGGACGAACTGCTCAGCCGAATCCAATCCCAACCGGGCCCTGTCAACCTGCCACTGCCGCCCATGATGCACGGAACGGGCCTACTTTCTGCGATCGGCGCAATGGCCATGGGAGGCACCTGCGTGACCCTGCCCAATACCAATTTTGATCCGAGCCAGGCACTCACAGCCATCGCCGCCAACCGCGTCACAACCGTCACCATTGTCGGCGATGCCTTTGCTCGGCCCATGCTCGAAGCCCTCGATGCGGCGCCGCAAGCCTATGACATCAGCTCGGTCAACGTCATCACCTCATCTGGGGTCATGTGGACGCGGGAAATCAAAGCAGGTTTATTAGAGCACAATGAAAACCTCCTCTTGGTCGATGGCTTTTCGTCCTCGGAAGCCATTGGCTTAGGCAGTTCTGTCATGACCAAAGCCGAAGACATCGCCGTCGCCAAATTTACCATCGGTCCAAACTGCCGAGTCTTTACGGAAGATCATCGAGAGGTTCATCCCGGCGATAACGAAACCGGCATGGTGGCGGTTAGAGGCAATCTGCCTCTCGGTTACTATAAAGACGCAGAAAAAACCGACAAAACATTTAAAATAATCCAGGGAGAGCGCTACTCGATACCAGGCGACTGGGTTCAAGTCGAAGCAGACGGCACCCTCACGCTCCTGGGCCGCGGTAGCAACTGCATTAACACAGCCGGTGAAAAGGTTTTCCCAGAAGAAGTCGAAGAAGCGCTCAAACTGCACGATGGCATCGATGATGCTTTGGTGGTCGGGCTCAGCGACCCCAAATGGGGTCAAGCCATTACCGCGGTCATCCAGACCCGACACAACCAAGCCCTCGACCCCGATGAACTGAAGACCTGGGCGCGGCAGCAACTCGCTGCCTACAAATTGCCGAAGCATATTTTCCAGAAGGAAAGCCTTAATCGAGCACCCAACGGCAAGGCCGATTACGCAAGTATCCGAGCCTTTGCAGAGGCGCAATTGAAACCCGCTGAGTCCTTAGAGGCCCTAAACCCCGGCGTTAAGCACGGGACATAAATTTTGCGTTCGTGGTGTTAACCTTAATGTGTTCACCCGCGCTGATATACTCAGGAACCTGCACCACCAAACCTGTCTCGAGGGTTGCGGGCTTGGTTCTGGAGCTCGCGCTCGCGCCTTTTATGCCTGGCGCTGTATCCGAAATCAACAGCGTGACGGCTTGGGGCACCTCGATGGCGGCTATTTGGCCGTCAATAACCAGCGCCGTAATGTCCTGCAGACCTTCTTTTAAATAACCCAACTGATCCTCTAAATCAGCGCGATTCAGACTGTATTGGGTGTAATCCGTGAGCGCCATAAAGTGGTATTCATCGCCATCTATGTAAGAAAATTGCACCGAGACCCTTTGGCAATCAATCGTTCCAAATTGCTCTTCGCCCTTACTGCTGACCTCTTTTTTTAACCCAGTCAGCAAATTCTTAAACCGCAATTTGTAAAGGGTCACCGCGCCTCTTGAGGATGGGCTTTTGGTTTCGAGGTGTTTGAGTACGTGGGGGACGCCCTCAATGTCAACCACATCACCCCGCTTGATTTCGCTCGCTTTTGGCATCAGGCTCTCCTTATCAATCCATGATTATAAACGGCATGCACTTTCAACCCAATGACTTAGAAGCCGTTGCCAACGTCACCATGCCGTTTGGAAAGTTTAAAGGCACTCGGATTCATCGACTACCAGAGGCGTATTTAATCTGGTTTTCCGAGAGAGGCTTCCCAACGGGCCAACTTGGCACGCTCATGAGCCTTGCCTTGACGCTTAAAATCGATGGCCTTGAACATCTAACCCAGCCGCTGGAAAGACCTTCGCGGCGCGAGGCCCCGTCGTAACCCAAATGTGGAAGACGCATCCAAGCCCGGCCAGCGCGGCGTTCGTGTGGCGCGGGTTTAACTCGCTGGGAAATAACCCCATTCAAGACCTTGCCCCGGCCTAGACCCCCCGTTTTATTTTCCCCGAATCACCTGCCGCGGCGTTTTAAAGTGAAGCCCCTGCAGGCCTGCTCAAATTTGAATTCGCCCAACCGCTTTTTCCCTTTAAGCTTTTCGCAATCAAGGGTGCACCTCGGCCAATGACGAATCGCTGTAATTTGACGCCAGCACCCCCAGCTAGGACAATCACACCAACTTTTTTCAGAGCAGTCCTTATGGCAATTGGTATCATCGCAACCCTCGAAATCAAAGCAGGCGAACAAGCCGCCTTCGAAGCCATCTTTTTAGAATTGAGCGCCCTCGTGCGGGCCAATGAACCGGGCAACCACTTTTACGCACTCCACAAGAGTCGAGCGTCCGACACCACTTACGTGGTCCTTGAACAATATGTGGATGACGCGGCGCTGCAAGCGCACAACCAAACCGAGTACTTCAAGCGACTCGGCGCAGCGATGGGGCCTCACATGGCAGGACGCCCAAAGATAGAAATGTTGGATGCGGTTTAAAGCCGAGACCGTTGCCCGGCGCAACACGCGCCGGCAGATAAGTGGCTTAGGTGGCTGATTTAGGCCGGAGGATTAGGCGAGTTTATCAACCAGCCAGGGCAGTGAGCGATCCATCCGGTAGTCGATGCCCGAATGGGTATCATCGAAGGTTTCGAATTCATGCTCTATGTTCAGTGCCTCGCAGCGCGCACTAAACTTTCGTGCACCATAGAGCAAATGGTATTGATCTCTTAAACCGCAATCCAGAAACAACCCTTTCAGGCCACGCAAATTTTCCTGAGCTGCTATCGCCTCGAGCCCTACAATCGGGTCGAAGGACTGCCAGGCTGCCCATCTGTCATCATCCCTTTCGCAGGTTTGCAGATCCACCGGCAACCGAACGCCAAAGGGCGCATCCGGATCAGGATCATAGGACGCCGCCATCGCAAACGTCATCAGCACGTGCATCTCGCCGCCGCCTATGCGCCGGCGGCGATGGAGACGTTCTATATAACCTGAAATACTCAACCCGCTCTGGGTCAAAGCCAAGAGCACCTCAGGAAATTCCCGCCCGTAACACAACTCAAAATCCATATCACCGGAATGACACACCACAGCGCCCCAATGTTCCCCGTGATGAAGCGCCTGATGCAGCGCGCCGTAGCCGCCGCTGGACTTACCAAAAAGCCCTCTGCCCCCAGGTTCTGTGATGACCGGATACCGGGCTTCAACCCCAGGCACTAAGACCTCATGCAACCAACGCGCCCAATGCCCCATCGCAATTGAGTCAACATATTGGTTGCCCCCCAGGGACGTAAAACAATCTGGGAACACATAGACTGCGGGCGCAAGATGCCCTTGCATCATTAACCGATCGACCCGCTGGGGCACCGTTTCGCCAAACCCCTTCCAAGCAAGATGAGATAGGCCACTCCCTGTGAAACCCGCCAAATCAATAAGCAGCGGGTAGCGCTCACCCTCGCGGCAGGCTTGCGGAACATAGACCCCAACGGTCCGAGCGGTCGGGTCTCCCAACAGATTGTCGAGTAAAGCGTGGGCGTCGGTTTGAAAAAACTCAAGGCGGCCTTTTGGCTGGCTAAAGGCATGTACTGGCATCGAAACTCCTCATCGTGGCACCGGTGTCAAACGGTGGATTCCGTCGCGACAGCAGGAGACCGCAATCCCGTAATCAGACCGCCAATGTCCTCAAAAACGCGATAAATCGCCGGAACCACCAACAAGGTGATCACCGTTGCAAACGTGACGCCGAATGCAAGGGACACAGCCATTGGTACTAGGAACTGCGCCTGTACGCTGGTATTGAACATCAGCGGCATCAGGCCAACAAACGTGGTGAGTGAGGTGAGAATAATCGGCCGGCAGCGGGTCACGGCCGCATTGACCACCGCATCATCTAAAGCTTCGCCTTCCGACACCAACCTGTTTACCGTGTAGGTTAAAATCAAGCTGCTATTCACCACAACCCCCGCGGCCGCAATCATTCCTAGAATCGACATCATGGCGATACCCGCAACGAGGTCAAACTGCTTCATAATTTGGTGCCCCCAAATCGCCCCAACATAGGCAAAGGGGATGACGCTCATGATCATGAGCGGCTGAGTATAGGAATGCAGTGGAATGGCCAGCAGCGCATAGATCACAAACAAGGCGATTAAAAATGGAAACACCAAACTCACTAAATATTCACCGCTCTGGCGTTGCTCGCCCTCAAGACTGAGCGCGACCCTTGGATGATCTTTTAACAGGTCATTGAGATAACCGCGGCTCAGATCACTCAGCACCTCCTCGGCTGTAATGACACTCCGATCGACATCCGCTGTGACGCTCACAACCCGACGGGCATCCGTGCGGTTAATACTCGCATATCCGCGTCCAAGATCCGCCTCTGCAACCGTGCTAAAGGGAATCTCTGAACCGGCCGGCGTTCGGACCCGCATCCGGTCAAGTGCGCCAACACTGCGCCGTTCAGAGTCGGTATAACGCACCATCACCCGTACATCGTCTCGGCCTCTTTGAATGCGCTGCGCCTCCTCACCATAAAAGGCCTGTCGAACCTGGCTGGCCAATTGTGCGAGTGATAAACCCGCTGCATCGCCCTCGGGTTTCATCGATAACTTGAGTTCTTGCTTGCCCGAACGAAACGAATCGGTAATATCGATGACGCCCGGATAGCTCGAGAGTTTCAGCCGCAACGCCGCGGCGATTTCCCGAAGCTCACCGACGTTCTCGCCCGACAACTGAATATCAATTGCATTGCCTACCGTGAACAACGAGCTATTGAACTTCAACTCAACCGCCCCAGGAATTGAGCCGGCCTGCTCACGCCAAAGATTCGCAATCGTTCTGGTATCCAGCGTACGCGCCTGACTCGGTGTGAGCTGCAAGGTCACCTCACCTAAATGGCCGCCTCCGGAGCTGCCCCCACCCGAACCACCCGGCCCACCCCCACCACGACTGGATGGCTGATTACCCACTGCCGATAAAATGTGCGTGACGGGCGGCGCATCCGGGAACTGTGCCGCGAGCGTCTCGGCAAGCGCCTCAGCAGACTGCTCAAGGTAGAGCACCGCATCCGCCGTTACGGCGGCCGAAGTCCCCAAAGGCATCGTCAACTGCGCGATCGCTTGATCAGACGCCAGCGGCGGAAAAAACGAGAAAGGCAATCGCCCACTACCAATGACGCCCAAGCCAGACAAGAAAAACACGAAGGCCAAAGCGAGGGTTGTGTATCTTGCGGAGACGGCTCGCGCGACCAACCGGCGAAAGCGCGTATTGATAAAGGCTTCAACCGACTCGGAAAACCGTTCTTGGGCACGCACCAGACGCGTCGCAATACCTTGCGACAAGGAGAAAGCATGCAGCAGGATCATGACAGACACCACGGCAACTGCGAGTCCAATATAACTTGAAACATCCCAGGCAAATTCCAACAATAAGATCCCCACGACGGGCACCATCAAGAGATAGATTTCTCCTGCTTCGGTTTTGACATCTTGGTGACCTAAGTGTGCCGGCAGTATCAATTGAGATTCAATCAAGGAAAAAATCAAGCAGCAAATCACGACCGTTGCGATCACCGCGCCGATTTGCCCAGAGGTCCCGACCCCCTGCAACATGGGCACAAAGGCGCAGATCGTTGTTAGCACCCCAAAGATAACCGGCACTGATATTTTCTGCGTCCCGAGCACCGCGCCTTCGAGCAGCGTCCGGCTCTTTCGTTGCTCGGCGAAGACATTTTCCCCCACCACAATCGCGTCATCCACCATAATGCCGAGCACGAGGATGAAGCCAAACAATGAGATCCCATCGATGGACAATCCAAGATAGTTTGTTAAATATAAAGCGCCCAAAAACGCCACCGGCACGCCAATACTCACCCAGAAGGCGAGCCTCGGCCGCAAGAATAAGGCCAGTAAGATCAAGACCATTAGAAAGCCCTGACGCGCACTATCGAGCAAGGTACTCAGGCGATCTCGAAGTAGTCTGGAATTATCGTTCCACACCGTCAGCGTGACGCCCTCTGGCAAGCTACCCGAGGCCGTTTCTAAATACCGATTCACCTCTTCAGTGATCTTCAGAATATCTTGGTCGCCGACCCGAGACACTCGAATGATCGCAGCCGGATCCCCATCAAAGCGCAAGGCTTGATCGGTGTCTTCGAACCCATCCGAGACGGTTGCAACATCTTTCAAAAACACTCGACGGCCGTCCGAATCACTGCTTAAGAGTAAATTTTCAAACTCCTCACCGCTATAAGCCTGGCCTTGGGTTCGCAATAGAATCTCGCCATCAGTGGTTTTGATTGCCCCACCCGGAACATCTAACGATTGACGTCGAATCACGCTCGCGACTTGATCCAAGGTCAACCCATTGCGCTGCAAAGAAGCCTCAGACACCTCGACCGACACTTCATACGGTCGCGTATTGATCAACGCAACCTGCGTAATACTCGGCAATGCCGCAATATCGTCGCGAACGCGTTGCCCAAGCACCTTCAGCGCACGTTCATCTTTCGGTCCCGTAATCGCAATGTCCATCACGCTTCGGACACTCGTAATCAAATTAATGATGGGCTTTTCTGTCTCCGTTGGGAGGGTGTCAATCGCATCGACGCGATTTTTAACGTCATCCAGCGCTTTCGATTTATCAGTGTCCTCAAACAGTTCAACCGACACCGTACAGATCCCCTCGTTGGCGGCGGACCGGATTTCCTTCACGCCTTCAACGCCCTCCAACTCTTCTTCAATGCGCACGCATACGCCCTGCTCAACCTCTTCTGGCGCCGCACCGAGGTACAAAACCGACACTGTAATGATTGGGACGTCGATGTCCGGAAAAGATTTTTGAGGCATCGTCAGAAGTGCCGAGGCGCCAAAGAGGACCACCAAAATGAGGAGCAAATTGGCGGCAATATGATTTTCAGCAAACCAAGCAATAATCGTTTTCATCGCAAGCTCACCTCAGCCAAGGTTTCAACAATACGAACCTGCATTCCCTCGACGGCATCATCCATCGCGGACAAGCAGACTCGGTCGCCATCCGACAAACCATCACCAATCAAAACCCAATCCCCCTCTCGTCGAACGACATTGACGCTCACCAGGCGAAGCCGCTGTTCCGCATCGATCAAAAACACTGAACTGTCCCCTCGAAGTGCCGATCGAGGCAGTTTCACAACGCCCGGCAGCTTTCGGCCCAAAATTTCCGCTTCCACAAAGAGTCCGACCGCCAAAGGCGTCCCGCCAGCACGTGTTTGGTAGGGTGCTTTGATTCGGGCAACCAAATTCACCATGCGGGTCACCGCGTCAATCTCGCCTTCCGTGCGGACTACCTCGCCTTCCCAACGTTGCATCTCACCGGCGAAATTAGCACTCAATCTGACTTTGGGCCGCTCGGTCTCGGCAATGCCTTGCTCCGATAATGTCACGTCTAAATAAGCCAGTTCTTGATCCTGTATCGGCAACCGGACTTCGGCGTAATCAGTCGCATAAAGCTTCGCAACCGCCACGCCCTTCGAAACATATTGGCCCACATCGATTTTTTCGCTGCGCACCCGGCCTTGATAGGGCGCGACCACTCGCGTCCGCGTCAGGTCTCGCTGAGCGCCTTCCAATCGAGCGGCCGCTTCTCGATAGCCCGCCTTGGCGAACTGTAGGCGCTTTAACGCCTCATCCTCGAGCGCTTGGCTGGCGGACTGACGTTGCTTCAAGTCGAGCTGCCGGTCATAGTCCTTCTGCGCAAAATTGACTTCACTCGCCGCCTTGGCAAGCGCCGCGCTCGCCAGTTCCAACGCAATTTTATAATCGCTGGGGTCAACCTCGAATAGGACTTCACCGGCGTCAAAAAATCCACCTGTCACCATGCCTTGCGCCGTGCTGACAATGCGACCGGATACTTCGGAGACTAAATCGGTTTCACTGCGCGGCTCGACCGTGCCAAAAGCGCCAGCAGTTAACTGCAAAGCCTGCATCTCGACCACTTGGCTTTGCACCAGCGGTTTTATCGGTGCTGGCGGCCTGGAATCCAGTTTTGGTCCGGTTGATATTAAAATGAAAAACAACACGAACCCCAAGCCAGCCACGATAACCGGGGCTAAAACGGGTTTTAAACGGGTGATCGAAATCATGCCATATCCTTATTAACATCACTAACCGATGGCCATTGTTGGAAACCATCTACCGAAAAATTAAGTAACCGGTCAAACGAAACCTCGGCTGCTGGCGCCGGCCCAAAGACATGCTCCGAAGGTCGCAGCACCGTCAAATTCAAGGCCCCCACAACAAACGAAAATTTCTGAACAATCAAGGCCCGATCTTGCTTTGGGAAACAAGCTGCCGCAGCCACAACGAACTGCTCGATCACGTCGCTAAAACCAAGATTTAACAGGGGCTCAATGACCTCAGCCGGCTCTGTCATCACACGGCCCATAAGGCGTCGGGCGGGCGCTTCATGCTCATTAAAAAAAACGGGCCATAAAAACGCATGAAGAATGGCCCTAATGGATTCGGCCCGTCGTTCATGAACGGCCTCTAGACGCCGTCGGCGGGACGTGTTGATCGGCGCTATGCGGCGAATCAGTACCGCTTCTAACAAACCTTGCTTGGAACCAAAGTGGTAAGCCATCGCTGCGATATTCACGCAAGCCCTGTCAGCGATGCCCCGAGCAGACATCCCAGCATAACCGGCATCGATGAACAATGCCTCGGCTGCATTCAACAAACGCGTCTGAGTGTCCTTCGTTTCACAGCGGACTTCCCGCGGCTTTCTGGCGCTATTTACACTCATACTTTGCGTCCTGCTCGCGATGGACCATCATAAACCAGGCTGGGGGGCCGCATCCCGGATTTGGCGGCAATTTGAATTTGCCCGTCGCCCCGGATCATACGGCGTGCCACCTTGTATTTAAACGATCGTTTGAACTTAATCTATGTACGCGGCAGCCTCGCCATTAGATTCATGGGGTTCAATCAATGCATCGGTGCTGTTGAATAGATCATGCTCAGTGCAGCGCACGAATTGGCGACCCAAAATTTCCTGAATCACCTGTTTTAAAGATAGTGTCCTGCTAGGGGTTCAGCCGGCCCAATGACACCGAATCACACGGCCAGGTTAATCCGAGAAGATGACACTCGCACAACCATTGGGCGGAATATCAACCCAGGCGAATTGATCAAATTCTTGCGCCCAGCGGCTGGCCGCCAGGGCGCCTAAATCAAATACCAGATAACAATCCTGCGCCCAAGACTGCACGGCATTTTCATGTCGTGCGACAAAATAATTTAATCTAGCCTGCTCAATTTTTGATAATAATTGCATTCGACGATCCAGATTCTCATCTTCGGTCAGTATTTGGCCAAGCGGATTGGATGCCGAAATCAAACAAGCAGACTGCGCGTTGAAGCTGGCTAGCAGCAGCGCCAACCCCTGATGAATCACCCCAATTTGAAACACGATCGGCGGATCGTCATCAATGACGTAATCCGCCGTTTCATAAATTGCGCGCTGCACAGCAGGGACTGTAATCATGAAAAAAACCTTGTTTGGGTGGCATTAACACATTGTGCTGTTAACATTGTATCAAGGCTGCATCGACTCAGGTCAAATCCATTTACCGCGCATGCCAAGCACGCCTTTGGAACCAATAGGTCTAAACAGAAATTCATGGCATTAGAGACACAACCGGAATTGCAGATCAAATTTGCTCGACGTGATCGAGCTTTGCTCTTGGTGCTAGCAAACTTGGTCCTCACCGGGCTTCTGATTGGTCATTTGTTAACGAGTTCGGGCGGCTACCGATTTGAACTGGATCAGGTCGGTTTTGAAGCGGCATCCTTTTTATCCGTTTTCGTGATGTTTGTTGCCGCAACCTTGATAAAGGTCTCTCTCGCCGAACGCCGTGCGGTTCTGCTTGGCTTATTCGCGCTGCAAACCGGTAATTTATTGGATGCTGCCACAGGGATCTTTTTTAATGCTTCACCGGTTTGGTGGTGGATCGGCGATGGCCTGACGTTCACGGGTGAAGTGATCCTAGCGCTCGTCGTCTTTCAGTTTGTACGACTCACCAACGACCTTGCGAATCGCGACCCGCTGACCGGCCTTTATAATCGCAGTTACCACATGCGAGCGCTGGCTAACTTACTTAAAACCCGCAACAACGATAAGGAATCGGTTGCGGTGATTGCCATTGATATCGATCACTTCAAACACGTCAACGATGTCCACGGCCATGCCTTTGGCGACCTAGCGTTACAAGCGATCGCCTCGGCCGTGAACGGGTTTCAAGGTGAGGTGAAGGTGATCAGCCGGACCGGCGGAGAAGAGTTCGAGGTCGTGGTGGATCAGCTGGACGAACCGGCTGCCTTTGCGCTTGCAGATAGAATCCGTTTAGTGATTGCGAGTATTGACCTCGGTGAGAACAGACAATTAACCGCAAGTCTTGGCATAGCTCTAAGCCACGTTGGTGAGGCGTTGGTCTCGCTGCGACAAAGAGCAGACGCTGCCGCCTATAAAGCAAAGAACACCGGGCGCAACCGGGTCTGTGTCGCGGACTGAGCTTTCGGGACGAGCGCGCCGAAACCGGTGGTGCAGGATGGCCATTTCACCCTTACCCTGCGTCCCTTGCCGGCTTGGATCCTCTAACGGGGTAAAACCACTCTTCACCGCAAAGTCGAGCATCGGTCACCGCTCTGGCTCTAGGCCAATGATGCTCGTAACGCTTGTGCGGCCGTGTGAATCGCATCACGTTCGACTGCCGGTATCTTCTCGTAATGGTTCATCATCAACCGCATTCTAGGATTCCGCCCAAACCGATCGCTATGCCGGCCAAGAAAGTCCCAGTACAACACGTTGTAAGGACACGCCAGCTCGCCCGTTCGAGCCGTGACGTCATAGGCACAATCGCCACAATGATCGCTCATGCGTTGAATGTACTTACCGGAGCTAATGTAGGGTTTGGAGGCAACCAAACCGCCATCCGCAAACTGGCTCATGCCTCGCGTATTCGGCATTTCAACCCATTCAATCGCATCCACATAGATGCCCAAGTACCAGGCGTCTACTTGATCCGGATCAACGCCCAACATCAGTGCGAAATTGCCCGTGACCATCAGGCGCTGAATGTGGTGGGCATAACTGAACTCAAGGGATTGATCGATCGCCTGCTTCAGACATGCCATGCGGGTATCCCCCGTCCAATAAAAGCTCGGCAAATCCATCGTGGCATTGAGCGCATTACGGGCCGCGTAGTCCGGCATATTCGCCCAATAAAGCCCCCGTACAAATTCTCGCCAGCCCAAGATTTGTCGCACGAAGCCCTCGACCTCAGCGCAGCCAACTTCTGAACCAGGCAGCTCAAAGGCTGCTACCGCCGCGGCAACCACTCGTTGGGGTCTCAGCAGTTTGGTATTTAAAGCAAACGACAGTCTGGAGTGAAATAAAGACCACCCGCGATGGGTCATCGCATCTTGATACCGCCCAAAATTAGGCAACAAGCGCTGGCAAAAATCGACCAACAGCGCCTCGGCCTGCGCTTCGTCAACGGGCCAAAGGAGATGGCTGCCAATCTGACCCAGGGTTTCGACCCCATGTCGGTCTAACCGAGCCTGAATCTCACCAATCTCATTCTGAAACAGAAATGGCGCCGGGACCGTCACGGCTTTGGGCAAGGCTTTTTGATTGTGCTTATCGAAATTCCATTGTCCGCCGACAGGTGACCCATCCTTCATGAGCACGTCAAAAGACGTGCGCATCTTGCGATAGAACGGCTCTAAACGATGCGCTGAACCTGCTTTAAACTGCCGTTTTAAAGCCTGCTCGGTCAAATAAAAGTGTTCTGACTCGACGGCGACAACCTCAACGCCATCGGGCTGCCAATCCGCGAGCTGACGGCGCAGGCGGTACTCATCCGGCAATTGATATTCGACTCGGGGCGCTTGATGCGCGGCGGCGCAATGCTCAAGCAATGCTGTCAGAGATTGGAACGGGGCGGCTTGATCTAAATCAAAATGACGAATGCTATGACCCATGCCCCGCACCCTGTCTGCAAAGCGCGCCATCGCCAGAAAGAATGCCACCGTTTTTTGTATGTGATGTCGAACATAGTGCTGCTCTTGCGGCAATTCAGCAATGACATAGACGACGTCCGGATCAACCTGATCGAACCAGCTGTGATGGGCATCCAACTGATCGCCAAGCACGAGCCGCAGCACTTTCGCGGGTTGAGGGTCGACGTCCAGTACAGCTTTCATCATGATCCTTAAATTTGACGGTCATCGCCCGCCCACAATCAATCTTACGGCACTCAGCCAAAAATTGATTTGAAGTCGGCCTGCGGTGGACTTGTTTTGCGCAATCACCCCAGGTTCACAACCTGCTTGGTTTTAAGGGTTGGCAGATTAGCCGGCTGATAGGTGGCAATCAGCGCGCGCCTTCGCTTGCCTGATTCATTGCGCGCCGAGCCATGAATCAAAAAGGGATCGAAGAAAATAGCACTACCAGCAGGCTCGTTAAACTCAACGACTTGCGAGACATCAACGGCATCGTCATGGGTGTAAAAACCCTCAAGCTGAGTACCATCATTCCGAGCAGCATGAATGCCTGCTTGATGACTGCCTTGAACCACTCGAAATCCGCCAGAGCCCGGCACGACATCATCCAGGGTTACCATCACATTCGGCAATTGTGTCAGGTGGGCGGCATCGTGCATCCAATAGGGCGCGTCTTGATGCCAACCGAACTCGGATCCACCCGGCCGTTTAAAATTAATCTTATCGGTCCAAAGCGATACGTGATCACTGCCCGTCAATACCTGCATCGGCTGCACCAACCGCGTATCTTTCAAAAGTGTCAGTACCGCGCTGGAGAGCGGGTGAGCCGGCTCTAAAACCCTTAAATCCTGCTCAAATGGCGCAGGCTCAAACTGTAAGGTTTGGTTGTCTAAATCGACAAATCGACGACCATCGATACGGTATTCTTGGCCTTCATGGCTTTGCGCGATGACAGCGGCCGCCAATCGATCAATCGCCGCATTAAACTGCTCAATTTCCACTCTCGAAAATACGCTCCGACGCAGGATAAAACCTTGGCTTTGATAGGCTTGGATTTCAGCTTCTGTGAGGGCATCTAGCATGGGATCTTCTAACATGAGATCTTTGATGAAATCTTCGATGCGATCTTCGATGAGATCTTCGATGAAATCTTCGATGAAATCGTAATGCCAGGCGTCATAGCAGACGACTCAGCACCGCCACCAGCACTGCCCCGCTTTTGTACTGCGCGACGCATAGACGGCCGCATCACTTTACTCATCAGACCACCAGTCCAGAGCCCGAACATTACACCGCTCAACCCCTCTTAGATCTGTTGTATCCGAAAACATCGCATCCTCGCCAGGCGCCAATGTTTGATCCTCTCCGATGGCATAAATCAGTCCTGTATCGACGACCGAGCCATCACCCCGCTTCCAGATGCTTTGGACCGTCACGCGGGTAACATGAAGCGTACCAAGATTCCGCACAAGGCCTTCGACCCTCGTGGTTGGTCCTTTGCGAACGCACTTTGTCATAACCGCATCGACTCGCGTGCGGACTGGCGCCACAACCGGCGCCGCAGCTTCGATCACCTCGACAACCGGCTGTTCGGGATCTTGGATTAACCAGAATGCCCCGCCCATTAACAGCGCCACCACAACCGCGATGTGTCCAAGATAGCGTTCAAGCATCAACGGTCTTCCGCAGCAGCGAGACACGCTTCAAGCCACCATCCGTCATTTGTTGCGCCATTTCTTGAAAGCCTTGGGCATGATGAAACGCTAACGACCGAGGGTTAGGCGGCGCCAAATTCACTTCACAGGTCAGATTTTTGACCGCCATTGCTCGCGCCAAACCGATCGCATGGTCATACAATGCTTGCGCCACACCGTCACCGCGACAATGCGGCGCAACAATAATCCGGTCGACATAAAGAAATGCTTCAAAGGTCTCAGAAAACCATCGGTAGTTAAGACTTTCATAGGCTTGTCCTTCGCGCAGCAGGAGCACGAATCCCGACAAGGTATTGTCTTGATTGGTCATAACCCGAAACGACGCCGCTTGCGCAATCAGCGCATCGAGCGCTTGTTCGCTCAAAGCATTCACATGCGGCGTATTGTCATTATTTAATGCCAGGACTTCAGGCCGGAAGCGCTGCGGGTCTTGACTCACCTGATGTCGCATCTTTTTGTCTCCTTCACCCATTACCTAATCGGTAACTTTAATCTTAATGCGTCAATCCAGTGTTTAGACTATTCTTTTAAAAGGTTCTCAAAGACAGTCCTGATGCCCAACATTACCGCACTCACGGCACTCCTCAACAAAGGCCAAGATTCAGCGCTCCTGCGGTTTGGTTTGGCCTCGGCTTATCTCAAAGAGGAGCCGGATGATCATCTTATCCAAGCCGAGGAACACCTCAAACGCTGCCTTGCGCTTGATCCAACGTATACCGCGGCTTACCAACAGCTCGCGCAAGTTCAAAAGGATCGGGACAACCTTATTGACGCCACGGAAACCTTGCGCATCGGTATCGCCGCTGCCGAAAGCGCAGGGGACCTACAAGCCAAGCGGGTCATGCAGGTGTTCCTTAAACGCCTAGCCAAGCGTCTTGCCGCTGATTTACCAGGGCAGTCCTAACGTTCGCTCGGTTGCTTCAAAAGCATGCCGAGGTACATCTCGATTAAACGCCGATCACGATCCCAACCGGGTAGCTTTACAGACAGCTCCGGCGCGCCTTTAATGAATGTTTGCAAGTCCAAGGCAAGCGCTGCGAGCGCTGCATCGCTTCGCTGATCAATAACGGGCCCGCTATGGCGTACAAGGGCGTCTGATGCCCAGGTAAACCCCTGGCTTGCAAAATAACCCAGGCTCGCAATCAAGATGCAACCGGCTTCGAGCTTAGGGAATTGTTTGAGCTCGGCCTTAGAGACGACTTGAGGGGCAGGCGGTGAGACTTTTTCAAGCTGTAACCGGCCGATACACAACTCTGGTAGAAAACCTTCATTGCGATTAAGGGTTAAACTCAGCCCTTTGGTCTCGCGCGGTAACACGACGTAAAACGCTTCACTGCCCCGACCCACTTTTACCCAAAAAGACGTTACAACCGACGCCGCTGCAACCCATGTTTTGACACCGGTTAAAAGCCCGGCATCATCTAGCTCAACAGGTGGTAAGCCATCGACCCCTTCGCTAACGCAAAAAGCAGCCCAAGCCGAATCATTAATCCCAAACTGACACCGCATCGCCGTCTGATATCCGGCCATAAAAACCTCCGACAGGGAGCCTGCTAGGGCGCCAGAGGCAGCCAGCCAATCCTTTGGTGCAAGCGTTGCATCAAAGTGTTTTTGCCACAATTCAAAATAGGTTTGTTCTACCGAAAAATCCATCTAATCACCTGCCGAAGGGAGACATCCATAACGCGAAAAAACATCGGGCCAACCGGTTCATCTACGGGCCCAGTATCCCAAAACCCAACGCACCTGTTTCCCAAACCATCTGCCAATGACGACCACCAACCGCCCGCAACCGCGAAGCAAATCCTGCGCCACACTTGCAACCATTGCCCGAGTCCACCTCAATGATCCCCGCCAAACACCAGACCAGGCGTTTCTTAGCTGTTGCTGCTTGCGCGTAAATCGTTGCACCAGCGGCTTTTGATACCACCAATAACCAAACCGCGGGGAGATCCGCGCCAGCAGCCCAGCAGCCAGCGCTAAAAAAACCAGCCCTGGGAGCACCGGCAGAACTAAACCGATCAGGCCCAGCAGCACCAAAATTGCAGCCGCGAGCCCGTAGACAACCTTTTGCCAAGGCGATAGCGGCCGCACAACCAAGTGCCGGAACCGAATAAGCGATTGACCTAAGGCTGTGGGAATCAAGGGCAGACGCATAGGATCAAACACGTCGTCTTACTGATCCAATGACGCAAAGGTCTTTCCTTCTGCCACGAGTCGTTCCAGCAATGGTGCAGGCTTCCAAGCCTCATCTCCCGTTTCGGTGTAAAACCGCTGAATATCGGCCAGAACGCTGCCGAGTCCTTGGGCATCGGCAAACCACATCGGACCACCAACATGGTTAGGAAAGCCATAACCATTGACGTAGACCGTATCAATATCGCCGGCCCGTAACGCATGACCTTCGTCTAACAATTGCGCGCCGATATTCACCAGCGGGTAGATACAACGCTTGAGAATCTCTTCATCAGAAAAATTCTTACGCTGGTAGCCTAAATTCTCGGAAACGCGCTCGATCACCTCCATCGCAATCGGGTCGACCACCGGCGTTCGATCACCGTTTTCATACCGGTAGTACCCTAAGCCGTTTTTCTGGCCATACCGGTCCATCTCACACAGCGCATCGGGAATACGAGCAGTAATATCATTCGAGCCACCGCGCATTTTTCTGGCACGCCAGCCCAGATCCAGACCCACCATATCCGCCATCGCGAACGGCCCCATAGCGAGGCCAAAGTTATAAATCACCGCGTCAACCTGCTCAGGGCTTGCGCCTTCGAGAATCATGAGGTTCGCCTGACGAGAGTAGCCACCAATCATGCGATTACCGATAAAACCCGGGCAATTGCCGGCCATGACACTCACTTTACCGAGCCGTTTGCCCAGCGCCATAGCGGTGCCAAGCGCTTCGGGTGACGACTTCGCGCCCCGAACGACCTCAAGCAAGCGCATCACATTCGCCGGGCTGAAAAAATGCATGCCACAAACAAATTCCGGACGGCTTGTGCTCGCCGCGATCGCGTCAATATCCAGGCCTGAGGTGTTACTGGCAAGCAAAGCGCCAGGTTTCATAATGCCATCCAATTTCGCGAAGATTTCTTTCTTTAGGTCCAGATTTTCATAAACCGCCTCAACCACAACATCCGCTTGGTCGAACGCCTCTAGACTGTCGGCAGGTTCAATCAGCGCCATACGCTGATCCATGGCAGCCTGAGACAGACGGCCCTTCGCCACGGTTCTGGCATAATTTCCTTCGATGACTTTTAGGCCTCGCTTTAAGCCTTCTGGATCATTGTCATGGAGCTGCACCGCGATGCCAGCATTGGCAAAACACATCGCGATACCGCCACCCATCGTGCCGGCCCCAATGACTGCGGCTTTTTGAACATCAATTAGCGGCATATCCTTGGATAACCCAGGGATTTTATTGGCTGCGCGTTCTGCAAAAAAGATATGGATCAAGGCCTCTCGTTGCGGGTCGCCCAAACAAGCGGCAAAGCACGTTCGCTCGACCGCCATGCCAGCGTCGAAGTCATCCAAAGTGACTGCCGCCTCAATGCATTTCAGGATCTGAGCCGGCGCAAATTGACCCCGATGGGTCTTATCCAAATTGGCCGCCGCTTTGGTGAACAAATCGGGCTGATTACGATCAGCAAGGACTTTATCCGACAAATCTCTTATCTTTCGAGTCGGGCTGCCTTGGGTTAGGAGATCGGCGGCAAAGGCGAGTGCGGCCTCAACAACATTGTCATCAACCACCTGATCAACAATCCCCATCTTGAGCGCAGCCGGTGCCGGCACCGGATTACCGGAGATGATCATTGGAATTGCGGCCTCGGCACCAATCAGTCTTGGCAGTCTCTGGGTTCCGCCAGCCCCCGGCAATAGCCCCAATTTGACTTCTGGCAAGCCCAAAGGCGCGGTTGCCAAGGCAACGCGATAATCACAACACAAAGCCACTTCTAAACCACCGCCAAAAGCGGTTCCGTTGATCGCGGCGATCACTGGCTTTGTGCTGCTTTCCATCAAATCTAGGACCTGATTTAACCCAGCGCCTTCGGATGCCGCGGCACCAAACTCACTAATATCCGCGCCAGCGATAAAGGCTCGATTTAAACCGGTCACAACGATCGTTTTGATGTCATCATCGGCCAAAGCTTGGGTCATGCCGTCGAACAAACCTTGGCGGACCCCGGATGACAAAGGATTAACGGGCGGGTTATCGATGCTCAACAGCGCAGATGCGCCACGCACTTCATAATGTACTGATCCTTTCACAAACGCTCCTTTTAACTGGTCACGGAAAAGCCAAGAGTATAACTGGGTTTAACCCATTTTTGGGGCGCGGCAGGCCGTGCTTTGTGTTTGTTTTGATGCCGCGCTGACGATACGCTCAAGAAAAGCTGATCCAACAAATCTTATCCCAAGGAAGATAGACCATGGTCGATCAAAATCCCGCACAAGTCTGGTTGAATCAGGTGATCGAGACCCCCATCGATCCGGATCAAAGGATTATTGACCCGCATCATCATCTATGGCGTCGACCTGAGGACGACTATTTAATTCAGGACCTCTGGCAAGATACCAGCGCCGGACACAAGGTCATGATGACGGTTTTCGTAGAATGCGGGGCTGAGTATCATACCGATGGCCCAGAGGAAGCGCGCTCGCTGGGCGAAACGGCATTTGTCGCAAAGCAAGCCGAACGCAGTCGGGACGATTCTGGGCAAGCCACCATCGCAGGCATTGTTGGCAGAGTCGATCTCAGGTTGCCGACGGCGACCCTCGTTCGGCTCTTGGACCAACATCGCGCAATGGGGCAAGGCTTGTTTCGCGGAATCCGGCATGCGGGGGCGCATGCGCTTTACCCCGAAACCCTGACCATTCCCGGCCGGGCGCCTAAGGATCTTTATCAGGATCCAGATTATCGACGCGGCGTACAGGAACTTGGAAGACAAAACTTAACCTTCGATACCTGGCATTATCATTATCAAAACCAAGATTTTATAGCCCTTGCACAGGCCTGCCCTGAAACGTTGATGGTTCTGGATCATTTCGGTACACCGCTTGGCGTTGGACCCTTTAAACATCAACGCGAGACCATTTTTGCGCAATGGCAACGGGACATGGCTGTTTTAGCTAAAACCTGCCCCAATGTGGTTGCAAAGCTCGGCGGTCTTGCCATGCCGGACAATGGCTTTGGCTGGAGTGAACGCGACCGACCGGCCAGCAGTGACGAGTTTGTCTCAGCTCAAGCTCGGTATTATCACCATATGATCGACTGCTTTGGTTCAGATCGCTGTATGTTCGAAAGTAATTTTCCAGTCGATAAACGCTCTATCAGCTACAACACGCTGTATAACGGGTTGAAGAAAATCGCAACAGACTACTCACTCGACATCAAAGACCAGTTGTTTTACGGCACCGCGGCAAGGGTCTACGGGCTTATGGAATCGTAAGCAAAACCGGGCATTGTCTCAACGACAGCTTTGACCGACTCGGTTTAGGTAATGCGATTTAACCTAAGATGCGATTGACTGAAGAACCTGCAAATGGCCCATCAGACTGCGCCGTCAAACAAAGCTTACCCATTAAATTAAAGGGATTGCATCGCACTAAGGGATCGGGGCCGGCGACCCTGGGGTAACCGGCACCCGCATCCTCGCAACGGCGCCGCCAATTTTATGCCGCCTTCTGGGAAGGCTTGCAGGTCTTCATGCGCTATCCGGCCGCGTCAGACAACCCCTGATAGGCTAGGGGTCTCTCATTCGCAATCACCGATACCCGCTCACCATAGCGACTGCTCGGATAGTAGTCCCATACAGAATGATGCTGGGTGCAGCGATTATCCCAGAGCACCAAGGTATTCGGCGACCAGGAAACCCGTGCTGTTAGCTTTGGCGTACTGTCGATATGACGAAACAGGAACTGTAACAGCGCATCGCTCTCCCGGGCGCTTAAGCCTCTGATGCGACTGGTAAAACCGCTGTTCACATAGAGCACCGCTCGACCGGTCTCAGGGTGCTGAACAATAACAGGATGCTCATTCCTGGGATAACCACCTTCTGGTGGCACAGATTTATAAGCCCCGACATAAGGCAAAGCACCATCGTGCACTGCGGTAAGCCCGGATAAAAACTGCTTCATCGGATCCGAGAGCAACTCAAAAGCGAGATACATATCAGCAAACATCGTGTCCCCGCCACCATTACCTGGGGTCTCTGTGACATACAGTAGCGAGCATTGAGGCGGTAGCGCATCGCACGTCACATCGGTATGCCAGCCTTCGCCTGCGGTATAGGCTGATTGAGCATTGGTTGCGACCCGTAAAATGTGCGGATCGCCCTTCTGCTGCCGGGCATGCATCGGGTGGGTGTGCAACGCGCCAAACCGGCTCGCAAAGGCTTTATGCTGCGCTTGGGATAACGCCTGATCCGGAAAAACCAGCACCGAGTAGTCCAGATAAACCGCCTTGAGCGCCTGAAAGGCCGCCTCGCTCATAGGCTCGGATAAATCAATCCCCTGCACGGTGGCCCCTAAATGTGGGGTTAGCGATTGAACCTGCATCGGTTTGCCTCCTTTTCAATGGACAAAAGCTTTTATGAATCAAAGCTGTCATCGATGAAAGCTTTCATGGATCAAAGCTTTCATGAATCAAAGCTTTCATGAATCAAACCATCATCCTCCGCGCGTGCGGGTCTGTCTAGACCGCTCGAGCGGGCCTATTCCACACGCTCAGATTGGCGTCGTGATTCCCGCGTTAGATTCAGCACAACGCCATCGAGTGGCGTGCTCGGCTCAACGCCCAGATAATGCGCAAGCGTTGCCGCGATATCGATGCTATAAGCGGGCCCAGGAACATTGCCAGGCTCAATGCCCGCGCCATAGAACACGATCGGAATATCCCGATCATAGTTGTGCGGCGAACCATGGGTTGTGCCGAGTTCGTCCACCAAACAGCCTTCACCCATTTGGACCAGAACGTCCCCCATCCGATCCGGCACGATGCTGCGCTGCATCGACACTGCCAGCTCACCCGAGGCGTTGGCCAGTGCCTCGACCCGCCAGACTTTTTCGATTTCAGGCTTTGATTCAAGATAGGAAATCACCTCGGTCACCACCGCGGACCGGGTTAATCCGAATTCTGACAAGCCCGCTTCCGGAACATACAGATGTCCGCCTTCAAGAGAAAGCAAACGTCTAGGATCCCCAAATGGCCAGGTAAAGGTCTTGTAGAGATGCCAATTCAAGCCAAGATAAAGCGCCTGCGGCGTCAGCCTACCGGTATCAGAGGGACAACTCAGCGAATTCGTTTCCTGAGTCCACTCCGGCAATTCTGCAACACCATGGTCTGCCGTCAATACCACCCAATAGTGATCAGCGCCTAGCCGCTCATCGAGCACGCTGAAAAATGCCCCGAGCATCTCATCCACTCGAGCCAGCGCATCGGCGGCCTCCGCGCTTCTGGGCCCGTACAAGTGACCGACCGTATCGGTAGCGGACAAACTGATTGATAACAGATCCAGTGCAGGACCTTGGCCTAAGGCCTCTTCAGTCACCATTAACTGTGCCAACGCCATCGTGGCTTCATCAACAAAGGGTGACGCGTAAACCTGTTTTGCAATGTCCTCAAACGCGCCGTCCCGAAGCGGGTGTCCACTCACGTTTTCATACCGAGTATCTTCACCCTCATAATCGTCGGCGCGCACGCCATTAGCGGCATGCGTCCAGCGCTCAGGAAACCCTCGCATAAACCCGTCAACGGCGGGGTCCTGGCCATTAAAAGCCAAAAGGTACTGTGGCAACTGATCCTGATAGTAGCCACTGGTTGTGAATCGACCTTGCGCTACGTCATACCAATACACCCCATCCGGGTTTACCCCCGCAAGGGTAATCGCGGCACGGTCCTTCGCCGAAACCGCAAAGACCCGATGCGCCGGATTTTTGGCCTTCAGCCAGTCGCCCAAGGTGTCTGCTCGAAGATTGCTGGGACTGCGACCCTTTGAGCCGCCGAGGACTTGGTGCCCCGGGTCATCCGAGCCGACACAATACTGAACCTTGCCCGTTGCGCGATCTAAAAACGAGTTACTCGGCAAGCCATGACCGTCTGGGTTTAACCCCGTCATGATCGCGGCATGCCCGGGACAGGTCGTCGTAATGCCATGGGCCAATTGACCCGCTGTAAAAACCCTTCCAGCGTGTTTGAGCCGTCCCAATCCAGCTTCGCTCGATTCAAACAAGCGATCACGCCGCAACTGGTCAATCGCAATAACCACCACGAGCTTTGGTGTCTCGACAACTTCGCGAGCCCCATTCTCGGGCTGTGTTGTCCCTAAGGCCTGCCCACAGATCAAGCCAAGTAGCATCGCAGCAAGCACGCCAGAGCCGCGTCGCAAAACCTGTTTTACGTCTATCATCATGGTAATCGCCTAATTGAAAGAATGGTGATGGGATCTTTTGGGACATCAAAAAAATCGGCTTGCGTGACCGTTGCCACCTGCTCAATCGTTTTCACCACCGACATGCCATCGATGACACGACCGAACACCGCGTAACCGAAACTTTTACACCGTTTTGGCTTAAATAAACCGCGTTCTGCTCGCGCCTCTGCGGCTGCCTCTTCCTCGCGGCTGCAGCTATCGCCCTGGTGATCTAAACGCCTATTGTCCGCAACATTGATGAAGAACTGATTGGTGGCGCTATCAATTTCAGCCATCCTGGCCATCGCAATCGTGCCGACTTCATTTCGCAACCCATTGTCTGCTTCGTTTCGCAGACTCGGGCCCGAAGGGCTTTCGGCCAAGTCACGATAATGACCACCACCCTGAATCATGAAGCCCTCAATCACACGATGAAAAATCGTGTTGTCGTAACCCGATTGGTCAACATACGATAAAAAGTTTGCAACCGTTGCGGGCGCAGCCTTGGCATCGAGCTCAAGTGTGATCGCGCCTTGGGTCGTCTTTATGATGACACGGACCGGATCCGCGGCCATGGCGCCGCTGCCCCAAACAAGCACGAGCAGTCCCAGAAGACGCATCAAAAACTTACCGGCCCCTTTTAAGTATTGTCTAGCCACCAACATCACCCTCTGCTTGCCTGAAACACTCTGAAGTTAGGCCCGATGGCCAACACCCAGTTTTTAATTACAAAGACCCTACGGTGCATCGCGCACAGCTAAAGCTGCAACGGTTCTCGCCGCAGTCGTTAAGCGACAACCTTATGGCGCAGCCCAACCAACCCCGTCAATCCGACCAGAGCCAATCCAACCGATGCCAATCTTAAGCCCTATTCGAAATATGTCATCCAGTGTGCTGACTTTATTTTCTGGCGCAAGCCCCAACTCAAAATCAGGAGCAAGCGAATTTATTGCGCCTTTAATTGCCACACCCTCGGGCAGCCGCTTTTCGTACCGCGCTTTGTCAGCTATCAGCCCCGCTCACTTGAACCCTACCTGACTCACCCCGCGCCCCTGAGCCTCGATCAAACCAGCTACTTACTGATACTCTTACCGCGCCATTGTCTTGTATTACCGCACGCAAGTCATTCAGGCCAAGGCTTGCTTTGCCAAATCTGCAATTAAGCTGTTATCGTCTTCAATCATTTAATTCAGAGGGCCGTCTTATGTCACTGCAGGGAAAAAACGTCGTTATTATTGGTGGCACCTCGGGCATTGGTCTGGCGACAGCCGTCATGGCACAAGCGGCCGGGGCAAACGTTTGGGCAGCTAGCCGAACCCAGGAAAAGATCTCGCACGCAGCAGCCCTGCATCCTTTGATTCAATTCTCACAAGTCGACACCCATGACCCCGATGGCTTAAAAGCCCTGTTTGCCTCAGTGGGTCCGATCGATCATCTTGTTGGCGCGGCGACTGGGGCGACTCGAACTACGGCGCCCTTTATGGACCAGACCGATGATCAATTTAGAGCGGCCTTTGACAAGTTTTGGGGTTACACCCACGTGGTTCGCACAGGCGTGCCCTTTCTTTCCGAAAACGCATCAATCACCCTCGTTTCAGGGACACCAGCAAGACGCTGTAATCCTGGCATGATCTCCGTTTCTTGTACCGGTTGCGCCGTCGAGGGCCTTGTCCGCGCGCTTGCAAAAGAGCTGGCGCCGAGACGGGTTAATGCCGTCGCCCCCGGCATCATCGATACCCCCATGTTTGACCACTTTGGGGATAAAAAAGCCGCCACCATGGCAGCGATCGGCAAGGGCATGCCCCTTGGTCGAGTTGGCCTGCCCGAAGAGGTTGCAGAGGCATTGATCCTTGCGATGGCGAACCATTACATGACTGGTGTCGTCATTGACATTGACGGCGGCGCGCTACTGGCCTAAACCATGGCTGATACTAGAGCGTTTGCGCCCGTCCCAGCGGCAGACCGCGCTCATAGCATTGACTAATCATTTCCCCGGTGCTGGCTTTTTGGAAATAAAAGCCTTGCCCGAGGTCACACCCAAGTTCCTGAAGTAACTTCAGCTGAGCTTGCGTCTCAACGCCTTCTGCCACGATTTTTAACCCCAAACTGTGCCCCAAGTCGATGATCGCCTTTGCGATAATAAAATCGTCCGTGTCTGGCGCCAACTCCTGAATAAAGGCGCGATCAATCTTCAGGGTGTCCAATGGAAACCGCTTTAAATAAGCCAGCGATGAATATCCCGTCCCAAAATCATCCACACTGATTTTGTGCCCTCTTGCCCGGAAGGTTTCTAAAAGTTTTAAATTATTATCAATGGCCTTCATTGCCACGCTCTCGGTGATCTCTAAGCCAATTTGCTGGGGTTGCAAATCGTACTCAAAGATCAGATGGTCCAGTCGATCAACCAAGGCCTCCGTGAACTGCTCAGAAGAAATATTGACCGCAATGGAAAAGCCGTCAATCGCTTTTGAATTAAACGCCTTGAGCTGCTGGCAGACCGTCTCGAGCATCAAATCCCCGAGCAACAGGACCAAACCACTTTTTTCAGCCAACGGGATAAAGTCATCGGGCGGGATAAATACGTCGTCCGGTAATGGCCAGCGGACCAACGCCTCAAAGCTCACAATTTTGAGTGTTTTTAGGTCAACAATGGGCTGAAAATAGGGTCGCAGAACCCGTTGATTGATCGCGTCCTGAAGCTTCGAGCGCATCAAGAGCATGGCTTTAGCCTTTTCGTGCATCGCAACATCAAAGACCAAAGCCGCTAGGCCCTCAGACTTTGCCCGTCCCGTTGCGGTTTCGCCATCGCGAACCATATCCGTTGCCGCAACATACTCACCGGGACCAAAAACCAGACCACAATGTGAGTCAACCGTCACCTTCTCATCCGGTGCCCATTCAATACTGCCGTGAATCAACCCTTGTAGGGACTCGATAGTCTCTAGAATCAAACCCGGATCACGGCCATCACTGCGTAACAGGGCAAACCGGCCACCCCCCAGATGCGAGAGCGTATCATCCGGTTGTGCGATCCGCTGAATGCGGCGGGCAACCTCGGCAATCGCGTGATCACCTGCTGAAAATCCAAGCGCTTGGTTAATCACGCTCAAGCCTTCAACGCTGATCACCACCACCGCAAACGGCGCCGGACCCTGGCCCTCATCGGCCCGTTTGGAAATCAATCGCGTGGTCAGGCGGTCCAAAAAAAGTTGTCGATTCGGGAGCGACGTCAGGTCATCATAAAAAGCTGTTTTGACCAATTGCGTTTCTTGGGCGATCTGCGTCGTCAAATCCCGCAGTGAGATCACGAGCAACGGCGCCTCACCCGGCGAGAACCAATTAAGCCCAACAGCGACCGGCAAGGCTTCCTGGTCCTGTCGCAATAACACCTGCCGATCAAAACTGCTCGGCAGCGCCAGCTGTTCCTGTAACAGCGCGGCGATATCAATAACAGTGCCCGTTGTATCGAGCGGCTCAAAGCGCAACACCGCCTCTGCGTTCAAACCCATCAACACTTCTTTTGGAAGTCCTAAAAGCTGAACGGCCATTGGATTAGCAAGCAGAATTACCCCAGCTTGATCGACTGTCAGAACCCCATCATCCAAGTTTTGCAAGGTGGCTTCCAAACGCACGCCAGCGGCTTTAAGCGCTACCTCCATCTGATGCTTGTGGAGCGCAATCTCAATGGTTATTTCGAGCTCACGGTTGTCAAACGGCTTTAGCACATAGCCATAGGGCACCGTCACCTTAGCGCGTGCCAGCGTCTCATCATTCGAATACGCCGTGCAAAAGATAATCGGCAGATCTGCCTCTGCCCGTATCCGATCCGCGGCCTCGATGCCGTCCATATCGCCTTTAAGATTTATGTCCATCAAAATCAGATCGGGCCGCTCACTGAGCACGCGGCTCACCGCATCATCGCCTCTCGCCGCCGTGCCAATCACCTGATAGCCGAGCTTTTCCAGTCGGCTTTTAATATCTCGGGCGACAAGCACTTCGTCTTCAACAACAAATACTCTACTCATGGGCTTTTCGCTCCACTGCTGGAAACTCAATTAAAAACTGTGCGCCATCCGTTGACTGAAAGGACAACCGGCCTTCTAACTGCTGCGTCAAAATATCAACAATTTCCATTCCCATTGAGCCCGACTGCTTTGGATCAAAATCCGCTGGCAACCCGCATCCGTTATCGGAAATCTTTAACCGATACCAATCACGATCCTTAACGAACTGAACATCGATCACAGCAGACTCCGCTTGTCCCGTCTTAAAGCCATGCTTGAGCGCATTCGAAATCAGCTCATTAATAATCAAGCCGCAAGGCACCGCAGTGTCCAGCTCGAGGGCAACTTGATCGACCAAAACCTCCAATTGCACCTCAACACCTGGGATCGTATAAAATCGACACAAGCCCGTCGCCAGGGTGCGAATGTAATCTTCAAAATTAATTTCGAGCAGATTGTCGGACTGATAAAGGCTTTCATGGATCAGTGACATTGACTTGATCCGCTGTTGACTCTCGCCAAGCAGGCTCACCAATACCGCGTCATCCTGAGCATCTGCTTGCATATTCAGCAGACTGGAAATGACCTGCATATTGTTTTTAACGCGATGATGGACTTCTTTCAGTAACAACTCTTTTTCCATCAACGAAGCGGCAAGCTCACTCCGAGCCTCTTTGTGTTCAGATATTTCGCGCTGAAGCGCAACCGAACGCTCAGCTACAAGCGACTCAAGGTTTTTTCGGTAGTCCGTCAGCTCGGCTTCGGTTTGTTTTCGATGGGTGATATCCCTGGAAATAGACACTAAGGCAGATTCGCTTAATTTTGAATCCTGAACCCTTGCAATTGTCACCTCGGTTGTTTGATTTGGCGCGGTCGGAGGTCCCGCAATCTCACCCTCAAAACGTCCCGTGAGCTCAAGCGCTTGGGTCACAGCAGCCTTTTGCGCCCCGTCGCTGATTAACGCCGTCACAACATCTTGCCCAACAGCCGCCGTGGGGACTAATCCATGAACCGCGGCTATCGCATGATTCGCAAACAAAATCTCATGCTTTTCGTTGGCAATGATAATGCACTCAGTTGCCTGCTCAAGGGACTCGATATAGAGCTGCAATCGTTGACTGTAGCGTTTCTCCGCTTCAAAGCGTTGCCTGCGCGTATTATTTTTTAACAACAACAGGACCGTCACAATCAAGACTGTGACGTAACCCAGATAAGCCCACCAAGTGGCCCAGGGCGGTGGTAAAACGGTGATTCGAATGGATGCACCGCGGTCATTCCAAACCAGATCATTGTTCGAACCAATCACTTCGAATTCATAGTCACCAGGATCTAGATTCGTATAAGTGGTTTGATGCTCGCCAACTAAATCAACCCAATCCAGATCAAATCCTTTTAGCCGATACCGGAACTGATTCTTAAGCGGCGCCGTAAAATCCAAAGCAACAAACTTAAAGCCAATGACGGAATCTTGATAATCCAGGACCAATTCCGCCATTTCATCCAAGGCTCTACTGTTAAGTTCAACTTGGTTGAATTTACTAAATTCCGTCAGCGTAATTTCAGGCACGTAATTATTTTTGGTTCGGATTTTGACAGGATCAAAGACATTGAAGCCATTGTTACCCCCAAAGATAAAAAGCCCATCCGACAGGCCGAGGTAGGCGCCACTATTAAAATCAGTATTTTGCAAACCATGACTTGAATCAAACGACTGGAATTGCATGGTCATCGGGTCAATCATCGTCAGCCCTTTACCGCCGCTAACCCAAATGCGTCCAGCTGCATCTTCCAACAACCCAAATACCGCGTCGCTCGCCAAGCCATCGGCTTTCGAGTACCGGGAGAAGGTTGCGGAAACTGGATCATAAAAATTGATGCCACGGTCCCGCGTTCCAACCCATATCCCTTGATCGGTCTCTAGGAGCGAGACAATATTGTTGCTCGACAAGCTCCCAGAATCGTTCGGGTCATAGAGTAATGCGGAGGTATCGCCGGTGACCGCGTCCAAGACTGTAATACCGCCACCATCGGTTGCCACCCAGAGCAGACCCGATCGCGTCTCGAGAATATCGAGCGTTCGAAGATCGCTAAATTGCCCTTTCGGATTAGACAAGCTGGGAAAGCGCTTAAACCCCCTTCCTGGCTCGAACAAATTTATACCACCGCCGTAGGTTGCGATCCATTGCCGCCCCTTCGAATCCAAATAAATCCGGCTAACGGCACTCGACGACAGCGACCTGGGATCATTGGGATCGAAGCGATACACTCGATCAACTTGCCCATCCTTGATGACGTTAAGCCCGCCAATCATCGTGCCGGCCCAAATTTCATCATCAACAACCGCAAGCGCCATGACCCGCTTGCCACTCAGCCCCATTGAGTCTGCATTATAAAACACGGGTTCGCTTTCACCCACGGCCCAAACACTGAGGCCTTCGAAAGTACCGATCCACAAGTTACCGGATTTATCTTCGGCAAAAGAAGATATCGAAGGCGATGAGATCTCATCAAAAATCGTGGCTTGGAGTTTAAAGACTGGGAATTTTTCGACGGTTGCATTCCATTTACTGATGCCATTAAACGTCCCAACCCAAATGACACCCCCTTGATCCTGAAATAAGGACAGAATTGTGTTGTCACTCAGACTTTTACTATTCGACAGATCCGCCCGATATTGTTGGAATCCCTCTCCCCCAGATCGCCAAAGATTCAGGCCCCCATCGGCACCAATCCAAAGGTCGCCGCCCGTATCTTTGAGAATCGTGCGGATGCGATTTCCTGTGACAGAGGTGGGGTCTTTGGGGTCATGCCGCAAGCGAAACCAACGATTGTCCCGTTCATCAAAGATGCTCACGCCTTCGCTATAGGTGCCGACCCAGAGCCGCCCAAGGGTGTCCGATGCAATGGCGCGAACCGCGTTTTCCGACAGCGAGTTCGGGTTCAATGGATCCGAGACATAACGCTCTCTGACCTGACCTTGAGTATCAATCACCGTTATGCCGCCCGAATCCGTGCCAACCCACAACCGATCAGCCTGATCGCGATACAGCGCCCGAACGCTGCCCGCCCCGATACTATTGGGATTATTCAGCTCGTGCTCAAACCAAGCCATCGTGCCGTCGGGTTGAATCTCTATTAATCCAATATTAGTCCCAACCCAAATGACGCCCGCCGAGCCCTCCGCGAGTGCATACACTGAGATCGCCGCGTTTGTTTCAACAGACGGCTTAAGCGGGATATGTTCAAAACCTTGGGTTACGGGATTAAAGCGGTCCAGCCCGGCATCCGTCCCGACCCAGATGCCACCAGTTTGATCCGCAAGCAGGGACCAGACTTGGTCGTGAGAGAGGGAATTTTGATCCTCAATCAGATGATAAAAGTTCGTAAACTCATAGCCATCATAACGATTGAGCCCTTCTTGCGTTCCGATCCAGATCAGCCCTTGCCGGTCCTGAACAAAAGTGGTCACGCCATTTTGCGACAAACCGTTCTCGGTGGTTAGGTGATCAAAAACAATCGCGCGCTTGTTGACTAGGGCTTCTATGGCCGAGACTGGGGTTGTGATTAGCATGACCAACGCGAGTAGGCTGCAACCAAAGAACAAGCGCCCTGGATCGCAGACAAATCGGCTGGTGTGATTCACGACAGCCGTAATGCTCGATAGGAAAGCGCACAAAAAGCTCAATGAGACCAATCGGTTGATCCAAATACCCCGAAACCGTTATCAGAACAGCATTTTCACCCAGTCACAAGTTAAAACACATCTGTGTCGGGGATGCCAACTACAGGTTCCAGATGAAGCCTGCGTTCTCAGGATTGGACAGGTTCCAGATGAACCCCGCATTCTCAAGACTTGAGAGGTTCCAGATGAAACCCGCATTCTCAGGCGTCGAGAGGTTCCAGATGAAACCGGCGTTCTCAGGACTTGCGAGGTTCCAGATGAAACCGGCATTCTCAGGACTTGCGAGGTTCCAGATGAAACCCGCATTCTCAGGGCTTGAGAGGTTCCAGATGAAACCCGCATTCTCAGGGCTTGAGAGGTTCCAGATGAAACCGGCGTTCTCAGGGCTTGAGAGGTTCCAGATGAAACCCGCGTTTTCAGGCGTCGAGAGGTT
>ERZ651776.979-NODE-979-length-36663-cov-7.225742_pt1 | contig 36663 bp, 35 predicted proteins | sample MGYA00514761_ERZ651776 | MGnify/ENA metagenome assembly ERZ651776
TGTTTGGGTCTTGCTCAAACCATTCGAGCGCATCACGGAAGGTGGTGCCAACAATCGGATCACCGCCGAGCCCAAGAAACGCTGATTGCCCGAACCCGCCAGCCACGAGATTGAGGTTGATCAGGGCGCCCAGGCTGCCGCTGCGAGACACGACGCCGATGCGTCCTGGAGCGAAGAGTCGATCCGACCAGCCGGGCATGATGCCGACGAAGTCACGGCCAGGGAAAACGATGCCCGGACAGTTCGGTCCGATCAACCGTGCCTCGGCCCGGCGAGCCAACGCCAGGATTTCCATAGTGTCGTGGACGGGCACAAACTCGGCCAGCACGATTACCGATCGCACACCAGCTTCTATGGCTTCGAATGCAGCGCCCTTAACGAATCGGGCAGGAACGAAGATGACCGATAGATCGATGGGGTGTGCTTCCAGTGCATCGACGACCGTCGAGTACACCGGGACGCCAGCGACCTCTTGGCCTCCCTTGCCGGGGGTGCAACCAGCAACCACCGACGTGCCGTTGGCCAACATCTGCTCGGTCCAATACGTGCCTTCGCTGCCGGTGATTCCTTGGACCAGCACGTTGGGCTTCGACGAGATCATTGGGCCGCTCCGGTGTTGGTTGCAGCGAGGGCAGCATTGGCGATGGCTTCGCGCACCGCGTCGTCCATGGTCTCGTGGGGTTCGATGCCAAGCTCGTCGCGCACGAGTTGTTGCGCCCGTTCCTCGCCGGTGCCATGGATGCAGAACGACACGTTGAGTTCAGGTTTTAGTTCCTTGAAACCAGCGATCAAACCTTCGGCGATCACGTCGGTTCTGGCGTAGGCGCCGCACAGGTTGACCAGCAGGCTCTTTACGTTTGGGTTCTTCAGCACCAGAGCCAATGCGGGGGTCGCCCGTTTGTACGCCATGCCGCCAACTTCGAGGAAGTTGGCCGGGCTGCCACCGTGGGCAGTTACCGCATCCATGGTGGACATGGTGAGCCCGGCGCCGTTCGCGAGTACTCCCACGTCGCCTTCGAGTTCGACGAACAAGAAGTCTTGCTCCTTGGCCTCGAGCTCGAGCGGTGTGCCGATCGGGCGTTCTGGTCCGGCGGCAGGTTGGCGGAACACCGCGTTGTCGTCGATCACGAGCTTGCAATCAAGCGCGATCAGTTCGCCTTGGTTCGTGAGGGCGAGTGGGTTGATCTCGAGCAGTTGTGCGTCGAACTGGCGGAACAAGCCGTAGAGCGAGAGAAGCATGCCGGCAAGCGGGACATGGGTGCTTGGATCGAGGTTGGTCGAGACAGCGATATCCATGGCCTGTCCAGCGCCAAGACCAGCGCCGATGTCGACATTGATCATCTGGATCTTGTCGGGTGAGGTCGCGTGCACCTCTTCGATGTCCATGCCACCTTCGGTCGACACCATGAGGAGCGGGCCACCTGCTGCCGGGTCGATCGTCACCGCGACATAGAGCTCACGAGAGATATCTGCACAGCCTTCGACGAGCACCCGTTCAACCATGAAATCGCCGAGCTGGGACCCCAACAATCGCTCGGCAGCTTCGCGGGCGTGGGTGGGGTCGTCGCACTTGACGATGCCGCCACCTTTGCCTCGTTTCCCAGTTGGTACCTGGGCCTTGACCATGACCGGCCCGCCGATCTCGCTGGCAGCGCCATAGGCCGCGTCGGGAGTTGCGACGACCTGGCCGTCTGGAATGGGGACACCGCCGGTGGCGATGAGCTGTTTGGCATCGTGTTCTTCGACGAACACGTCAGCCTGCTCGGTCCGTGCGGGCAAGGAAGTCGCCGAAGAGTTCGTCTTCGGTCGGCTCGTTGCTCGGGATCAGGCGGGCGAGGTAGGTGTAGTTCAGGAAGTGTTTGTAGGTCAGGTTCTCGCAGGTGTCATTGTCGCCCCAGGTGCCAGCACCCATAGACAGGGTGAAGTCGAGCCCGTTGTCGAAGCTGCCACCGTTGTTATATGCGTGGGGCTGGTTGACCAGCACGGTTGACACCCGGGCACGTTCGGCCAGACGTTCGACGCGCTCGTCGATCTCGGAGTGGATGCCGCATGAGTGGCCTTCGCCCATGTATCCAAGGATCTGCTCGACCGTGTCGAGCGCATGATCGAAGTCACTGGCCCGGTACACGGACAACACGACCGAGAGCTTCTCGCCCGAGAACGGGTGGTCTTCGCCGATGCCGGTCTCCTCGACAATGAGGAACGTAGAAGCGTGCGCTGCGTCGTCGTCGAAACCAGCGACCTCGGCGATGCGGCTCGCGGGTTGGGCAACGACCTGGCGGTTCAGATTCCCGCCCGGCCACATGGCCTGCTGGAGCTGATCCTTCTGAGCAGCGGGCACCAGCCAACCGCCATGGTCCTGCAACTTGGCCATGACCGAGTCGTAGATCGAGTCGTCGATAACCAGTGCGTTTTCTGACGAGCAGCTGGTCGCATGGTCGAAGGTCTTGCTGGCAACGATCTTGGGTATGGCCGCGTCGAGGTCGGCGGTCTCGTCGATGATGACGGGCGCATTGCCGACACCAACCCCGTGTGATGGCGTGCCAACCCGGTAGGCCATGTCCACGTTGGCCGGTCCGGCCGTTACGAGCGAGTAGTCGACCTGTGAGAGCAGCTCAGCAGCAATAGCCTTGCCGGCTTCCTTGTTCTCGCCAGCCACGCTTACAAGCTGAACGAGGTCTTCGGGAGCACCAAGTTTGGCGAGCTCGGCTCGGGCAATACGCACGGATTCGGCGCAGGTGGCTTCGCCTCGAGGATGGGGGGCTAGGAGGACAGCATTACGCCCCTTGAGCGTGATCATCATGTTGTTGATCGGCGTAGCACCAGGATTTGTCGACGGAAGGATGCACGCAATCACACCCATTGGTTTGGCGATGGTGGTCACACCCCGGGCCTCGTCAATGTCGATTACGCCGACCGAAGGTGCGTCCTTGAGATCGGACAAGGTGCCTAAGGTCTTGCGCATGATCTTGGTGGCTTTGTCTGCGGCGTTACCCAAACCGCTTTGCTCAGCGGCAAGATTGGCCAGCCGTTCGACGACGTCGGGCCGTGTGGTGGCATAGGCAATAGCGGTGACGGCATCGTCGACCTGCTGTTGATTCCAGCCTTCGATGGCCTGTTGGGCAGCGCGTGCTCGAGCAACGGCGGCGGTGACTGTTGCCGTGACGGAATCGTCGACAGAGAGGTAGCTCATTCTTCGTCCAGTTCTTGGGTGCGGTACGACGATAGGCGTCGCGGTCGATCGGTTGCGATCTCTCGGGTCCAACGCGTGGTAGATCGTCCTGCGCCTAGGTGGGCACAACATCGATTCGGCGGCCGCTGGTTTCGACAAGTCGTGCGATGTCACCGGGGTCGCTGGTGATGATGATGTCCTCGTGATTGGCAAGCACGACGACGGCGGCGTCGACGACATCGCTCGTTCCTGAAGCGGTCAAAAGCAGACCAGCTTGGCGCCCTAGCTCGACAGTAAGTGCAATGCCGTCGACTGCTTGCAGCGCTCGGGCTAGAAGTACCTGTCGTCCGGTGCCTCCCCGCCAGACCTGGCCCACAACCCCTCCATGGGTGATCGGCGGTTCGCCGTCGATCAGCGCACCCTTGAGGCGGCGCCACATGGCTCGGTCGTTACGTTCGAGCGCAACAAACGCGCCCGCATCGAGCACCATCATGAACGTGGTGACGCAGCGGTCAGACGGAGGGCCGCTGCTGCGTCGCGGTCGCTCTGGCGTTGCTCATTGATTTCTTCAGCGCTGATGGCCCCGTGCTCAAGCTCGTAGTCGGCGATGAGGACGTTCAATTGAGCAAGCCGCTGCTCCTTTGCGTAACGGTCAGCCATTGCATCGGAGATCCATGAACTCACCGAGTCGGCATCGCCATAGTGGACCGCTAGCGCAGCAACATCGAGAAGTCCTTCGTCGACTGTGACTGTGACCCGTTTCTTTCCCATGACCACATCATATGTTCATGTGAGGAAGGTATGCAATGAGTATGCGCCTCGCGTTGTAATCAGCGCTCGTCGAGCTTCTTAACCAACGTTTTGGGTGCAACGAGTCGATAGGCATCCTCGATGATTCCGGCGATCTCTTCCCAGTCAGGATCGACGTTGAGCTTCACGCCGAGCCACCCACGATGTCCAACGTAGGGCGGCACAAAGAACCGTTCTGGCTCAAGTGCAGTGAGTTCGCCTTGCACCCCGGGAGGGGCTGGTACCCATAGGGCAAGCCGCCCGTCGCCGTGATGGTCGTTATGCAGATTGCAGAGCGTCTTTTTCTCACGGATGAAGAACGATGGTGCGCCATGGCTCAGCCGTTCGCTGACCTCCGGCAATGCAATTGCAATCTTTCGCACCCGTTCGAGTTCTGATTTGGCCATAGGCAAGTGTGCCTCATCGGGCCTTGGACCATGGCTGTGTGCTGAGGCTCCCCATGCTGAGCTTTTGGCACGAGAGAGGTTCTCTGAACACCGCGATGGATATCGTGCGCTGCATGCCATCGTTGGGCGAGGAATTGACGAATCGCCTTCGCTACAGCCGGTTTGGCCGTGACATTTTTGGCCCAAAGATCGCTCGTCCTACAGCACGCTGGCTCGACGCCAACTTTCCTGACGAGACACGTTCGCTCGCCGAGCCCTGTGATGGTGAACCATCGACCGAAAGTTCAGCAGAATCGGCGGCGCTCCCACCGGTCGAGACGGCGACTGCGCGCGTCGCCGCCGATGTGGACACGGCCGACGATGCTGACGAGGCATTCGGTGCAATCGACCTTACGCCGACCTCGCCAAAGGCGCTGCTGGGGTTGCTCCAGGAGCTCGGCAAACAGGTTAAGAACCACAACCTGGTGGTCGTTGCTGCAGGGATTGCTTTTTTTGGGGTTTGCTTGCCATCCCAGCCACCTTGTTCGGCATCGTCTCGGTCGCGGGTCTCTTGCTCGACCCAGACACCGTCACGCAACAGGTCGAAGACAATCTCTCAGGTCTTCCCGAAGAAGCGCAGACCATCATTAGTGAGCAGCTCGAAAGCGTTTCTGGGGGTAGCACCGGTGGCCTGATCCTTGGGCTCATCGTCGGCCTGCTGCTTGCCTTCTGGACTGCCTCCGGTGCCATGGCCAAACTGATGGGTGCGCTTAACACCATCTATGACACCGTGGAGTCCCGGAACTTTCTCAAACTGCGGGGCATGGCGATTGGACTGACGCTCGGTGGCATCGGCTTCATCTCAAGCGCCATCTTCCTGCTTGCGGCGTTGCCACCACTCCTCAGCTCGATTGATTCAGTAGGGGACAGTGCAGCCCGACTCCTGGTCTGGATACGATTCCCGGAGCTCGGACTCGTTATGGTCATTGCGCTTGGCGTGCTCTATCACGTGGGCCCGAATCGACGGACCAGGTACCGCCCCGTCACCGCAGGCGCAGCTGTCGCCATGGCGCTGTGGATCGCACTGTCCGCTCTATTCACGATCTACACCTCGACCGTTGGTAGTTACAACGAAACCTACGGCAGCATCGGCGGCATCGTGATCCTGTTGCTATGGCTCTTCATCACCGCGTTTGTGGTGTTGCTGGGCGCCGAGATTCATGCCCAACGCGAAACCGACGCCAACCAACTCGACTAACGGCGCGTTTGTTCAGCGATGTGGCGTCGGCGACGTGGGGTCAGCGTCGTTCGGTTTGGGGCGTCCACTTGAAGAACTTGGCGGCTGCGAGAACGCCGAAGAGGCCCCATGCCGCGACCACGGCCCACTTGCTCCACGGGACCGAGACTGACTCGATGAACGGGTTGTAGGAATCGCGCAGGCTCTCGTTCAACGGCTTGATGGGGAAGACGTCGCCAACCTTGCTGAAGAAGCCGGTGCTTTCCTCTTCCGAGAAAAAGAACACATCGGAGACGAAGTACAGCGGGAAAACCATGGCATTGGTGAACGCCGGGGCTGAATCCTGATTTGGAATGATCGCTGTTACCGAGAGCCCGAGCGCGGAGAACGCCATCGAACCAATTCCAACGCTCAGTGCAAAGACGCCAATCGAGCTGAGGTTGAACGTGACGCCGAAGAACACGCGCCCGATGATGGTGACGAGAATCGTCATGAAGACCACGATCACGAGCGAAGCCAGGATCTGGCCGATCATGTACGCGAGAGGCGACAGAGGTGTGCCCCGCAACCGCTTCAACTGGCCGAACTCGCGGCGAAAGACCTGACCCATTGCCAGGTTCACGAAGGTCGCCGACACGATCGAGAGGGTCAAGATGCCAGGCACGATGAACGTGGCCACCTTGACCGTGTTGCCGTCACTCTCGATGTTCTCATTGCCAAAAACGAACCCGAAGATCACCAGGAACATGACGGGGAACACCACGGTGAAGAAGGTCGCAGCAGGGTTGCGTCGGAAACTGAGTAAGGCGTACTTTGCAGCGCTAAAAGTCTTGGCAATCATTGGGCGCTGCCTTCGTCGGTAAGGCGCAAGAACGTGTCCTCGAGATTCGGGCGCAACACCGAAAGCGAGTCTAGCCGACGGTTATTCGCTGTTGCCCAACTGGTCAACGCATGTACGACTTCAGTCACCTCGGTTGTTTCGATGGAAATCTCATTGGCGCTGGTCACGAGCGACGAACGAAACGGTGCGGGTACCGCGTCGGACGGTGCGTCGGCGGCGTCCCAGCTGATACGAGTGTGAAGTTTGACCTGGTCGGCGAGATCGGCAGCACTTCCTTCGGCCGCAATGACGCCGCCGCTGATCACCACGATGCGGTCGGCGAGATGTTCAGCCTCGTCCATGTAATGGGTGGTGAGTAGCACGGTGGCGCCGACATCGCGCAGATGCTCGATCATCTCCCATGCCTCGCGACGAGCAGAGGGGTCAAAGCCGGTGGTTGGTTCATCGAGGAAGATCAACTTGGGGTCACCAACAAGCGCAATCGCTAGATCGAGTCGGCGTTTCTGGCCGCCTGATAGGGCTTTGGTTCTTTGGTCAGCGCTGTCGCCCAAGCCGACAATCTGCAGCACCTCATTGACCGGACGAGGAGCGTCGTAATACGACGCATACATCCCCACCGCTTCACGAGCCGTGAGATCTGCATCGGGCTGAGACTCTTGCAACACGATCCCGATGTCTTCCCGCCATGACAAAGGTGCGGTTTGCGGGTCTTGGCCAAGTACCACTACATCCCCAGCGGTGCGGTCGCGGAAGCCTTCGAGGATTTCGATGGTGGTCGTCTTGCCAGCGCCGTTGGAGCCGAGGAAGGCGAGTATCTCGCCTTCAGCAACATGCAGGTCGATGCCTTTGACTGCGTCGATGGTGTCGCCTGACTTGGTCTTGTACGACTTCGTCAGGCCGTTTACCTCGATAGCGAGATTCATGGGCTGAGCCTACGGGGCCGGGCCCATTCTCTCGACACCAAAAGGACCGGCCAGAACGTCTTGTCTCCCCGCCACCGGGAGGTGACGGGGAGACAAGAACACTCTCGACCAACTCGGGGGGAACTCAAGTTGACGACTATGGCAACAAATCAGTTCTGACCATCTCGGGGGGAACATCGATCCGATCAGTTGATCTGTCAGGGCTACGCCTCGCTGTTGCGTGCCATGGCAATAGTCAAGCGCGTGGGTGTTTCCGCAGTGTTGGCCATGTGTTACGAGTGTGTGGCAAGACATCTCACTGCTGTTCTCGAGGTCAGCGTTGGTAGTTCGGGCGGAGCAGAGCCGAGGGCCAATCCTGGGTGCGAAACTTCACCCATCAACGACGAATGGCCTAGATCTAACGGCCTGCTGGAATAGGCCTTTTTTGACGAGACGTCGCGCGAGATGAGACCGCCAGCCCAAATCAGTGCCCAATATGGGCTATCCCATACCCAAGATGACTGTCGTATGTCTTACTCGTAAGTACGAGCCGACCGGCGGTCACAGGAACCTAGCGAATTGTAGAGATTGCATCATGAGTGTTTCCGCATCACGCAGCCACCAAGATACGGGCGCTTCGTCTCGGTCGCTTCGGAGTGGGGAACGAGGTGCACTTCTCGTCGAATTCGCATTTGTTGCTCCCGTTCTCATCATGTTCGTCCTGGGAACAATCACCATGGGTCTCAGCTACAACCGCAGCATCTCGCTGAACAACAGTGCTCGCGAATCGGCACGGTACGGGGCGACGCTTCCGGTCGCTGATGACCTGGAGGGTTGGCTCAACTCGGTAGCCGACGTGGCGCGAGATGCTGCTGCGGGAGATCTAAGCGCAAGCGCCCCCGGGCAGTCAATCTGTGTGTCATTCGTACACACCAACGGCACGGACATCCATGATCGGACACTGACAGTGATCGAGACTTCAGGCAACCGCGTTGTCATCGCAGGCGTCACCTGCTTTGAGGATGGTCGAGGTAGCGATGAGCGACGAGTGCAAGTCTCGATGCAGCGCAACAGTGACGTGACAACGGCCGTCTTTACCTCCGACGGCGTTCTCAGTGCCCAGTCTGTTGCCCGGTTCGAGCGAGCGTAAGTAGATGGGGTTTCTACGTCAGGCCATGACCAGCGATCGGGGAGCGATTCTCGCAATCGGTGCTGCTGGTTTGGGAGCCATTTTGCTCGTGGGTGCGTTAGTAGTAGATCTGGGGTCGGCTCGTGTGGATCGAGCGCAGAACCAGGTTGTCACCGACGCTGCGGCGGCCGCAGGAGTTATTGGTCTTGTCGATTCAGGTGGTGTGGGCGGTTGCGAGGCAGCGCTGGGTTATGTCGAAGCACATGTGGGTCCGGTAGCGGGCCTTTCGTGTTCTGGTTTTCCGGTGGATTGCGACGCAATGACGCTGTCGACGTCAACGCTGGGTACCTCCGGTGGGTTGACCGTGACGATTACCCACCCAGTGGGAGACAACGATCCGATGATGTCTGCCGGAAGTACGAGTGCGGCGATCCAAGACTCAAGCGAAGCCGATGGCGATCGCTGTGATCGATTCGGTGTGGGAATCCAAGCGACGCGGAGTTCATTTTTCCGGGCGGTCACGGCCCAGTCTGTGGGCAGAACTTCGGTGCATTCGGTCGCTCGAGTCAGCGACGCATACGGCCGCGACCTCGTTATTAACCTTTTGTTGCTTGAACGAACCGAATGCGAAGCGTTGTCGATCGGCGGTGGCGGTTCGTCGGGTGGGATCACTGTCTCGTCTGTGACGGATCCTGAGACGGGTGAGGTGTACCCAGGAAGGATCGCCCTCGACTCGAATGGCAGCGGATCGAGCTGTAGTTCTCGGGGAACCATCCATGCGAATGGGGCGGGTGCAACCATTCGTGCCGATGGGCCGCCAGGATGCGCCAACGAGGTTGAACCATCGGGCTTTGGAATGGGGTGCGGTCGGCTCGAGACGCACGCTCCCGGTGCACCCGGCTGTAATCTGCCAGCCTGTACGAGCGGTGGAGTTATCACTCCACCACCGGTCAAGAGCCCTCGCCGGTTTACCCGGGCGCCGATCGACTACCTGTACAACTGCAAAGAGACCTACCCGGTGAGCTATGAGATCCGGGGTTGCAGCGAAGCATCTATCCGCACACCGTACATCGACGAATTGAGCAACTCGGTGGAGGCCTACAACTCGTTCAGGCGGTACAACGCGGACTCCCGCTTTCCCTGCCAGATCAACGGAAGCAGTGACCCAATTGTTGTACCGGAAGGAAACTGGATCGTTGACTGCCCTGATCTGCGTGTATTCCGTGAGCTGATCTTTGAGGGAGGAAACATCATCTTCGAAGGAGATGTGACAGTCGGAGCCCAAGGCTCGCTTCAGATCAATACGAACAACACGTCGACCTACCTTTGGAGCTCGACCTTGGATATGGACTACACGCAACACTCGGCTCAAGCGGCGTTTATGTATTTTAAGGGAGGGACACTCGACAAAAGCGCAGGTGCGACGCTCGAGATGCAGAACACGCTGGTGTACCTCTCATCCACCTCAGCACTCAAGCTCGGAGGCGGCGCAGGGTCCTTAGTATGGAGCGCTCCGCTCGAAGGGCCATTCACGAACCTGGCCTTGTGGTCCGAGAGCACACTCGACCACGGATTCGCTGGATCAGCCACGCTTGTTCTTGAAGGCGTGTTCTTCACGCCATTGGCCACCGTTGTTTACACTGGCAACGGCGGCCAAGCGAGCATCGAGGCGCAGTTCATCGCCAACAGGGCCTCGGCACAGGGCAACGGGCTTCTTGAGATAGCTCCCAAATGGGATCGAATCGTACGTTTCCCGCCGCCTGCAATAACGGAACTGATCCGGTAGTACTGGTTGCTCGGGCGAGTGCGCCTTTCCCTGTTCGGTTAGGCGCTTAGGCCAAGACTGTCGAGGAGTTGCGCGGCGAGCGGCGGCAGCGGTTGACGGTGTGGCCAGACAGCCCGGAGGCTGCGGGTGATGGCGAGATCCTTGACCTCGATCTCGACGAGCGAACCAGTCTCGAGTTCGGCTGCGACTGCGAGACGGCTGATCACCGTTGGCGAATTGGCGTCGAGAACCGCAGAACGGACGGCTGATGTGCTGCCCAGCTCAAGGACCGCGGTCGGCGGCCCGAGATCGAGAGCAGCGAGTGCGTCCTCGAGCGCCTCTCGGGTGCCAGAACCGGCTTCGCGAGTGACTAGGGGAGTGGCGGCGAGGGCTTCGACCGGGACCGTTCGTCGTTTCGCCCACGGATGGGTCGGTCCAACAACAGCGATCAGTTCGTCGGTGCCCACAAGTTGCTCTTCGAGATCTGGCAGGCTCGATGTGGTCTCGATGAAGCCAAGGTCAGCGCCGCCATCTCGGAGGCGTTCGATCACCGAGGTGGAATTTGCTACCTCGAGAGCGACGGAATCGCCTGGATGAGCGCGGGCGAAGCGGCCAAGCCATTGCGGCAATAAGTACTCGGCGATAGTGAAGCTGGCGGCAATACGGAGCCGCCCGGACTGTTCGGCCTGAAACGCCTGCAAGCCGGCCTTAAGTTCATGAGCGGACCGCAGAATGGCTTCGGCCCAGCCAGCTACAACAACACCAGCGTCGGTGGGGACCGAACCTGATGGGCTACGTTCGAGCAGCGTCATTCCGAGCTGACGTTCAAGGTGTTTCAGCCGGCTACTTGCTGAAGGCTGCGCAACACCGTGTGCCCCAGCGGCGCGAGACACGCTGCCAAGTTCGACCACGGAGACGAAGAGATCGAGCGACGCAAGCTCAGGGAACGACGGACCTAGAGGCATCGAGTGAGCCTACAGCCTGGTGCCGTTGTCATAGGTTAAAGCTATGGCCTTAGTTGGGTTAGGCCTCTAGCCAAGCGGGCGTGACTATGGTCACATGGACACCATGACACGACTGGGCTTTGTGCTCGACAGCGACAACTGCATTGGCTGCCATGCCTGCACCATCGCCTGCAAGAGTGAACACGACGTGCCGCTGGGGGTGAACCGGACGTGGGTCAAGTACATCGAGACGGGCACGTTCCCCGACGTTGCACGCAAATTTTCGGTGATGCGTTGCAACCAATGCGAGGACGCACCTTGTATGGCGATATGCCCGACGAATGCGCTCTTCCGGGCCGACAACGGTGTCGTTGACTTCCAGGACGACAACTGCATCGGCTGCAAGTCGTGCATGAATGCCTGCCCCTACGATGCGCTCTACATCAACCCCGAGACCAACACTGCACACAAATGCAATATGTGCAACCACCGGGTCGAGGTAGGCCTGGAGCCGTCGTGCCAGGTCGTGTGCCCAACCGAGGCAATCACCATTGGCGATCTCGATGATCCCCACAGCAAAATCAATCAGATCATCGCGCGCAACGAAACTGCAGTTCGCTCGCCAGAGCAGAACACCAAACCCAAGGTGTTCTACAAGGGAGCTGACCAAGCGTCGCTCGACCCAACACGGAGTGCGCTGTCAAACGACGGCATGATCTGGGCTGACCGCCTGTTCGCTGGTGATCCTGGTGGCAAGAGCCATCCTTCGGTACCGGTCGCACTTGGTTCCAAACCAACCGACGAGGACGGCGTCGTCGCACGCACGGCCTACACCACCGCCCACCAGATGACCTGGAAAGCAAAAGTCTCGGGTTACCTCGTGACCAAGGCTGTCGCTGCTGGTGTCATGCTGGTTGCGGCGCTGCTTGTGCTCATGGGTCACGCCGACGAGCAGGCTGCAGTCGGTGTCGCCCCGCCAGTCATCGCCGGCATCTTCCTCGGTATCACCGGCATCTTGTTGATTACCGACCTCAAACAGCCTGGCCGCTTCCACTATTTGATCACTCGTGGTAGCTGGGAGTCGTGGCTCGTCAAGGGTGCGTACATCCTGATGGCCTTTGCACTGGTCTGCGGCCTGTGGTTCGTCGGCGGTGTCGCCGGGTCGAGCGGCCTGCTCAAGGGGCTTGCAATTCCGGCAGTCCTCGGTGCGCTCGGTACCGCCGGGTACACCGCATTCTTGTTTGGACAGTGCGAGGGGCGCGACCTGTGGCAAACGCCGCTGTTGTTGCCGACACTTCTGGCACAAGCCGTCACCGCTGGTGGAGCGACCTACGCCATCCTGGACCTGTTCATCGACGTCCCTGAAGGACAAGCAGTCCAGTGGTGTCTGCTTGGTGGGCTCGCTGCAACTGCCGCACTCATCGCTATCGAGCTCACCTCAAAAGGAAGCCGACATGTTGAGCTTGCTGTCCATGAGATGACGCACGGTGCGTACTCGCAACAGTTCTGGTTCGGCGGTGTCCTGCTCGGCATCGTGATTCCTGCAGTGCTCGTGATCATTGCACTCAGCACTGACATCGGTGCAGGGATCGCTGCAGTTGCTGGAGTTTCCGCCTTGATCGGCATGTTCGCCTACGAAGATTCCTTCGTCCGCGCCGGCCAGTCTGTACCACTCTCATGAGCGCTGTGTTGCACCGCTCCGCTCGGGCCGACGTTCGTCGGACATGGCAGGAGCTGTTCTGGTCGCCTCCTGCGTCGGCTCCGCCCGCTCGTCCCTCGCCGAAACCCCGTGTTCGATTGCCCGCTTCAACGGTCCCGGCCAGTGCCAAGCCACAAAGGAAACACCATGACTGATCTTACGAATTATCCGCCGTATGAGCAGTGGCACGACTGGACTGAGTTCGACGCCAAAGCATGGCCAACCAAGGTCGAGAAAAAATACACGCTGGTGCCGACCTCGTGTTTCAACTGCGAAGCCGGTTGTGGGCTGCTGTGTTACTTCAACCAGGAAACTGGCGAGATCGACAAGATCGAAGGTAACCCTGAGCACCCTGCTAGCCGTGGCCGCAACTGCGCCAAAGGTCCAGCAACGCTGAACCAGGTCTATGACCCTGAGCGCGTCATGTACCCGATGAAGCGGGTCGGCGAGCGGGGCAGCGGCGAATGGGAACGTGTCAGCTGGGATCTCGCACTCGAGGAGATCGGCGCTCGGATCCGCAAGGCGATCCAAGAAGAACGCAACAACGAGATCATGTATCACGTTGGCCGCCCTGGTGAGACGAACTACACCAACCGAGTGCTGCAGGCATGGGGTGTCGATGGGCATAACAGCCACACCAACATCTGCTCATCGAATGCCCGTATTGGTTACCAGTCTTGGATGGGCCACGACCGACCGTCGGCTGACTATGCCAACGCCGAAGTCATCTTCTTGATCTCGGCTCACCTGGAGTCAGGTCACTACTTCAATCCCCACGCACAACGCATCATCGAGGCCCAGTCCAAGGGCGCAACCGTCATCGTGTGTGACCCTCGGCTGTCGAACACCGGGTCCAAGGCCGATCACTGGTTGCCCACCTGGCCCGGCACCGAGCCGTTCCTTTGTCTCTCGATCATCCACCAGATGCTCGAGAACGGCACGTGGAATCGTGACTTCGTCAAGCGGTGGGTGAACTGGGAGACCTTCCTTGCCCAAGAGTTCCCTGACGTGCCGCAGGAATGGGACTCGGTCGAGGGAGCACTTAAGGCGCATTACGCCGACTACACACCGGAACGGGCCGAGAGCATCACTGGCATCGAAGCCAGCAAGATCCGCGAGATCGCCACGATCATTGGTGACCACCCAACCAAGTTTGCGTCACATAACTGGCGCGCTGCGGGCGCAGGTAACGAGGGTGGTTGGCAGGTTGCTCGGTGCCTGTTCTTCATCGCGGTGATGACTGGTTCAGTAGCGACGGTCGGCGGAACCAGCGGAAATGGCTGGAACAAGTTTGCACCAAAGGCCCCAATCGGCGCCCCAAAGATCACCAAGTGGAATCACCTCGAATGGCCGGAGGAATATCCCCTGAGCTACCACGAGATGTCGATCTTGCTCCCGCACTTCCTGAAGGAGGGCCGGGGCACGCTCGACACCTACTTCTCCCGTGTCTACAACCCGATCTGGACGAACCCTGATGGGTTCACCTGGATGGAAGCACTCAAGGACGAATCTCTGGTCAACTGTCATGTTGCGCTCACCCCTACGTGGAGCGAGACAGCCTGGTTCGCTGATTACGTACTCCCCATGGGCGTAGGCGCTGAGCGTCACGATGTTGTCAGCTACGAGACACACTCGGGCCGCTGGATTGCGTTTCGCCAGCCAGTGTTCCGTCGTTATGCCGAGATCGAGGCAGCTCGAGGCAAGGGCGCCGTGGTCACTGCCGAGTCACGCACCCACGAGTACAACCCCGGCGAAGTCTGGGAAGAGAACGAGTTCTGGATCGACTTGTCATGGCGCATCGATCCCGACGGCTCAATGGGAATCCGTCAATGGTTCGAGAGCGAAGCCAATCCAGGCAGCCCGATCGGCATCGATGAGTACTACGAGATCATGTTCCGTGACTCGGTGCCTGGTCTGGCCGAAGCTGCCGCTGCTGCTGGCGAAACGCCGTTGGAGTACATGCGGAACCGGGGCGCATTCGCAATCGAAGGCGACCAGACCACACCCTATGAGCGCTCAGTCGATCCATCAGTAGTCGAGGGTTCGCACAAGGACAGCTCAGGCGTATACCGCAAGCCTGGCACGCCCGGCACCTGGGACGGTTCGCCTGAGACGCTCGCCGACATCACGCTCGACTCGCTTGGTGACGGTTCACCAGCCATCGAGATCGACGGCGAACTCAAGGAGGGCTTCGTTACGCCATCCAAGAAGCTTGAGTTGTACTCGACCACGCTGGCTGAGTGGGGCTGGCCCGAGTACGCCACGCCGAAGTGGATCCCATCTCATGTGCATCATCAGGACATGGACATGGAAGGCAACGAACGAATTCTGTTGCCGACATTCCGGATTCCGACGTTGATTCACACCCGTTCAGCCAATAGCAAATGGTTGTCGGAGATCTCGCACCGACATCCGCTGTGGATACATCCTGAAGACGCCGAGAAGCTAGGCATCGACGAGAACGGCCTGGTGCGAATCAGCACCCGTATTGGCCACTTCGTGATTCAGGCCTGGCGCACCGAAGGCATACGTCCCGGCATCGTTGCCGCGTCGCACCATATGGGTCGCTGGCGGGTCGAGGAAGATAAGGCTCGGTCGTGGGGCGCTGGCAAGGCAACGATCACCGACGACGGCGAGGGCGGTTGGAAGCTCAACCGCACCGACGGCATTCGTAAGTGGAAGAGCAAGGACAACGACACCGAGCGCATTTGGTGGAACGACACCGGCGTGCATCAGAACCTAACGTTCGCTGTCCAGCCTGATCCGATCTCTGGAATGCAGTGCTGGCACCAGCGGGTCCGGGTAACGCCAGCAGAAAAGGGCGACCAATACGGCGACGTTGTGGTCGATACCAACAAGTCGCGTGAGGCCTACCTCGAATGGCTGGCAAAGACTCGTCCGGGCCCCGGCCCGAACAACTTGCGCCGTCCACTCTGGTACGCCCGCCCCCTCAAACCCACCGCACCTACCTACCTCGCCGACTGAAAAGTTATGTTCCCCTGGGGACGTAACTTTTCAAGCAGCTCGTCGATGCCGTTGTTGCACTAGGTGATGCACTCGCCGTAAATCGTCGTCGTCTTCAAGTCGACGACGAGTCCGGCGCGCCGCCATTTGGACCGCTTGAGCCGAAGAGTAGCCATAGGGCTCGGCGATCTCTGACGGCGTGAAGCGTCCCAAGTCGAGGGCGATCGCGACTGCAAGGCCCAGCAGTCCGTTGTGGCAACGGGGCCGCACATCGACCAACTCACAATTCGCTGCGTTGGCAATCTCTCTCTTGATTCCTGCCAACGACCAGTCCTTGCCAACCGAAAAGTTATGTTCCCCTGGGGAGGTAACTTTTGGCACATCAATGATTGGGCGGACACGGTTCTGGACCCTGTCGTTCGGCCGAGGCCGTTCCACTTCGAGTCGATAGTTGGGACCGAAGAGCTCGCGCACGACGGATGTGTTCATGAACGATGGCTCCGGTCGCAGTCCCAGGTAGATGCCATGGCTGGACCATTGGCACGTGGCTAGGCACACCGTGGCGTCGAGGTCGAGCGGGTTGCGGTGGGTGTAACGAACCTCGGTCATGAGGTGCTCGTCGGTGAGGATCGGTACTTCGAGGAACGGCGCTTCGAAGAGCGGCCCTGAACTTTTATGGTACCGGTGAAAGTACTTCGCGTACCGCGACTTGAGGTCTCGCATTGCTGCTGACAAGACCGGCTCCGGGCAGTACAGCACGAGGTGGACATGGTTACCCATGAGACAAAAGGCCTGGACCTCGATCCGATATCGCTCGCACGTGGCGATGAGCAAATACATGAAGCGCCGGCGGTCATTATCGTCAAGAAAAATGTTCCACCTGTTCGTGCCTTGTGTCGTTACATGGAAGTACGTGTGTGGCCGCTTCAGTCGCGGCGGTCGTGTCGCCATAAACAAACGCTAGATCTCGGGTACGACAATCTCGGTTGGTGAATTGTTATGTTCCCCAGGGGAAGCAACTTCTCGCCTGTCATGCTCAGGGCTGCAAGCGCCAGCAGCCGAAGCGCCTACGGTATGACGATGCGGAAGATCATTATTGATACGGATCCAGGCCAGGACGATGCCATTGCGATCCTCACGGCACTCGGTTCACCCGAAGAGCTCGATGTTATTGGCATCACCACCGTTGGTGGCAACGTGCCGCTGGACCTCACGACGAAGAACGCACTCATGATGGTCGAGCTTGCGAAACGGACCGACGTGCCGGTCGTTGCTGGGCACCGTGGGCCCAAAGGCCGGCGACTCGTGACGGCAGAGTACGTGCACGGTGAGACTGGCCTGGACGGGGTGGGTCGACCCGATCCAACCATCACCGTGACCCCGGGTTTCGCTCCAGATTTCATCATCGAACAGCTCGAAGCACATGACGCCGTAACGCTGTGTCCCTTGGGTCCGCTCACCAATATTGCCGACGTACTTGAGCAGCGCCCCGATCTAGCAGCGAAGGTCGAGCAGATCGTGCTGATGGGTGGAGGACACTTCGAGGGTGGCAATGTCACGCCCGTCGCCGAGTTCAACATCTACGTCGATCCTGCAGCTGCTGCCACGGTGTTCGCTAGCGGCATCGACATCGTGGTTATGCCGCTCGATGTCACGCACAAGGCCCGTACGTCACCCGCACGTATCGCTGCATTCCGTGACCAGGGGACTGACGCCACGCTCAGTGCAGCAGGCATGTTGTCGTTCGCTGAACGGTTCGACATCGAGCGCTACGGCTTCGAAGGTGGGCCATTACACGATCCTTGCGTGATCGCCTATCTGATCGAGCCGGACATCTTCACTGGACGCCTGTGTAACGTCGAGATCGAGACCGAGTCCAGACTCACACGTGGTACGACCGTGGTCGACTGGTGGGGTGCGACCAAACGGCCGAAGAACGCCTGGGTCGCCAACGATCTGGATAGCGACCGGTTCTTCGCTCTGCTTGCGGACCGCATCGGCCGCCTCTGAAAAGTTACGTCCCCAGGGGAACATAACTTTTCAGTTGCCGAGGAGATTTTCGTCGCCCCGGGGTGAGCGACCGAGTGCGTACTCGGGGGCTAAGACGTCGGTTTTGGCGTTCATGACGTGCGGATCGCTGTAGTAGCCGAGCGCGTAGTTGCCCATGGTGTAGCCAAGGAGTTCCTGCAATCCTGGGTCCAGGTCCTTGGCGATGTCTGGCGGGCACGACAGATAGTTGTTCTCTTCGGTGCGCAGCCAGGACAGGCAGTAGGTGATGTTGATGCCGGTGCGGTCGTGGCTCGACCGGTTCTCACCTCCGCCGTGGGTGACTGAACCCGAGTACAACAGCACGGAACCTGCGTCCATCACTGCTTGTGTCTTCTCGTCGTCGGTCGCTCGCCGATCCTTGTCCCAGTGAGGACTCCCGGGCACGACACGCGTCGCCCCGTTCTCGTTCGTGAAGTCAGTGAGTGCCCACATCGTGTTGAATTGAGGCTCGATGCCGTCGGGGACGTAGCCGCCCCACGCCAACCGATCTTGATGCAGCGGCTGCGTGCCTTGACCGGGCGTGATGTTGATGACCTGGGTGAGGTGAAGCTGGATCTTGTTGCTGAACTGCAGCAGAAAGCGGTGAGCCAGGTCGAGCACGATCTCGTGCATGACCAATTCACGACATGCCGGGCTTCGTGCCACGAGAGCACCGGTGCGAGTGGTCAGGCGGCCAACGAAGTCGTCTCGCCCTGCAGGAGTAGCGGAGACCCACGGCTCCAACTCCTGAGCGACACGCTCCTGGAGCTCAAGCCCCATCAGGCCACGGATGATGACGGCACCATCTCGTTGGAAGGCTGTGAGAACCTCGCCGAGGTCGTGATCAGGATCGAACGTCACAAGTTCTGCCATAGGAAACAGTAACTCGCAGACGCCGCTCACGTCTCGCTACGTGGCCGGTGGCTCGAAGGGAGCTGGGTCGGCAAAGCGTCGCACCACGTTCGTTGTCATCTGGGCGATGTCGTTGTCGTAACCGTTGCGGGCGAGTGCGCCGAACCATGAGATGGAACTTGCCGAGAAGACCGCACCGCCGCCGGGCGTCTCATAGAAGATGACGTCGCCTCGGACATAGGGGTCGGGGAGGGTCACATCGACCGAACCTTCGAACTCTTCCTTGGTCCGTACCATGTCGGGTCCAAACTGGGTGGCCGACGCCAGCACAACGGCATGTTCGGGTGACCCGAGTCGGGTGTCATACCGGTCGATCTCCTGACCAGCTGCACCACCGCCGAGTCCTGACGTGCCGATCTTGCCATCCTCGGGTTCGACCCCGTGCCAGATCCATGCTGCCCGAGACGAGAAGCTGTCCGCGTCGACGTCAAAGTGTGTGGCCCGACCGAACCCTTGTGCTGCGAAACCGACGCCTGCGACCTCGTTCGGCGGCCGTCCGTTGCGCCGCCACATGCCGCCGTACTCACCGCCAAACGCGTGGTAACTCTCGCCATCGCCCGTCTGCCAATTTCGAACGCCATCTTCGGCTCGTCGCAGCTCCATGGCTCCCGGCCACGCGTCGCTGAAGGCCACCCGCCAGTAGAAGCCATTGCCGCCCAGGTACATCAGGCGTCCACCGCCGCGCTGCCATTCCGCCAGCGCATCCAGCATCGTTGTGGACCAGTATTCGGGATGGGAACTAGTCACGATCACTCGGTAGGGGGCCAACGCAGCAAGGCCCTCGGCATGGATGTCCTCGTCGGCGATCACATCGTGCCCAACACCGGTGTGTTCCAGGAACGCGTTGATATCGGTGTCTGGGGTGAAGTTCCAACCGTCGGCGCCGGGACGGAGATTGAGCACCGGTCGCAGCCGTGAGCTGAACATCACACCACTGCCGTCGGGATGATTCTCGTACATCGATCGGCCGAGTTCAGGATGGCTGCGGATGTAGTCGTGTTCTGGACGAAGTCGAGTACGGCTTCCAATGAAGTCGGCACCTTCGAACAACATACGATGGTTCGCATAGGCGATGTAGGTCGCCGAGGACATGAGCAGCGCAACATCGTTGGTTACAGCGTTCTCGGCGGGACGCACGAAGAACGGAATCCGGTCGCTCTGATCACCTGACTGCAACCGGAAGGCGTAGATGCCGCTAGGCAGGTTGGTCGGCAGCGTCACCGTGGCGGTCTCGGTCCACCCTGCGTCGTAGAGGTCGTCCTTGTGGAAGTGCACAGCGTTCCACTGGTCGGGTGAATGGGTCCAGCGCTGTTCGGTCCCATCCCAGGTGGATCCGGTGATGGCCCGGGTAGGCAGCTGGTGGAATTCGCCATGTCGCTCCAGGGGTCCAGCATCGACTATCGACCGTCCGGCCATGTCCTGGTGCAGCTGCCAATTCATCCGGTCGTCGTCGACCAGCAAGCTCGGTCGCCCGATGCGGCCGTCGAAGTCACCGACGGCCCGCCCGTTGTCGACTCGACCACCGAGGACAAGCTGACCAAGCGAAACGCTAGTCAGATCGATCGTGGCGGAGGTCTCGGCACTATCTGATTCGAAAAGGTCGCGTCCTGGCGAAGCCGACGGTTCAGTCGTGAGCGATGCCTGCACTGTGCCCGTCGCGAGATCGAGGTTGCAGTGCACCGTGTACCAGCGATGGGAAGCGACCGGTCGAGGTCGCACTATGAGTTCGGTCTCACCGACACGAATCACCACGACACCATCTGAGGCACTCAGCTGGACTACGGCTCGGCCGTCAGCGTCGCCGATGGTCATGATTGTCTGCGCTTCATCGGGCAGCGTAAGGAGCACATCGAGCGAAAATCCCAGGCTCGCCGTAGCAGCGAGGCCGGAGAGGTCGACGGTGCCATAAGAGCCAGGCAACAACGGCTGGTCGACTAGTTCGACGGAGCTGGGAAGGTCGCTGGCGACCTCAATCTCAGCAAAACCTGGACCAGCTTTGGTCGGGTCACCACAACTGATGCGCACCAGCGATAACTCCGCTGGTCCTGGTGCGTGGCTTGAGGCCCGCAGCACGAGTGGTTCGCCGGCTCGAACCGACCATGGCTCGCAATAGCCGGTGATGAGTTTGCCGATGTCGTCAGGTGTGTCGCTCACCCTCGAACTCTGTCAGACAAGTGCCTGTCAGACCTAGAAGCCAACACAGCGAACCTGCGTAACACCTGGCCGCTCGCTACGGTCGCACCATGGCCTCTCTCACGAATCTGCTCGGTGAGGTGCGGTCATGCAGCGTCTGCATCGCACACCTACCAGCAGGCCCGCGTCCCATCGTGCAGATGGACACGACAGCCTCAATCGTGATCATCGGTCAGGCCCCAGGCCGTCGGGTGCATGAGAGCGGTGTGCCATGGGATGACCCCAGCGGTGTCCGGCTGCGGGCGTGGCTCGACCTGACACCTGAACAGTTCTATGACCCAACCAAGGTTGCGATCTTGCCGATGGGTTTCTGCTACCCGGGGTCTGCGAAGTCAGGCGACCTGCCTCCGCGGCCTGAGTGCGCGCCGCTTTGGCACGACCCGCTGCTCGACCATCTGCCTAGGGAACGGCTTGAGGTCATCATCGGCGTCTACGCCCAGAAGCGTTACATCGTCGAGCCGGGCAAGAATCTGACCGCGACGGTCTCGAACTGGAAGTCGTACCTTCCTCACCAGATCGTCATGCCCCATCCGTCGCCTCGAAATCAAGCATGGTTCACGAAGAACCCATGGTTCGAGGAAGAAGTAATCCCCGCAGTACAGACCCGGGTTCGTCAGGTCGTTGCCACGGATTGACTGGATGCGGGCAGTCTCGAGGCCATGACCAGCGCTGCTCCGTTCGCAACGCCTGACAGCACGAAAGCGAACCGATAACTTCCCGACGAGTCGACCAATAGCTGGGCAACGTAGGGCCCGATTGCAGCCAGTGATCCAGCGGTGCCGAAGATCCGTCCGACGATGGCACCGGCGTGTTCCCGGCCGAAGTAGTCGCCGACAAGAGCCGGAAGCATGGTGACCGTGGCTCCATAGGAGAATCCGAACACGACAGCCGACGGGTACAACAACGTGAGGCCATTCGATGCGGCGATTCCAAAGAAGGCCAGTGTTTCCAAAGCGAACGCAGCCACAACCAGGCGCTTACGCCCTAAACGGTCCGAGATGGGGCCCACGAGTAGTCGGCCTGCCAACCCGCCCACGCCGATCGATGAGATCACCGTTGCAGCGGTGATCTCATCGATGCCTAGGTCGATCGCGAACTGGTTGCTGTGCACGAAGGGCACGAACACAACGACAAAGGTCAGCGCATACATGCCCAGGATGAGCCAGTACGTGCGAGTGCGGGAGGCCGCTTTGGCGGTGAGGCCATCGGTGCTGCTGATAAGCGTTTGGTCGAGGGGAGTTGGGGGGCCGTCCTTGCCGTCGGGAAACTGGCCCATCGACTCGGGATCTCTGCGGAACCAGAGAGAACTCAGCAACATTGCGGCACCGCCGGTGAGCGCGAACGATGCCAGCGCTGTCCGCCAGCCGTATGCCTTGACCAGAGTGGCAGCAACGGGCGGGGCGATGATGTTGGCCATGCTGGTACCCGAAGTCGCGATCGCGAGCGCAGTGCCTCGGCGTTCGACGAACCAACGGACCACGGTCGCGTTACACGGAACCCATGACGCGCTCATCCCTAACGGGGCAACCACGCCGAGACCGAGAAAGGCGATCCACAGGTTCGGGGCGGTAGCCCAGATGATGTACCCGGCAGTCAGTAACACCGACCCAACCGCAACAACTCGTCGGGGGCCGACCCGGTCGGTCAGTGCGCCGGTCACCGCTGACAACGAGCTGTAGGTGAAAATGTACACAGCAAAGATCAGCTGTAGCCGAGTCTCAGACCAGCCGGTGTCCTCGACGATGTCGTCGACGAACGTGCCGAAGCTGAACTGGATCGAGTAGACGACGAAAAGTGCGGTGAACGCAGCGCCAACAACGTTCCATCCATAAAAGTCTGTCTTCACCGTTCGTTCCTCAGAGGCCGCGGACGATGGGGAGTAACTCGTCGAGCGACGTAATGGTGTGGTCGCTGGGGTGCTGCATACTCGCAGCCTGGCCGTGCGGGTTGTACCAGCACGTCGCGATGCCGGCGTTGTTGCCGCCGGCAATGTCGGAGCCCAGGTTGTCGCCAACCATGACCGCTGCCGAACGATCGGGTTCACCGAGTGCATCGAATGTCAGGTCAAAGATTGCTGTCCCTGGTTTCGCTGCGCCCACCTCGGCCGAGATGGTGATGACCTCGAAGTGTTCCTCGATGCCTAAACGGCTGATACGAGCCCGTTGAATCTCGCTCAGCCCGTTGGTGATCAGCGCAAGCGTGGCAACGTCGGCTAGAGCGTCGAGCATGGCGTACACCCCGGGATACAACTCGCCATGAGCACCCATGCCATAGGCGAAGGCATCCGCCATGTCTTGCGGATTCGCCTCGAGCTCAAGCCGATCGTTGAGCTCCACGAAACGGGCAACGTGGACCTGTGGCGGCGTGAGTTCGTGGGCCTCGACTTTGCGCCACAACGCCTGGTTGATTTCGTCGAAGATCACATAGGTGTCACCGGCCTCGGCCCCGACCGCGTCCATGGCGTGGGTGAACGCCATCTGTAGCGAAGTATCGGTGTCGAGCAGCGTGTGATCGAGGTCCAGGAGTACATGGTGGTAGCGCACGTTTACGAAGTCTCGCGCACGGCCCGCTAGCTTTCTGCAATGAGTGTTCGAGGTGTGGCGCACATCGCCGGGGTGTTTGAGCACCCCTTACGAGAAATCCCTGACAAGACGGTTCCCCAGATCCATGCAGAGGTGGCGCGTGGTGCGCTGACCGATGCCGGTCTGACCATGGCCGATGTCGATGCGTACTACTCGGCGGGTGATGCCCCCGGGTTCGGAGCGTTGTCGATGGCCGACTATTTGGGGCTCGACTGTCATCATCTTGATGACACCGAGACCGGAGGTTCGTCGTACCTGTTGCATGTGCAACATGCGGCCGAGGCAATTGCCGCTGGACATATCGACGTTGCGTTGATCACGCTGGCAGGCAAACCTCGCACCGGTGGTGCAGGTCCGGGCGGGAGTGCCCGATTCAGTTCCGCCCCCGAAGCCGGTTTCGAGAACCAGTTCGGGTTGGGTGTTATCAGCGGCTACGCCATGGCGGCCAGCCGCCATATGCACGAGTTCGGCACCACGAGTGCTCAGCTGGCCGAGATCAAGGTCGCGGCTTCAACCCATGCCCAGCACAACCCCGACGCATTCCTGCAAGACGTCGTCACGGTCGAGCAAGTGCTCGATTCACGCATGATCTCTGACCCACTCCATCTGCTCGACGCCTGCGTTGTGACCGATGGCGGGGGAGCGCTGGTCGTGGTTAGCGACGCCGTCGCAAAGACCCTCGACCGGCACACGATCCCCGTTCTCGGCACCGGCTTCGGCTTCAAGGGAACCAACTCTGGTCGGATCGACCTGACCTACACCGGTGCTCGAGTCTCTGGCCCGGCAGCGTTCGAAGAAGCTGGCGTCACCCATGGTGACATCGATTACGCATCGATCTATGACAGCTTCACGATCACGGTGTTGGTCACGCTTGAGGATCTCGGCTTCTGTGAGCGGGGCAAAGGTGGCGAGTTCGTGCTCGACGGTGCGCTGCAGGCTCCCCACGGGCGACTGCCGTTCAACACCGACGGCGGCGGGCTCTGCAACAACCACCCGGCAAACCGTGGTGGTATGACCAAGGTGATCGAAGCGGTCCGACAACTTCGGGGCGAGGCCCATGCAGCCGTGCAAGTGCCTGACTGCCAACTCGCACTTGCTCACGGCACGGGCGGCTCGATGGCGACTCGTATGGGCAGCGCCACACTGATTCTGGGGAGAGACTGATGTCCGACGTATACACCTCGTACCTGCCAGCCAACGCGCCGGAGGTCAACATCGAGACCCAGCCGTTTTGGGATGCAACAGCGCAAGGTCGTATCGACCTTGCTGTCTGCGATGACTGCGGCTTCATTCCCTGGTACCCACGCCTGGTCTGCCCTGACTGCCATAGCACGGACATGACATGGACAACGATGTCCGGCCACGGCACCGTGTACTCCTATTCGGTCACCCGTGCGGGTGTCGGCCGGGCATGGAAAGAGCACCTGCCGTTCGTGGTTGCCTATGTTCAACTCGACGAGGGGCCAATCATGATGACCAATGTTGTTGGCTGTGATCCTGAAACCGTCGAGATCGGCATGGCCGTGACCGCCGTGTTCGACGACACCGGCGAAGGCACCTCGATCGTGCGTTTCACTCCGGCGCCGTGAGCCCAGTTGTGACCCTGTGATGAGCGACGACCTACAACGACTGCTCGACGAACGGGCATGTGAGCGTCTGATCACCGAATACACCCACCTGGTCGACTTCGGCAACGCCCCGGGCATCGCCGATCTGTTTACCGCTGATGGCGTGTGGCGAACCGATGAGTTCTCGATGGATGGCCAAGAAGGCATCCGGGCCGGATTCTCCCGTCGCCAAGGCGTGACCCGCCGACAATCACGGCACGTATGCACGAATATCGCTGTCACCGTCGACGGCGACACCGCCAGTGGGATTTGTTACCTGGTGAACTACCGACACGACTCCGAAACCGGTGTTGCCGAGACACCAGCGCCAGCCGATGTCCCGAAGTATGTCGGCGAGTACCACGACACGTTTGTGCGAACCGCTGACGGATGGCGGTTCTCGGATCGCTACTGCAACATGACATTCGTGCGCCCATCTCGCCACTAAGGACGCCGGGTCACTAGCCAGCTAAAAGACGGGAAGCCGATCGCCGGTCGCACGTTCGCCTCGGGCGAATTCGCGCAACATGATGATGTCGCCATGCCGCTCACGAGCCATGCCTAACAAGGCGACCATGACCAAGTCGACTACGTCGGGTGCAAAGGTTGGCGTGTCGATACCCAGCGAATGGGCTAGGTCGTCGCTGTGTATGACCGCCTCGACCATGCGGGTCACCAGATAGCTGTCGAGCGGCATACATACACCGCCGAATACCTCAATGCCACGTTCCCCCGGTTCGCCGATCAGCCTGGTGCGCAGATCTGAAACGGTACGGGTATGAAGCTCTCGCACAGCGGTGGCACCTGGTTCGGCATCGTCGGACGCTCGTTGCACAATGCTCGCTCGTAGTTCGGCGAGATCATCGTCGGGCTGATCGAATGCCCGAAAGAAGTACTGGCTGGCGTCGATGTCTTCTTCGATGTTGCACTCATCTGCTTGCATATAGAGCCATGCAGTCGTGAACGCACGCCCAAGGTGGGCAGCGAGTGCGCCGACCGTCATGTGTTCAAGTGCACTGGGTTCGTTCCAGTTGGCTTCGACGTCGGGGTGGTCGAGAAGAGCCCCGACCGTATTGCCCATCTCGAGGAAGAGCGTGGGGACGCTGGCGCGTTTCGATTCAAGTCGCATGAGATTCCGGTCCGAAAAGTGGAGGGTCAGTCGTTGGGATACCCACCAACGTAGTCATGCACGCGGCGCTGAAGGTGACGAGCGCGAACTTCTTGGTAGTGGCCGAGTGGATGGTCCCGTTTGAGACGGGTACGAAACCCTCTGATCTGAGCTGTCATAGCGGTTGTGTCTGCCCCGCCGTTTACCGCAGCAGGCAAGAATCGGTCCGACATGCCGCTGGGGCATACGCTGGCACTTGTGACTGATGGAACGGTTCGGGGCTGGTTTTCGAACGTGCCGCCGAACGCCTTTGCAGCTCGTCTTACCGGGCATGCGAACAACAAGGCCGCCGGGCTCGCAGCACCAGACATCACGATCTGGGACGCATGTTCACCTCAGGCAGACGACGGGTGGCTGCGGCATTAGCCGCATGTCCGCATGAAGACGTACGAACAGCTCATTGCGATTTGTATCTCGACCGTCCTCGTCATGGCAGGTCAGGGCATCGTTAGCCCGATCCTGCCGCTGTATGCCGACAGCTTTGGTGTGTCGACAGCTCTTGTCGGGGCGACGGTAACCGCCTTTGGGCTTGCCCGGCTGTTGACCAATGTGCCAGCGGGGATGTTGGCGGATCGAAGCGGCCGGCGCAAGCTGTTAATCGGAGGGCCGCTCGTTACTGCCTTCGGCATGTTCGGCTCGGGACTGGCGAACACCATTTGGATTCTCCTGGGTTTCCGATTCGTAGCCGGCCTGGGTTCGGCGCTGTACATGACCGGTGCCACGATCTATCTACTCGACATCGCCTCTGCCGAGCAACGCGGCCGATTCATCGCTGCGAACCAGGGAGCGCTGCTCGTCGGCGTTGGATTCGGTCCAGCGCTCGGCGGGCTTATCGCCGATCGGTACGACCTGTCGATGCCGTTCTATGTGGTCGCGGTGGGCGGGGTGCTCACTGCGGTCTATAGCTTCTTCCGGCTGCCCGAGACTCGAAGTGCTGAGCAGGCTCGTATCGCCCGTGATGTTGCTCCGGGCGATCAGCCGTCTCGATGGGCGCTGCTGCGCTCGACCGACTTTCTCCTGGTCGGTGTAGTCACCATTGGTGTGTTCTCTGTGCGTGCAGGTGTGCGCCAGACATTGGTACCCCTCCAGCTGAGCGATTCGTTCGGGCTGAAGGTCGATGAGTTGGGTTTGCTCTTTACTGCTCTTGGCCTGATTGGCGTTGTGCTGATTTGGCCTGCGGGATTAGCCACCGACCGATTCGGCCGCAAGACCATCATCGTGCCGACGGCCACCCTGATCGCTGTCGGTATTGGCATCGTCGCGGTTGCCGACACACTGCCGCTGTTCATCGCCGGCCTTACGATGTCGGCGGTTGGGTCATCGATCACTGGGCCAGCTCCGGCTGCCTATGTGGCGGATTTGGCTACCGAAGACCAGCGGGGTGCGGCGATGGGCTTGTACCGAACGTTTGGTGACATAGGAGTTGTTCTGTCTCCTGTGCTCAGCGGTCTACTGGCTGATGCGGTGTCGATCCCGTTCGCCATCGGCGTCAATGCGGTTTTCATCGGCATAGCGGCTGCGGCGTTCTTAGTCTTTGCGGGTTCGAACACATCGGACACCAGTCACTAACCTTTGGCGATGAAAGATGCTGTCGTTGTCGGCGCCGGGTTTGCTGGCCTCTATATGGTCCACAAGTTGCGGTCGCTCGGATGCACTGTGCAGGGTTTCGAAGCCGGTGCCAACGTGGGCGGGACCTGGTACTGGAACCGGTATCCAGGAGCGCGCTGCGATGTCGAGAGTATGGAGTACTCGTATCAATTCGATGCTGATCTTCAGCAAGAATGGACCTGGACCGAGCGGTACGCGCCACAACCCGAGATTCTCAGCTACATCAACCATGTTGCTGACCGACACGAGTTACGGCAACATTTCCAGTTCGACACCAGAGTTGTTGGCGCAAGCTACGACGAGGGCGGCGACTACTGGGTCGTTGCTGCCGACGACGGGAGCGAGGTCTCGGCTCGGTTCTTGATCATGGCAACCGGTTGCTTGTCGTCGACCAACACGCCAGATATTCCAGGCATCGAGGATTTCGCAGGCGAGGTTCTGCACACCGGGCGATGGCCGCACGAAGGCATTGATCTGACGCAGCGGCGGGTGGGGATCATCGGCACCGGTTCTTCGGGGGTCCAAGCGATTCCTGTTCTTGCCGAGCAGTCTGCCCATCTCACCGTCTTCCAGCGAACGGCGCAGTACACAATTCCGGCCCGTAACCGTGGACTCGAAGCCGATGAAATCGAGGCAGTGAAGTCCAGTTATCCAGAGTTTCGGGCAGGCAATAACGCCATGCCGGGTGCCTATGGGCTGCCGTATCAAGCCGAACGCGTGTCAGCGTTTGATCTGACCCCAGAGGAACGAGTCGAAGAGCTCGAGCGGCGGTGGCAGGTTGGTGGCACCACATTCATGTGGGCGTTTAGTGATGCAATCGTGGACCCAGCAGCAAACGAGGTTGTCGCCGAATTTGTTCGAGGCAAGATCCACGAGGTCGTGAGCGATCCAGAGACTGCCGACCTGCTGAGCCCCCATCACGTGATTGGTTGCAAACGGATCGTTATCGACACGAACTACTTCGAGACGTTCAACCGAGACGATGTGTCGCTCGTCGATGTGGGAACCACCCCGATCGCTGAGATCACCGCAACCGGCGTGCGGGTCGGGGGCCTGGTACACGAAGTCGACACGCTTGTCTTCGCCACAGGCTTCGATGCCATGACGGGCACGATCTTGCGAATGGACCTGCGGGGCAGGGGCGGGCGACCGCTGACCGACAGTTGGGCCGCTGGGCCTCGGACCTATCTGGGCCTTAGCGTGCCCGAGTTTCCGAACCTGTTCACCATCTCAGGTCCGGGCAGCCCGTCGGTGCTCACGAACATGGTCGCATCGATCGAGCAACACGTGGAATGGATCGCAGACTGCATCGACCACCTCCGTTCACATGGGCTCACCAGCATCGAAGCCACACCTGAGGCCGCGGATGCTTGGGTCGATCACGTCAACGCAGTCGCCGATCAAACGCTGTACCCATCATGTAACTCCTGGTATCTCGGAGCGAACGTGCCTGGCAAGACTCGGGTCTTCATGCCGTTGCCAGGTTTCCCGCCCTATGTCAAGAAATGTGAGCAGGTTGTGGCCAATGGTTACGACGGATTCCGGCTCGGCGCCGTGGGCTAGCCCCACAGGGGATCTCCAGGTGCAGCGGACCGAGGATGCCTTCGATCGCCTGATTCCGGGACTCAGCCGACCCTGGTGGGCGAGCAAACGCTGAATCCAATCCGACCGCAACGAGTCCTCGGTCTGCCAACCACACAGGTTGTGCCAGTCAGCGCAGTCGTTGGGGTAGATCGATCCAGTAGGTTGCGGCCATGACCATTGAGACGCACCTGTTCGAGCAGGTGGCTGATGCGGTCCGATCTCTGATGGCCGACGACGGGGCCACGCTGCACCTCCGGTCACACCGCCGAGGTGTCAAGGCTTGGTTCGGCCCCGAGACACCGACCCGAGCTCACTACGAGGCTCAGCTCATCCCTCGGCGTCATGTCGACGGCATCGATGGGATGGCTATCGAGGTTGGTTTCCACGCGGAACATAAGGATCCGGCCCACAATGAGCAGATCCTGCAGGAGCTCTTGGACCACGAAACCACGTGGCGACCAGCGCTGGGCGAGGAATCCGAGGCAGGCGTTTTCCTGGGGGCCGACAACTGGCGACGGGTCTCCGACGTGTGGCTGGAACCTGACCTCGACGACCCTGACCTGGCTTTCGAGATGGCCGCCCGATTGGTCGACTATTTGCATGCGATCGAGCCTGTACTGTCGCCGGGTGGATCAAACGCTTAACCCATCGTCACCTTTCGCTCATGCCTCGTTCGAGGGCAAGTATGCAGTGATAACCGGCGGTAGCCAGGGGCTTGGGTACGCAACCGCCGAGCTGATGAAGGCCAGGGGAGCGCGCACCTTGCTGCTGATCGGTCGCGACAGCGACAAAGGAAACCGAGCTGCGGCTCGGCTCACCGGCGAAGGGTGCCAAGCGCACTTTCACAGTGCTGACCTTGCGACCGTTGCGGGAACCGAGAGTGTCGTCGACGCAACCGAAACCTTGCTTGGTCGAGTCGACGTATTCGTGAACTGTGCCGCAGCGACTTGGCGGGGCAGCGTCTGGAACACGACACCCGCAATGTGGACCGAGATGTTGGCCATGAACGTGCAGATGCCGGGTGTTTTGGTCACTGCGTTCGCTCGGATCATGAAACGTGAAGGTATTCACGGTTCGATGGTGCTGATCAGCTCGATTGCACACCATGGTGGCAACTCGGTGTTGTGGCCGTATGCAACGTCGAAACATGCGCTCGAGGCGCTGGCCAAGAATGCGGCCTTTTCGCTGATGGCCGAGGGGATTCGGGTGAATATGTTAAATCCTGGCTGGATGGACACACCCGCTGAGCACGAGGTGCAGAAGCAGTTTCACGACGCACCAGAGGATTGGCTCAGCAGAGCGGAAGCCCAGCAGCCGTTCGGCCGGCTTCTTCAGCCCCAAGAAGTTGCCCGGGGCATCTGCTTTCTTGCCTCGGCCGAGTCAGGGATGATGACTGGCGCATCGATCGACTTCGATCAGACCATTCCGGGGACTGGCGATTTGCCTCGGGGTGAGACAGTGCCCGAACATTTTCCGTGGCAAGACCGTTAGTCCGGTTCGAGCGGTTCGGCTGGATCCGCGATTTCGGCGGGGTGGACGACCAGTTGGTTGTACGGGATCACGACACCTGCCTCGTTCAAGGCATCGTTGACAGCCACGACAACCTGGCTCAATGCGACCTGCGATTCGAGGCGATCGCTGTAGTGCCAGAACCGCAAGCTGATTTCGATGCCGTGGGCACCGAAACCAGTGGCGAGTGCTTCGGCCGGCGGCAGGTTCTCGTCGTTGAGAGCGTTGCGGGTTGCCCGGCCGACCATGGCCAGGACCATGGCCAGCTCACATCCGTAGGGAACCGTGATCGGCAGAATCGTGCGCCGCACCGGTTCGTGTGTCCAGTTGACCAGTGGTTGGCTCAGGACCTGTGCATTCGGAATATGGATGGACTCGCCGTCGTAACTGAGCAACACCGTGGACGTCGAGGTGATATCGAGCACCGTGCCTTCGAAGCTGTTGCTTAGGATTTGATCGCCTCGACGGAAGGGCCGCCGGGCTTGAAGCACCACAGACCCAACGATGTTGACCAACAACGGTTGAAGCCCTACCGCGATAAACAGCGCACCGATACCGAAGGCGCCAAGTGCCGGCCCGAGCTCTACGTGGAGTGCTTCGAGGGTGTAGTAGGCCCCGGCAGAGAGAACGAGAGAGATCAGCAGCCGCCCGCCGAAATCGGTGAGTTCTGCGTGTTTGTCCTTCTTGCGGATGCGGCGTTTGGTGATCCGGCGGATCATGATCGCCAACAGAAGTGTGACGAGCGCAGTGGCGCCCGCAGTGATCCAGTCGCTGGCAGTGAGTTGTGCCGCGAAGAAGGGAGTCACGGGCGCCATGGTAGGGCAAGAAGCGATATTCCTGTTGCTCGTGAGGTTTGTAGAAGACTGCTGTCATGAACCTTCGCTCCTACGTGGTGGTGACCGGTGCATACTGGGCGTTCACCGTGACAGACGGGGCGCTGCGGATGCTGGTCCTGTTGTACTTCCACGACTTGGGGTACAGCCCGCTATCGCTCGCTCTACTGTTCCTGCTGTATGAGTTCTTTGGGGTATTCACCAATCTGATCGGCGGTTGGGTCGGCACCAACCACGGATTGAACCGCACGTTGGTTGCCGGCTTGGGGTTGCAGATCGCCGCTTTGCTGGTCTTGACGCTGCATGAGCCTGAATGGCGCGAATGGCTCGCTGTTGGTTGGGTGATGGGTGCTCAGGCCTTGTCGGGTATCGCCAAGGACCTGACAAAGATGAGCGCCAAATCAGCGGTGAAGTTTGTTGCCCCCGACGGCAAGTTGTTTCGTCTGGTGGCCATCCTCACCGGTTCGAAGAATGCGCTTAAGGGTGTCGGTTTCTTCGTGGGTGCTGCCTTATTGGGATGGCTCGATTTTCGAGGAGCACTCCTCGCAATGGCAGTGGCCCTGGGACTTGTGCTTGTTCTCGTCACGACGGCCCTTGGTGACGTTGGTCGAGCCACCACGCGGCCAGCCCTGGCTTCTGTTCTTAAGAAGTCATCTGCGATCCAACGGTTGTCTGCGGCCCGGTTCTTCCTGTTTGGGTCCCGCGACATCTGGTTCGTTGTAGCGCTGCCGGTGTTCCTCGACGACATGCTCGGTTGGTCCTACGAGGCCATCGGCGCGTTCCTGGCGTGTTGGGTCATCGGTTACGGACTGGTGCAGTCACTAGCCCCGCGCCTGTTGGCATCGGTAGCGCACACGCCACTTGGCGCCTTTGGGTTCTTGCCGCCTATGGCTGCCACCGCGATGTTTATCGCTGTGTCGGTGTGGACGAACGAGCTCCAAGCCTTGATCACCGTTGTCGGCCTGTTGGGGTTTGGCGTGATGTTCGCGCTGACGTCGTCGGTGCATTCGTATCTGGTGCTGGCCTATTCGACGAGCGAAGATGAAACGGCCCTCGATGTCGGCTTCTACTATTCGGCGAATGCCGCCGGTCGACTCGTAGGCACAGTGCTTTCGGGCATGTTGTTTCTGATCGGCGGGTTTGGTGCAGCCCTGGTCGGCACGGCCGTATTCCTGGTAGCAGCGTTCGTTATCTCGTTGGGGTTGCCGCCGGTGCCGAGTGATACGAAAGACCGCGTCGGCGTGGCAGTTTCCTGACTGGGATCGTCGCTTCGGCTGCTCGAATCAAGGTCACGAGTGCGCGTCCGTTTTGAATCTCGCGGAGTATTTCGAGACGGGACCAGCGTTCGAACGTCCCGTTTTCGAAACGATTCGCACCCATACGCACACGGTCGACCTTGACGAAATGGGTGGCAGGTCGACGACGAGTAGCAGTCCTTAGCGGGCAACCGGAGCGCGCATCACGAACAGTTGACGAGCCGGGCCGGCATTGGCTACGTGGGCGGAGGAAGGGCCCGCATGGATCTGCCCGAATTGTGGAAACACCACCAGTTCGTCGGCAGCGCACAGGCAATGGTCCATCTCATTGTTTGCAAACCCGTCACGTTGCGCTGCTGTGAACATGATCGGCGCCATCGGTCGAAGCGGTGGGTGGCCAAGTGCCGTCGTTGCAACCCGAGGACCGGTGTGTTCACCAACAATCGCCACCATCGATACGGACTCGGCGGGCACGAAGTGATCGTCGTCGAGGTGTGCGATGCCTTCAAGGCGGTCTACAGGGGTGAGTGATGCCGTGATATAGGCGTCGCCATCCAGCTGGACTCCGACATCGGCGAGTGCTGAACGGACGGTGACATTCATCCATTCGGCAAGGGGCTGCCACGCCGATACGAATGGTTCGTTACTGCTTGTTGCCACGACATCGACGGCGCCAGAGACAAACGTTTCGATGATCGCGTCACCAGCGGACAGGCCGGTGGGCCAGCCTGGCCAGTCAGTGGTTTCCACACGAGCCGCACCGTGCTGGGCGATGAAGGTGCCACCATCAGTCGTTGCTACGAAGTCGGCCTTTTGCGAACGAAGTATCCCTGCAAAGGTGTGGTCGAGAAGTGCGGGGACCGTGATCTCAACCATGACCAACGGCGGTTGCGTCGGGAAACGGCTTGTCGCCAACCTGCGTCTGCAGTCGCGCGAGTTCATGCAGGAGTTCAACAGTGATGGCCTGATATGCCGGGTCGCCCCACACATTGTTCACTTCGAGCGGATCCGCTACCAGGTCAAAGAGCTCCCACTCGATTGGGTCTGCCGGACCGTTGGCTCCGAGTTGGTCAAGTGGGTCGTTGTAGTAACAGATGAGTTTGTGGGTCCGAGTACCGACGCCGTAGTGAGCAGGGCACAGATGGGAACCATCACGGTGCATCCAGTAGCGGTAGTACATGGACGTCGGCCAGTCCTCGGGTGTGTCGCCTTGCAGCACAGAAGCGAATGAACGACCTTGTACATGGTCGGGGGCCTCGATGCCGCATAGGTCGAGCACCGTTTGGGCAACGTCGACGTTCACGATCATGTCGTCGCTAGTCGATCCAGCGGCGACCGCGGCGGGGTACCGCACCAGCATCGGCATCTGCAGCGATTCTTCACACATGAGGCGTTTGTCGAACCAGCCGTGGTCGCTCAGGAAGAAACCTTGGTCTGATGTGTAGACCACGATGGTGTTCTCGGCCAGGTCGTTTGCGTCGAGGTACTCGAGCAACCGGCCGACGTTGTCATCGATCGATGCAACACAACGCAGGTAGTGCTTGATGTAATGCTGATACCGCCAATCGATCTCCTGATCGAGCGTCAGCCCAGGAGGCACGGTTGCCTTCAGACCGATGATGGGATCCAAATCCATCATGCGCATACGGACGGCTTGGACCACCTCGGCACGACCACGTAGATCATCTCGAAACGTGTCGGGAAAGGGGATCTCGACATCGTCATACATGGTGAAGTGTTCGGCCGCAGGTTCCCACGTGCGGTGCGGCGCCTTGTGATGGCAGAACACCGCGAACGGCCGGTCACGATCGCGTTGATCAATCCAGTTGATGGTGTCATCAGTAATCAGATCGGTCACGTAACCGCCGCGTTCGACAACCACACCGTCTGCTTCGAGCATGACGGGATTGTGGTAGTGCCCCTGGCCGGGCAAGATCCGCCAGTGATCAAACCCCGACGGATCAGCGCCTGCTCCATGGCCTAGGTGCCACTTGCCGATCATGGCGGTCTGCCAGCCGTTGCGTTGCATCTCGCCGGGGAAGTTCCACAAGGTGTTGTCGAGCGTCGTGTCGAGCGTGGTCACGCCATTGACATGGTTGTACGTGCCGGTCAAGATCGCAGCCCTGCTGGGTGCGCAAATTGAGTTTGTGCAGAACGCTGCGTCGAGGCGTATGCCTTCGGTAGCGATGCGATCCAGGTTGGGGTGTGATTGATGCGGCTGCCATAGGCCGAGATCGCGTGGGCAGCATGATCATCACTCATGATGAACAGCAGGTTGGGCTGGGACTCAGATTCGACGGGCACAAACACATTGTGCCCCGTTCGCTACTGTTCACACGATGTCAGATCACGCCGAAGTAGTCGACTTCTATCGAAGTTACGGCACGGAGTCATTCGCCGGCGCCGCGCCGTTGTATGCCCAAGTCTGTAGCGAGCTTGGTGACCACCCTGGCCTGGTTGCGTTGATCGCAAAGCATGACCCCGAAGCCCAACAACCAAACCTGCTGTTTGCCGCGGTGCACTATCTACTGCTGTCAGGTCTGAATCATCCGCTGCGGCAGATTTACGACGGCACCGTGGACGAACCCGTCACCCCCGCTTTCGCCGATCTCGTCGTTACGAACAGGGCCGCCATTGATGAGCTTCTGCGCACTCGCCGCACCCAGACCAACGAGGTTGGCCGAGCTGCGATCCTGGCGTTGATGCTGAGTGATGCATCCAAACGGGCGAAGCAGCCGCTGGCATGGATTGACCTGGGAGCGAGTGGCGGACTCAATCTGAACACCGACCAATTCCGTATCGACTACACGATGGGGGAGCAGGTCGAGTCAACCGGACCTGCCGATGCACAACTCACGTTGCAGTGCGAAGTGCGAAGCGGGTCACCCGACGTTGCAGCCGATCATCCACCGATCAGCTGGCGAGTCGGTATCGACCGGGCGCCGATTGATGTGACCAACACAGCCGAGGCACGGTGGCTGCAGGCGTGCCTGTGGCCGAGCCAACCGGAACGTCAGGCCCGTTTGGCAGCAGCGATCGAGGTTGCAGACCGAATACCACCTCGGCTCATAGCGGCCGAGGCGGCCGATGGGCTGGCGAAGGCCATGGCGCAGGCTCCCGCTGGTACTGCCCTGGTGGTGACGACAAGCTGGGTCTGGTTCTACCTACCCGAGCCGACTCGCCAAGCTGTGCTCGCGATGATGGCAGCTAGCGACCGGCGCGTCCATTGGTACAGCCTCGAAGCTGCTGGCGTGGTCGATGAACTGGGTTATGAGGGCGAGCCCAGTGTCATTGACTCGGTAGTGGGCCGAGTTGAACTTGGCGGCGGTGAGCCGATCGAGGCTGCGGTTCTGGGGCGAAGTCATCCCCATGGAGCATGGCTTGAGTGGTGCTGAATCACCCGACGCCGTGGCGCCGGGTGGTCAGGTCTCAACTGTCTCCAGGACGATCGTCTTTCGCAGTGTTGAAGACCTCTCCGAGCGCGCCGAGCGATGCAAGCGCTCCACTGGTTTCAAGCGGCATGAAGATCTTCGTGGCCTGGCCGTTTGCGACCGT
>ERZ651776.980-NODE-980-length-36660-cov-4.449225_pt1 | contig 36660 bp, 57 predicted proteins | sample MGYA00514761_ERZ651776 | MGnify/ENA metagenome assembly ERZ651776
CCGCCAACTATCATAACATCGTCGTCCTCTAAATTAATATATTTTTTTACATTATTCCAACCTAAATCGACTCCAATAGAAATTCCCATTTTCGCTTTCTCGTGTAGTTCTAAGACCTTTTCTATGCTTAATTTGTTGTCCTGTTCATAAGAGGTATTATCTAGCGTTAAAACTTCTTTTCCCTTTTCAATTTCTTTGAGTATATTCTGACTGTTTGGCGAGTCTTTTAACAATTCATTATTGACATTTTGCACCATTAAATTAATTTGTCTAACTGAGTAAAAATAATAACAGTCGTTAAAAATTGCATTGGGGTTTAATAGTTCAACCGTCCCGACTTCATTTTGTAAAGTAGAAATTTGATAGGCGTATTCGTCATGTAGTCGGTTATTATCTCTTAACCATTGTACAAGGTTTAAAATATCAATATGTTCGGTTTCCGATACTTTTAGCATAGCTTCGAATATGTCTTTATGAAACCGAATATTAAACCAATTAGGATCGATTTGGTATAAGAGTTTATTTTGATCGTTTTTTCCCGCTGAAAGTACTAGCCCTAGAACTTTTGTAAATACTTTTTTTTCTATTTTCATTTTTGTTATGTTTTTTTATCAATATGTAAATTATAATAAATAAGGCTATAATATAAACCGTAGTAATAAAGCTAATCATCGCGTAGGTATGTATTTTTGTTCCTGAGTATTGAAACCGAATTTATCAATAGTAGCCGAACGACTAAAATATTCTAACGTACAATACTTAAAACCGTTATCTTTATGAAATTGATCTTTACTAGCTTTACTCATAGCTGTACGAATATTGATAATCGTGTACCCCTCTTTTAGTCTAGCTGAAAACTTACTTTTAACACTATCCGCGAAAACTCTATTATTTTTCTTAAAAATAGAATTAAAAAAAGTTAAAAGATCATTATAGTTTATACTAATATTATTTACTTTACTTTTATTTACTTTATTTTCCTTTGTTGTGTTTTGTTTAACACTTGTTAACTTTTGTTGACTTCTAGCAATAGCCGATTTTTTTCCCGCTTCACTCCTCGCCTTTTTTATTTTATTCCTTTTTTCTAAGTTTTGTAAAACTCGATCCGAATAAATGTAGCCCTCTTTTTTTTGGAATAGTTCACAGGTATTAATTGAATAATCAATAACCGTTTTAATTGTTTTTACGTCCTCTTTAAAAAGACTCCCGATAGCCTCTAAAACGTAGGGTTTTAAAGACAGTTTATGTTCAGGATCTTCGTGTAACATTTCGACTATTCGCCAAAATATACCGTAGCCCTTTGCCCCGAACTTGCCGATTAAGGCTTGTATTTTCGGATCGTTTATACACGAATAATCGTGTGAAAAGTAAAATGTTTCTTTTTTCATGTTGTTATGTTTAGGTGTTAAATGTACTAAATTTTATAAACTTTAAATTGATCAATCGGAATATAGGCGTTTCTTTTTTGTACTTTCTCTTCAGTATTTTTGTGTTTTTTCGCCCATGTATTAAAAACTTCATATTCAATTATAACGTTTCCTTTGTTGTCTGTAACTTGTAAAGTAACGTAAATGTTTTCATTTGCAAAAAACCCGCAAAATATAAAAGGTATTTGCAAAGTTTTACTGAGTTCTATATTTGCCAAAAGTTTTGCCTCAGTTAATAACCAAGTTTTTTTACTCTTTACATATTCCCAAGTTACATCGTATCTACCCCGATTTTCAACCGACGCTATCATGTAACTGTTTTTTACTAGAATACCGTCAGTTCGTGCAAATTTCGATTTTTCTTTGTGAGTTTCTATAAATTGCCATTCTGCGTTAGTATCTTTTTTTTTGCAAATATCTAGCATTATTTTAATCATTGTTTGCTCAACGTCCAACGTTTCCTGAAAACTCATTTCGTTAATACTCTTATTCATAATTCATACGACTTTGAAAAATCATACAACAAGTTCCGTCGATTATCTCTTCGCGGTATTCTCTCTCTTCAGTTAATAAAACATGATACTTTAATTGATAAGTATTTAAAGCGAAAACTCCGTTTCTAATTGACTCCCTTACGTCCCAAATAGTCTTACCGATTTCGTCGTATGTCTTAAAATATAATTCTAATTCTAATTTCATGCTATTGCTTTTAAATAAACTAAATATAATTCACGATTAAAACTAGACCGAATACAATCTGTTTCGTGCTTATGGCTATTTTCCCAAAAATGGATCTTTTCAATATTTCCCTTTTTAAGCAATAAATTCTTTTTAAAATTTGGTTTAAGGGCGTTTTTAAGCCCTCTGTTACGTTTAAATTGTTTCATGGTGTGTTAGTTTAGCTTTGTTTGTAATAATACGTTTAAAGTCTTTAAAATTTGTAACTGTTCTTTGTATCTCTCTAAAATTGGTTCAGTAAAATAGTCAACGAAATATTCCGTTTCGCATATTAGATCTGTATAGGCTTCAATTTGACTAGATACCGTTATGTTATTATAACAATGTACGTCGAAATCGATAATAGGGTTTTGCTGTATTATATCTATGCCATGTTGATACATTAGGAGTAAGTCTAAAGACGTACCCCCATTTATGTATAGATCAAGAGTTATCCAACCTCTATCGTGCATTTCTCTGATTATGTCTAAAGTCGGTAAATTATTCATTTAGGTAAAAGTTATCGTTAATATATTTCTTTTCAATTTTACAAACCCCGAACTTTCAACAGTCGGCTTGAATTTTAGATCTATTAAAGTTTTTATATTCCAACTATCAAAAGTACAAAGAATATTAATTCCCCTGTGTTGGTTTATATCGATGTTGAAAATATCCATTTCCTGACAATGTTTGTCGATTAGTTCTAAAACTTTTTTTGTCTGCTTATTTAAAATTTTTCTATTTTTCATTTTGTTATGTTTTAAAGATTAATTATTCTGTTTTTAATTGTTTGTTTCATAGTTTATAAATTATTTAAAAATGTTAATGTGTTTTTACAAATTGCTATTTCCATTTCTTTCAATTCAACCCCTTCAATTTTATGTTGTTTCATCAATTCCAAATCTGCTTCGTATTTTGCAATTTTTTTCTTTGTGTCAAAAATGTTTAGTTCTTTAATTTCTGATTTTGTAAATGTTTTCATCTTTCTATTTTTTATAAGTTCCTTGATTTATTATTGCTTTAATATCTGATTTTGCATCTTGATAACTGTCTACAAAAAACCAAATTTCATCGTCACAATCAACATCAAAACCGTTTACAGTAATTTCAAAACAATCTGATTTTTCTATTACAGAATATTTAACTCCTTTGTAAGTGCTTAATTCTCTTAGTAGTCCTTTTTTAGTTAATCTCATTTTGTTTGTTTTAAATTGTTTTTAATGATTGAACAGTACAAACCTATAAATTAATTTTGTATTAAACTAATTTTAACAAAACTTTTTTTTGTTCAACAAAATATTAAGCATTAAAAAAGGGCTATGATAATGAAACCATAACCCCTTTTCTGAGTTCAACACCATGAACACAATTACGGTTCGAACTCATTTAATAATACATACGATACGTAAGTTTGTTTTCCCGTTATCCACGCTTCACGATACCATTTCATTTGATCGAGGTACTTTTCCCTTTCGTTTATTACTTGACAACCCGCAGACCAACCCCCTATGATCCATTTAACCACTTTTAAGCTATTTAAACTAAAATTATAAGTATTGGTATGATAGTTAATACCGTAGTACCCCTCGTAAACTTTACCGATCTCTTCGCTTTTTTTATTCATGTTTCCGTCCCTATGAATTTTAACTTTTGCCCCTACCTGACGTAAGGCTGTCATTTTACGTCTATGTAGTCCCCAACTCCAAACGTCATAATACCACTCGTCGGCTTTTAGTATAGCTGTACCGATTTTGCTATATTTTCTAAAACCCCCCGTTAAAATAGTTGTACTTGCGTTTGTAGTTCCTGACATTACACGAATAAACTTTTCCCCCTCATACTCATAAAACTTGTCGTCGTATCTGTCTGCCTGATCCTCATTTGATCTAACCCCTATTATCCAACGACCTTTCGGAATTTTATTAAAACTATCTAAACTTTTAACCTTATCTAGTAATTGTTTGTCGGTGTATTTCCTTACGTTAGTTTTCATAAAAAGAATTTAAAGAGTCTGTAAACTATTAATAAAATTAAAATTATTAAAAAAGAAATTAGAATTATTCCACCCCATTTTTTAAAGTCATTTTCTTTTTTTGCTTCATAATATCGGATCGGAATTTTACGTTCGATTATCTTTTCAACGAAAATAGTATCACACGTCCCCTCAATAAAAACCGAGTCATGAACTGCGTACATTTTTATTTTTAATCTCTCCTTTTCAACTTTTATCGTGTCCCTAAGTTCGAGCAAAAAACTATCAATTTGAAAAAAGCTATCAACCGAAATTTTAGGTACTTCGATCCGAATTGTATCAACCATTTTTATCGTGTCTTGCGTGTGAACGTGAGGGTATTTTTTTACTAATCTCGCATGACGTTTTATAGGATCACAACTAACTAAAAAAGTTAGCGAATACACAAAAAATAATATAATACCTAATTTTTTTACCATTATTTTCACTTTCTGAAAGCCTTGCTATCAAAGGGCTAGAAGCCGTTTCGACGAACTATCTTTTTTGATATACTATATCCCGAGAGTACACTAAATCGCTTAAACACGCTAAAAACAGCCTTAAATTAAATTTAACCTTTTTTCTCGTTTTTACCTAAAATTACGACTTTCTTAACTTAGAAACAGCGTCGATTACTGACTGTCCCCCAATGTAAATTAAAGCCACATTTACCCACTCAACCGACTCGATTTTTCCGAACCCGACAAAGAAACTAGCCACGATAAATACACTCAATTTTTTACTTACAAAGTACCCTAGAAATTGATCAATTTTTGCTTTCATAATTATTTTTTTAAACCATTTTCCGCTAATAAACTAACTAGCGAATTTACGTTTTCAGTTAAATTTTTTACGTTTTTACTTAGGTTACAAAGTTCCAAAGTTGTACGTTCTTCAATTCGTTTTATGTCGTTTTCTTGTTGCTTTGCAACTAGATCAATTCGACCTTTATTTTTTCCCGTATCTTCCACAACCTTTTTTAAATCTGTAATTAAACGAGATATAAAATATCCTATTATTAGGATCATAAACCCAATAATTGAACTATACGTAGTTAATAAAGTTTCGTCCATTTTTAACCTTTTTTAAGTTTGAGTCATACTCGTAAATGTACGTAAAAATAACTCAAACGAACTCTCGGTAAAAACAACACCCTCGTTGTCCTCTACATTACCCGCATCTATATCGTTAACAGAAATATACAATTCCCCACCACTAGCCTGATTGTGAATAGTATATCCCGTCTTTGCTCTTGGTTTACTAGCTTCTAAATAAGTAATAGAAAAATAGCTTTGATTAAGCGGAATATCCAAAATTACTAGTTCGGGGCCTCCGTCATCGACAATAATGTTTAAGTATCTTTCTTTTCTTTCAAATGTGTATTGCATTTTTTGGTTTTTTTAATTAATAAAATGTTCTTTTGTTTTTTGTTTTGTCCCCAACTACACAAGTTAAAACAGCCTTACGTTGAAACTGATCTAAATAATCTATTTCGGGGCTTTCTTGTACTGTAACGGGAACGTCTTGTATTTCGTAGCTGTTATTAAAAGCGTTATAATCTGATATAAACATATCATTCTCACTTAATAAATATAAGTCCGTTAATCTTTTTAAAGTTTCATTTGTGTACGGATCTGTTTTTATTGTGTAAGTATCTAAGTTTTCACGTACAACCGTTCTAACCGTTCTATCCTGATAAATTAAGTTATCAATTTCCATGTTTGGCTGTCTGTCCCCTATAAAACCATAAAACCGAATAGTATCTTCGACCATTGAATTAGTGAAATTTATATCTTCGATAGCTTGTTTTAAATTTAAGAAAACTCGTATTCTCGCAGTACCTAAAGCCCTTTCGATAGAATACTCTTTTAAATCATAAGTACCCCAAGTAAAATTACCCGTCATACCTCCGATAGTATAAGCTATTTCTATTTTATAACAACCCTCTCCGTCGCTAGATAATACGTCCCTCCAATAAATAGTCCTATAAATTGCGTTAGGCTCGTTAGGGAACGTTATAATCGATATAGGGTACGATGTAGGCTGTCCGTCCTTAGTTAATAAAATAGTAGCTGAGTCGCTAGGATCTGAAAGTTTTACCCATGCTGACGTAATATCGTTTTTCCATGTATCTGTTGACGTTGTACTCGCTAAGACTAATTGAGTTTCGCAACATTTAAAAAAGCCTCTGTCCTCTTCCATAAAGACCTGAGGTAATTGAATACTATCGTACTCCGAAAATATACGTTCTTCAATAGGAATACACACACAAACACCCTCTTCGACTGTAATAGCTAAACCCACTATTTTTGTAGTAAAAATTAAGTCAATAGGGCAACCTATATCCTTTGTAGGGCTAGGCGTTGTTTCAGCTAAAAAAGGTGCTAACGAACCAACAGCCCCGCTTATTACCCATTGTCCTGAATTTACTAAGGTCGAGTCAGCACGAAACCAAAGATAATAAACTACCGAATTGTAAATAAAAGCATACGTTGGTCTGTTATTAAAAATAATTCCACTAGCTGAAATATTTTCGCTATAAGGATCTTCGCCATGATTTAGTATTCCTAGTAAAATACAGTCGCAAGTTTCTAAACACTCACGAGTTAACATATCCGAAATATAGGCATTTGAAGGAATACCAACAATTTCGGGATCGCCCTCAGTAGCGGGACAATTTACGTCTACTTTCCACGTAGCGATATTGTTAGATTGATCCCCTATTATTGGCGACATTACCCAAAGTTGTTCAGCGGTTTGCCACCACCAATAAAATATCGTACCGTCGTCGTGTTCAAATAAATACACACACTTTCCGTTATACGAATCTTCTTGAGCAACCAAAGGGACGATATGACCTACCCCCGTATCGCTATTAATATACTGTATTTCTAAACAACAACAATCCGACATGATTAAAATTTAGTTAATTTTTGGTACGTATGCTGACATAATATACCAATATTATCGGTAAATTCTAAACTTTGCCCTGAGTCATTTCTTAAAGCAAAATAAAAGCCACCTAAAACAAAAGGATCGCTTGCCCCCGCTGTATAAGATATGAACGACTCCTGAACTCCCGAAACGTCAGGGTTTCTTTGTATCACTATTTCTGATCCAATTATTGTGTCGTTAGCAAACCTACGCAAACTTAGTGCATAAGAATTAATAGAACCCGTTACGATACCAAAATTTACTCTAAATTTGTGCTGTATTCTTTGTCCTTCATAGGCTGTACCGTCATAAGGTACTAAAACATGATCTCCCGCTGCCAAATTTACCCCCGTAAATAGGTTTATTCTAGTACCGTTTAAACTACCTAAAGTATTAGTTATTGATACTGAATTACACGAACTTTCAGAAGCACAAAACCGTATCGTTTCCGCACCGTTAGGGTTTAATGGCGATCCTAAGTTATGTAAAACATTTACTCCTAAAGCACTTAAAGTAGCCTCATGCGTTGCTATCCAATCTGTAACCGTAGTTTGTAGGTCGGTGTTAAAAGTTGCTAAATATGGTGTACCGTCCACAAAAATATTCGCTGCCCCTCCCGTACCCGTTAGCGTTAGATCAATTCCGTAAGATATATTGTATTCGTCATACGTAGTAGTTCCACCCGCTACTTTATCCGATACATTATCAAAAAATGTAAACCCATTAGCTACACTATTGTCGGGCAAAGTTTGAGGCGTAGGAATAGTCGCACTCCATTGAGTCGATCCCATGTTAACACTTGCTAAGTCCTGAGTATTTGCGAACTCTGTATCTAACCCCGTTCCCGTTGTTTTTATTATTTGATCGGGTTCGGTTGCCCCTACTAAGGGCAAGATATAATCTTTTACTTGTACCTCTCCGTTACCTACTCTGAGCCAATCCATACCCGTTGAAGGATCTTGTACCACAAAGTCGTTTTGAGGTCTTATAGTAAATATATCTAAATCGCAATATATCCAATTTGCAACACCCGTAGGATAACCCGTTGCCCCACTTCTTACAAAATTTAAAGTATCATCTAAAGTAACCACTCTTGGATTGGATATTGTACCGTCCTGAGTATAGATATTTGCCGAAGATCCCCCAACAGTTATCCATGCTGTATTCCCTAACCCGTCAGTAGCCAAAACTTGACCATTTGTACCGTCTGCAATCGGTAAATAATATGAGTCTTTTATTTTTATTTTTTCGTTTTCAATAGCAAACCAAATGTTAGTATTATTACTCGCACGAATCTCAAACGTATTTTGTCCCGCACTTGTATTGTTCCTTAATCTAAAAGAAGCGTTTACTTCCCCTAACCCTGACGTAACTACTTCAAATGTTCTTAAAGAGTCCGCGTCAGTACCTAAAGATAACGTCCTAGAATTACCTCCGACTTCCCTATCCGTAGCTAGTTGACCGTTGTCGGAATATAAATTAACCTGAATTATACCCGCATTAATTCCCGCCTTAATTGTAGATCCTAAGATCTTCGCAGTTTGATAGTTTGCACCGTCAAAATAGTCGATGTCGTAATAGTCGTCGTCGCCAAATGTTAATCTTTCTAGTGCGTATTGGTTTATTTTAATTCCCATGATTTTATGCTTTTATTTTGTCAATATCTAAAGTCGTTATTTTTATTTCGTCGTCTGTTGTTATCTTTGTGGTGTCCTGAAGATCAAAACAACCCTCTTTTATTTTTGCTGTTATTTTTACTCCATTTGTTAAGTCAATTTTTGAACTATCAAAGAAACACTCCATTACCGCAGTATCAACGCTAGGATAACTCACTTGTATAACTAACCCCGCTAAAGGTGTTAAGGGGTTCGACGTATTGTTATCAAAAGGCACAACCGTCGAACATATCCACCTTTGCGAAGCCTCTTTTGGCTCTATTGTTAACATACCCCAAACTTTTATCGTGTCCCACGCACCCGTTAATTTAACATGAGTCGATTTTATTCTCATTAATTCCCCGCTAGGAACTACCGAAACAACGCTACTATCTAAGTCCCTAATCAATTCAATAGACGAATTAATATAGTCGTCATTATTATAGGGGTTATCGATAAACTCGTTTGAATGAGTATAAGCCAATCCGTCATCAATTAAAGATAGTTTTATTCTTAAAACCCAATCTGCCAAATTATCGTACTGTTCCCAATTTTGGGTTTGGTTTGGGTAAAAGTCAACGTTCGCATTTGCCTGAGAAAGCCAATATCTCCAATTTAAGACGAAAGGATAATAAATTGATACTCCATACTCGGACGGTGAATTATCTACGCTAGGATCTAATTTTAGTAAAGCGTCTTGTTTTACCGATGTAGTTGGTAAAATTGTAACAATACTTTGAGTTTCGTTAAGCAGTAATTGACCTAACCCCGATGTTTGAACACCCGCAAATGAAAAGTTTGTTTCTTGCAAAGTGAAATCTTGTTCAGTTACTAGGTTATAAGCCTCAACCCTAACTTGAAAAGACTCATAAATACCGTTATATTCTAGTCTAAAATTTCCAAAATAAGCGATATCGTCCTCAGTATCAGCCTTAAAACCGACTTGATTACCGCTTATCTCAGTTATATTTTGGCTGTGATCTAAGAAACCGTAATCGTTTATCATAGGCAAAGCCCCACCAACGGGGGGTTCGCAAGTTAATTGATCCGCATAAGCCAATAAATTAATATTTCTACATTTTACCCAAACGTAAAACAATCTGTCAGCGTCCTCACGATTTGACATAAAAGTATTAAAGTCAGCGTTTGGTGTAAATCTTATATCGATAGTCGTTTGAGATCCAACAACCGCAGTATTTAATATTTCAATCGTATAACCCGCCCCTGAAGAGTTTAAAGGGCTATTAAGCGTCGTTGTCGCTATGTTAGTAGTTTCTACTATCATAGTAATAGGAATCTGCGAAGAGGATAAATTTTTGTAATAGCTGTCGTCCGTAGAAATGTAACAAGCCCCGATACCGATATCTAAGTCAGTTCCCTCAACTACGATAGTATGCTCACTAGGTACGCAGTAATCTAATTCGTCTATACCCTGAACTAAGCTAGAGTCAGCGATTGACGTATTATTAGCTTCATTAAACCAACCCGTATTCCCGTTTTCATCTAAAGCAAAAACTGATCTATCAAAAGGTTCGCCCGATAAACTAGCCCATTCGCCCTTAACATAAAGTTTTAAGCAATTTCCAAAGTCAAACCATGAAGAGTCGTAAACTCCTGAGTTAATTACCTCTATTTGTATTTTATGAGTATTCCAAAAGTCCGAATTATCCGCACCTCTGTAAAGACTAACACTTTCTAAAAATTGACCTGATTGATTACCAACAGCATTTCCGACAATAGTTTGCCCGACTGTCATAGCTTCTACATTTGAAAAAGTAAACCGACTAACCTCTCCGTCAATTAAACTAAATTGACTACCAACTATATTGTTTAAAGAATGATTAACTAAAATATCCAAATCGTCCCTACGTCTAGCGTCCTGAAAAGTTATTGGGGGTACTGTTGGCGATCCGTAGGCATCTAAAGCGTAAAACACCATAAATTCCCCAACTGTTGTATCGATCCACGTAGGAAAAGAACCAAAGTCGCAATTTACATTATCAACGTAAACTATTATAGTCGTGAAAGCATTTACAGCCCCACCGCCTGAATTATATTTTATGCAACGCACATAATCGCCAACTCTAAACCCCTCATCTACCCAACCGATAGTCGGACTTGTTAAGACGTTTAATGACGGATCTAAAGTCATAGGGTTATTAACCGTAGTATTACGAATAATAGACCGAATATTCATTTCTACCGAAACCTTGTCCCCCGCATTACTCTTATAAAAACTCGTTACGTTAGAGTTAAAGTCTGTATAGTCAGTATTTATGATCTGTATAGGCATATTTATTGCGGTTTGTTATACTTATTTAGTAAATTTTCAATACCTTTAAAGTCGCCTTTTTTCATACCTCTTAACATTTCATGGGTTTCAGCATGATACATTTTTACTTTGTCGTAAGTTTCAGGGGGTAATTTTGCGAATGCGTCGTCTTGTAAACTTAACATTTTGTTAAGGTATTTTTCCATTTCCTTAGCTTGTTTTTTTATCTCTTCACTCATTACCCTAGCTGTTTAATGTTACTATTTCGACCTTTCCTTGTGCATAGTTGTAAGGTTCTTTGTACGATATAATCGCTTTACTTTGTTCGTCAATATAGTTGATCGAAAGTATTTCACAAAGTACCCCATTAATAAACGCGAAATTGTTATCTAGCAAATTTACGAAATCTGACGAATTTAAACGAATTGCAACCTCATTAAATATTTTATATCCGTTTATTTGAATCTCATTTATAGTATGATATTTTCTGTATATCTCACTAGCCTTAATATAATTGGTATAATCTGCGTTTTGTTTTCCCGTTGATTTTTGCGCCCATAAAACTTTCGTAACACTATAAAATTGCGACGATATTTGAGTAACTCCTAATCTATCTCCGACAATGCTACTCAAATTTGAATTAAACCCTAATACACCGACTAGATTATCTAAAGAGTCAAAAAAGCTGAAAGCTAATAGTTCAACCCAATTTAAAGTCGATTTTCTAACTCCTAAAGCGAAAGGAATATTTACGTCGTTTATTCCCTTAATCGTTACTAAATCTTGATTAATTACGTTTAAAGGTTCTGTCGAATATTCTGCGTCTGTTGGATCAAAAAAGTCTAAAGTATGTAAATCACTATAATCGACTTGATAATGGATATAAGTACGTTTCCACGCTTCGTCGGTGTTTAATTGGTATTCGTTTGCTCTATTGTCTTGATCCGTTAAACTAGGTATCAACGTATTTGTTGTTAGTATTTGCCAATAGTCCCTACGTTCAATTTGTACTTTACCTTGATATACTTTCGTCCTAGCATTAAACCAAAGTTCGACAGCATTAATCAACTCGCCAAGCGTACTTACTGAGTCTTGTGCTGTTGGATAACCCTTAGTAAAACTAAAGTCTAAATCATTTTGTAAAAAGTTAAAAATACTTTTTTTGTCCTTTGTCAAAGGTACGGGCATTAAAGTCATTTTTTTATTCTCTTCTAATAAATTAGACTCTAAAGTAAACCCTAAATAATCGCAACCTTTTTTTATTAATTCCTGAATAGTTACCCCTAAATATTTTCTAACTTTTGGATAAACTAATTCAAACATTTGATCGCCTAATTTTTTAATCGCTACGACTATCGCAATAGTGTAAGCTAATTGGGCGGCTACCTGAATAGACAAAGATATAATTTCACCCAAAGGTGGAACGGGGGGTACTCCTACGTTTGGAGTTACAGCCTCTACCAAATTTGCTATTGCTGTCGCTAAATCTTTTACCGATTGTATCAACTCTTTTGTCATTACAAATAAAGCGATTGACAAATTAAGCCCCATTTCAGGTATATTGTCAGGAATAATCAAATAAGGAATATTAAAAAGATCAAAATTTACTCCTTTGTCAGCCATTAATTCAAAACTTAACCCCTCAGCCTTTTCAAAAAATAGATCTTTACCCATTCTTTTTTTAATTTTAACCTCAATATCGTACGTTTTAAATAAAGTTTGATCCGTCAAGTCAACGTAATACTCTAAATTAACTCCACCGTCTGTTATGATATTATACGGAATACCCTCAAAAACTCCCTGAGTAGCAATATGACTTTGTATAATATCCATAGCCTCACGAGGTAATTTTATTTTGTCCGTATCAATACTTAATATTTCAGGGTTTCCCGAAAAGTCCGTATTTAAGCCGATTTCGAGGACGTTTCTAGGCGATACCTCAATATTGTTTAAAAAGTGCCTCATATCTCTTTAATTTACCCTATAACGGTTATAAATTTTAGTATTTCCTTCTTTTTTTTGTCTAGTTATTGACATTACGCCCCCGATAATCTCTTCTAGTTCGATATTGGTTTCAGGTTTATTTTTTATTGTATTCTCTAAAGAGTCCAATTTTTTAAGTAAAAGTTGATTTTCTGCGTTTATCATGTTATTTGTACCGTCCGTCATTCCACTAACTATAAGACCGTTTTGATATTGATAGGCTAACTGTGAAAGATCCTCGTTTGTCATTCCACCAACTAATTTGTTTTGATCTTTTGTCAATACCCTTTCGTTAGGGTGCAAAATAGCTTGAAAACCGCCTTTTCCGTCTATACCTCTACCGTTTGCCCCTGTATCTTCAGTTCCGTCAGCAAAGGCGGGTAAACTCTTAATAAATTCAGTTAGCAAAACCGTATCTGTAATAGTTTTCGCTAAAGGGTTTTTTACGTTTGGGTTTGCTGAGTTCGTAATATAGCTTTGTAAAACTGAGGACGCTAATTGTACCCGCTGTTTTCGTTTCTCTTCTTTTTCCTTTCTCAAATTAGCCTCTGCGATTAGTTTACTTTCAACCGCTAAACTCTCTTTCGCTGTAATATTACCGTTCTTTGCAAGTTCTACATAACTATCGTAACGTTTCTTAGCCATGTCAATCTCTTCTTGAATTTTAGCAATTCTTTTATCGGCTAACTCATTATAAGCGTTCGTAAGTCCCTGAATTATTGCCAACTCCTGATCCGCTAAACTCTTTTTGTCGTTTATTGTTTGTTCGTCAAATTTTAGGGTTTCTTGCCTTTTCAACTCTTCTAATTGTATTTCTAGGTCTAAAGTTTTTAACCCCGCTTTTTTATACGCTTCAATCTTTTTTTCTAGCTGTTCAATTTCAAAGTCTAACATATCATTTGCAACCTCTTCATTCGTCTTTTTTGTTTTTAACAAATTAAGTTTAAATTCCTTTTGCTGTCTAGCGTAAACCCCTTCGATTGTTGCTTGTACATTGTTGTCGACCTCAGCTAATTTTAACGCAGTATCTTTTTTAGCTTCAATTATTTTTACGTTTTTTTCCTTATCCATGAAAACAAAACTTTCATTTAAGGACTTATTCGCAATTATTTCAGCCTCGTCAATAACGTCTAATTCTATTTGTAAGTTAGCTTCAATTTTTGCCTTTTCGTCGGCTGTTAATTTGTCCTGAGCCAATAATTTTGTCGCTTGTGATTGTATTTTCTCGCGTTCTTTTTTAAACCTTTCGTCTAGTTTTTGGCTTTCTACTCCCTTAATATATTCGTTCGTCCTCTCTATACCCTCTAAAACTAATTTTTGACGTTTATTAATAAGATCTTTTAATTTACTTTCGTCAAAGTCAATACCCAAGGCAATATTTTCAGACTGTTGTTTTTCTTGTATTTTTATGTCTTTGTCAATATCTTTTATTTGCGTTTGATTTGTAAGTTTGAAAAAATTCTCTTCGAGTTTATTTCTATTTTCTAATAAGTCGTTTTGTTCTTTTAAAATGTCTACCGATCTGTTTAGTATTGTATTCCTTCCTTTTTCTGTTTTAGCCCCCTTTTCGCTATGACTATTATTTTTTTCGATATCCTTATTTTGCTTATCTCTTAACGCGATTTCGTCCTCCAATATCTTTATATTTCCGATTAGTATTGTATTTCTTTTTAACTCAGCGTCAGTCGCCCTTTTGACAGTTTGTGTATGTTGGAGATCTAAACTAGCCTGAGTCGTAGCCCTACCGCCCATATTATCGATACGGTTTTGGTGGAATTTCATCATACCTTGATCCTGATTAGCTAAAGCCTTGTTAAACAGTTTCTCTTCGGCTGTTATTTTATCATTTATTGCCTTTGCTTCCGCCTCTGTTGATACTATACGAATTTTATGTGCGTCTTTGACATTTTCTAGCATTTCAGACTCCGCCCCGATCTGTGCCTCAGCCAACGCAATATTATCCTCTAACAATCGTTTTCCCGTCGCCAAATTACTTTTTAGTTGCCCCGCTGACAAAGCCGAAACAGAAATAACATTTTTCGCTAATTTTTCCGCGTCTTTGCTATATTTCCCCCTGAGTTCTCCGTAAATGGTCATCTCTTCGTTATTCGAATTTAAGGCTTTTGTTTCTTTGTTTAATGCGTCGGTGCTGTCGTCCGTATTACCCACAAAGTCCCAAAGCAAAGAAACCGCAGTCGCCACCATACTAATAAAACCCGCTAAAGGTATTGTTTTTATAGCGTTTCCCATTCTTTTAAAGCCTATTGACGCCCCCCTAGTCCCTTTAGTCATTAAGCCTAAAGTTTTTACCATTCCTCGCATTTTTGAAACTAGACCAAGCCCTATAAATTTACCCGTTTCTTTGTTTACTAATTTTAAAGATATTCTATAAGACAACCAACCTAAACCGACAGCCTTTAAAACTTTAAAAATATTCCCTAAATTGTCAGCAATAAAACGTAAACTATGTCTTATCTTTTCGCCTACGCCTCCCGCTTCGTCCATAGAAAGTATAAGCCCTTGCCATGCAGACTTTAAAAGGTCTATTGATCCGCCCAAAGTTTGCATTTGCATATCTGCCATTTCCTTAGTCGATCCTTTTGCGTCGTCTAAGCCCTCAGTTAATTTGGCTACTTGATCTCTATTATTAGCCAAAACAACACCCAAAGTCGCCCCTCTAGTGCCAAATAACTCCATAGCTTCGCCCGTTTGGTCTGTTGAACTTGCAATCTGTTCTAAAGCCTCGTCAAAAGTTAACCCCGCTTTATTAGACTTTAAAAACATATTTCTCAGCCCCGTTCCCGCTGTACTTGCGTCGATCCCCCTATCCGTTAAAGTACCTATTAAGGCTGTCGTTTCTTCGATAGTTTTACCCGCTAAATTTGCAACGGGGGCAACGGACGCCATAGCTGTTGCAAATTTCGACATATCTAAACTTGAAGTCGTGAATGACTTACTCATTACGTCTGTAACTCTCTGAGTTTCAGAAACATCAAGACCGAAACCTCTCATAGTTGCCCCAACTATTGTCGCTGTTTCCCCAAGTTCTGAACCCGTCGCACCCGCTAAATCTAAGGTCGATTGAGTCATTCCTTCGATCTGTTCTTGCGTAAAGCCTAATTTTGCGAACTCTAATTGTAATTCGCTAACCTCAGACGCAGTAAATCTAGTCGTTGCCCCTAGTTCTTTCGACTGTTCTGTTAAGGCTTTCATTTGATCCCTAGAAACCCCTAAAACAGACGCTAAATTTGCCTGAGCCTGATCGAAGTCCTTCATAACATTAAACACGTCCCGAATAATCATAGCCCCGCCCATAGCTAGTCCCAAAGAGGCAAAACCGCTACTTAATTTTCCTAAAGCCCCTCTATAATTACCGACATTTCTGAAATTGTCGCCAACTCTTCTATCTAATTTTTTGAGGGCTTTGTCGCCTTTCTGTGCTGACCTTGTTACTCTATTAAATGACGTTGAAAGTTGTCGATATGCCTTTGTATTTTTCTTACCTGACGACTCTAGTTTCAGCATTTCAGCCCCTAGTCTTTTACTCTCGTTTTTCTGATCTCTCGTTTTTATTACAAGTTGCTTATAAGCATTATTTTGATCTTTTAAACCCTTAGTTCTTTTTGCCTCAGTTTTTGCTAGTCTTTCGCTTTCAACTCGTACCTTTTTTTCGGTATTCATTTGCTGTTGTAAAGCCTTTTGACGTTGCTGTTCTACTTTATAAATTTCTTGTTCTGCTTGTTTCTGAACTTTTAAAGCCTCAGCCTTTGCCTTGTCTAGCTTTACAGACTCAGTCATGGTAGCGTTCATTTTACTAACCGAAGTATTAAGTTTCGTAAGTCCTGAAACCGTTTTATCTAAAGGTGATGAAAGATCCGTTTTTATAACCTCAGCGGTTTTTTTTAAACTTTTATTTAAAGAGTTTATTTTTGTTACTGTTTTTTTTGCCGAGTCCCTAATCTCTTTATAAAGGTCTTTTTCAGCTATTTCCGACCTTTTTATTTGCTTTGCCATACTCTTCGATTAATATAAAATATTCTTTTACGCTTGTTTTTTTTTGATCCACTTTATAACCTAAAAATTTACTCAACCACATTAAAACAACCTCTAATTTTTGTCCGTCCCCGAAATAAACCTCTAAACTTTTTATTTTTGCGTTTTGTAGTTCAATTTCAGTTTTTTTAAAAGCCTCTTTTGTCATAACATATTCAGCCTGTAAAATAGCCTTTTTTTTACATAACAATAAATATTTTTCATACTGTTTGCTAAGTCCAAAATAAGCCAAATATTCGTCATAAAGTTTTACCCATGTTTCCTGATCTTTTTTTTCGTTTCCGTTTTTTCCTACCCTAGTAAATTTAAACTCCCCTTTATTACATTTTATCCAATTATACAACGGAAAGTCGCTAATTGACTCCCAATATTCGTCGGGCGTACTTAATGTAGTTTTCTTTAACCATTTGAGCATAAAGTTCTAAGTTTTTTTGCGTTAGTCCTAGTATATCAATAGTCCACCAATCCTGATCCGTCATTTTCTGAAAGTCAGCCTCGATAACTATTGAGTCTTTTAAAACAACAACATACATAGACCTATAAAACTCGCCCGTATCGTCTAAAGTATAATGTTCCCCTTCAGCCTTTCGTCCCCTTGTTATCATGTCTGTAACAGCCGAATAATAACCTATAACGCTTTCGTTTTCATCTATTCCCTTTTGAGTTAATTGATTAATACGAATAAGATCTAAAATACTTTTTTTAACTAGATTGTCGTTCGCTTCAAACCACGCTACACTATCGAATAAAACGTTAACTTTTTTCATGTGTTCGTCTATTGCAGTTTCGCCAATCATTATTTTTTTTGTTGTTCTTTTGGTGTTGAATATTAAAAAAAAAGAGGGCTAATTTCTCAGCCCTCTTAATTCTCATTTTTTTGAGGCTTTTTTCTTTTTGCCTTTTGGGTTTGCTAAGTCATAAGCCCGTCCCACTATATTTTTATCGATTTTTTTAAAGATCTCCTGAGCCTCTTTTTTCGATAATTTTTTTAGTGTGCTAGTCTTAAAACTAACTTTTCCAATAGTTATGCTATCCATTACGACGCAATACCTTGTCTGCTACCTTCAAAACCGTCTTTAGTTACCTCTATTTTAACTACATCAGAAACAGATACAGTACCCGAAACAGAATAATCTAAAACGTATGTCCCGTCAGGGTTTTCAGTTACGTTGTCAGGAGTAAAAGATAACGACTGAGTAACGTTAGTAACTAACCAATCAGTAGGCAAAATTGCACCCTGATAGATTATTTTTTCTAACGCAGTTCCATAGTCAAATGAAGCCTCAAAAGTTGCGTCAGTAGTCGTTACAACTAAGTTTAATAAGTTAACATCGATTAACCCTTCTAAACTACCAAAATCAAGTCCCGCCTCAGCCTCGGTAATCATGTACATAGTTGACTCATCAAATAATCTGTTAAAGTCGAAACCTAGCATAATTTTTTGAGTCGTCGAGTCAGTAGCAAACATGAATTTCGGATCCCACGAAGGGTTATCTACGGGAATAGGGTATAAGAAACCGTCAACCTCTGAACCAATTAAGTTTCCGTTTACATCAACGATATACATTCCAAAGTCAACACATCTACTTTTTTGCAATTTTCCTAAAAAAGTAGGCGTTGAGTCCTCAGCCCATAATTCCCCCGTAAAAGATCTTTTACCTTGTCTTAAAAATACTTGACGTCCCGAGTTAGCCTCTTCGAATAAAGAGTCAGCCTTCGGAAGTTCAACATTTTCAAAAGCGGGTATTGGAAACCAACGTTTACTCGCGTCTGCTTCATTTACCAACCCACTAAAAGAAGGTAGGGGCGCAGATAAATCTAAGCCATTTTTTGTTCCGTCATTTGCCGATATAGGCACTAATATCATAGAACTTGTTATACCAAACAATGGTACACAATTCGGGCGTCCCGTATTGGATAAACCCGCATTACAATCACAACCAATCATATTTTTTGTTTTTTAATTTTTAACATTTACAATTTACTTTATATCGGGTTAGAGTAATTTCTAGTGCAATACCCGATAGATTTGCGTCTAGTATGTTTTGAAAAACACCGTTTTCTTGCTCTACTCCAAAGCGAGAAAATGTTTTATATCTGTAATTTTCGACTGTTTGATATTCACGAATACCCTCAGTAGTTTTTAAAAATTCAGTCATTAATTTTTGCATAGGCTTTACGACCTGATCTCGATGCTGTTTTGTATAATATTGCGACGGATCTGTTTCGTCTAAATAAAATATTTTAGCTTCAATATCTCTATCAAAAGCCGATCCTCTACCGTAACCCGTTTCGCTTATAATTTCAAGTAACCAAATTAATGGCAATTTATTCTCTAAATTATTGTCAGCGATAGACCATTCTCGATTAGTTGCTAGTTTCGTCCCCGTCATAAAAAAGGGAGTTTCTAAGTAACATAAACCGTCCAAAGTTAACAAAGGATCAACAAAAGGAACAGCCACAATATAAACGTCAGTTTCAACCTCAGTTATTTTATAGTTATTCCCGAAACTGTCTTTTATAGTTTTACCTACTCTAGCCCATTTGGTATCGCAAAACAAGGTACGCCCCGTCGATATGTCATAAGTTCCGTTTATGGTAATATCCATTTGCGAAACAATATCTTCGATATATTCACTTGCCTCAATCATACCCAATAAGCTGTTTTAAGCGACGTTCCGTTAAAGTCTGAGTAATCTGTTGAATTATCACAAATATACCGCTGTATCGCCTTAAATGACCTTACACTATCATTGTATCGTGTGTACATCATCATATTAAGCGTACTTTGGTTATTTGAGTTTTCCCCTGTTGGCGAAACTTGACCGCTTACCCAAACTTGCGAAGTTTGATCTTTCAAATATTGGAAATAAACTACTCCTAATATTAAATCGACCATACCTTCGCTTATTGTAATATCGCCACAACTAGCTGAGTCGTATTCAAACGACTCATAAATTGCCAAATATTTCGGATCTGTTGGTATTCCACCTACTAAGTTAGCCACGAAAAGATTAAAAAGATCAACTCCTAGCAATTTAATAAGATATATTCTTTCATATCTATCAACGTAGTCGTTAATTTTATCCTGTTCGTACATTCCTGAATGTAAAGAAAATTTACCCTCAAAGTCCAAATATGTAATATTCAATAAACTCATAACAGTTATTAAAAAGCCCCTTACTTTTTAGTAGGGGCTTTCTTTTTTTTCGGTGTTTTCTTTTTTGCTTTTTTTGGCTCTTCGATAGCGTTTTCAATTACTAACTTTGAAGCCTTTTTTTTCTTTTTACCTTTACAATCTTCACAATCCTCACAGTCGCCCTCTTTACAAGGTTTCTCATCTACTAAAATAGCGATACCGTTAGTTAAAAAATGACTTGCCACATTGTCAGCAACAACGTACTCTTTATGCTTTCTAAACTCGCCAAATTGATTGATAAATTTTAATTTTTTCGCCATGATTTTTGTTTTAAATTGTTATTAAGGTGCTGTTATTAAGCCTAAGTTTGTAGCGATATCGTCGCATTTCATAAATGCGTCTCGATCTACTCCCGCTACGTGAAATTGCAACCTTTCAACCGCTTTAATCGTAACAATTTCATGCTCAAAATTATCGTTATTTTCGTAAGCCATTTCTAGCGTAGCCCCTTGACGGTCTAAAATTGCCCCTTTGCTAGAGTCAAATACGTATAAAGTATTCGGTGCAATAATAGGCGAAGTAACTATTCTCATTCCGTTAAGAACTGCGTCCCCTGACATTACAAAGTTAGGTAACAAGTAATCTCCGTCAGCGTTCTTTTGGTGCATGAATTTAACCCAATCGTTATAGTTCATTACGATAGTGTCAGCATTCCAAGAATTTTCTTGACCGAAAGTATAAATTTGTGCTTTCATCGCCCCCGTTAATTCTGCCAAAGTTGCCGAAGTAAAAGCCCCCGTATAAGGTGCAAGAACGTTAGCGGGATCAAATATTGACGAAATATTATCGATACTTTCGATATCGCCCGTACCCAACATAATTTCGCTTTCTTCTTTTAACTTAATAGACTCATTTACTAATTGGTCGATTTCTGAAGCCACAAACGAGTAATCTTCAATCATGTCGATACAAACGTCCACAAAGTCGCGGATCTTAGCAATTTGAACAACTTTATTTATCCATGTTTTCTTAGTTGTCGAAGTAGAAGTAGCACAAGCAATAACCACACTCGCGTCCCTTGTTACTGTTTCCTCTTCTCTATACTTTACGTATTCAGTATTTACAGCAATACGTCTAAAAAGATCCACTATTCTAACCGCACGAACGGGGATACGATTTGTACCCTCTAATAATTGGGCGTAATCTTCTCCTTTGCTAATATCTGTCGGGGTTTGAACCGCCTTAGTTTCTAAAGCAATAACCCCTGATTTATTCGCAATCATGTTTTTAATAGAACTAGCTTTCTCCTTAATTACGTCAGATAGCGTAACTTTTTTTGTTTCAATTTCTTTGCTAGTTTCTTTTAACCCCGTAACCGCTGTTTCAAGTTCAACAAATTTCGCTTTTAATTCAACCGTTTGGTCGTTTTCTGCGATACTCTTAATAGCTGTTAACTCTTCTTTGAGTTCAGCCAATTCCGTTTTTGAAACTAGACCTTCCGTTTTTTCGCTGATCTTATTTTCAAAATTTTTTACCACCTCTTCAGGTGTTAAGTTTTCCGTTTTTTCCACGTTTTTAAATTTTAATTATTTATTAAATTATTTAGCTTTTGCCAATCAAAAGTCGGCTTTACGTCGATTTGCTTAATAGTTTCCGTTTTGGCGTTTACGTTATCCATTATTGCAAAGTCGATTAACCGAGCATTTAAGTATTTTAATTTCATTTCTAGTTCATAAAGACGTTCGTCTGTGCCTCGTCCGTTAATTAGAGCCTTTGTAACGACGTCAATCTGTCCCGTAATATCTTTTATCCGATCTATTTTTTTAATACCCTTAGAAACGCCTAAAACTCCCGTAAACTCATTTGCCCCAAAAGTAACAGCCGAACCCTCAAAAAGTTTTACCTCGTTTACTAAAAAATATCCTTTCTCTTTTTTCTCTTCGTCCTCAATCCATTCAATACCCTCTTCGACATATTGGAAACCTATCGAATGTTCGTTAATAATTCCTTCGTCGTAATCTCTTAATGCGTCCTCGCCTTTTGTTGATGTCCCTAATTGACCGACAGCAAATAAACCGTTTTTGTCCTCTTCTATTCTAGTAAATTTACCGATTTGGTGTTGCCAATCGTGATGTCGTAAGAAAGCAATTTTGCGATTTGAGTTAGTCCCCGATCCTCTAGTATCTATTGACTTTTGAAAAGCCCCTTTTACTATCATGTCATTATCTGAGTCAATAACGTCAAATTTTGATAGGTAAACAGCGACCTCGCGTTTTGATAAGTCAAGATCTTTTAGTATATTTTCAGTCGATTTTACCGAGTATTTATTAATTCCTTTGTTCATATAACGAAATTTACCCCAAATTTACGTAATTTTACGACGAAAATGTAATTTTATAAAAAAATTTTTTAAATATGAGTAGTTTTTGGACGGACGTTTTTGGTTTTTCTAGTGGTAAAACAGACAAATTTATGGAATATATTAACCAAAGGTCGTCCAATTTTTGGGGCAATAGCGACGCTGTTTGGGTTGATACTAACAAACCGTATGATCTTTACATAAAAATTCCTGAATTAAGAACTATAATTAATAAAAGGGCTTTAATGATTAGTTCAGCTATTCCAAAATTAATCGACGAAACAGGCAACACCGTCGACTCGCATAGTTGGGTTTATGACTTAATCGCAAAGCCTAACCCTACTCAAAGTTGGGCTGACGTTATGTATTCCCTAGCTGTAAACGACGGACTTTTTAACAACTCTTTTGCATACTGTCCCGAAAGATCCTTCGATATTAGAAATTTAATTTTACCTCTACCGTCCAACAAAGTAAAAATTGCGGGAACAGGAAAACTTTTAGACCAAATTGACGTCGAAGGGCTTATTAAGAATTTTGAATTTTGGTACGACAACCAAAACCACGAAATTATAGAGGTTAAAGACATGGTTTATCTAAATACCCCTGACGGAATTAATCTTATTAACCCCGTTAACCGTATTGACACGCTTAAATATCCTTTGACTAACATAATGAGTCAGTACAGCAAAAGAAATGTTTTACTAGAAAATATCGGGGCTATTGGTATTTTATCTAGTCGTAAATCGGATCTAGGGGGATCGCTACCAATGGACGCAGAAGAACGAGAAGAGATCCAACGAGATTGGCTAAAAAGACAAAAGGACAAATTAGTAATTACCGAAGCCGATGTACAATGGACGCCAATGTCGTTCCCTACAAAAGATTTAATGTTGTTTGAAGAGTTAACCGAAGATAAAATGGCAATTATTGACGCTTACGGATTGTCTTATTATCTGTTTTCTCAGTCTAAAGGGGCTACGTTTTCAAATGTTAAGGAGGGTATGAAAATGACTTACCAAGATACTATTATCCCCGAAACCGAACAAATGTACGCAACCCTAAGCCACCAACTAGGGTTAACGGACGAGGGGCTTTTATTAGTTCCTGATTTTTCTCACGTTGCTGTATTACAAGACGACAAAAATATCGAAGCAAGTGCTATGAATTTAAGGGCTGACGCAGTTAATAAGATCATAACAGCGGGAGTCGAATTATCTGACGAAGAGAAAAGATCGTTACTAGGATTGTCCTAAACATCGTTTTTAAGACATTTAAGCCAATTACAAAACTTTTATAGATACTTATATCAATTAATAAATTAAGTGCCTTTAAAAGGCTTAAATTTATATTTTAATATTATAAGAGTTTTGCAAAAATTTAATTGCTTTTATTTTATTTGAGTCCCTAAAGAGTTCTCGCCCCTGAGAATAAAAGAAAAAAGCATTTCCCGCATAATGTCCCGTTATTGATCCAAATTTAGTATGTTCAATAATTGACTCTTTAATGTCTTTAAGCCTTTCGATATCGCTTTCAGCCCATTGTTTAGATATTTTATTTATTTCCTGTAAAGTCATGTTTTCTATTTTTTAGTTTTACAATAGTTGTTTATAAATGGGGGAATTTCACCCCCTTGTTTGTTATTTATTTAACTGAAATAACATCTTCGTGGTCTACTCCTACGTACTGAGTTCCTGAACCTATTGAGTTTACATTATATGAAACTCTATCGCTGTACTTTCTAGTTACAACTTCCTTAACTTTTTTAGTGTAAATTGTTCCTTCGTAGTTAAAAGTAATTTTTTGCCCTTCTTTAATTTCTTGATTTTTCATAATAATTTGTTTTTGTTTGTTTCTTTGTTGGTACAAATATAGATAAATTTAATTTATAGTTCCTAATCTTTTTACAATTATTTTCGATTTATTTTTAAAAAGCCCTATTTCATTGACGTTTCAGGACGAAAAAAAATTACATTAATTTTATGATCTTTATTTTTTAGACTAAATACAGGAAAAAACAGGATAATACAGGACAAAGAAAAGCCGTCGTTTGCGATACCCTACGCAGATATACACGCATACCGATTGTGTTTTTTTTAAAACGCTTTAGAAACGCCCCTAAATAGCTTAAAAGAGTTAACAAAGGTTTATTTAAAAACAGGGGGCGGGGATCTGTTCCCCTTTTATTTACCCCCTTTAGTTTTTATTATACTAATTTGTAAGACTCCATGTAATGAGGGTTTGAAAAATTACTTTTGCTGATTAAAATACTTCTAGCTTTACCCTTGTAAACATGAAAGCCCCTAAAGTCTTTTTTTGTTTCATTGGTAACTAGCATAGTAATTTTACCCATTTGTACGTTAGATCCTATCTGTATGTTTTTTAAAGTTGCTTTCATTTTGTTAAGTTTTATTATTTATTTAATTGGGGGCTTTTAAACCCCCTTTAGTTTTTTAAGCCTCTTCGCTCCAAACATTGAAAAAATAGTCAATTTCTAACTCAGTTAAATACTCCATGTAAAAACACATTTTCCAAGTTTTAGAAATTCCATTTTCAACATAATCAATAATAAATTCATTTTCTTCAATTCTAGCAACCCCGCTCCCTGTTACATTGTAATCTAATTTAGCGTTATTATACCAATTTGCTAATCTTTCGTTTGTGTAGTTAATTAAGTTTTTCATGTCTATTTTTTTTTGTTTGTTTCTTTGTTGGTACAAATATAAGTTAAATTTGTATTAACTACCAAACGTTGAGGTAATTATTTTCGATAAAAAACGATTTATTTTTAAGTTTCCTTATTTTATAGGGGTTTCAGGAGTAAAAAAAATGTAATTAATTTTTGTTTTTATACATTTTACTGATCTTTTTGTTAATTCCGTAGTCGATTAAGTAGTATTTTGACCTTTCAACCCCCCAATTTTGACAGTTATAAAGATCACAGTTGCGAAAATTAAACTCAGGTATCGCACTTTTTAACTTTTTAACCCTCTCGTGAGGTGTTATATTTATTGGTTTGTATCTCTTCATTACTACAACGCCCAAAAATTCAAAATAAAAAGTACCTAGAAATTTTGTTTTCCTGTATTTCAGCCAAATTTTTTTTTCGTTTTTACCCTGTAAGTACCCCCGATATGATAAAGGAATTTTAACAGCAATATTGAAAACTAAAAAAACCAAACGAGTAGATACTTTAACCATATTAATATATTTACTTTTATTTACTTTACTTTACTTTACTTTCCTTTGTTGGCTTTTGTTAAATTTTGTTCAGCACTTGTTGAAATTAATTCCCTTACTTTTTTACCTAGATCTGCGTCGTTGGGGTGTTTCTTTACTAGCTTTAATACCTTGTTAAACGACTCGAAACCTTTTTGTTTTTTTACAATATTTTCAAATGACATTTCCATAATTTTAAAATTCTATTTTAATTTTACCCTCTTCACATTCGTTACATTTTTGCTCTGAAAAACAACCCCCGCAACACTCATTCGATTGATCATGACAAGCCATTACTTCATAATGTCCGTAACCGTCACAACTTTCGCATTCAGTAGTTACCCAAAATTCGATATTACAATCAATAAATATTTCAGCTATTTCATAAACTAAATCAGGCAAGTCAGCCAATTTAGTATCGACAATAAAAGTATTGGAATAGTCCCACTTTATAGAATTAAGTTTTAATTCCTTTTTTAGCTGATCGTTTAAAATTGCTGTGGCTTTTGTTGTATCTCTTAATGATAATTCAAAAAAGTATTTCATCTTTATTTTTTTATTAGTGTTAAATTTAGTTGATCTGCGACGTAGTTAATATGCTTTTGGGTTGTCATACTCCAATAACCTAATTGGATCAACTCAGTACCCTCAATAGTTGCCACATGAGTATCGTACGACATTACTTTATTATCTTTTACTCTTAAATTTTTTTGATATAATGTAAATTTCATTTTATTATGTTTTTATTTGTTTTTAATTGGGGGTTATTAGCCCCCCTATTTTTGTTTAGTCAATAATAAAACATGACATTATAAAGTCCCTGATTAATGCTTTCCTTTCTGTTTTCAACATTAAAACCCCCTCGCTGTTGGTAGCTGTAAAAGTTTTGTTTTCATATTCAAACCAAATTACAGTCTTATAGCTGTTGTCAGTCATAGCCAAACCACCGTCCTCTATTATAGTGTTTAGATCCTCGTTAGCGTATTGTTTTAAAATTTTTGCAGTTGTCATGTTTCTAGTTTTAAAAATTAAAATATTTGTATTATTCCTTTTGGTAAGTTTTCGCACTCATGTCCCCAAGTCGTCGTTACTATAAAGTCATTACCCTCAATCTCCAAAGACTCTTCATAGCACTCAGCAAAAATAGAGTCCTTATTTAAAAGAGCAAATAATTTTTTATAGTTCCCTTTATATCCTTTTGACTTTTGGTTAACTAATCTATATTTTGCAAATGTTTTTTTCATATCTGTTTCTTTCAACAGTACAAATATAAGTTAAATTTATATTAACAACCTAATAAAAGATTAATTATTTTCGATTTATTTTTTATTCCCTTTTAAACAGGGGGTTAACAGCCCCCCCCCTAGTTTGTTTTATTTTAAAATTTATTATCTCTTATCTCTTTTAATACTTTATTTAAGTTTCCGTCATGTATCATAAAAAAATTAACACAATCTTTTAAACTTTTACAATGTGATTTCGGAAACCTGTTATAACCAAAAGAAAATTTATCATTTATTTGTACGTAAAAATGTTCCTGATCCTCTCTATTAAGGGTAAACTTTGTTCTTTTACCATTTAAGTTTTTACTAATTGACTCCTGTACCTCTGTAATTTTAGTTTGATTTTTCATTTTGTTTTGTTTTAAAAATTAATTATTTTGTTTCTTTTAATGCTTGTTCGTATGAAATAAAAATTCCTTTCTCCTCTTGGATCATCATGTACAATCTAGCTAAATGGTGCTTTTGTGCTTCAATGTTTTGCTTTCTATTTTTGTTGTACTTTGTGAATGCTCTCGATGTATGTCCCATTTTTTATGTTTTAAATTTATTATTTGTTTCTTTCAACAGTACAAACATACATAAATTAATTTTATATAAACAAATAAAAAGAGAATTATTTTCGATTTAATTTGTAACTAACTGATAATCAATAAAAAAATTTGCTAATATCTGAGCCTTTTAAACATAGATTGTACGAACATACTTAACCCCGCTAGACAGTCAGGGGCGTCGTCATTCTTATTTTTGCCCTCTTTACTGAACGTATAAACATTATCTAAAAACGATCTACATTGTGCATTTTCGTAAGTTACAAAGATCATTTTTTGAGTAATAAAAGCCGACTGCATAATTATACGAGTCATTTTATTAGTGCTGTTGTGTACCTGTAACATTTTAGTTTTTTTAACTCTTCGTTGTAACTCCCTAGAAAACATTGCGCCCATTGAATTAGACTCGACTCGACAATAACTTACATTCCATTTATCCATTAAAGAGGCTGTTAAAGGAATTGTAACGTCCGTATTTTCCCTAGAAAACAGATAGTCTAATACATAAAGTTTATCGCCTATTAAACCGCATACCGCTACCGCTGTATAGTCTTTACCCTGATCCGATACGTCAACATAGGCAACGCACCCCTCAATTTGTTTGTGTATCTTTCTAAAGTCTATTTCATTAATTGTTTTAATGTCAGCAAACATACGACCCAACATATCAACGGGCTGTTGTTGGTACTCAGCGAGCCAAATTTCTTTCGCTGTTTTGTTCCTTTTATCAATATACTCTTTCGTCGTCATTACTGACTCACAAAAGGACTTATCCTCGTCGTCTAAAGCCCTCACTATGATAGACTTATCGTACTCATTGTTAGCCATTTGATACCCTATAACGTCCCCAATAGTCCAACGTGTACCGATATCAATCCTACGACAACCCGACTCCATTCTACTATCGTGCGTGGCTTGTTTCCATTGTATTACCTTGTCGTTTGCTGTTTCGTTTAGTGCTGTTTCAATACCCGTATAGAGATCATCTGTTATGGCTAATAGACTAGCCCCAAACCCTATGATTGTACCACCAACTCCCGCACCGAAATATCCTACCATTTTAGATTGGTTAGTATTCCACCCTTGTAAGTTGGCTTTGTCAGGACTCATCCTAACGTCAGGGAATACCTCGCTAAACTCCTGACTCATTACAACAGCCCTTACGTCATAACTAAACTTAGCGTATAGGGTAGCTGTGCAAGTGTTACGCATGACTGACTCCGTAGGGTTATTTCCTAACGTCCAAGCACAAAACAAAGACGTTATGTAACTTTTGCCCGCTCTAGGGGGCATTGATACCGACAGGCTTTTTATTGATCCCTCTGCAACGTCCTGAAACGCTTCCGCTACCTCTTTAAGAAATGGACGAGCCTCGAATAGTTGCTTATCATAATACAGGCAAAAGTCCCAAAAGTTACGCCTAGCAATCTCACAACGCATGGCAAAAATTAAAGACTCTTTTCTATTCATTAGATTTATTTATTATTATCTAAATAGGATCTAATTTGTTCGTCCGTCCACCCGCTAAAGTCAGCCATTTTAACGACCTCTTGTACCTCTTGACGTTCAACATAACCCCTCTTTTTTCCCTTAGTCTTTAAAAAGAATATCGTAGCACTTGTATTTCCGTCCTGTATTTGTTGATGTAGTTGGCTTTCTGCAAAGTCAATAGCGACATTTTGTATATCGTCAACCCCCTTTTTAAACTCAGGATCATTGTTATAGTAATCGTAATAGGTTGAACGGTGTACCCCTACATTTTTACAGGCTGTCGTCACAACCCCCAAAGACTTTTCGAGGGCGATTAAAAGTTTCTTTTTTATAGTGTCGGTTTTGTCGGACATGATTTATCGTTTTGGTTCATTTGTAAATGCGCGATCTTCTTTGTACGTGTCCCACGCTATATTATTTCTTTTCCCTTTTATTATTCTAGGGTATAAATTTTTATTAATTATTTTGTGATGTAGTCGCCCACCGTTTTTTTTCTGTTTTGAGGCATAACAGCACGACGGAAATTGTATAGGAACGATTAATGACTTGTTTAATAGTTTACATTCGTTGTATAGTTCTGTTAAGCCCCCTTTAGCTTTAGCCGACGTTGTTTGCTGTAACACTACTCCGTCGGCAATACTACCCGTAAATAAGCCCTCATTCATTATTCCTACGAATTGGCTTGTATCGTCGTCCTGAACACCTTTTTCGCCTCTATAAATATATTTTGTATTATAAAACGTAGTATTCATTACTTTGTTACGAATTATTTTACTATTTGATCCACCGATAAAGTCGCCTGTTTGGCTTATCCCGAAACAGCCTATTTTTTGCCTTATCATAAATTCCCGAACTCCTAAAAATGTATTTTTAACATCGTTAGCGGGGGCTTTTCCTTTATACTTTCCGAACTTCTTAATCTCATAATTTTGAGTATCGTCGTCTTGCACCATGTAAAAAGATATTTTTAATCTTTTAGCAAACTCGTAAAACATATTTCTCGCCTGTCCCGCTGATCTTCTCGACTCACTTGAACGGTGTACATAGTCAAACCTCGCGCGTGCCTCGTCCATATCAAAAATATGTAGATTAACACCATATCCATCGCAAACAGCCTTATATTCGCTTATATCGTCCGTTTCACTATCTACAAAAACGTGTATCTTGTTTTTTTGCCAACCTATTTTCAAAAAGTATTTTACTGTTTTTAGATTGTCCGACCTGTGGTAACTAGGTATAAATATGTCTATAAATTCGTCCATTCTTCGATAGTTCCCATTATACGTAAAAGATCATCCTCGATAAAGCCATTAATACCGTTGTCAGTTAAAACTAAACGTAGTCTTTCGATAGCCTTTTGTTCATCTTCAGTAGCGTTAAAACTATGATAATTCGCAACACTTTCAAAATCAATTTTTATAAACCTATAAGCAAACATTTTTAAAATTTCTTTTTGCTGTTTAGAAAGTTTGTATTCATCTAACGCTTTTATTTTTTCATTGTACTTACTTAGGTCTAAACAGTCAATTAACTCGATATTAGGCTCTATTTTAGGCTCGTAATAAATTGGGTCGTATTTTAAACCTGATAAAAGTTCGGTATTAGTAATATTTTTAAGGTCTAGCCCCCAATCTTTCAACTTCACTACGTCCCACTCGTCCGCAAGTGTTTCCCAAGCCCATTCGCCATAACCGACATTATCTTTAATTATGAATTGATCCGCCTCGTCACTACTCAACCCATTTACAACGATTACAGGGACTTCCTTAATTCCAATATCTAAACAGGCTTTATAACGCATATTCCCGCCTAAAATAGTCATGTTTTCATCGACTACTATTGGTCGAATATCCAACATTTTAGGAAATTTTTTAATAGACGTTACAAGTTTTTTAAATTTCTCTTTATTGATCTTACGAGGGTTTGCCTTGTTTGGCTTTAATTTATCGACCTCAATTACCTGTATTTCGCTGTTATTCATTACCAAATTAGCTTATAAATTATAATCGGAATAGAGAAAATTATAATTCTAGTAATAGTCATTTTAAAGCTACTACCGTCTTTTAACCAATCTTTAATATTAGGGTGTTTCGCATGAGGTAATAAAACGTGTAATTGACGGTCTATTAACCAAAGGAAAAAATATAATACTAATAAGGGAATACCGACAAGTTTCTGCCATAGTTTAACGTCCTTAGACGTTTTTACTTTGTTTTCAGCCATTTTAAATTTTTTTTGGTGTTTGTGTATGTTTAAAAATAGTTATGACGTTAAAATGGATCTAAAGACGCAAAATAGAAACACGCCCCTAGATCCTTTTAAAACATAACAAAACAAATATACGATAATTTAATTAACGTGAGTATAAAATAAATTTATTTTGATAAGGTGTATTAACTTTTTTAGTTTGTCCTTTTGTATGTGCTAGATAAACACTTTTTAAATTATTTTTTAAAGATATACAACTGAGGTTTATCGCGCTGTCTTTTGGATCATGTAAAGAGATAAGATAATTGTAATTTTTTAAAAACTTTTGAAGATCTAAAACATGAAAACCCTTTGCGTGAATACTGCAATTATTTTGTTTAGATAGGTATAAAAAAAATTCGTCCCATGTTTTAAGCATAGGACGAATTTAATATTATTTATTTAAAATTGTTTTTTAATAAACACTTTTAGTTGTTTAAATTGCTTCTTTCATAATTATTTGGTTATTCTTAAAAATTCAACTGTTGATAATCCACTTGCAAAAAACAATCCTTTTAACTCTCCATTATAATCAGACTTCATCTGTTCATATCTTTTCAATAAGTTTGGATAGTTCGGAATAAATTCATTGTCGATTTGTTCTAAATCTTCATTTATTGCTTTTGCTCTTTCAATTATTTGCTCTAAAGTTTTCATAATTATTTTGTTTTAAATTGTTTTTATTATTAATATCCTCTTAATTTAATCAACTTTTTTTCCAATTTTTCATATTCTTTGTTTGGGCAAAATGTTGACATTTTATTTTCAATTTCTTCAATTTTAATTTTTGTTTGCAATCTTTTTATTAAATCTTTATTATATTCTATTTCGTCTAAGACACTATTTTTATCAGTTACTTTGCTAAGTCTTTTAAGGTCGTTTTTTGCATTTTTAATAACTTCCGATGTTGTTAATTCTTTTCCGTTTACTTTGATCATGTTTTTTGTTTTTGTTTGATTGAACAGTACAAACATATATAAATTTAATTTAACTACCTAACGTTTTATAGAAAAAAAAACAAAAAAAAGCACCCATTTTACTGAGTGCCTTTAATACTGTACGTTGTAGCGTTATTATTTTTTTGATAATATTTCGCCTATTTTCTGCATAGTTGTAAGGTTTAGCCCTCTATCCATGTTTAAAAACATATACATCTGATTAGGGTGTACGCCTGTTAATTTAGCAAAACCATGTACCGACATATCGTTTTCCTTAATATGATCGTTTATTATCTTACGACAGTCATTAACTAAGTTTTTTAACTGTCCCGCTGTTATTTGTTTTTCTTTTGCCATTTTTCTTTTTTTTAAAAAGGGAGATCATTTTCCTGATCTTCTGCCATTTGGTTAGTAATATCATGTTCAAAAACTTTGTTTGCTTCATTCTCTGCGTATTTCTTTGGATCAAAGTCCTCTTTGTTGGTATGATCGATAAACCAACCTTGTATCGTATTAAAATACTTTATTTCGCCCGTTGGACTCGTCCACTCTCTACCGTTTATATTAACACCAATTTTTACGTCCTCTCCCGTCATGTAACTATCCAATAGTTCGCATTTATCCTGAACAAATTGAATAATAATTTTTTGAGGATATTGATCTGCTGTTTCGATAACTATCTCACGTTTTGCGAATTTATCGCTAATTTGATTTTTTGGGAATATCATAACCACTTTACCTTGTAACTCCATTTTTTTGGTTTTTTATTATTTATTTTTATTTTCTAATTCAGCTAAACACTCTTTAAAATATGTATTAGCTAGTTCGTACTGTATTAACATTTGTTTTTCGATCTCCTTATCTCTTTTTATTTTTGCCCCTGTAATTCTTAATTCAGGTTCGATATGATCAACTTTGTGTATCTCTTTATTATCCCACGTAGAAAGTAGGTCGTCAGGCGTTGACGTCATGCACCAAATTACTTCCGCTTCGGGTTTGTTGTATAACATCATGTAGCCCCTAACTTGATAATCGTAACCCGACTTTTTTATCATTTTTTCAGCCTCACACTCAAAAGCGGGGAAAGTATCAAAAGACCATGAACATTTTACGTCAATTATAGTATTGTCGCCCTCAATATCACATTCGCCCGTTAGCCATTCGTTTGTTTTCCTGATCTTATTTTTTCGATAGTCCATAAACCTGACATCGTTAACCATTTCAATAGCTTTGTCCTCGTTTCTTATTCCTTTGTCTAAAAATTTACCCTCTATCTTCGTTCTAATACCGTAAAACACCTCTTTTACTTGTTCGTGTACATAACTTTTCGCTGTTTCACTTAAAGCCCCCTTTACTCGGCTTTTAGTCATTATTTTATGCAAAGAACTACATCGCACAATTAAGTTTTTTTCTTGTTTTTTCATTTTTCTATTTTTTTGTTATGTTTTTTTTCTCTTTTAACTCTTTTAAAAATTCAGTAACTTTATTTTGTTGTTTTTCAGTCAATAAAAAAGTATTGTTTAATTTTTCTACTGTATAATTATCTTCTGCGATTGACTTTAAAGCGGAGTCGAGTCTTTTATTGTCTAGTTTTGGTTTGGGTTGCTCAGGGGCTTCATATCCTTCGGGTAGATCTTCCCCCGCATAAATGTAAAGTCCTAAGCCATGTAAAGCTAAAGCCTTTGTCGTTGAACGCTGTATAGCTTTATTGACGTCGAAACTTGTTACTTTGTCCGCTTTTATTGAACTATTCCGAAAGTCCATAATAGGTAAATAGTCAATATGTTCAATATCGTTGATAGTTACCCCAACTTTTACCCACGATGTATGATTATCCGTAAAATAATTATAACCGAACTCGTTTTCATAAACAGTCCTAGAAACCGTCGGGTATAGCTTTTTTACCTCACTCCAAGCCCACGCCCACGATAGATAAGTTAAATTTCCTTTTTTTTCTGTTTTCTCATTTACATTGATCTCATTAAGAGAGTCAAATACCGACTTAGTCGGCTTTGTTACTTTTGCCATGTTTTTAAAATTTAGATTAGAATAATTTTGTGTAAAGTCCTGTTTGCTGTTCGAACTCACGAACAAGCATATCGTTATAAAGTCCTTTACTTTCTATTTTTGTTTTCATGTTACCCCCTCGCATAGATATAAACTCCATGTCGTAAAGATCCATTGAATTAAGGGTAATTCTAAGATAGTTAGCACCTGTTTGATTTCTAGTTAATTTCATAGAAAGTGAATTTTTACCCGCAATAAAGTTTTTTGATCCCGTCATGGCGATAAATCTGTTACCCCCTAATTGTTTTAAAATTGTGTTTGCTATTTGCATTTTGTTATGTTTTTAAGTTGTTATGTCTTATGACGATACAAACATATATAAATTTAATTTACTGTGCAACATAAATTTAACTTTTTTTTCAAATTTGTGTATTTTTATTGTAATTTTCCTCTCTTTTTAAGTTGCTAATCTGTTGACTCATAGCGTCAATAACTCCATTTGTAGTTTCGTAAAAAAATTTCATAGAATTAAACGCACCGTCGTATTTTTTCTCGATTGCGTACTCTTGTATTGAATAAAATTTACCGTTTTCCTGTGCTTTACTCATAGTCGAACCGCTGTCGATATATTCCTTTACATAAGTTCGTCGAACCCTTTCCGTTTCTGCCTCTGCGTTTTTCCATTGTACCCTGTATTCGCCCAACTCAGTAGCGAAATAGCTTAATAGTGTAACCATTTGCACCCTTTGAAACATTAACTCGTTTATTCCTGTATAGTCCATAGGTAAAGATCTATACCACCCGATTATTTCGTTTATTTCGTCAATTACGTTATTTATTTTCATGTTTTAAAATTTTAATTTTCTGTTTATAATGTTCTATTAAGTCCTTTACCTCAGGGGTTATAAGATCTAATTTTCTATGTCTATTTTCGTCTAACCATTTTAGATCTTTAGGGCTTATTCTATTTGTTATTCTTTTACGATATTCGTGAGTGTTCGAATGTTTATGCTGATTACAAGTTACGCATTGTGCATGGACGTTTCTCTCGTCAAACCTTAGTCCTTCGTACGTTGTAGGGTAATAATGTCCCGCGTCATACTTTCTATTTATTAGGCTTGTTTCACAACTTACACAACCCTTTTTAATATCCCTAAGCCTTATAAATGTATTAAAATACTTTTGTAGTTTTTGTTTCCATTGGCTGTGAGTCATTAAATTTTCCAAACCCTCTTTTTTTTCCTTTCTAGCCTTTTTAAGAGCCTTTTCTTTTGTTTTGGTGTTAGAGTACTCTATTGAACATTTAATACCGCAAACAACTTGTAAAGACGTATGAGGCATAAATTCAACTTTACAATTTCTACATTTTTTAGGTTTACGTTTTTTCATTATTAAAACTGTTCGTGGTAATTGTTTAAGTCGTTATGATTAAAATTTTTAGGCTCTTTATATTTATATTCCGACCAATCTGAGGTCGCTAAATTGACGTCCATTTTCTCAATTCCGATCATCCCGTCCCTATTTTTAGCGATTATAAATTCCCCTAGCCCTTCGGTACTGTTACCGTTTTCGTCAGTCATTTCGCCATAATATTCAGGTCGATGTAAAAAAGATACAATACTAGCGTCCTGTTCTATTTCGCCCGACTCTTTTAAGTCAGGTAAACTAGGTCTTTTGCCCGATCTCGCTACGTCCCGATTTAATTGTGCTAACGCTATTATTGGTATTCTTACACTCATTACAAGACGTTTAATTCCGTTACTTATCTTTGTTACTTCTTGATATCGTGAGTCGTTTTTTTCTGCTAATATTTTTTGTAAGTAGTCGACTACAATAATATCAATTTTTTCAGATCCCGAAATTTTCAAAACTTCCCTTTGTATGTCATTTACCGAATGGCTACCGTCTAAAATATGTAATTTATTCCATACAGGATCGTTTTTTAATTCAGTTATTCGCCTAACGTCTATTTCGGTGCATTTACCAAATTTTATATTATTGCTGTCTATGTCTAAAATTAAAGATATTATTCGACGTATAATTCGTTCTTTGCTCATTTCTAAGCTAAAAAATATTAACGATTTTCCTTGATCGAAAACTATGTTTCTAATTAAACTAATCGCCCATGCTGTTTTCCCCATAGCGGGACGTCCCCCGCATATCATAACGTCGTCGTCCTCTAGATTAATATACTTTTTTAAATTATTCCAACCTAAATCGATACCAATAGAAAGCCCCATTTTTGCTTTTTCGTGTAAGTCCAATACTTTTTCGATACTTAATTTGTTATCCTGTTCGTACGAGGTATTATCTAGTGTTAAAACTTCTTTGCCTCTTTCAATTTCTTTTAAAATTATTTGACTATTTTGTGCGTCTTTTA
>ERZ651776.982-NODE-982-length-36578-cov-4.071286_pt1 | contig 36578 bp, 48 predicted proteins | sample MGYA00514761_ERZ651776 | MGnify/ENA metagenome assembly ERZ651776
ATTTGGTTCAACGCTTGCTTTTACGAGCGACGGTTTTACGCTTGATAATGGCACCTCCGATAATCTGTACGTGAACGCAGGTGGCGAAACTTATGTTGGCTGGGCATGGGCAGCTAACGGCGCTGGCAGCAGCAACACTGACGGCGATATAACCAGCACTGTAAGTGCCAACACGACCGCAGGTTTTTCCATAGTGAAGTATTCGGGTAACGGCTCTGACAATCAAGAAATTGGTCATGGTCTTGGTCTTGCCCCGAAAATGATTTTTACAAAACGACTTAACGCTAGTGGAAACTGGACGACATATAACGATGCTGTCGGCATCAATAAGGTATTTTATCTTAACAGCACCGCAGTACCTGCAAGCAACACCGAGCAATACCGAGCGACACCAACTAGCTCCGTCTACACCATTGGTGTCGGTGGTGACATTAATAACTCATCTGGAACTTACGTTGCGTATGTTTTCGCAGAAGTTGAGGGCTATAGTTCTATCGGGACTTATGAGGCAAATGCAGCGACAGACGGGCCGTTTATATACACGGGTTTCAAACCTGCGTTTGTCCTTATCAAAAACATAGACGCTACTGAGGAATGGTGGATTCAAGACGATGCCAGAGAGCCATTTAACGGTGGAAATATGGCACGTCTTGCACCAAACAGTAGCGCCGCTGAAGCAGATAATGTTCCTTGGTTTGATTTTCTCAGCAACGGGCTAAAAGTTCGTTACAACGCAGGGGGCATCAACGCTTCCGGCACTCACATATACATGGCCTTCGCAGAGAGCCCATTCGGCGGTGACGGCGTTGCACCAGCGACAGCAAGATAACGGGAGAAGAAAGTAATGTGGAAACATAATGGCAGAACAATAACAGTAGGTAGAGCATGGACTGCTGACAATGGTGTTCAGAATCCTGCTAACTGGCATGTCTGGTCTGCCTCAGAAAAAGTAGCTGCTGGTGTTGTTGAAATAGCAGAAGAAACCCCACCTGATAGTAGACTATATAACTGGTCACAGAACTCTGATGGTACTATTACATCTACTGCTAAAGCTATTGAAGATATTAATGAAGTAGATGAAGATGGTAATGCTCTGTTAGATGATGATGGAAATCAAGTTGTTACTCTGGGTGTTAAGTCTAATCTAATTCAAGAAGTTAAAACACAACAAGCATCTCTTCTTTCACAGAGTGATTGGGCCGTTGTTCGTTATATAGATACAACTGTAGCAGTACCATCTAATATACAAACATGGCGTAATGCAATTAGAAGTAAAGCAACAGAGATGGAAACAGCTATAACTAATGCTGCTAATACAGATGCTATTGCTGCACTATTTTTAACATATACAACAGAAGATGATGGTAGTATTACAAAGTCAGGTATACTCTATGATTGGCCTGAGTTAGTAGAGTAATGTTTTATTATATCTCAGTAATTATAATAACAATGTTACCTACAGGTGAACCTATTAAAGAACATTCTGTAACAGGACCATTTCCTGATATAGTAAACTGCATGAACTATGAAAATGTTATTAATCAAATAACAATAGAAGCAAACACAAAAATTTTACGATCAGAGTGTAAAGAAAAAGTTAAAAGAAAGGCAGTATAATGGCAAGTACATATACAACAAATCTTCGCCTAACAAAGCAAGCAGATGGAGAAAATCCAAACAGTTGGGGAGCTATTCTCAATGATGGAGTTATTAGTCTTGTTGATGATGCCATTGCTGGGTACACTACTGTAGTAATAGGTAGTGCTGCAACCGTAACATTAAGTGAAAACCAAGGTTCTGGAGATCAATCTCGTTCTGCTATTATTGAGTTTAAAGGAACTGTTGGCGGCGCACATGATACTATTAATATTCTTATTCCTAATAATTCAAAAACATATATTATAAAAAACTCTGTCTCTTATAATGATAGTACTGATGCTATTGTTCTAAAGGTGGCTGGTAATACTGGTGTAACTATTACTGATGATTCTACTGCGATGTATGTTACAAACGGAACTACTGTACTTCCTGTAGCGCAAACTACGTTTACTAATATTACAGCTACTGGTAATCTTGATGTTAGTGGTAATGCAAGTGTTAGTGGTGCAGTAAGAGTTGGAGGTACTCTGACAGTAGCAGGAGCTACAAGCCTTGCCTCTACTCTTAGTGTAGGAGGTGCTGCACACTTTGCCAGTACTGTCACTGTATCAGGTAAGGGTAAGTTTATGACAGGTGCTTTTGCTCCTATTGTTACTCTAACAGATGCTACATCTGTAGTGCCTGATCTTAATACCAGTAATGTCTTTGCTGTTACTCTTGCTGGTAATAGAACTCTTGCTGCACCTACGAATACTTCTACTAATATTGGAGCAACAGGACATATCTTTATTGTACAGGATGCTACTGGAGATCGTACACTAAGTTATAATGCTGCCTATCAGTTTCCAAGCGGTACTGTTCCTGTACTTACAAGTGCTTCAGGGGCTGTAGATGTTCTATTCTATGCAGTAAGAACCACTGCTAAAGTTGATTCAATTCTTGTAAAGAACTTTACACGCTAATGGCAACAAGACTAGCAAAATTTGAATTTCAGCAAGGCTTCCATAGGGAGACTACGGCCTATGCCGAAGGCCAGCGTTGGTTTGATGGTAACTATGTGCGCTTTCGTGCTGGTCGTCCAGAGAATATGCGTGGCTATGAGACAAGAGCTTTAGGTACAACCTTTGATGGTTCTGCCAGAGACTTGCTTACATGGTCAGATTCTAATAGCAAAAAGAGAGCTATCTTTGGTACGCCGGATAAACTATATGCACATGAGGGTGATCAGCTATATGATATTACTCCAATAACAACGGCAGTTACTCTTTCTAATGTTTTTGGAACATCTTCTGGAAGTACAAGAGTTTGTTGTTCTGATGCTGCACATGGTAGAGTTGTAGGTGATTATGTATTTTTTACATCTTCAGCAGCTTTTAATGCTGTAAGTTTACAAGGAAATACATATCCTGTTATCTCTGTGGAGAGTGCTAATGTATTTACAATCTCAGTTACTGGAGCAGCAGATGCAACAGAGAGTGATACAGGGGCAGCAACATTTAATTATTATATTCCTACTGGTAACTCTGTAGCTGCTGCCGGTCTAGGTTATGGTGCTGCTAGGTATCAGGCTACAGTGTGTGCATCACAGACAAGAGCATGGAATCAACCTGCCTCTGCTGGATCGTCTGGTATTGTATTTGATATTACACAGTGGAGTCTGGATAACTGGGGAGAAGATGTTGTAGCTAATCGTAAGGGAAGTAATATATTCTATTTTGATAGTGATGCTTCTGTGCTTCCAACAAGAGCTACATCTGTTACTACTTCACCTATTCAAAGTAATTCTATTATTGTTTCACCTAATGATAGACATTTAGTTTGTCTTGGAACTAATGAGTTTGCTGTTGATGCTACAGTAAGTGGTACATTTAATCCTATGTTGGTACGATGGTCAGATCAAGATGATAGAACTAACTGGGTTCCCTCTGTAAGTTCCACAGCCGGTGAGGTTGTTCTTACAGATGGTACAGAAATAGTTGGCGCAGTTCGTTCCAAGACTGCTATTAATATCTGGACTGACAATTCTTTATGGTTGATGGAGTTTGCAGGACCACCCTTTACATTTAGATTTACACAGGCCGGTACAAACTGTGGTATGGTAGGACAACATGCTGGTGTAGACTTTGGTGGTATCACTTACTGGATGGGGTATGATAATTTTCATAGATTTACAGGACAGGTAGAAGATGTACCATGTACTGTTCGTAGATTTATTTTTGATGATATTAATAGAGATTATTATAATAAAGTTTTTGCAGGTATTAACTCAGAGTTTAATGAGATTATTTGGCTATATGCTTCTGGCGATAAAACAGAATGTGATAAGTATGTAATATATAATCCTGTAGATGACTACTGGATTTATGGTGAAATGATATTTACTACGTTTGCAGATAAAGAAGTTTTTGGAAATACAATTACAACAGGTGTTACTGCTGCTGGTAATAATATATATAACAATGAACCTATAGATGTTTTCACAGGTAGTGGTGAAACTATTACATCTTTTGTTGAGTCGGGTGACTTTGATATTGATGATGGTAATGCTATCATGTTTATGAATAGAATTATTCCTGATTATGATTTGTCTGGTGGTAAGATTAAGATGAAGTTTACAACTAAACAATATCCAGAAAGCACTGAAAGTATAACAAAAGAGTTTGATATAACAAACACAACAGATAAGGTAAACTTTAGAAGTAGAGGAAGGCAAGCAAAGGTACGGGTATCTTGTGACTCAAATAATGCAAGCTGGCGATGGGGATCAATCAGACTTGGCATACAGGGCGATGGAGCAAGGTAATGGCAAGATACCCAACCCTTCCACAAAACATGTCTACAGATGACATTAGAAAAATGTATTCTGATATACAGAGATGGGGATCAATATTAATTAATGAATTAAGTAATAGAGATACAGTAATAGAAAGTACACCGGCAAGCAATATCTATAGTGTAGTAACTATTACAAGTATTGGAAGACCACGGAAAGGAGACATTGCATACTCAGCAAGCACAGGGAAGTTTAAGGGGTATGTAAGTCTAGGATCAGAAACATCTTGGCAGGACTTAAACTAATGAAAACAATGGCAGAACATTTTAAATTTATCAATGAAAGTACCCTCTATGGTAACTATAATACTGGACAGGCTATTGATCCTTTTCATCGTAGGCTTGATGAGAAGCGAGAACAGTTTGGGAAAATTGATAAAGTAGGGTATAATAGTAGTAATGAATTACTTGATAATAATACTTCTCAGTTTACCTATGGAAGGTTAAAATAATGGCTGTTGATCCTAGACAAATGATGCCTCCTTCTACTCCTACAAGAACACCTGTGCTGGGTAACTCACTACAGCAACTTGCTGCTATGAGAGCTAATAGCGGTCAAGCTCCTGCGCTAGGTACTGTTAGACCTATGCAAGCTCGTCCTGCACCACAGGCACCAATAATGCAGATGGGAGAAGATACTAGTGATACAATAAAAGAAGGAGCATTTAATGCTGCTTTTGAAACTCTTGCAAAGAAAGCAGGAGTTGATATTCTTGATGGTGTTCAAGATGTAATGGCAGTAAAGCGTCAACAGCAAGCACAGCAGCAAGCACAGCAAGTTGCAAGCCTACAAGAAGCAGCTATGAGAAATGCAGCAATGCAGAGGCTTATGACTGCAAGCAGTGATCGAACGGTTGCAATGGAAAGTGGTGGTCTTATAGCCCTAGCAGAGGGTGGAGAGTTTGCTGGCAGAGTTCCCGGTGATGGACATGGTATGGAAGATAATGTTCGTATGCCAATTAAAGAAGGTAAAGAACAAGTAGCTACACTTGCTGTAAGTCCTAGCGAGTATGTAGTGGATAGTTATACAATGGCAGCACTAGGTAACGGCAATGCAGATGAAGGTGCAGATGTTATGGATGAAACAATTAAAAAAATTAGAAAGAAAGCGTATGGTTCTGAAGAGCAGCCCAATGAAATTAGTGGACTTGCTGCACTCAAACCATTAATAGAAAGGGTTTAAGATATGGGTTTTTTATCTTCATTATTTGGTTCTAGTAGGCCACAACCTGCTACCCAACAAGTTGTTACAAGTCAACAGCTTCCTTCTGAAATAGCTCCTGCTGTAAAAAAAGTAGTTGACGAAGCAGAGCTTATCTATGATGCTGAAAAAGCAGCAGGTTATATTCCTTTTGAGGGTGCGACAATAGCTCCGCTTACTCCTGAAGAAGAAGCGGCACAGGCTGGTATAGCAGGGCTTGTAGGAACTCAGAAGCCCTTTTTAGATGAAGCTTTGGGTATTATTAGACAACAGTCACAGGCATTTACTCCTGAAGTTGCTCAACAGTTTATGTCTCCATATCAACGTGCTGTTACAGATATTGAAAAGAGAGAATCTCAGAGAGATTTTGAGCGTAATATACAGCCAGCCTTGGAAGCAAAAGCTATTCAACAGGGTGGTGGAATGTCTGGTCTTGGAACAAGAGCCGCACTGGAAGCAGCAGAAGCTCAGAGAAATCAGAGTAGACTTCTTGCAGATATTGAATCAAGAGGACTTCAGAGTGCTTTTGAAGATGCACAGTCAGCTTTTGAAAAGCAAAAGGCAAGAGAGGCTAATACAGCATCAGCTATTGGTAAAGTTGGGGCAGAAACATTTAAGTCTGGTTTGGCTGAACAGGGTGCATTACAGACTATAGGAGAACAGAAGCGTGACCTTGCTCAGTCTGCACTTGATGAAGAATACTTTAAGTTTCTAGAAGAAAGAGAATTTCCACAACAAAAACTTGCTGAATACTCTGGCTTTGTATATGGTAATCCTCTTACACGTTTATCAAATACAACACAAAGTCAAACATCAAATCCTTTTCAGCCTAGCTTTGGGCAGCAGCTACTAGGTATTGGTTCTACTCTTGGTAGTTCTTTTCTTGGTAGTAAAACAGGTGCTAATAGGTTTGCTGATGCAATAGGTTTAAAAGGTGGCGGTGGATTATCAGATATTATCAAACGTAAGGGAGGAGGAGACTTCCCTGATATGAGTGGTGATGGTAAGGTAACTCAGAAAGATATTCTGATGGGTCGTGGTGTGATTGCTCGTCAGGTTGGTGGTGATCTAGATGTAGATGAGGCAGAGCCTACGTCACTAGAAGGATTAAGATCACTTCGTCCAGCAGAGGCAGAACTTGTTGAGCGTCAACAGCTAGGTGCTTTACAAAATGAGTTTGCTAAGTTTGGTGTGAGAAGTCCAGAAGATATAAAAAGAATAGCACAAGAAAGAGCGCAAAGAAGACTTGATGCTGTATCTCAAGATGATATTCCTTTTGCTGCACAAGCAGCCTCTGATTTTCTTGCAGCACTTGGTAGAGCCGCTGTAAGAGAAGAGGGTAATGTAGGTGCTGCGTTTGTAGAAGAAACTGAAAAGACTAAAAATAAACAAGCTGAAACTAGAAAGCTAACTAAGAAGCAAGAGCTTGCTAATCTAGAATCTGAGTTTGATGCAGAGGACAAAGCTTTTGCTGTACCTGCTACACTAGCTAAGAAAAGAAGCGATATCTTGCAGTCTAATTTATCAACGAGAAAAAAGATTCTTGAACTTAAAAAATTAAAAGAAGAAATTAGAAAATCAAGACAAGGTGATTTAGGAAAGTTTAACCCTCTAGTTGAGCAAGATAAACGAGAAGGTGCTGTTAAAGAGGATATAGAAGAAGTTATTAAGCTTTCTGGAAATGAAAATTTAATGACTTTATTTAAAGGTTTAGACTCAGAAACAAAAAATCTTATAGCTCGTTTAGTTGTTGAAGAAAGGGGCAGAAAAACTCCATATCAAAAAGCAATAGTAAAAGTTTTAAAAGAACAACTTGCTAAATAATTTAAATGGTAGATAATTCTATATTAAATGCTGCGGCTGAAGAGCTAAGTTCTTTACCCGTAGAATACTCAGGACTAAGTGATCGTCTATTAAATTTAGATGATGTGGCTAAAGAATTAAGTTCTTTAGATGTATCTCCTGTATCTCAAGAAGATAATTCTTTAGATGAATTAAAAAATATAACTTTAAATAAAGATGACTACAAAAAGTTTGGATTTGATGTTAACTCAACATCTCATAAGTGGGACTTAGCCACTGATGATGCTGGTAAAGAATTTTATAGCACTCTAGCTATGATTGCTGAGACTGTTGGTGCAGATGAGACAGCAAAAGATTTTAGAAATACTTCTGAAGAATTTAGAAAGACTAGAGAGGCTAAACCAAATCCTGATATCAGTATGTCAATTACTGAAGAGTCCTCTAAAATATATGATAGATTTTCTAAGGGTGAAATACTAGGTGCAATAGGCGACACCGCTGAATTTGTTCACTCTGCTTTGGTGGGTGCCGCACCATCTCTAATTGCTACAGGTGCTGCTGTTGGTGGTGGAGTTGTTGCTGCCCCTGTGCTTACGGCTGTAGGTGTTCCTACTATGCTTACAGTTTCTGTTCTTGGCCTAACTCCCGGTCTTCTCTTATCAGCGGGTTCTATTCACGATGAGGCTATAAAATATGGAGCATCTAAAGAAGAAGCTCAAGCTGTTGGCTTGGGTGCTGGTACTGCTATTGGTTTGTTGGATAGAGTTGGTTTTGGCTTTCTAATTAGCGGTCTTACTAAAAAGTTAGGTAAAGACCTTACAGTAAAAACAATTAAAGATCAAACTAATTTACCTGAAAAAACGATTAAAGAAGCTGTAGAAACTGCTGAAGATATAGCTAAGAAGGGTGTAGTTAAAGAAGCTGTTAAGGGTGCTGGTAAGGGTGCTTTAGGTGAGGGCGTAACTGAAGGAACCCAAGCAGTTGTTCAGGATATATCTCCTGCGCTTGTATCTGATAAAGAAATTAAGGGTGCAGAGCTTCTTAAAAATGTTATTGACAGTGCGGCTGTTGGTGGTATAGCTGGTGGTACACTAAGAGGAACACTAAGTGGTGCCTCTGTTGGTGTATCCAAACAGGCTAATCGACAGATACAAGAAGATGAAGAGGTTATAGATAAACTTGTAGAGGCTATTCCTGAAAATGTTCAGAGTCTAGAGAGGTTTGATCCTAATAAACCTTTCATAGTAAATGAGGATGGTACTCCAACAAACACTATTCCACGAAGTAAAACTCAGGGGCTATCTGAAACTGAAAGAAAAATTCTTGATGAGCGTGAAGCTATTGAAAGTCGAGATAAAATTATAGACCTTCCACGAACTGCCTTGACGGCTGGCCGTGAGGTTGAAACTGTTTATGATTTTGACAATGACATTGAAGTTTTAAGTAGAGAAAGAGAACAGCTTGTTAAGAAACAAAAACAACAGGGTGATAAGTTTTCTAAAGATGATAAGAAAAGACTTCAAGAAGTAACGACTACCTTGAGAAATCGAAAGGGTGGTACAAGTAATAATCTTCTTTTAAATTTGGTTGCTAGATCAACAGCACCCTTACAAAAATTATCTAATACAAGTCCTGTTGCTAAAAGAATGGTACAAGACTTAACAAACTTTTTTGTTGAGTCTAATCAAGAGATTGGAAGTCTTTACAAAACAAAAGAACTTATTAATGATAGAATAAGAAAAAACTTTAAGCTGCCCTTTCAATCTTCTATACCTAAAAAAATAAAAACTGAAGTAGCCAACCAACTTAATTATAGAGATTATAATTCTACTAATCCTGAAGTTGTAGAAGTTGCTAGGCAAATACGTGAAGAAATTTTAGACCCTCTTTATGTTAGGCTGCAAGCATCTGGTGTTGATATAGGTAGAGTTGATGAGTATCTTACTCGTATCTTCAAGCTTCGTCCAAAAGGTCTTGGAAGAAAAAAAGATATAAATAAATTTGTTGAAATTTTAAATCGTAATGGTTTAAATGGTAACAGCATTATGGATAATATACTTGAAAATGATGGAGTATATAATCCTGAAGGTGATATTAATATTTTTGTTCCTAATACTACAAATACTTCTGTGAGTTCTACTAGAATTGATCCTGAAAATCCTAGAAAACTACCTGATGAAGTTATTAAAGAGTTGCAAGATGCTAAACTTCTTGAAACAGACTTTGATAAAATTGTAAATAAATATATTGTTAGTGCTGTTCGTAGAGCAAAGCTAAAAAAATATGCTGATACTTATAATCCTGTAATAAACCAACTGGTTAAAGATGGGGTTATGGAAGTTGACGAAGCTTTGCGTATAAAAAATATTGTTGATGCTCTACAACATAGATATAAACCAATTAAAAGTAGAGGGCTTAGAACTTTTCTAAGATTTGCAAATACTGGAACATATATTGCAACGCTACCTTTTGCAGCTATTACAGCTTTATCAGAACCGTTTATTGTTCTTAGTCGTGTTAGTCCGAAAAATGCTTTAATGGGTGCGATGGCTGCTGCTGAATCTACACTAAGACAGGGAGTAAGAACTTTCTCTCCTAAATTTAAAAGAAGTCAGAATGAAGAAGCCTTGATGTCGTTAATGCAGACTGCTGATCTAGCTTTGGCAGATGCAATTCGTGATATTGGAGATATATCTGTTAGTAAAAAAGCAACAGATACTTTCTTTAGAGTTAACCTTCTAGCACAGGTAACTCAGTTTAGTCGTAATGTGGCTCTTCAAGCAGCATCAAGACAGATTGCAGAAGATATAAAAATTTTACATGATCAAGAAATTGAGGGTGGTAAAGTAACTCAAGAATCAAGACGTGCTAGAAAAAGATTAGAATTTGGGGGCCTTCTTAGTGTTATACCTAGAGTAAATAAAAAAACTGGAGAGTTTGATCCTTTAACACCGTCTCAAAAAGAGGCGATGAAATGGGCAGGTCAGTATAGTGGTGCAAAAAAATATGGTGTATCTACTGAACCTACAGTCGCATCTCCTGACATAATAACTCAGGCAATAGGTAAAACTGTAGATGAGGTTATTATGACCCCTAACCCTCTTAACAAACCTCTATGGATGTCTGATCCTCGCTTGTCTTTTGCTGCGTTACTTAAAGGATTTATGATAACATTTGGTAATACTGTTGGCATGAGAATGTACAAAGAGGTTATGCAACCTTGGGCAAATGCTATTGCAAAACGTGATGTTAAAGAATTAGGAAAAATTGATCCGATTGATGTTATGAAATGGACAATGACATTTACACTTCTTACTGCTGCCATACTTGGAACAACGACATTAAAGAATGGAATTAGATATGGCGAAGAAGACAGTCCATATGATGATCTTGATATATATGAAAAGATTTTCCAAGCTCTTCTTCAAAGTAATATTCTTGGATATGGTAATGTATTTATAGATGCATTAAGAGCAGAAAAATATGGGCGTGATCCTTTTACATCATTAGGCGGTCCTGTTGTTTCTAAGGCGGCAGATTTAGTTACAGCTAGTGCAAGCGGAAGTCCTAAAAGAATAGCAACGGCAGTAGGAAATTTAACTCCTATTGGAGCATTGCCTAAAGTAGCAAGACCTGATATTGGTCTTGAAGAATTGATAGAAGACCTTACTGACTAAAAGAAAGGACGAACAGTGACTAACTGGGAACATTTTACTGAAGATGAGATGCGTTGTAAGGGTACTGGAGAGTGCCACATGGACGAAGAGTTTATGGAAAGGCTTATTCGTTTAAGAAAAGACTATGACAATCCAATGATCATATCTTCAGGCTACAGGGACATAGCATATAATACTACAATAGGTGGCTCACCTAACTCTGCACATATCTATGGCAGGGCTGCTGATATTGTAGTGGGTGGTCACGAAGCTTTTAAACTACTACGTCTTGCTATTATACATGAGTTCAAGGGTATTGGTGTGTCTCAACGTGGCATGTATGAACGCCGCTTCTTGCACCTTGATACAATGGAAGATGGGGATCACCATCCTCGTCCATGGTTGTGGAGTTATAAGTAAATGACAGGTCGCCCATTTATTATATTTTTTATAGTGGTAATATTAACAGCTATAATTGTTGGTCCTGCTAACGTATAATATGGAGGTTAGTATGGAAGGTGGTATTGACATACGTCTGGTCGTAACTATTGCTGGCATCTTATTCAGTGTAGCAGGAGCCAGTGCTGTAGCCAAGATGCAGATTAAACAGTTAGTAGAAAAGCTGGATGATATTGAACAACGTCTTCGTAAGATGGATGCTCGTAGTGATAAGTTAATCACTTCTAATGAAACTCAGGAACAAAGGATTAACATCCTAGCTAAAATGGCAAGTCCTGAAAATCTTAGAAGAGATCATATGCAAATGGCAGAGATTGTTACGCATGTAGAACGACTACAAAAAGATTGTGATAGACTATATTCCATGCATAATGGAACACATCCTCCTGTTCCTAGTGAAAGAACGGGTAAATAAGTTAAATCCTCTGTAACGAGCTAGGAGCGTCATACAGAAGAATCAGTACCTCTGGGCTATATGCCTACCAGAAGGGCTAGAGAAGGCTACTCAGTGGCTCTCCTAGCCCTTCTTTTTTACTCTACCAGTAGGGAATTTTCCTCTTCACTGTCTCCAAGCGGTTCTTCTGCATCCTCATCAGCATCTTCTTCAAATAAGGTACTAGCAAAGTCACATTTAGATAAAAGGTGTACAACTTTCTCTTCTCCCAGTACATTTAAGCATCCAACAATAGCAGTCTCCAACGTGTCTTTGTCCATAGACAAACCACTATCACTATTAGAACCACGAATACGGGACAATAGTTCAAGTGCTTTGATAGCACTGTTGGTATGTCCGTTTGCTTTAGCAAATGTATACTGACTTTCTATTTCTTCTATAACATTAACATCTGTTTCAAGCTGTTGTTCAAGTTCATGTACACGATCAATTACTTCTTGCAGTTGCATCAATCTGTAGCCTTGATTATTTGCTGATGTAGCAGAATAACCAGCAGCCTTTGCTGCCTCAGTAGCATTACGATGCAGAACGTAAGCCTCTGCAAACTTCTCTTGCTTCTCGTTAAGAGCCATTATTTCATATTACTTCTGGCAACACCCTTCCACTTCTCTGCTGTACGCATACCACCAAGTCCTAAAAGAGAAAGCAGGAGTGTCATCAAGGCTTGTGTATCCAATGCAGGTAGTTCTACTATAGGATACCAGATAGCAAGCCCCCAACTTAGGACAGGTGCCAGTATAAACTGCCACATCAAAGCAAAGCAACATACCCACATGATAGCTGGCCTAGCTCCACTTACAAAGATGGAGGGATGCTTCGCCTGTTCAATGTTTGCTTCTGCTTGGGCAAGGTCAAGTGATACCATCTGTGTCTGAAGCTCATGCTCTAGCTTTTTCTTCAGGTCTTTATCTTCTACAAACTTATCAAGTACCTTACCGGCTACACCGATAACTGAATCTGCAATACCTAACATTATTGTTCCTCCTCTTTTTTTAGTTTAACTACACGGGGATACTGATCTATTCTGTAGCCCTCAGTATAAAAAGTTTTAGTGTCTCCTTCTTCCATTGTATCAGCAAAGAGATATATTTTCAAGTGTTTAAATTTTCTACTTTTCTCAGCCAACATCTGTATCCAATCATTAGGAGAGAAGACAGAGATGTGAGCGTTCCTACCATCAGGCAGAACTTTCAATGCTTCAAAGCAAGCTACATTTAGAAACACAATCTTCTTTGCATATGAGAATATCTCTTCTACTACCCAACCCAAGTCTTCTTCAGCAATATGTTCAAGAACATCTGTGCATATCACTGCATCTTTCTTATGTATAGGAAGCTTACTATACTTCTCATAGCCGGGATCAAAGAGTTCACACTCATCCAACTCCCAATATTCAGGAAGAGGGCAGTCAATCTCACTGGTAATCTCTGAAAACTTATCAGTGTACAGCACTGCCTTACCACAACCGTAGTCAAGCACAGACTTGCAGTCATTGTTTTTTAGGTATAGTTTAATAAGGTCCACAAACTTTAGAAGGCTACGTCCATTGAACATCCCCTCTCCCTGATCATGCTTCTCCTCATACATCTTAACAAGATTGACGTAATCATCTGATGGATTATATCTACTGTTAATGTTATCTATACTAATATCAGACATTATAATATCCTTTAAACTGTGGTCTAGTTTCTTGCTCTTCTTTAATCTTCCAGAGGTCAGCTACCATTGTATCTTTACCATGAAAGGACAGAACGCCCTCAAGACCGGGATCGTTAAAAACTTTCTCACAGTCCTGTGCCATAGCCAGTAGCTCACCTGTAGTCCAGTAAGACTTATCTTTAACATTAACCTGTATGTATTTAGGTTTAGGAGTCTCACCACCCTCAAGATCACCTGTAGTTTCTGTCATCTCTTCTTTGCTTGGCTCTTCACGGCAACAGTCAAAACCAAAGAGATGTATATCTCTGAAGCCCATTGTATGTAGCATACCAATACCACGCATAGCAGCACATGTACCACCAGTAATAAGAGTGGCTCCCTGCGGGATACCAAGCTCTTCGTTTAACTTAACCTGTTGGTTCTCAATCATCTTACCCTGTTCGTCTTCTTCACGAAGTGAGTCAGTAAAGGCATGCCATCCCCACATACGAGTATCTTTTTCTTTAAGATATTCTGTAACAGAAGGGTCAGTCATAGAGGCAACAAAGAAATTAATACTGGGGTCAGTTTTTTCAAACAAGTCTTTTCGTACAATGTTGTGTGTACTCTGACCAGTGATAGGTCTGGGATCAAGAACAATACAACCCCATGGTACAATATTATTTTTCAATAGTCCCGGCAGAGCATGTTTAACTGATAGAACTTTACAGCCGGGGTTATCATGTATAAACTTTTCTAGCTCTGCATAGTCTAGATAAGGACCAGCAGAAACAATTACACCTTTATCTTTATGAGCAGGATGTTTCTTTACCCACTTATCTTTGTCTATGTGTTTAAGGTTAGTTATAATATTGTTACGAATATATTCTTTTGGAACTGAGTCTCTGGGATGCACAACAATAGGAACTTGTTTTAGTTCTGGTGGAATGTCTGCAACAGATTCGTCTGTTAGAAATACTACAAGATGTGTACGACCACCTCCTAAGACTTTATCATCAGAAGGAAGTACGTGCTTTCTTATGTTAGATTTTTCATCAAAGGTAGTCCATCCATCTTCTGTAGTTTTTTCTTCATGTAACTTCTTAGTAGGAATAGAATCAAACAATACTTTCATTCCCTGATACTGATCATCAGGCATCTTCTCATTATCTTCTTTTGTAAAGAAGTGATCACCCATAATAACAGGAGTGTTGCTTAACATATCAAATTCATGTTGAACAGTTTTAATACTATTACCGCTACCTATCAAGGCAAAGTCTGCATTAAAGGGTTCATTTCTTTTTTCAAGAGTATCACGAACATTACCCTTATGTAGCTCATAAGAAAATTCTTTATTCTTTTCTTTCTTTATATATTCTTTAAACTCATCAAGTCTTTTTCTTACAGCTTCCATAGTATTGTGTGGCTTGGCATTAAACTCTTCTTTATCTGTCGCTGTTGTAGCATCTTCAAAGAGATCATAACCAATATAATGTATTGCATCATTTCTATCAAAGGCTGCAAGCGCCATCTCAATAGCACGACCACCATTCCATGTGCCTGTTTCTAGTATAGTCTTTGGTTTATAAAAACGAATAGTATCAGCAAGCTGCTTGTATCTAGTTGGTAAAATATCAGGTGTTGTTTCATTATCAGATAGTTCAATAATTCTGTCACCATCACTGTTACGAATATTAATAGAACTCTTATGATTAATATTTATCATAAGATTTTCCATACCTACAAACTCATGTACAGTCATACCATGTGCTGTATAAATAGTAACAAGCCTACTAAGAATAAAAGCAGATGTCCACTCACGATAGTTGATATACTCTCCTGACATATAAGAGCCACGCCAATCACCCATAATATCTACAGCAGTCTGTCGTGCAAGATTGAATGCCATAAGATAAGATGTTTCAGGCGTATAAACAAAGTCTACATCATAAGAAGGATCAGGAAAATAATGATCAAGAGTAGTAGTTCGTATGTCTTTAACTGTAAGACACATGGGGTCAACCCATAGAAGCCAACAGTCTTTGTTTTCAAAACCACACTCACTAATAGCAAACACTTCTGGTGCCGCTGAAAGTCCATCAAGAAGTTCTGTATACTGAACAGTACCATCCTCAGTTCCATTGTGCTTTTGATTTTCCTCTACAAATGCAGAGTACTCAGCAATACTTTCTAGCTTGTGATATTTAATATTATCTGCTTGAGGCAAAGAATAGTTACTGATATCTAGATCGTAGTAGTAACAATGAAACTCAATGTTTGGTTGCCAGTTTTCTTTGAACTCATTGAGAAGCTTAAAGGTATTCTTCTTTAGTTTCTTTTCATTAAAGCATGTAACAATTTTATAATTCATAGGGTTCAATTATTCCTTTTCCTGCAAGGTATGTGTAGTCTCCATTCCATTCAGAGGCATATATACCATCGATTGATCTAGCACACTTCCATTCTTTAAACCACGGACCACCTGTAGTAAAGTGTACATTCTTAGCTTTCATGTCTTCAGGTGAGTGACCATCAAGCCAGTTCCATTCTTGATGTATCGTTCCAATGTCAGAGTCTTTGTCAGGCAACCACTCAAAGCCATGCAGCCATGATCCTGACTGTGTGTTAACAACTTCAGGAGTTAGCTTTTTATTTAGATTGTGTCCACAGTTCCACAGAATAAGACTTGACCAGTTTTTCCTGCGATAGTGTTCCTGCCTCTTACCATCCATCTTGTATTCTTCAGCAGGTTCATACTGATGCTTAACACAATAAGCTGGATAGTAATCCATGTTGTACTCTTCAAAGATTTCATTGATATCAGTACGTAGATACATGTCACAGTCCATGTACAAAGCCCAACCCTGATACATATTCAGAGCAGGTACAAGAAAACGTGAGAAGCTAAACTCAGTAGAGAATGGCTTGCCATCTATGTCATCAATCATCTGTCCATCTTGAACTGTATGCTTACGATTGTACATACCCATACGTTCCAGAACATCCAGACGCAGAGGTTTGATGTCTACATTATCAACAGCAATCCGTTCAATCGTAAACTTTAAAACTTCATAAGCTACGTCTTCTCTTGGATCGTATCCAATGTAAACTGTGTTAGGTGACTTTCTCATATATAACTCCATAGTTAACCGTTATACTATTATATATCATAATAGCTTTGTTGTCAAGGACTTTCTTGGCGCACTTGGCAGGACTCGAACCTGCAACCTACAGATTAGAAGTCTGTCGTTCTATCCAGTTGAACTACAAGTGCTAATCTACTAACCATATGCGTTAGAAGTTTTACCCCTTTCTCTAATTTCTTTCATAGTTCTTTTACAGACTGTGCAAAAAGTTTGTGTTGGATCAATTATACAACTCTTCTGGCACTCTGTACTTTTCTCCTTTGACTCTTCAGTAGGAAACCAGTTACACTCCACACGACCCTCCATGTCCTGTGATGTCACAGATGTCATGCGTTTCCAAGCCCTCTTCAAACTCCTCGCCAAGCTTTTCTACAGCTTCAGAATACGGCACCGAAGATAGAGGCTGTCCTCCCCGACATCCATCAGGATACACGGTGAAGCCACGCAGTCTGTGAGCATAAGAAGCAAGAGTATCAGTAAACTCCTCAACAGTATCTTCATTGTTTAGTTTACTCCCCCACTTAGGCAGATTGATCGTACTGCTGATAGACATATCAACATAGTCCTGTACGTCTGCCTGAAACTTCATGCGCCTCTGATAGTCCTCTGCAAGATCAAGTGCTGACTCAATGTTCTTTGGATCAATACCATAGAGATCAATGATCTCCTGTGCTGCACTGTCCACCACGTACTGATAGTGCCAACGATTACCACCCTTCAGATACCTGCGCTTATAAGCAACAGCAAAGATAGGCTCAACACCTGTAGATGTTCCTGCAAGAATACCTATTGATCCAGTTGGAGCAATGGCTCTATTAGCGACAGGACGACTACAGCCAAGAGTATCAGCAAAGCTGGAGCTAACGTGATCACTAACTCCTTTATATACCGATAGCCATTTGTGAAGTCCTTCAGTAACTTCATACTTCTGTCCTCCTTTAATTAACCACTCATGCATACCCATCAGACCAAGACCAAGCCTACGATTCTTCTCACGGGTTTCATAAACTTTAGCATATGGAAGCTTTGCTCTGAGTGTACCGCATAACAAGAACTTAGTACCAAGCTCTACTACTTCAGCAAACTCTGAAAGACTTTCAATCCTGCCCATGTTAACAGACCCAAGATTACACACATCACTATCATCAGCCGATGTGACTTCAGTGCAAGCATTGCGAAGCGTTTCATTCTCTTTATCAAAGAAGTTGAACGAGAAACCCGGCTCGGCAGTCGATAGGGCTTGACGAACATTCTGCTTAAAAGTACTCCCCACATCTCCTGTCCTCCAATAATTAAGTAACCATTCAGTATCATAGTTCACGCTAACATTTGTCATATCAAGAGGAGCATTAAAGTTAAAGTCTTGCTCCTTAACTTGACCAACAGAGAATCCTGTCTCTCCAACAGGCATATCATACCAGTTCTTGCTGGTAAGAAACTTATCTACATCAGCATGTTTCCAGTTAAGGCTGGCATAGATAGCAGACCTACGACTACCACCCTGCATAACCCTGCGACCGATTTCGTTGATCATCTGCATCTTAGGTATAGGTCCACTGGACAGACCACCAGTACCATTAAGGATACGTCCCTCTTCACGATAGACAGAGTAGTCAATACCAATGCCACCACCTGTCATAAGACAGGACTCAGACTTCCATGAGATGTCTGCCCAATCTTCTCTGGTATCTTCCTCTGCCTTGAGCAGGTAACAATTATTAAAAAACTTATTCTCTCTACCTGCATAGTAGAGGTAACGACCACCGGGAATAAACTTTAGGTCAGTGATCATACGCTTCAGTGCGTCTCTGTCATCCTTACTTAGATATTCTTTACACACATCATCCACCAATACAGATGACAATGCGTCCCATGTCTCACACCCATGATGGGCGTACTTGTGTTTGAAAATGTCTTCGCTAAACTTAGAGCGAAACATTGGGTTCTCATTAGATCGAAATTGTGGCATAGGTTTGTTCCCCTTTAATTATCGTATTCCATTTCCAATATGAGTTGGGCGTAGTGGATAGCCTTCTCTATGTCTTTCCTGCCTTCTCCTTTGGTGCGATGGCGAGTGATGTATTTTATCACATTGCCCTCTAGATAGTCAAGCCCATTGGCATGAATATATTCTACTGGTTGTATCTTGCATCCCTTGTAATGCTGTCCTCCAACTTGTTGCTTCAATGCTCTATCTTCTTTTGTACGCCTCATGTAATAAGAATAGTTTCCCTCTTGTATAGGATAGTTTGCATGGTCATAGGAAAGAGTTAATTTTTCTTCTAATTTCATTAGCGTTCTCCGATGTTACAGTTTTAATAGCAAAGCTTCTTACTACTTTAGGTTCTAATCCAGCAAGCTCACATGTTGCTTCAAAGTTTTCACAGGTTACTCCAATAGAACAGAAGACCCATGCGCTTGCTTGATCACGATGCAGCACTGTCTCTAAACTTTCAGTGGGTTCTTTAGGTTTGGATAGGTCTAACAAAGCCTGAAGGATTATGGCAAGATGTAATGTCTTGTCTGAATCTTTTTCAGTTAGATCGTACAGTGTACCGAAGTCAGGAATATCATTCATCTTCAGGCCACTCTTGTACCGGACGATAGTACTTACCACCTACATAGTTATTGTAATATGCAGGTTCGTCTGTTCCTTCTAGCTTTGCTGTAAGAACTTTGTAGATCATCTGAAAATAACACTCATAGTACCGGAGGCTCCTCTTGTTTTTATACTCACCAATAACTTGGAAGCGAAAGTTTTTCTTACCAAGTTTCTTGATATCTTCATTAAGATATTTACTAGAGCCTGTATAGATACGCCAGTTTGATTCTACTTTCTTACCCTTACGTGTAACATAGTATTGCTTACAACCTATGTAGGCTTTCTTAGTCTTCTTATTTGTAATGCGATAGACAAACCCAAAGCTATTTTTAGTATCAAAGTCTTTTTCATATTCCCAATGCATTAGAAGTTAGTTACTTCTTCAACATCAGGCTGCTTTGCTACCTGCGTAAGATACCTCTTACCCTGCGAATACTTAAATGCACGTAGACCTTGACCACCATTAGCATCCGACCAACAGTCTCTCTTATGCTCGCAATAAACACAACCAACAGCAAGCTTACGGTTGCCAGACTTACCATCAGGTAAATCGGAATAGCACTTATCAGGTACGCTACTGTCAGCAACCACATTTTTAAGATGCTTAATTCTTTCTTTAGCATTGATCATATCCATACTGTGCAGTTGAGAAAGACATACCTCACCAGTAGACTTGTTGATGGCAAGGAAGGCAGCACGATCCAGACCATTAGCTGCTGCATAGGCAGACACCTGTGCAACATAACCAAACGGATCGTCCTCTGTTAGTTTATTATACTTAAACTTATCAAACCCCATACCACTGGCGGACTTAACATCAACAAGTACACCATCAATAATAGAATCCTGATGTCCTACCACACCCTCAAGCGTAACCTCTTTCTGTTGATCTGTAACCTCATGTCCTGCGACTGTAGCACAGAGCAGCAGAAGCTCCTCAAGAATATATCCATAAAGAAACTTAATCCTTGTAGATGGTGGCAGTGTCTCTGGTGTTAGCTTCTTGTTGACATCGTACCAAAGCTTTCTATCAGGCTTACCAATAGCAGACAAACGTAGGTTGCCACGATCTCTTGGCACTTCATAGAGAAAACTTTTAAGGTGTACCTTCAGCATCTCTCCAAAGGTATCAATATGTTTATCTACCTCTGCCTCATCCATATCAATAGGTGTTAGATTAAACAGATCATAGATATCTTCTACAAGAGTTTCTATTGTTTTCATTATATAAGAAGGGGAGTGCTGACCACTACTGCAACACTCCCCCATGCCTCCTTATGTTATATTAGAAAGGTACTGCTTCCGATACAGCTTCTTGTACATAGCCACCATCAACAGGGGCGAAGTCTTCATTACCATCTTTATACTCAATGAAGTCCACAACCTGTACGGCTGCAAGGTCAGACGATACTCCTGACTTGCCAGCATAATTCCAATCATAAGGAATTGCTTTTACATTTACTACGCTACCATTAGCAATTTTCTTTCCATCCCACAGGTTATTCTGTGAGTCTTTGACGATGGGTGCCTGACGCTCAGTCCCATCCTTACGCATAACCTTACGCTTAATAGTAACAAAGTCACCACGTTCATCTCCCTTGTTAGCGATAGGAAGATTAGCAGCTTCGATGGTTGCACGGTTGTCATCGTTAACCTCAACCTGAATGCTCCACACCGGATCGAACTTGACGTTCGGCTCAGTGATAGAAGCATAGTGGCACTTACCAGAAATGTAAATCGGATCGTTCATAAATAGTCTCCTTTAAAACGCTGCGCTATTGCAGCCATGATGGGGATCATTCCCCGTTGAGTTGTCTACTACTAACTAAACAACGAGTGCATTATAGCACATCGTATATTGGGATGTCAACAACTAATGTGTCTCTGCCCAATTATTTCCAACCTTGAAGTCTGAATCAAGGTCGCACTTAAAGTTTAGTATTTCCTGTGTCGTATACATAGCCTCCTTTGTTATCTTGGTAAAGCTTTCTATGTCTGGTTTGGCTACCTCAAACTGATACTCATCGTGTACTGAGGCAACAAGCTTGGCATCAAGGCCATGCTCCCAGATCATTCTGTCCATCTCAACAAGCCAACGCTTACATACCACTGCACCGGCACCTTGAAGTAGAGTATTAAGTGCAGCATGTTCGTGCCTGATATGTAGCATACGTCCATCAAGACCACGTATCAAACCCTTTGAAGCTACTGCACCTATATCTTTACGTAGCTTGTTAAGTGCTGGCATATTCTTCAGAAACTTTCCGATAAGTTTCTGTCCATCAGAAGAGTTACCACCAACTACACTACCAATCTTAGCAGGGCCAGCCCCGTATAAAAATGCATAGATAAATGTCTTAGCTTGGTCACGGTTACTTAGACCTGCTGCTTTCATGTTAGCTGTATGTACATCACCTGTTAGTACCTCGTTGGTAAACTTGACATCGTTCATGTAGTGAGCAAGACATCTAAGCTCAAGACCACTGGCATCAGTACCAACTAGCTGGTGTGTGTCAGTGTTTGATACTGTCCATAGTTCTCTGCACTCTTTACCATAGGGACTGTACACTGCCGGAACCTGTGCCATGTTTGGGCCGTGATGCGCCATCCTACCTGTGATAGTCTTCAGGGTAAGCACCCTGCCATGCACTCGTTCCTGTTCGCTACATGCCTGTATCCACGCCTTCAGTAGGCCGGTACGTTTCTGTAGCAGGAAGTAACGAGAGAACATCTTAGCCTCTGGCATATCAATCGTATCCAGCACTGCTTCATTGACAATCACATTGCCCTTGTCTGTTTTCTTTTTAGGCTTCCATCCCTTCTTCATCAGACGTTCAGCAATCTGCTTACGGCTTGCTATATTAAAAGGTATTTCTTTTGTCTTTGTCTTTAGCTCTAGGATGGTAGGTGGAAACATATCGTGAGCCTTCTCTTCAAGAGAGTACAACTCATCCATAAGTTTAGCTTCCAGTGTCATGCCCCTCATCAGGTCAAAGGCAAAGCCGTTGCTCTGTTGTTTGTCTACGATGCTACGAACCTTTCGTTCCAGATCGTATGATTCATCAGAGAACTTCTTACCTTCTTCCTGTAGGTAGTCATACGTCTCCATCGTTACAGCCGTGTCTGTGTAACAGTACTTCAACATCTCTTCATTGAAGTGGGAGAAGTCATGGTAGTCACCCTTCTTGTGGTTAAAGAAGTTACCCCATGACTCAAGGGAGTGACCACCATCACGTATAGGATTATATAACTGAGACTTAATAAGTGTATCATCAATTTGATCTATCTTAATATCAGAACCAGTAAACTTATTAAGTAAGGGAGCGTCGAAGCTGATACCATTGTGCATAATAAAGGTATCTATTTTCTTCGACCACTCCCTGAAGTCACGGCATTCATCTCCTATCCAGTGCCGTGTCTGTCCTGTTTCTTTGCTCCTTGCTACAATACAATGTATCTTAGTTGCATTGATAGCATCTGTTTCTATATCAACTACTGCTCTCATTTGTCATGTCCACTAAGTATGCATCTTCTACGGGAATGTGAAAGAATTTTTCTCCCTTTCTTATCTTATAGTTAGAGGCTTCTTTAACTTCACACTCTAACAATGTGTTACCATCTACGTGCCATGCCATAGTGCAGTCATGGTTGAAGACCACAAAAGTAAGTAGGTCATTGTAACATTCCTTCTTCCACTTGTCAAGAAGTCTCTGCTTACGATGAGGGATACGTAACTCTTTCCAACTATCGGGCCATTCATTATCCTTCCAAGAATATTTCACCTCCACTTCATAGAGATGCCTTGGAAGGTCTGGACCTACTGTTGAAACTATATCAAAGTAAGTTGTTTCATTAGTATCTATGTTAGTATGATCTTTATTTTCTAACCAAGATACCATAGCTTTTTTAGCAGCCTTGTCAGCAATCTCATACAGAGTTCTGTCAAACTTTTTCCTTACCTCACTCATCACCGTCCTCCACAAAGGGGTTGTCGATCTGTGTCATGCGTCCTGTATCACCATCATAGTGAAGATGACAAGCCACACCAGTGTCACCTGTGTACCTGTTCTTCAGGACACGGATAGATGTAGTGTTAGCTTCGATAGGATCGTCTGCCTGTTGATTACGCTCCAGTGCAATCACTGCGTCAGACAGGTGAGCAATAGAAGCAGAGCCACGTAGGTGTGACAACGTAACCTCACGGCCATTCTCATGCCCATTGTCACCTGATGGGCGACGTAGGTGGCTGACCAGTAGCAGGGCAATGCCTGTCTCCTCAACAAGAGAACGAAGCTTGGTCATCAGGATGTCGATAGACTTACGCTCATCGCCGTTGTCTTCCTGTCCTGATACAAGGATAGACAGGTGATCAAGGAAGACCCACTTGCAGTCAAGAGCCTTTGCCATGTACCTGACACGTCCAAGTATCTCGTCGTTCTCCATGCTGCCAAAGTGATCAAAGGCAAAGAACCTGCCAGAGTCAATCGTCTTGGCTTGCCAATCATCCAACTGTTCCTGCGTGTACTGGTCACGTATCTCTTTGATGTACAGTCTAGCGTTAGCTTCCACACTCATAAGGTTGAAGGCAGTCTGCTTTATGTTCTCTTCCATAGCAAGCACACCAATATTATCTTTGGTATTCTGCATGATATGATACATAAGCTCACGCATGATGCTAGATTTACCCATACCTGCACCGGAGGTGAACGTCACAAGCTCTCCTGTCCTGATGCCATAGGTCTTGTCGTTCATACCGGACCACGGGTAGGGACAAGTCTCGTTATGTGTCTCATCATACAGGCTACGGCCAAGGTCAGCAAGGTTAATAATACCTGCCGGTGTGAAGGTACGTGCGCTCCACCATGCCTGAGTAAACTTCTCACGCTGCCCTGTCTTCAGATACTCATTAGCATCCTTGAGTTCAAGGTCCATAACCTTACACTTGTTAGGCTCAAACAATTTAGCAACTGCCTGCGCCGCTTCCTTACCCTGCTTGTCATTGTCAAAGCAGAGAACAATGGTATCAAACTTGTTAAGATACTCCAGAGACTGCTGACAATTTTTCACGGCAGACTGTGCGCCATTCTTGATAGACACTGAGGGCCACTTCGACCCCATCAGTTCAAAGGCACTCATAGCATCTAGCTCACCCTCGCACACCGTGACAAACTTACCTGTCTGACCAAAGATATTCTGACCAAACAAACCACACTCAGAAAGATTACCCTCAGACCAGAACTGTTTGTCACTGGTACGCCGGAACTTTGATGCAACATGGTTACCGTTCTTGTCGTAGTACTTATACATATGTTTATCTATAACTGTACCACTCTTACTCACAGATACACCATACTTCTTACAAGTATCTATACTAAGTTTCCTATCAGGAATAGCTGAGAAGATAAAGGATGAGGGATTTTCATTCTGCATTTTGATAACCTGAGTTGGTTGGGTTGGCATCTGTTCTCCATTTCTATAGGGCTTGGATTCATCGCAGCTAAAGCATTTAGTTCCCCACTCGTAGTATGCCAGTGCATCTGACGAACCACAGTCGGGGCAGGGTTGGTGTGTTTTAAGTTCCATAGATATCTCCAGTGAATTAGAAGAAGTTTACCATTTACCTTTACTGTTTTCCATAAGTTCCTTACATAACTCTTGCCGGTGTGCAGCTATATCCTTTTCTATTGATACCAGTGTTTCTATCTTATCGACCATCTCCATCTTACGCCACGGTGCTTTAAAGCATGTCTGTACATGTCCTCTTTCTTTTGGCTTGTATACTTCAACAAGAACTTCCATAGCTCTATCCCTTCTTGATTTGATAAACTCTTTTTGTAGGTAATCCGGTAACATGTTGAGTGAGTTGTTCACGGTTTTGGAGTTCTTCTTCTGCTTCTTTTTTAGTAGTGAAAGATTTAATCTCCACATCTCCCCACTCCTTTCTTAATACTAACTTCCACATAACGCACTCCATGATTCAGGAAATAACTTTTCCATATGATCTCCGATTGGTTTGACCACGCTACTGGTTTCAACCTGTGCGTCTTTGCTGCACCGTAGTTTGTATATTCTTGCAAACGCCATCAGTGTACCAGACCAGTACCACTCTGTCAACATGCTTTGTGGCAGCACAGTTCGTGCTTGTTCAGGACACACGCCTATGTCTAACATAGCTTTATATGCATCAAAACAATGGCGTGTTGCATCTATATACATATGATCTACTATGTTCTGTGATGGTGTAGCATCTTCTGATGATCCCTGCTTTACGTTCTCTGCACTTTGTCTCCAGTAATCAGGTGACCAAAACTCTGGCTCAGTTTTAATATACCTACGGCTAACCTCATTCCAGACCAGACCGACCTGATGCTTCATAAGCTGACGTGCTACAAAGATAGGTGCCTTGATCCTGAACTGTGCAGATCCATGACCAAAGGGCGTCCAGTGGTTATGCTTGGCAAGATACTTTATTAGTTTAATATCTTTATCTTGAAGAACTCCTTCAGTCGGACCACTAAAAGGTATTGTTTCCCAAGATGATTCTTTATCAAAGCTAACCCGTGCTGCATTAACAACGCTGAGATCGCTGCCCATGTGATCAATCAATTCAACATTCATCAAAGGTATCTTCCCACAGTTCATGCACAAAAGAAACTTTATCTTCCATAATATTATCTGCTTCTTTCTTAGCTAGTTTCTTAGCTTCTTTATATACATAACCTTCATCAACATACTCTCTGATAAGGTCACGCATTAAACCACTGCGTTCTTTCTGCCATAAATTTTTAGCCATCTCACTCTAAGTCCTCTAAGTCTTTGAAAAATTTATCTCTTTCTTCTTGTAGGGTTACATCATATCCTGATTCTTTCATCATCAACCATAGCTCTTCATCGTATCCTAAAGATTTTCTTAGGGTGTCTTCTTTCTTTAGTCGGTGCCAATCAAAGTCATAAACTTTTGTCATCGTGTTCTACCCACCCTGTGTTTGCATTTGTTTGTTTTTCTTTTGCTAGTTCTTTTCTTAGGTCATTAATTAATTTTTCCTGTTCTTTTACTCTAGCTTTTAACATCTTAACATTAGCATTTAATATATCCCAAGCTGACTTTAAGTTATTATCTTCTGTCATATCATACTCCTGTCAGCGGCTGTTGTCAATATAAAATACATGCTTATCTATTTGCCCCACAAGAGAGAAGCGTTCATCTAATGCCCAGTAGGGTGTGACATAAGAGGCATGGTAATGAGTTGCCCCCTCAGTATGGATCAACACAACCCCCTGTAGAGCAAGCTCTGCTGCGCTGACTGCTTCGTTATAAGCATCTACATTTGCAATAGTTTCTGGCTTACCGTCACACCAGTACGAAAAGTGACACTTGTTTCTGACGGGCTTTCCCTTCCATGTTTTGCCCTGACGAACAACATCACAGATATTATCTGGATAATGTTCTGACTGCACTCGTTGCAATATTACATTTGCTACAGCTAACTGTGCCACAAAAGTTTCAGAACGTGCCTCAAAGTATACCGCCTCTGCCAGACATGAAAGGTTGTCTGCTTTTGATGGTGTTATATATAACATACTTATTAGTAATATATATATTATCTTCATTGTATTTTCTCTATCTTTATATTAAAGGGAAAGCCTGTGGAAAGTTCTTTAATACCATGACAATTTAGATATGCTACAGCATCTTCATAATAGTCAAAGATAAAAACTTCCTCCTTCTCTTCGTCTATCATTACATCTATATCCTCAAGGACATTGACTTTTTCTTCTGACTGAGTTATAATGTATCCCATTATATTGCTTTCAATATAATTAAATCTATTATAATAAATAGTATTCCCATAACTACCTCCCTTGCCCTCTATATTTTTTAAAGCTACGTCTCTTATGTTTATTGGTGGGACGGGAAAGAGTTCCCGCCCCGATTGATGTACGTTTTTTGATCCGATGTTGTGTCGGGTCGTACTTACCATCAGCCTTCTTTGCCATTAGGCAACCTCCAATTCTTTCCAGTGCGGTGATGCCAACATCTTACGTACCTTGTCTTCACGCAGTACACGGGTGTTAGCTTTAGGTACATGGGTAGACCATGCTGTAGCTGCCTGATACGCAGTCCACAGTGTGCCTTTGGTCTGCTGACCGTAGCCCTCGTAGTGACCACGGCCAATGATGTGACGGTTCTCTTCGTCAAATGTTTTCATCAGGTTGGACAGCATCACCTTGTTAGGAACCTGTGCTTTGCTTACGTTGTCCATACGCTTTGCAAGTGTATTGCTGAACAGTGAGATCGCAGTGTCACGATCAACCGTTGTATTATACCACACTTTCATCTGATCCATACCATCGTTAGCAATGAAGTCAGATGCAGCCCTGATCTTACTGGCAAAGCTGGTGACAGAGAAGTTCTTTGAGTGACGACCATACACATAGGCCAGCTTGTTACCATCAACAAGAGTATTGTAACAGGCTGATCGGAAGTAACCCATCATCCCGTTGTTAGCCCATGTTCTGTTGTGGCTGGTACGGAACTTGAACTGTGGCGTAACCAAGTCATTCCTTCCATCAATGGTAGTAGCTTCAGCGTTGAACTTAGCAGTAAGTTCTAGCTGTTCACCATGACCAATCACATTGGTTTCAAACTCAGCACCATCAAGATCAATACCTGACATAGCAATAGACTGTTCAAGATTTTCTACAAGATCAAGATATTGTACTGGCTCGTATGCCTCAGACACAATTGCAATAGGTTCTCCACTATCAGTTCGACGCAGACCTACGCCCAATGAGGGATCAATCTTTCCCCCATCAACGCCACCAAAGTTAGGGTTGAACGCACCAAGAGAAAACTTTTCTACATTAAAGTTAAGTACATCATGGTTAAACATTTTGATTATCTTTCATCTTTAGGTTGAAACGTATTGAGTGTAGTTGCTGGATGCACTGTGACATCTTGTCACTGTCTTCCAGTTTTACTGAGCCATTCAACTGAAGCTGGCTTAGTACTTCAAGAGTTTCTTCTATAGCCTCAAGCGGTGTCATTAGACCATTCCTCGTATCCCTTTGTTGCTACTGCCATTTCATGTTCAATCCACCCATTGAGTTCATCTATATCAATGTCTTCAATATCAGTATCAAGAGCTACAAGCTCCATGTATTCTTCTACCATTGGTCTGCACCATGCATCACCACCATAGCGAAGGAATCGTTGTACATCTTCTACACTTTGAAAGTCGGGTGTATACATTTTCATTCTCCTCTAAGTTGTATATCTTTTAGTGTGTACTCAGCCAGTATACCATTAAACGTATTAGAGATCAAGCACAATCCATTCAATACAGATGGTGCGTTGGTCATGGTAAAGGTCATAGCTGCCATCAGAGATTCCTCTGCAATGTTTAGATCGTGATTGTCTTCTTCTTGTAGTAGACTAAGCTCATTATAAACTTGGTTAAATACTTTCATGTTCATGTGATAGCTCCTCTAGTATGTCATGCCATGCGTTCATTAGTTTACTCCATGTCTACTGTGGGATCGCCCCATCTTACTTCTAGGTTTTGTTTTAATTTAAACTGCTTACACCCCTCGACATAAGCTTGATATTGTTTCTCACAATCTTCTTTATTATACCACCACTTAGGCATTACACTGTAAGACAGTTGTTGAAGTTCGTCCCAATCTTTTTTAGATAACATAACTTTGATCCTTCTTTAGCCATTCAAGTTGCATCATAGCTGTATCATAAGCTTGTGCTGGTGTCAAGTCAGTAAGTGAATAGGTGGTGTACTTTAGACCATACTTCTCGCCTGTAGTCTTGATCTTTTTGCGACGGCCTACGTCCCATGTAATCTTCCAGTTATCACCACCAAGTTCTATCTCTACGAAGTCAACTGTTTTCATCTTGTACCTCCATGTCAGGGACAAAGCCTTTGTCTGTGAACAAAGTTAGCTCAAAGTCTTTGTCTGTTTTATCAGTGACAGTTACCGTTATGGTTGTGAAGCTTTCAAAGTCGTCACGTTTCACTTTGATGTTGTCTACGCTATGTATTCTAAGTCCGTTCATTATTCCATTCCTTCCAATTCTTCATGTGTCCTACGGGCAGCTTCATCCCAAGTTTCAAACTGATCTTCAGGCCACCCGTCTTCGAACAGCCATTCCAAGTGTTCGTTGAATAAGTTCTCTCTGATAATCTCGTTTTGCATCACACTCATCTGCTTCATTCATCCAATCTAGGGTTGCGTAATCTTCAGCCTTATCAATAGGATATCCCATTGAAATATATTTGTCAACTAAAATATCATAGTCAGGCATAATTATTTCCTTACCTTTTTGTTGTGGATACGTACCATCTCTGCTCTCATGTCTACTTCTTTAGCAAAGCTATTGAACTGATGTCTGCTGCAACATAAGTTTTTAAGAAACCTATCGAAGTCAAAGCATGGAGTAGAAAGATTATACAACAGTGCTTGTTGAAACTGCTGTTTCTTAATTGTCTTGTGAGTTAGTGGCATATACATTGCTGCTGTCTCTAACGTCCTGATCTTGCATAGAATATCTTCTATGTGGTGTTCATTGTCTCTGTCGTATGTAAGACCGCCAGACTTGAATATAATATTACCTCCATCTCCTTTTGTTAATGATACATACTTATTGTCTTTTAATGTTTCTTGTCTTGATATCTTTTTATTATAGATTGCAATCAGAACGCCAGCAGTTACTAAGTTATTAGCAAGATGATCCAAGAACTTTTTGTATGCTCTTGCTACTTTCTTATCATCTTTTTGTTTGGCATAGTATTTTGCATAGTCCATCAGTGTCCAGTTAGTCTTTCCAGAATTAAGCATCATAGTAATGTCGCCTATCTCTGAATCTTTTACCTTACATTCCATCACATACATTGGAATCTTTAGATACATTGCTGCCAATGCTCTATGCTCTCCATCTATTTTTACTATAACTTTATTGTCCTCAGTTATGTATACAATTATGGGCTGGAAGTTAAAGAAACCCATCTTCTTCATTCGTAGAATTATTTTTTCTACATTGTGAGGTAGTTGTTTACGATTGCCCAGTAACCTTTCCATCTTATTATACAAAGGGTTATCTGGTTTTATCTCACGTACAACATTAACTACTTTACACTTCTCAAAATCTTTTCTAATGTTTGTAGATTTGGTCATTGTTTTAGTCCTTTGGTTTGAAGATGATTAGTAATGTTTATACTATGCTACTCGTAGAGTTTCGATAGGTGCGCTTTCAATGTACTGCTTCTGTCGAAGCTGGCGAATGTAGATCACCCACTCAACACGCATGGTTTCTTTGAGAGTCACACGTTTGCCACTGGTGAAGGAGTTGTTCCTGTCACGTCGAGATATGCCACGATCACGGATCACGCCCTGTTCTGTTGATATGATGCTGCCCAGTGGCACGTACTTGTGTACTAGATTATTCACCAGCGTATCACGGCAGTTGCAATATCCGGTTTCGTACTTGATGTAGTCAGGATTCATGTTGGTCATTGATTTGGTCCTTTCAATTTTCTGGGACACCCCAGATTTTATCCAGCCGCTACCATAGCAGCCTTCTTCTTACTTGTACCGTGAGCCGGAAAGCCCACTACTACATTGCGATCCCACTTCTCACATAACATACATGAAGCACATGATACGTCATCTTTATAAGTAGCGGGACATACTACTACCTTCCTACCTTTGGGTGTAACTGTATTGGTTGTCTGATCAATAGGTAATACAGTTGCAACAGGCGCTATGTCCATATCACATAGCTTGTCTGCGTGTTCAAGATTGTTGGCCGATACATTAACAGTGAAGCCTAAGTGGTTCATCATATTGACAGTTATGGCGTTCTGGAAGTTATCCAATACGTCATAGTGTGTGTATGTAAACCCACGCTTGCCCTCATTAGCTTTGGCAAGCTCAATACACTTCTCATTGTCCAGCTTCTCCATGTCACCGGGTAGATCACCAGCTTGATTGTGACGCCACTTGCTACCAGTGGGCAGGTCTTTGATCTTGCTAATGAACGTAGACCAATCGTCACCACGCTCTTTGCGTGTAACTTTATCCCAATGTAGTTTCAATGGCCCACTGTCTGCATAGCAGCCATTACTTTTGAACGGGCATGAGGTGGGACATGTTGTCGCAGTGCTAGTTGTCACTGCCATCTTGCCCACTTTGGCGTTCTTTGATTTAGGCGTTACGTGAAACATTTTGTCTACCTTTTCATGTTGCGTAAGTTATGTTTAAACAATAGTTCTTCCACCCGTTGATGGTTTTCTTCCGCCGTATCCCTACTGTCAAACCAATGTTTATATGTTTCCCAATCCATTGGCGGCAGATTGTGGGCCTCACACTTTTCAACGTGATAATTGTAGTCTTTCGTGCGACGTTTAGCCCATTCTTCCCGTGTTAATTCAGCCATTATACTTTCTCAATTAATTTTGCATACTTAACAGCTTCTGCAACCCATGCCTCTTTTTGTTCATAGTTATAAGCATTTTGAGCGTTCGCAAAAGCCTCGTCATAGGCAAGACGATAAGCTTTTACCTGTAAATTTTCATTGTGTTCCATTTTATTTGTCCATAATGTTAGGGTTTTACTATACTAATCTGCACAAAAAGAGGGCGACACAATCAAGCGCCGCCCCTATTTTGTAAAGACTATGTTGATAATTATGCCTGTTTAATTTCCAATGCGGCAGCAACCTTCACCAGTGTTTCAACGTTCTGGATTTCACGCCCCTCTTTCTTTGCCTTTTCGTAACGCTTGAAAAGTGAGGCGATAGCCTTGTCAATATCCAATGCTTCTGGCTCTTTCTCAACGGTATACTCCCAAAATGGGACGGCCTTGGCTTCCGCTATCATGAATTGACGGCGCTTGTTTGCGTCTTTGGGAAGCTTGAAACACTTTTCTTTTTCTGTCCAATTGTATGGCGTATGGTCCGAAAACCATTTAATAAACGCTTTGGTTCGTGCTGATTTCGGCAATGCATCCACCAGCCTATTTGCTGCCGAATAATCGCCATGTTCTGCCGCATGTTCCATGATAGCGCAACCGGCGATATCAATATCACGGTCGATATTCTTACCACGGGTTTTGATGGATTTAATGCGCTTGTTGATTTCTTTGATATCCATTTGAATATTTCCTATTGTTGATTTAAAACAGTAGTACCTATGCCATCCACAATGGATAGCATATAGCACTACCCCCCCGCCTTGCTATCGGCACAGGGATAGGACATTCTGATAGGCTGTGCGGGTATTTATTCCGCTGGCCCTGCCTTTTCGGCATTCCCGATTACTATCGGGTTTCTGATATCTCACACAATGACTGTCACACTTGCTAGGCATGAAAGCATCGCAACGCTTTTTGCGTCTCGGTTGCATCGGTCCGAATGCTTCTAGCGCCTTACCCTCTAACTGTGAGAGCTTGGCAATAGTCACAAACGGGGTTGCACCTATTCGATACCACATAAGAGATTTCCGGCTTCACCGTGTAACCTCTACCGAACCATGCTAGGCATTCCTGCCTAGTCCTTTACCGCTAACACCCGTCTGCCGTAGCAGGTTTGGGTTTGCGCCGTTTCGATGATTAGAACCTAGCAGAACGATTTGGGACAGTCTACATAAATCGACATGCAATATTGCCGTAGCCCTATGCGTTTATTGCATAGCTCTATATATATTATAAGGTATAGGCCGCATGAATATCATTACGATACCGGAACAAGCGATACAACTAAATGGCGAATTGGCGATACAACCCAGAGTGATAACCTATTGATATCTAACGATTTTACATATGTGTAAAATATGAATGTTCACGAAATGTTCACGCTCTCAATCGCCCTGTAAGCGTCGCACAAGGGCGGGAATGTTTTCCGGTATCATTCCACCTAGATCGTCGTGATCGCCATGAGTGATCGTCCTAGCGGTGTTCATGTTTTGTTCCATGTCGTCTGAATGGCACATTCCAGCGCCCGGAGAATGGCGGAATAGCGGCGAATGGCGTGTTCAAATACATATGAACAAGGGCGGGCAAGATTAATTAGCACGGGGTAATCATCATAACGGGGGTTTATGAATGTTGCATAGGCTTTATAAATGTTGCATAGGCTTTATAAATGTTAGCCGATGCTAATACTGACTGACCGGATAGTATCTTTGCAAGGTATCTGTTAATCTCAGGTGAGACTATCTCATATGATATTGTCTAGGGGGTAGGAAAAAAAACTGCGGCGGTGCGGCAGAAGTATAGAAAAGGGACTATAGATAAAATTATCAAAAATAACAGGGGGGTAAAATATAAAATAAAAAAAGTAAGGTATCCATAGTGTGACATAAATACAACAAGGCGGTACTAATTAGTTCCTTATTAGTATTATTTTATTATTTTATTAGTATCTCTATTGTATATCTCTATAGTATAGTGTATAATAGTACTATGGAGTATTTAGATAGTAACTATATAGAGCAGTACATTAACCTTGAAGCTTTGCTAAAGCAGAATGTTGATGATCAATGTCATAACGACTTCTTGTCCTTTGTAAGATTAGTAGCACCTTCTATTGTGTCTGACTTCAGAATGGGTCGTCACATTGAAGTACTATCAGACAGACTACAAAAAGTACAGGATGGTCAGATAAAAAGACTGATGGTCTTTCTTCCACCACGTTCCAGTAAGTCTGTTGTATGTTCCAAGTTGTTTCCTGCTTGGTATCTGGGTAGGAACCCTGAACATGAGATACTAAGTATATCGCATAGTGATCAACTGGCAAGTGACTTTGGCAGATCAGTACGTGACATAGTAAACACTGAGGAATACCAAAAGGTATTCAAGGGTGTCTCTCTAAGAAGTGATGTCAGGGCTGCTGGTAAGTGGAAGACAAACCATAATGGTACATACTATGCTGCCGGTGTCAGATCACAGATTGCTGGACGTGGCGCACATGTAGCTATACTTGACGATGCTATGTCTGAAGAAGATGCGATCTCCAGTGCAGGTAGAAGGTTCATTAAAGAGTGGTATCCTGCGGGACTCAGAACACGTATCATGCCAGACGGTGCCATTGTCATAATCAATACAAGGTATCACTATGATGATCTCTGCGGCTGGCTACTGAAGCAGCAGGAGAATATGTCCGACTACGAAACTATACCATGGGAGGTAATAAGGATACCTGCATGGGTAGATGAAGAATCTTCTGAATTACTCAATCTTCCTGTGGGTAGCAGTTACTTTCCTGAGTGGAAGTCTGACAGGATACTCAGGATGGATGAGAGCGAGATTAAGGCAAGTAACGGAAGCCGGTACTGGAACGCTCTGTATATGCAAGACCCCACACCTGAAGAAGGCGGTATAATAAAAAAACGCTGGATCAAGGATTGGGAATATGATGAACCGCCTAGCTGTGATTTTATTGTACAAACATTTGACACAGCTTTCTCCACATCTAATACTGCTGACTATAGTGTCATACAGACATGGGGTATCTTCTATATGTCCCATCAGGATAATGAAGGTTACGAAGACTTTGCTCCACACCTGATACTTCTGGGTAACATCAAGGGACGCTTTGAATATCCAGAGCTTCGACGGCTGGCGCAGAAACTATACAATGAACATAGACCTGATGTCTGCATGGTTGAAAAGAAGGCATCCGGTCAATCGCTTATACAGGATATGCGTAGGGGTGGCCTACCAGTAATGGAATACCTGCCTGACAGAGATAAGGTATCCAGAGTTTATGCAGCAACCCCTATCATGGAAGCAGGTCGTCTATGGATACCCAAGGGTAAGAAATGGGCAGACGACCTCATAGAAGAACTTATACGGTTTCCCAATGCAGCGCATGATGACCAAGTAGATGCCCTGACAATGGCAGTACACTACATGAAAGACTCATGGCATCTTACACATCCTGATGATCCAGAGTACGATGATGAGCCTACTTATAAACCAGCTACTTACTGGAATGTATGATTTGGGAAAACTAAGAAAGTGTGCTATAATAATAGGATGATTGATTTAGAAAAAAAAGTAGAAGAATTAGATAAGAAGTTAAATGCTCTTATCTTTGCACTCCAAAAAAAGACAGAGCCAGAATTAAAACTATTTCCATCTGCTTATATTAAAGATGATCTTGGTTATGAGTTTAATGATGATCTAACTGGTTTTATGCGATGGTATTTTGAAAAGTGTCCTAATAAGTTTCAAGTTCCTTTTGATAATCCGCTTTTGTTTATTGAAGGACATACTGCTTGTACTCTCTTTAGGCATGGTGCATATCAGGTTGAGCTAGTTTATATGAAGCCTGACACTGTAACTTATGATCATAATCATCCTGATGTAGATAGCTATGTTGTTTATCTATATGGAACAAACTTTAGATATCAGGGTAAAGAAGTTCTAAGTAAGAAAGAAGGACACTATCTAGAAAAGAATGGTAAGGCTTCTGCTTACATGCATAAGATAAGACTTAAACCTAATGTAGTACATGGTGCAGAGTCTGGTCCTAATGGAGCATGTTTCTTTTCTATACAGAAATGGTTAAGTGGTAAAGCTGGCGAGTCTATCGCAAATAGTTGGAATGGTGAAGAGTTAGGAGAGCAACACGCAAAAGGTATTAAGTAGTGACTGAACTAGAAAAAATAATATATACTTTAGGTTTATCTGATATACATAAAAACTGGACAACCACAGATATTATAAATAGAATATTACCACCAGTAAAACTTAAACAATATATTTTTATTTCAAATGAAAAGGTTCCGTTGTTCTATGCTTCATGGGCGTTTATGGATCAAGAAGCATCAAATGCTAGAGAGTTCTCAACAAGAGACATTGCAGTACAAGATTGGCATAGTGGACATGTACCATGGATTATGGATATTGTGTGTCCTATGGGCGGTACTACAGAGGGAATTAAAGAACTAAAGAAAGTTCCTAAACATCTAGGTGTTAAAGGAAAAATAAAATTCTTTAGAACTAAAAAGGGGAAGAAGGTATTACATCATGTTAACTGGACATAAAAAATCTAGATATAATATTTATGATAACTTAGAGTTTCTGAGCCTTAACTCCTATGAGTTAAAACATTTTTGTTTTGGTGAGGGCGGCGGCGACGGTGACGGTGGCGATGGTGTTGATGATGCAGACT
>ERZ651776.988-NODE-988-length-36431-cov-6.463195_pt1 | contig 36431 bp, 31 predicted proteins | sample MGYA00514761_ERZ651776 | MGnify/ENA metagenome assembly ERZ651776
TGGTTCAGGTATTCCTGAGTGTTGGAGTTGGAGGACGTTAGTCGCGAAGCAGGACATTAGTCGCGAAGCGTGAAGCTTTCTGTCGCCCATCACAGCGACTATTCAGTATGTCAAGTTCCGCTGTCTACTCCCATCTTCTTCATAACCCTTCCCCGTTTTCACTCACCTCTTGGTCCGCAGGGCCCATGCCGATCAAAAACATAAACTCCACGGTCTTCTCCTCGAACGCATCCCTCCTTTTCAAGGCGTCGTCCTTCTCGCCGACGACTTGCGAATCAGCGCTGTTGTGTGTTGAAGACGTCTCGGAAGATATTTGAGCCTCTTTCCCGGCGCAGTTTCCCATTTTCGCCGGGGTAAGGGCCAACGGATGAGGTGGACGAGCAGCCTGTCCGGGGTTTTTCAGTCCGGAAAGCTTCTCTTTCTTGCGAGGAACAAGTGGTTTTTCGCTGATTTTATTTTCTTTTTGTTTTTTGCTGTTTGCTTTTTTAGCTTTCTGTTAGTTAATTCAGCCAGAGTTGAATTAAATTTGAACATTCTCCTGCGGACTTGAGGCTTTGTTGTGCACTTGTGCAGCGGAAACCCTCATCAATACACTGCTGAGTGTGAAATACCTTCCAACTCTTTGCCCAACAACTCAACAAAAAGAGGGATGAGTAGTAAATTTGTCAAGGAATTCACGATGCCTGAGGTGAGTATGCGGTTAACTCGGCTACACTGTGTCTCTTGGGGTGCACCTACCCCACCTCATCTTTCACTCACACGTTGATAAAATTGTCCCATATTTTCCAAAAAAATTTCCAACTCCGGCTGTCAATGAAGGGCTTCCCTGACCTCCTCCGCGCCTTTTCTAAGGAGCTCCTCCGCGACAAACCCACTGACTCATACAAGTATTCTTACGAGTACTTTATGAACAAGATTGAGACAGCGCAAATTGAAAAGGAGCAGGAGGAGGAGGAGAGGAAGGAGAGGGAAGGGAAAGCTGGGCCTGCGTAAATTTATGTATATAGAATTGAGTTTTGTTACAAAAGCGTATTTTAAGTTATTTTGTCTGTCTTTCGGGTTTACTGCCTATCTCTCGTCATTCCTTCTTCTCCTTATCGAACTATTTCTAATCCTGCTTGGCCCTCTCCTCCCTCGGTGTTGTAAACCATGTGAAGAGGATGACAAAGAAAACGCTGCGCGAGCACGTTCAGGGATCGGCGTGAGAACGTACATATTTAAAGTCGAAAGTCGAAGTGAACGTCTGCGATAAACTCAACTCACCTCCCAACCATTCCCCCGATGCACATAGTAATCCCAACAATAACAGGCGGCACACCCTTATCGACAAAGAATTGGTAGACATCGAGCATGACAATCCCAATGTCCATTAGGACTCCCTTCGCATATCCGAGAGGGCCGAACGGACTGGTAACGAAGCTGTCCGGTTCGACATTCTTGTAGCCTCCCCTCGCAAATTGCAAGAGATCTTCCTTGGTCCTCGACCCTTTGTACTTCCTGACGTTCCAACCGTCTACAAAGTATATCGTGGGGAACCCGGTGATTGCAAATCTTGACGAGACCGCGCGCTCGGTGCTCCCTTCGACCTTGCCCACCTTGACTCCGTCCTTATCATAGGTTTCGGCGAGCTCCGAGGCAACCTCCTCCCACGTGGGTGCCAGCCGCTTGCAGTGCCCGCACCAGTCGGCGTAGAATTTTATCATGTACTTGGAAGACGATGAAAGCTCCTTGGAGAATGTCTTCGCAGTGATCTGGGTCACTTGAGAGCTGTCAGCGTTTGTCACGGTTGCAACCACAAGAAAAAGGAAGATATTTGAGAGATTCATAGCGATTTGTCGTAAAGAAAATGTTCTACGATGTTTCGATGCCAAAGTAAAAGTGGATGCCGTTGGATCTAAGAAGAAATAGCGCGGATTTACTCAGATCTCTTCAATCAAGGGGTGGAGAAACTTTTTGGCAGAGGAGCAGTTTAACTCCATTTGAAACCTGTCAGAAGTCAGTTAATATATCATCAGGACTGCCCATCGTAAGAAGAGAAAGAGTCTGCGAGTACATAATTAACCCCAAACCCAACATTTCCTTGACAAAAGCTCTGAAATCTCGGAGTCGTTTTGTCAACGATAATGGAGATCCCCCCTGACGTCTTGTCTATGCTGGAGGGTGTCCCCCTCAGAACCTCGGCCCGAAACATGACTCAGCTCTCCCAATTGCTAACAGACGGCACTGTGATTGCCTATATGGTACACAGAGTGTACCCCAGACTCATCAACATGCACACTTATTCTCCTCATAACTCCGTCGAAGGTAAATTGTCGACCTGGAAGACGCTGCACGACAAGGTTTTGTCCAAGATGAAAGTTGCGTTGACTGAAGATGAGATCAGGGTGATTGTCAAGAGGGATAGTGTGGATTTGTTAGTGGCCAAGCTGAGGGAAATTAGGATGAAGATGCGTGCCTATGAGCCAATGTACAATGCAGGAGCTGACAAGAGCAAGAATCAGGCGGAAAAGGACGCTGCTCGCGCCAAACAGTATTCCGCGAATAATCCTCCCAGGCAGAGGCGAAACAGCGTTAATAGGACCCTCGAGCTAGACGCTTCGTTGACATCATCGCCAGGCACCAACAGTGTTGTGGGGAAGACCATGAGGAGTGCTAACGAGGGCATCAGTCCTCCTAAGAGAGTCAGGCAGGCAAGTGTTGGAGACAACAGTCGGAGGCCAAGCAGACTAGCAGCAAGTATTGCCGCGAGTCTGGGCAACCAATCTGAGGGGCAGGATATTTTGTTGGGTAGTGCTGGAAGGAGAGCGAGCCAATTAAAAAGAACTAAAGAAAGGGAAAAACATGCCAAAATATTGAGGGATAGCAAGAAAAGTATTGTAGTGACGGAGTCCGAAATGGACGAGATGTTCGAGAACATTACGAGCAAGTTGAACAAGGACTTGGATGAGCATTCGGAGCGGTTGAATAGGCTCGACGTGAAATCTCGACAGTTCGACCAGCACATGACTGAGCTCAGGGCTGCTAACTTGAAGGAGATGCAACAGACAGATCACAACTTAGCAAACGTCTTGAGGGAAGAGCAATCTGTGGTTGAGCCTGGATTCGGCTTCGGACGTCCGGGCTTTGTCTCGGCGCCGCAGGATGGGAATAATTCATTTGTTGGACTTGTTAGTCCACACAGCAACCAGATCGCAGAGTTGGTAGGTGATTACGGGGAGGAGTACGATAGGATGGGGGAGGAAATTGGAAGGGAGGTCGATTTACTTCAGCCACCACCGCCGCCACCAAGTATGCCTCCGCCAGCGCATATTTTGGAGCAAGCCAGGATTTCCAGGGGCGAGAGTTTAGTTGAGAATATTGAAGAAGGAGAAGAAGAAGAAGAGGAAGAGGAGGAGGCTGAGGCTGAGGGAGAAGAAGAAGTGGAAGGAGGAGGAGGAGAAATATTTACCAAAGGGAACGCTGAAGAACCATTTGACATGGGAATTTTGGCAAATAATATCTCAAACATTGAAAACGAACAGAGGCACAGCAACGCGGGTGCAGATGATGATGTCAGTGATAGCAGTGGCGAGGAGGTCTATGACATGGGGTACAGAAATAGCGCATATAGCAAGCCTACGCCGAGCCCTCACACACCCATGGGGAAACCCAGCCCCGATCTGAACTCAGCAAGAAAAGTACGGCTCAGTATCAGTGGTCCAAGCGGTTTGGGGGCAGAAGACACTGATGAAGCAGAGCTGGAAGAAAGCGCCACCGGTGTTGATTGGTGCGAAGTTTTTCACAATGAACACCAAAGACACTACTATTTACACCACACAGGAGTCAGCCAGTGGGAAAAACCTGCGAAGGGGTGGGTGCAGTGTGCAGACCCGGCAACTAAAAAAGTGTATTACGTAAACTTGGCCTCTGGAGAGAGCTCATGGGAGCCGCCCAAAAACTTTTAAATTAATGAACAATAGTTGTGTTAGTGGCAAAATCGGAGAATGCCTCCGCTGTTCTATTTCTTATTTTTCTCCTCCGTCCCCTTCTCTCTAAAGTTTCGGTCTTCTCAGGGTTATTTTATCTGCCTGATGAATGATAACGACCCCGTGCTTATTTTGTCTTATAAAAAGAACGCCAGCGCATATTCTTAAGAGCAAAATCGCCAGCATTTTCTGGGAGCAGTGGTTCATCCGATTTAATTGGTGTCATCAGACTTAGCCTAAAAACAGCGAAGAGCGACGTTACCGTGTACAACGCCACGAAGATCCAAGCAAGAAGGTTATCGCTGTCACTCAAAACAATTATTGTTGAGGCAAACCCAGCAAAAATAATGTGCCGAACAACCTCGTTGGTAAGGTATTCTTCTGGCGGCAATGCGTCGAGAGCAGCCCCCACGGCGTGCAATGTCCACAGCACAGCAAGAAAAATGAGTGTTCCGGCCGTTGCTTCAGCGGCCCAATCGGAAAGTCCACTGTCTTTGATAATCTTGATGTCCGTCAAAGAGGAGACGCCTTTAAGAAGGAAAAATAGGGTCATGGTAAGTGCAAAGACAAACTGAGTACACGCATAGAGTAAAAATCCACTGCTGAGGGCGGGGGGGTCGTACTTTTCTTTGGAGTTATACTTGTGCGTCCCGACTTCGGGACACCCCTTACCATTGACAGGCGTCCAGTGTGAAAATGGTGTCAAAATACCCGTCCATTTCCACTGAACAAAGAGCATATGGTGATAGTGATGAAGGTTTGCCCACAGAGGATCAAAAGTATGCAACGGTGGAACTACGCCGTAGTATATCTCGGTAGAATCATTTGAAACGATCTCGGGCTCGTAAGTCCCAAAGATTCTGTCCCAAATGATGAAAATCGCCGCATAGTTCTTTCCCAGCGCACGGACATTCCTCGAATGGTGAATTCTGTGAAGAGACGGACTGTTAAAGACTAGCTCAAAGGTGGGGAGGGGAGGGATTAGGCAGGTATGGATCCAATACTGGTAAAGGAGGGAGAAAGTTCCATGAAGAGCAGCCAACTCAAAGGGGTAAAGGAATGCAAGGGGGAGCGTGCCTACTATGAACGAAGGGCAAAAGTTATCATTGAAAGGCTGGCGGAGCGCCGTGCTCAAATTGTACTCCTCAGAAGAGTGGTGAACTACATGGTTTGTCCAAAACCAAGACAGTGTATGAGACGTTCTATGCCAGACATAGTAAAGGAAGTCGTGCGTCACGAGGCACAGCCACCAGCCATTCGCGTTTGAGTCCGAAAATTCATCAGTGAGTCGAAAGTTGTCCCAAATGAAATCATAACAATATTTTGTCCAAGAGATGAAGAGGACTAGAGAAATAATGAGATTGAGAACTCCGAGGGAGAGCGAAGTCATCGTGTCGTTGAGACGAGGCTTGTGTAGTGGCTGCTTGCGGGGAGGGAGGATGCAATGGATCATAAACGCCTCCACCAGCAATGCAGCGACGAAAAACGGAATTGCCAGGACCAAATAGCTGGGAGCATTCAGGTCGATATTCCTGCCTTCCGTGTTATCACTGTTTTCATCTTTCGGTCCAAAATTACTCGCCCCTCCCATTGGATACATTAACCACCAAAAGAGCGAATTTGATAGAGGAGGCAGAGATCCCGTCTGCTGAAGAACTGAGATTGCCATGAGGGGAACACCTGAAGCGTAGAGCAAAAAGAAAATGAAGACTATCCAGCATGCTCTTTCGGACATGGTGCGGTCCCCGGTGGAAGGTTGTGCCATCTTCTATTTGCAGCTGTCGAGGGTAGGAGGAGGTAGAGGCAGGAAATCTCACAAAACGGAATGTTAAACTCTGTTGATCTTGAGATTTTGTTTGACACAGATATGAAGATGGAGAAAAAGAGCAAAAAAAACAAAAAAAAAGCAAGAAAAAAATTTCTTCTTCAAATCAAGGCATCAGCCAACCAACAATTGGTTACATTTCAATTTCCGGATAATTTTAAAAAATTGATCGTTCATTTAAAGCTTAAGATGCGATCTTCACTTGTCAACCTTCCTGATTGGGCCAAAAACTCTGTTACTGAAAAGGTATTTGAGGCAGGGTATGGCCGTGTCCACATGGGGACGGCTACTGGAGAGGGGGCTGATTTGATGCGTTATTACGTAGAATTGATCATCTCTCTGACTCCAGTATTCATGGTTGCTATTTTTGCTTACCCTCCTTTGATCATGTGGATGAACAAACAAAATTGGCCGAAAACAAGTAAGTATGACTCGGCTTACAACCTCTGGAATTTTATCCTGGCTATTTTCAGTGTTTGGGGTGCTTCCACCTGTGTTCCAGACGTATGTGCCACAATTTACAACAAGGGTATCTTAGAGACTATCTTAGACCCAGCAAGTAACTTCGGCATGGCGACTCCTATCTATTGGTTTTGCCTGAGCAAGATCTGGGAGCTCGGTGATACCATCTTTGTCATAATCCGGGGGCGGAAATTGATCTTTTTGCAGTATTATCATCACTGGATCACGTTAGTTTACTGCTATCACAGTTTCTGTGCTACCGTGATGTACAATGGGGGCGGTAGCATCTTCACGACAATGAATTTCTTTGTTCATGCGATGATGTACTCGTTCTACTTTGCAAGTGGCATGGGTGTGAGATTGAGTGGAGGGCTTAAAAACCTTCTCACGTTCTTACAATTCTTTCAGATGGTTATTGCAGTTGCGACTATTGTCGTGGGATGCAGGAACTCTAGGTGGCTGGAGGAAGACCCTTTCACTGTATATTTTCTCAGCTTCATGTATGGCAGTTATGTTTGGCTCTTCGGTGATCTTTTCTTTGGAAAGGTTAAAATCGGAAATGTTAAGATGGCAAGCAAGAAAAAGGTCTGAGTGCGTGGAAAATATTTGTTCTGTATGTCCTCTTTCTGTACGTAATTACGAAATAGATTTAGCTTTTTTGATTTTGAGAGGTTTTGCTTTGGATATCTCAGGGGAAAGTGGATGAACGTGAAGACGGAGATGAAGATGAAGATACAAATTAAGATTAACAACGGCTAATACTCATCGTCCGACAAAAACGCTGTCAATCCGCTTTTTTGGCCAAGTTTATTGCACCAACGGTTAAAGAGCTCACTAGGGTCAGCGAGACAAAGACCCCGCCAATAACGCTCGTTGTACTCGCAAAAAATGTCAATAGGGAGTCTCGCTGCTCGGTATATTGCACTTCCATAGGACTAAAATCGTAAGAGAACGAAGCACCGGGTAGTAACTGACTTCCGCTCAGTATCAAAGTTGAGAGCTGCTCAAAGTTCTCTGTCATTGACACCTGGTATGTTTCCCGCGCCTTTCGCCATGGTCGCTTATATATAGTCGGCACAATTTTCACGTTGAAGTCGGCTAATCCTACCCCATGCTTTATTGAGTTCATCATTCCCTTGAATGGATTATGTGAATGAGGGAAAACTTTTCCGTCACCTCCAAATTCTATATTGTGGATATAGTGAGAGACATTATTGGCCCTCTTAAAACTTTCATCTATCCCCGTGTACGCTAACACGCTCCCCCAAGACGTGGGACTCAAGCCAATTCGGAACTGCCCCCCTACTGGCGCAACTAGTAAGCCACCCTCGAGAGTACAACCCCCATTCATGTTTTCCCTCCTCCTCTGCAAGGCATCCACCCCAGCATCCGAAAAATCACGATTGCTCGCTGTAGAACGTAGATGCGCATAAAATTGTGATTAGCGATATGAAGGGAATTATTTCGGGGAACGTTCACAACAGGCGATGTCACTTTTGCCGAGATATTTGCAGAGACACAATTCATTTGACACACCTCAAACACCAAACACCAAACACGAAAATCATCAACACGTACCTTTTCTCTTCCTCACGTTCATACTTTGCACACCCCTCTCCTTTCGTTCACTCCGCCTTAAATCTTGCAGGTTGTCGTCAAACGCTATTGACACATCATTGCAATCAAGGTGAAAAAATGTTATTTTCATCGAGATGACCAGTTTTTGATCGGTATATATGCTGTCCTTGCTCTTGCTTAATGGATTCAAGAGAGGTGGGTATTCGTGCACGGATAGGTGCTCGATTACGTCAACTCGGGCGTACAGAATGAGTTCAGAAATCAGTAGCACGAGCACCATTGCAAGGAGGATGAGACTGATAAGCCCGTTGAATGGTGACTTCGGTGAAATCCCATCGATCGTATTTAGCCGCCGCATCGTCGGTTAGATGTAGTTGGCGTCGGGCTAGGTAAAATTTTCTATTTTATCAATTCTGGGCTAGGATTAGAAATCTCTGCTTTTTTTCAACCACACGAGAAAGACAAGTGTTTTCCCATCACCCAAAAAGAAAAAAACGCGAAAATTGTTTTCCAAGTGTTCTTTACTGTACTGGCAGCAACTTCCCCTCTCTGGGTCCCATGAAAGATGCGTTGACAATTCTCAATGAGGTTGATCATTTGTCCAAGTGGGAGCTGAGTACGTTCATCAATGCTAAGGGTGTCTCACTCAAGATTCTGAAGCGACGAAAATTGCCAGTTTCGTCGAGGGGATTTGTGCGTTTTGAAGTGGTTACTGATGACTGCAGCACGTTTATTAATGGCATTGATGAGGGAGGCTGTGAATGTTCGATCGTCCGTATATCTTCGGACGAGAAGATTGAGATACTAGATACGAGACCGCGGGCGGACAAGAACGGTCAAAACAAAGCTGGGCCCTTCCATATTTTTGAGGAATTCTTGAGGAGCCTGGTCCCTGATATAAACTTTGACAACAATCAAATTGCGCTCGCTGTGATAATAGCGATGGTCGCCGCATCGATGCTGAAATTTGTGTTGATGATGCGAGGTCTGATCAAGCTGCTGATTTTTGCGGTGCCAATTATCGGATATTTGAAGAGTTCTGTCCCCATTGAGAGCTCATTCAATAGCAGCAACGAAATAAAGTTTCTCATGACGAAATCATCAACTTCGTCGTCCACGGAGAAGAAGAAGAAGAAGAAAAGCATCTTTGCGAATTTCGTTAATTCCGCCAAAGCTGGCGCCGTAACATTAGGTTCCACGACGGAATTTGTTTTGATTTTTTCCAAGACATTTTCGATCGCAAGCATCGCTCGAGTTACACTTGTTGGTAACGGTGTCCTATATTGGTTGGGTATTTGTGGCTATTGGGTTTTTTTAGGACGTGAAGAAGATGAGGAAAGCGGTTCTGGTGATTATTTTGCCGATGCTGTCAGCTCCTTGACCAAACATTATAAATTTTACAAGCAGAAAAAGGTTTGAGTTGGGTTTAGGGGAGGAGGTGAGGTAAAAGCTTAGTTTGTTGCAGCAAATTTGTGCGTGTGCATAATAGTCCCAGAATTAATAACAGAAGGATGAGACGTCTAAAACGCGTCAAATGAAACTTCTGTCGCAACTGAGGACGACAATAAACAGAAACATCGTGGACCAAAGGTCGAGTGCTCTACCTTCACTGCATGCGACCGACATAGAAACGATATCTAACACACTCATCATCAAAAATTTATTATTCTTCTTTTTAACATCAGCGTTTGTTTACGCTGCTTTATAGCGGGCCAAATTTATTTCTATACTCTGTCAGCTCTGTCTTCATGTCAGCGATTTGGTTGAGCAAGTATTCGACATAAGCTTCGTGCTTGCTTGGTGTCGGTATCTGTTCCTGCTGCTGCTGCTGCTGCTGCTGCTGCTGCTGCTGCTGCTGCTGCTGCTCCTGGAGGGCCCGCTGACGAGCCAATTCCTGCTGCTCCTCGAAGTGGAGCCTTTCCTGCTGTTCCTTGAGAATTTCCTCCTCCTCTCGAAGTTGTCGTTGTCGCTCGAGTAATTGTTGCTGTTGTTCATGCTGACGTTGCTGCTGCTGCTGGTGGTACCCCTGCAGTTGGTGAGGCTGTGGCGGAGGAGGTTGATAGCGCCTCTCGGGGGAGGCGTTCATAAGTTCAGCCATTGTGCCACCCCCGAGCTGGGTTTGTCGCCCCTCTCTCACATTATCGCCCCGTTCCTTCCAACCAAAATCATTCGGTCTTGCTTCCTGTTGGTTTTGCTGTCGCTGACCCTGACCGTGTCCCTGAACCTGACCCTGACCCTGACCCTGACCCTGAACCTGACCGTGACCCTTACCCTGACCCTGACCCTGTTTCTCCCACCATTCCAACTCGTTATTATTCTTTTCCTGCAGCTTTTGTCTCTTTTTCTCCATAATGTCCTTCTCCAACTGCTCCCTGTACTCATCCCTCCTCCCTGCAGCTGCCCGAGAGTTGTTTACCTGGTCATAGAGGTTCTGTGTGAAACTTGACTTCCTTGTCTCTATCTCGTTTTGATTGTAGCTATTGCCAATGGCATGTCGGCTGTCATGCGGCTGCTCTCTAGAGTATTGCTTCTCCTTCTTCCTTCTCTCATCTTCCTCAAATTGCTGTTGCTGTAACTGCTCGTGATAAAGCTTCTGTTTCTGTTGCACATTGAATCGTTCCATCTTCTTTTCATCTCCCAATAAGTCAACACCGTGGTGTTTGGACATCTCATTCTGTCGCCCATTCATACGAGGTGGAGAGTCATATTTCTGGGCAAGGTGTGCCGAAGCGGCAGAGTATTCTTGTTCCGTATGTTGGGGCTGTTGTTGGCGATTGAGCTGTTGCTGATGCTGATGCTGGTGCTGGTGCTGGTGTTGGTGTTGGTGCTGTAGAGGCTGCTGCTGTAGAGGCTGCTGCTGCTGAAGCTGAATTTGAAGAGGTTCTTTCTGTTGCCCCCCAGTTTCTTTGCTGTACGGATTCTTTGGGCTGTGAGCGTAAGTGTTCGTGTAATCATAGTTTTGTGCCTTGCGCTTTGCCTCAAAGGCTGCCTTCTTCTCCGCCCACTTCTGCTCTCTCAATGAAGCCATTTTATTTAGATGGTGTTGTCTTGATTTACTGGTCGTTCTTAACCAAGTGCTCTGCGCAACAGCAATTTCCAATTCAATTATATTCACTACTGAGAATTTCAATTCAATTGAATATTCCCAACTTGTTTTCTCCAAAAAAATGGAAATAAATACAACCTCTCCCTTTTTTTTAGGAAATACTTTTGCTGCACACTCTTACACCCTCCATGGATAAGTTCAATCGCAATTAAGATTAAGTGTGTGTGTGGTTGCTTACGAGGGAGAACAACTCAGCAGAACACGGCTTCTTTCATCCGATTGAATTTTAAGAATCCCCCTTAGAAATAAAGTTTTCCTGTGCTGAGATGAAGTTCTTCTCTCAGTCTTCTGCCTCTCGGGGCTGGTGCTACGATGCTATGGGAAGAGGGACGGCAGTGATGTCTTACATCTTTCTCACAGCTGGCATTCTAGAAATAAGCAATCAAGTTGCCGACGAAAATGGGATGATCCCAAACACCTCATTTAGGGCTAACACGATTGTGACTTCGATGACCACGGTAACTTCGTTTGTGACTGCTCTTGCGCTTCCTGTACTTGGCGCCATTGTTGACCACACAGACAAGCGATGGCAATTGAGTTTTTACACAATCTTATTTTTACTTTGTGGGAATGTGTTTCAGGCATTTGCTCTCTCGCCCGAGTTTTTCTGGGTCATTGTAGTCCTTCAGGTGTTTGGAACCTGGGCTTTCTCGGTTCATGCAATGTGCACGCTTGCTTACTTACCAGAGCTCACTGACGATTTGCTAGTCCGGGCTGACTTAAACACGTTCAGCAACATCCTCTTGCACCTCACACAAGTGGTTGGCATAGGCCTTGTTCTTTTTCTCGCCGAAGTTCTCAAAATAAGTGGAGATGATGTGGCGGTCTCAAAGCTTGCTCAGGGGTTGGGCGCAATCTCAGGGGTTCTCATATTCGGCTATGCATGGCTTTTTCTGATGCCCAAAATACCACCTTTGCACAATGTCCGCTCACTGGAGAGTGGAAGGAAAAGGGAATATCTTTCTCAAGGGTACAAGCAGTTGGGTCGGACTATCCGTATGATGAAGAAGGATTACAAGACCATGATGATGTTTCTTGTTGTTACCACTTTCTCTGAGAGCGCAATTGTAGCCTTCATCTCTTTGGCGATTACTTATATGACGGAACATATGGAGATGTCTTCAAGTGAAATCGGTAGCACGTTGGGGATTGTGTTATTCATGGCCGCGCCCGGCTCTGTGCTTGCTTCAAAGGTGACAAAATCGAGAGGGCCAATTGTGTCGTACAAATTCTGTTTGGTGTACTGGACTCTCGTAACCGTGTGTGTACCCCTCTTCTTCACCGATCCATCACACAAACCACGCGCCCTGTTTCTCTCTGTGCTATGGGGGGTAGGCTTAGGGTGGCAGTTCCCAGTCGAGCGCGACGCCTACACTAAAATGATTCCCGAGGGACAGCACACAGAGCTCATGGGAATGTACATCTTCACCAGCGGTGTTTTGTCTTGGCTTCCCCCGTTGATTTTCACATTGGTTGTGAACTTTGGGTTGAATATGGGTTACGGAATGCTAGTACTCCCTTTATTCTACGTCATTGCTTTGTTTATTCTCATTCGAAAGGTAGTACCGGGTTATGAAGAAGCCTGTGACAAAGCAGATGCAACAAAGACGAAGAACAGGAGTGACAAAGACGGTGGTGATACGAGTGTAGTTACCCCGGAAGAGATGGTACCCTAACATAACATAATAAAATGCACGGGAGGAAAATAATGTTATAAAGAACAAGAAGGTGGCGGTGGCCTTCCAAAACTCCTAAAATTTAATAAATCAGAGCTCCTCGGAACCGCCAGTAGCAGAGAAGGGGGTTTGCACAATGTCATCGGCCGAGTAGAGTTCCAAGTCGTGTAGCTTCATTAACATTTGGACGGTAAAGGCTAGGCTGAGCAAACCTGGTGCGCCAGTGAAGAAGGTCCCACAGACAACCAGTGTCGAAAACGCCAAGAATGACAACGCAAGAAACTTTCCGGGGTGGAAATCGAAGAAGGCAGGACTGCACCAACCTACCCCAAAGGGTCCGAAGAAGAGACTACCGGCCGTCAACAGACTCAAGAGGGGGAACTCTTTCTCTCTGACTAGGTACCTGATGGTAACCACGCCAACTAACACCAGGCGGAGAACTGTAACCACCACAATGACAATCTCCAGCGGAGTGCTCTTGTACAAAAACATACTCTTAAAGAATCCGACGACGGCAAACGGTCCGTAAGCTACCTTTTCCACACACATTGCGTTCAGGAGGGAGAGCAAGCCTACAAATTGTAGCCCACAACTCGTTACGACCATCTTGCTCAATCTATTCTTTCCCATGTCATTGGACTTCTGGATCAACTGGAGCTGGGGATAAAAACTGTACATCGAAAGAACCATTCCCATCAGTTCCGCTTGTTCAAATGGGGTGCTGCAGATAAAATTACTGCAGATTGCTAGCAAGAAGCCGACACCCTTCACCAACAACTCAAGTTTGGGGTAGGTGATTATTTCCAAATTATCGTCGGCGGGGCGGGCGTCAACATCACCGTTCTCACTCTCCTTGGGGCTACTCTTCCCTCGCTTGCTCTTCTTGCCCTTATCCACTTTGCCGGCCGCTTTATCGGCTTTATCCGTTATCTTCTTGTCAAACTGCCTCACAAATACAGTGTGAAGAATGTACATGCAACAAGCACTGTTCGCGAGTACCACCACGAGCGCGAACAGATTCTGGTTGCTAGCCATGGCTTGGCTGAACGTCATCAGGTAACGCATCAGGTTCGAACCCTCCGCTGCCTTCTTCTCCCCGGCACTTCCTCCCAAAAAACCATTAGCAGGATTATCAATCCCTTGGTATGCCTTCTGGGCTACCCCGTAAGCGTCCTTAAACGAACCGTCCTCGGCGTCAAAAAATCTAGCACCCTGCAAGAGTGTGCTGACCAGGAACAGCACCGCACTATAGCTGCTTACATCACGGACCGGCCTCTGGGTTTTGCTCGACAGAGTGAGCAAGAGCCAACTCACGTACAGCATCACTGTACTCGACACATTACAGCAGATCGATAAGGTGTGCGTGCCTAGATTCATCTTTTTTCAGTGTCAGTTATTTTTTTGGGGGTTTTTTCCGCGGGCGGCAGAGCAGCAAGATGCAGGTTCTCGTGAAAATAATTTTAGAACCGTTTAAAACCCAGCACAACAAGGTTGAGGACAATATACCTATCTCTGTGTTACATAAATAATCTGTGCTAACACTCTGTGAACGAATTTTCTAACAAATTAAAAAATTGATATTTCGTTAATTTAAATACATTTTTGATATACTAATTTCCTTTAATTATAATAAATGTATAAATTATTTTTAAATTTTGAATGCTATAGTTTTCAAAAAATAAATTGAAATTATTTTATTTTTATAATAATAAAACAAAAAATTAATCATATAATAATATAATTGATTAACTTTTTGCAAAATATAGATTGAAAATAATTATGGAAAATAATAATATATATTTAATAATTATGAAAGAAAATTGTATTAGAAAAATGTATTTAAGTAAACGAAATTCAAATTTTTTGAAAAACAGCTTCCGCTCAGAGCACAGGAAAGGGGAAAACTGCTATTTTTCCCGAAAAAAATAGCGTTGAACGGTTATTCAATGATTAGTTGGGGGGCTAGAAAGGGTTGGGGTCCATGGGGTCCAAGCCAAGGTTTCAGCGCAATTGTTCTCCAAACTTTCCCTGAACTGCTGAACAAGAGCAGCACCACAACGCCAAGCGCAGAAAGTTGTTGGTAAATAAAATAAATAACTAAGGGTCCGGGTAAAAAAACTTGTTAAGTTCTCAAAACTCGCATATTTTTTTCATCAATTCTTATTCTTTTGGAGAGAAGACAAACAAAATCATCTGTTCCCAGCTCCTCCTCCCTAGAAAAGCATAATCCCGAAACCCCCCTCTCCCAGCCCTACGAATCATTTACAAGCGCTTATTACACCGATCCCGTTGATCCCGTTCCCAACCCTTACTTCCTCCGAGTGTAGTCAATCTCCCCAAAGAAATCCTCCTCCTCATCGTACCCCTTGCTCCAGCCCAAGTAGAGACTGAGGATAGCCCAGTGTCCAAGGAAGAGAACCGCAAGGAGGCGGCCATCGTCCACACCAAACCACTCGTTGGTGCCCTCAGTGGCAGAGGCGATGGCGGGGAGAAGAAGGGGGGAGGCGCCGGTGAGGACGGCAAGAGCTGTGGGCGAGGAGTGATGGATGAGATGGTAGGAAATCAAACAGTTTTTGATAGATCATGGGAGAGAGGCATCGGAGAGAAAGCCGTTTTAGAGAGAGTATTCGTAAAAAGAGAGACACATGCGTGTGCGTGAGAATGCGGAAACGAGAATGCGGGAAACGAGAGGACTACCATCACCAAAAAAATCGCTACAAAGATAATCTTTCTCAACAGGGCAAAGTCATGAAGATCTTCAGATGCCAGCAATGAAAACAGTCATTGCGTCGCATACAAAAACAACACTTGAGACTGAGACACGATTCTACTCACCCTTGGTCCTCATTCCCTTCCCATTCGTTCCGATCGCCTTGAAATCCCCTCCCAAGTTGTCCACCTTTGGGATAGCTGACCGGGCAGTCAAGGATGGTGACGATGTCGACAGAGGGGCATTGAACGCAGCGGCGGAGGCCACTAAGAGGGTAAAAATACTAAAGACCTTCATTGCTAGAAAAAGAGGAGCGGTGGTTGTCTGGTGCTGCTACGGAGGGGTTGGGGAAGACGTGAGTAAGCGATCTCAAAGTGAAAAAATTATGGATTTCAAACCCGTAAATTATATACAGGCGCGCGCACCAGCCCATAAGACACAACACGGGGCGACTGTGACAATTAATAGAAAGGGAAACTCACAATAGGTATCAAAAACTTCTTGGCTCCCCATCCTGCTGCCTTGAAAATGAATTCCTCCACAAAAGTAGCCTTTCCTCAGTTTTTCACCAGAATGCGCCTTGTCGAACGCAGCAACACATTCCACATCTAATTCGGCTAAAAAACAGAGAAAATCCTATTTCCCTTATAGATCAACACCCTCATGAGATCCGCCCACTCCCACTCGCAACCCCTCCTCCCCCTCACAAAGCCGTCAACCCTGAAAACCCTCTCCTCGCTGCCGTCAAGCCTGACCGAGACCCCAGTATACATCTCTAGCTACCCAAAGAGCGGGACAACTTGGATGCAAGCATGTGTTTTTGAGCTGCTCGGGGGTGGGGAGGTGAGTTGCTGTTGCTGTTGAAGGGGAAGATGAGGGGAGAGAGAGGAGCGCAGTGAGACCGGGGGTGTGAGACCGGGTGCTTAACTTACAACTCCCTCACCCTCACCCTCACCCCACCCTCACCCTCACCCTCACCCTCACACTTTGACTTACCTGCTACTTGCTCCAACTTCTTCATTCCCGCCCCGCACGCAGAGAGACCTTGACCACATTTCGACCTACTGCCCCTTTCTAGAGTCTGACTCTACGTACGCCTACCCGGACGGTCCCGAAAATGCCGGAAAACTGAAAGAAGCCTTCCAAAGCGGGCACAAATCTTTGGGAAAAGCCGTCTTCAACACGCACCTCTGGCCCCCTCCCCCTCCCCACAATGACAATGACGACGCATCTGGCGGCGCAGAGAGCTGGTTCCCCCCCCCTACGACAGACACCAAGTATATCTACGTGCATCGGCCCCCGAGGGACGCCGCCGCGAGCTTCTACCACCATTTGACGCACATGCCGCCCTCAGAGGGGGGAATCGATGCAGACGTCACAAAGTTTGTCAAGGAGTGGGTGGAGGGAAAAGTGGCGTACGGGATGTGGGGCGATCACTTGGACAAGTGGCTTGGATTTGCGAGGGGCAACGACAACGTCCTGGTCGTTAGCTACGTGGATATGCGCCAGGATTTATTTGGGGTGCTTTTACAAGTCCGGGATCATTTGGGGCTGGATCTGTCTGAGGAGGCTGTGAAAGAGAAAGTCATGCCGAGACTCACGCTGGAATACATGAAAAGCAATGTGGACAAGTATGAGCCCAAGAGTGTCAGCTGGGTGGAAAAGGGTGACGGATTTCAGTTTGTCCGGACCGGGGGAGGGGCGAAGGGATTATTTGATCAGGTGAGAGAAGTTTCTGCTCTTCCGCTCTTTGCTCTTTGCTCTTTGCTCTTTGCTCTTTGCTCTTTGCTCTTTGCTCTTTGCTCTTTGCTCTTTGCTCTTTGCTTTCGCTAATTCTTCTCTCCGCCCGTCGCAGGAGCACGAAAAAATCTTTGCAGATTACCTCGATACTGTCCCCTGCCTTGCTGATCTTGGTTACAATTGAAATCGACAGCAGGAGAAGAGGAAATCGCACAGAATAAAATTAAATTAAGTAGTAGAATGGGGAATTTATGTGCAAAATGGCACCGCGAAAGTATACTGGTCCCTAACCATCCTCCCTTTAGCATTAATAACAAACCTATTCAGGCAGCAATCACCGCTTACACCTTGTTGGAGGCAGCAGCCCTCTTGGCAGCCTTAATGGTCTTGCACCGTCTCTCCCAGGCACATCCGCAAAGGGCACAGAAAGCTGCGATCAAAATGCAGACAAGGATTACCATTCCGTCTGTGAGAAAGGGGAGGGCATGAGGAAACGAGGGTTAGCAAAGTGAAAAACTTTCTAACTGAGGACAGCACAATTCACACTCACAGCTCTTGTCAAACTTATCGGGGCTTCCATGGTTGGGCATGGCGGATTCAAGCTGGCGCCGAAGGTTCGAGGCTTCACCAAAGGCTGTGGATTGTGGATGGGGAAAGGGTTAGGGTTAAGATTCATCGAACAAAGGAAAAAGTTGGATAAAGGGAACACATATGGAGGAGGACTTCAGAGATTTTTGTCCTTGGGTCAGCAACTCACCAAGAGCCACGAAGGCTGTCAATATTGTCAGTGCATTCATGTTGATGGGAGGCAATCTATGAGAGTCAGTTCAGCTTGTCCATTCCGGGCCCCGGAAATAATTGCCAAAATTCGGACAAAATCGATCGAAAATCGAAAAGTTGGGAGTTCTATTTTTCAGAATTTTTAAAGATTTGTGCAGGACCCCCACTGGAATAAGAACACCTCATAACCCGTTGTATAAACAGTTTAAAAAGCGTAAGTACATATCTCAAGAGCGAAATCAACACAACAGTGCACGTTTAGCTGCAAGATAAGAATCTGTCTTCCCAGCACCTTAGAAAGTCTCTTGTGTCACCACCGACCGAGTCAAACTATATTCTAGTTCTCATCCCTGGATAATTTCCCTTCTTTACAGCATAAACCAGTCTCCGACTCTCCTCATCTGATTGGAAACACCCCAAGACAGCCATGTATGACTCTAACGAAGCACAATATACTTGGCACCGCTTTCGCCCCCAAGAAGAATGGAAGGCACAGGTGAGGGATATTGAACAACAGCAGCTAAATGTTTTGGAGTGTAAAAGAAATCACCACTGACTTGCAACTACTGTCGCGCAGATAAAAATCGAGTTGTCTATTCTCTGGGTTGAAAAATGGTGGTACATTTTTGCTTTTACCCTTCAATACTGGCATTCAGTTGCCACAAACATAGTATATTACCTGGAGAATTTGTACATGACTTCTGCCCAGAGAATGCCTCTCTTTGATGTCGGGTTCGAGTGGCTACCAAAAATATCGGGTGGGTGGTGGACCCTTAGTGACGTTCTGATATACGTCATGATAGGCTATGTTTTGACTGTGTGTGTGTCGAGTGTTTTTATTGAGTGGAAGACGGGATCAAGGCGGCCCATATTTTCGGCTCTAGTTTTGAAGAGGTGCTTGCTCACGGTTTGCCTCCTTCAACAGCTCCGGATAATTTCTTTTATTGTCACACTGTTGCCTGGTGCGTCGCATCAATGCCTGTATACTGTCACAGATGAGATGAAGGAAGAGAAAATTGCTACTTTTGCATTTGATTACAGCCCGGACGAAGCGTCAAACCCAGAGGGAAATAGCAATGAATGGGATCCACCAACTAATTGGGGAGAGGTATTTCTCAGAATGGATGCCTCCACCGGTTGTGGCGATCTGATGTTTAGCTCGCACACAACGTTTGCTGTCATCACGACCTGCACAGTTTTCAAGTACCTGCATGCTGATATTCACAAATTCATCATCTCGGTATGTATGCTTTTCCTAATTCCGCTCACTTTGATGAGCCGGAAACACTACACTGTCGACGTCTTTACTGCGCTTTATGTCGGACCGTTAATGTTCGAGCTCTTGTTTCTTAAATGGAAGGACCCTGATTCAAGGGCTGAGTTGAGAAAAAAGTACAATATTCACTTCGAAGGGGACGAATCGAGGGAATGTTGCGTGATTGTTAACGGAGAAAGAATGCCAATAAACTATTTGCAGCTCCCCTACGACATGCGACAAGAACCCAAGAGCAGGCAAAGCATCGACCCTCTCACTGGAGATGACTACGACAAGTTGGAAAGCGGGAGTGACAGTGAAGAGGACAGAAGCGACAGTACAAGAAAGGGCAAAGGTGACAAGCCACAGGAATCGTCATCACCTTCTTCCAGAGTGTAACCTTACTTGAATGAATGATAAAATAATTTTGAAAGAACGAAAGAACGCAAAGGAAATTTTTGGCCCAAAAATAATATGCATTCTTCTCTTTACTTTTTTTGTTCTAGCACTCCCACGACTGCAAATATTATTATAGCGACTACGAGACCTGCAAAGGCATTCCGATTAGTCGACCAACCTGGCTCTCCGATAGTCCATTCTTTCAGTCCTACTCCCCAAAATTGGCTGCACAACATGGTGGATATCATAACTAGGGGAAAGGCAACTACAGGGCCGATCAACTCAGCGCTTCCGCTGTATAGATAAACATGAGATGCCCACACCAGACCGCTACAGAATGAACAAAAAAATCGGCGGCCCTCTTCTTTATCGCTGAGCGGGTTACCGAAGCGGGAAAAGGTTCCATTTCGAGCCATAATCACTGCAGCAATGGTGCAGTTCAAAGCACCAGAAACAAGAAATGCGACGAACCAGACAGCACCAGTCTCCGCAAAACCTGGAAGCCCCAAGGACTTTGACACCGTGATGGTCTCCTCTCCGACGAGAAAGACCCATTGCATGCAACTGCTTAAGACACCAGCGAGAAGACAAAGGAGGAATTGTTGATTTGGAGTGAGCATCGGCAGAGTGGTGAATGTTGTGTCCTCGGCAACAGTTGATGTGGCCGTAGCAGATCCTATTTCTTCATCATTGGGGGCATTCTTAGGGGCATCTTTGGGAGCGCTTCCAGCTGCTAGCTCGTAGCTTGCTCCTGCCTTCGCTTTCCTCCTCCCCTCTTTCTGTTTAGCATTCGCCACACCTAAGCCATATATCCCGACCATCATTAAGATGCAGCCGACAACCAACAGAATCCAAGATAGAAGAGTACTGGGATTCCCCTCCTGGTTCTCGAGAAAGAGGGGGTAAATCGTCCCAAGCAGAATGGCAATCGCGAGAGCCAGTGTCAAACCAGTCCCCATTCCGACAATTGCCACAGCCAAACCAAAAAAGAGGGTGCCGACACCCCTGTGGAACAGGATTTCATGGTTTCAATCGGAGGAGTTAGTGAGCAAGCCCAAATTTGCTACGCATATGATTCCATGTTCATGTTCACGTGTCGATATTCACTCGTCACACTTCTTTCTCACGCCATCATCACACTCAACTCACCAAAAAATGGCAAATAGGATCATCAAAAAAATATTCTTGCTCTCAGTCGCAGAAAAGATCGCGGAAAGATCCCTCGGAGAAATTGTTCCATATGTAAATATTATCACCGAAATCACGCTACCGATCGTATATACAAACCAGAACTGCTCCCAGCTCCATTCAGGAACGCAAGCCGTCCAAAGACGAGGTTGCTCCTTGATTGGGAGGTTCCACGAAGAGTTACAGAATCCAGCGAAAACAGGAAGAATGAGTCCAAGCACTACAGAAGAATCGACCATTTCGCGAGAGGAGGGTAGATCTCAGCTTGTCGACTTCGATGAGAGTAAATGAGCGTAGTGAAAGTTCTCTTAAGTTTTTGGACGAACTATGTGGTCGATTTTTTATTATAATCTTATCAGAAGTGAAGATATAGCCAATAACATTTTATTGGCATTTTACGAAAAGTCGCTTGCCCACCTTTCCCACCTTTGAAGGTGCTGGAAGAGAAATAAATCCCAACACCCCAACCCCCCTCCCAACCTCTAACCCACCCTACCTCAACAACAAAAAATAGTTTGATGGCATCTTTTCATTCCTCCCTTCCAATCTCGGAGGAGAGTGATCTCCCCTCTTTGGAGGCTTCTGTTCGTGCCTCTCACAAGGAGGCATGCACCCGGCGCAAATCTGGCGACCGAGTTGGGGCCCTCGCAATGATTAAGGATGTGAAGGAGCAAATGAGAAGGATTGAGGAACTTCGTTGCGGTAAGGAAGAATCTAACCTCGACATGAAAGAAGATGACACCTTGGAGAGGAGGTCTGAGATGCCGAGGGGATGTTACGATTGGGAGAGGCACGAAACTGACGAGGGGGAATACTATTATTACAATGTTGTGACTGACGTCACAACCTGGGATAAGCCTGCCGATTTTATTGAGGAGACTCTGACCACTGTTCGCAGGATAAAGAGGAGGGAGACTGTCGCTACTTGCAGCCGAGGGGCGATCGGTCTCGGCTTTGGCCTCGATAATGGCAAAATCACTACCGTGGAGAGCGCGAGTCGGACCAGGAGCTCAACTGTTGGCGAGAAATCGTCGTTGGAATCATCAAATTCAAGCCCTTTTGGGAGGGTAAAAAACATCTTCAACAAAAGAAAGCAGAAGAGAATGTCGATGCCGGCTATTATCAACGAAAGGGAGGGGGGAATCAGCAACACCAGTGGAATGGATGCTGACGATTTTACACTAGCTAGGCAACGCGCGGGAAGCAGGTACAAAGAGAGTAGCAGTGGTATCATTGAGGAAGCAGATGAGGATGAAGACGAGCATGCGGGGGTGACAAGGTTGAAGAGCCCAAGTGTGATTCTCATTGACGATGAAATTATGGGCGATGATACTGCAGCTGATCTTGGGAAAAAAGTGTCTTTATCCTCTTCTGGAGTTTCTTTCGAGAAAGCGGCAAAAAATGACACGGCCAGCGATGGAGAAGCTATTGTTTTGGGCAGCAGAAGAAGCACCAAGTGGAAAAGGGTCAGGGTGGCGACTTTTGGAGACGGCACAGGAGCGGACAATGAAAACCAGATATATTTCGAAAATAGAGAGTCAGGACAAACACAGTGGGAGAGACCGGATGACTATTTCTCTAGTGATGACGAGGCCATCAGTGGTCATGAACACCACGCTGACCATGTTGATATTAAGACTCAGGAAGCTTTCGATGAAGTTGACATATTCAACTTCGATCGTCGTAATGATTTTGAATTCATTTATCAGAAGCTGAATGAGCTGAGCGCACTTGTTCAGAGCGTGGGAACTGAGGAGGAGTGGAAATTATTGATAGAACAGACCAACTATAAGCTCCCTCGGCATATCTTCGGGTGCCTGATTCGAGGTGTTGATTTGTCATCAGGCGAGGAGCCCGAAGGAGGTGTAAACCATGGATTGAGTGAGAAGGATGAGGTGTTGTTGGCGAGCATTAGGACCATCGCAGCTCAAAATATGATTCTGTTCAGCAAACTGGACAGCAGCGTTTGGGTTCTCATAATAGACTACTTTGATGAATCTCATCTCACGAATTTTTTCAACTTGTTGCCAAAGTGCTTGATGAACGCGATACACGGCCCGCCGAAATCCTTTAGTGACGGGGTCGACGTAGAGCAGGAACAGCTGATCTGGCTTATGCTTATCGAAGATGCTTTCTTCTACTGCAATGGGAACTCAAAGCTGGGAGAGCTGGACTCGTGCGATATGAAGGCGATTTGCGACGCTTTGTTTGAATGCCTCGAAGTTGCTGCCCAAGATTGTTTTCTCCAATGCGGAAAGTCTCTCGTTGCCTTTAACCTTCAGTTTAGCTCGGCAATTGTGCAGAAGTGTTCCCAGAAGGGGACGATGGCGAGCCACTTGTGCGAGGTAGTTCTGCATTTACTAAATGAGGAAGCGTACGGGGAAAAGTACAACCCGCAGGCGGCATTGAATGCATTGAAGGTATTCGAGGGGCTACTGGCGACGACTGACACGAGTGAGTGCGTCTATACCAACGACGTCAATGTTCTCATTGACGTGATAATAAGGGAGGTGTCGAATCTACCCCCCTTGGCGGAGTTGAGGGCGAGCTACTTGAATGTGTTGCATCTCTTACTCTTGAACAGCGAATGGGGGATCAATGGGAGGCACAAAAGAAAAGAAATTTATGCAATGATAAAAGATGTCAGTGGGCAAGGAAAGGAGGCTATGGGCGTTCACTGTATAGTGGCTGTCGAGGACCTATTAGAGGACTGCCTGGACATGCTAGAACCGTAGCAGATTTGCCAAACAAAAAATCAATCCGCTTGTTAAAATTAATATTTTTGGATCCCTCCTCTTTCATCATACGAGAGGCTCTTCTCTTTTGTAAGGGTCCTCTAGTACGGCTTTCCCAAGAGAGGGTGCGTCAAGGAGAGGGTCATGTAGATCATTATCTGAAGCAGCCTCTTTTTCTGCATCCCTCTTGCCCTTAAACATCTTCTGATCAGTGTCCAAGACAAACATAGTCAGAACGCATGCGACACTCGCGACGCCGAGGCCAACGAAAAAATCCATCGTGACCGAGAAGCTTTGGGTGTCGCGCAAGCGTCCAACAAGAATGTTGCATATGCCAATTCCCAACATCTGGATAGAAGTTGCGACACCGTTTGCTGTACCGTTGGCACGCAAAGGGACAAGTAACTGAATCGATGGCCATAGAGCAGCGGCGCACACGCTGTAGGAGATTCCTAACATCAACATCATGTAGATAGGATCTAGGCTCGAGTAGCCCAAGAGAATGAAAACTGGAATGGTTAGAGAAGTACCAAACAAGGCAATGACAGTACGCCTTCCCAACCAATCGACGAAGGCTCCCAAGAAGGGGGAAACGAACATGCTACACATGTACACAAGGCCTGAGCGGAAGCTTGCGGAGACATCTGTCAGGCTAGGGTCAGCTTCTTCAAGGAAGGTACTGCTGTTCGCCATGAAAGGAAAGATAATGCTGTAGAACAAGGAGATTGTCAACGCCAGCACCCAATAAAGTGGAGGGAAGAGCTTCAAGTCGTCGATACTCATCTTTTTCTTCTTTCCACTGCTGTCCTTTCCAGCCACCCCAGTGGCTTTGTAAGGACCCTCTGAACTTTTCTCGGCTCCACCGTCCAAGTGAGCGAGCACCAAAGCAGCAATAAGACTCAAAGAAACGAGTCCAGACCCGATCATGAGAGTATAACCGAGCGCTTCATGGCCCGCTTGGATGTCGATGGGAGTATTTGGGTCTTCCGCGTGAGTGAGCGTTGTATTAATCGCGTCGTAAATCGTCGGGGTGAGATCATAGTTTACTACTGATCCAATGCGGGAAATGGTGAGGGTGCATCCAAATGCCATGGCAAGCTCGTGCCCGGTAAACCAGGTTGCCGTGTAGGTGTTTTGAACAATCGTTATCGGGCCACCACCCAGACCGAATATAAATCGACCCAAAAACATAACGCCGTATCTCAACTTCGCATCAGACTCAGTCATAAATGCACCTACTGCGTAGATTGCAGAGCCAACCATACAGAAGGTCACAAATATAAACATCGATTTCACTTTTCCCATCTTATCCACCATCTGACCGGCACAGAGACTCATCAACATATTCGTCCAGCTATAAACCAAGTAGAAGTAGTTGTAATATGTCTCTGTGTCGTTAGTGAACTTGGCGATGATCTGATCTTGGATCTGATGCTGCAGGTTCGCCGGCATATCAAAGCAGTAGTAGCTACCAAATGTAAGGAGACAGTTGAATAGCAAAATGTAGTAACGGGTTGATTTTGCATTATAATCCATCACGAGTACCTGCTAGTAAAAGGTTAATAAGTTGGGGGAGGGATTTTTGGTGTATTGGAATACGATATGTCGGTGTATTTTGGGCGCAAGTGTCGATGGTACAACCTAAATTGCCGAAAATTTTTATTAAAGCTAAAAATCCTCTCTAATTGTTTTTTCCAATGGGATGTGGTTGTGGTTGGTGGCTTCATTTTTGGTTTTTGGTCCAGAAATTCAACGAGGGAACCCGGAAGTGGTTAGAAATTTATTTTATAATTACGTCGATTTAACATGCCTACGAGTTTTCTATATATTATGATTGTACGGAATGACTATTGAAATCTTCTCTGGTGGCTCATGGGCCTTATACCAGCACCCCCGATTACGGACCCCGTGGGTGCACAAATTGCCTAATTTATGTCTTCTAGAAACTTCTCGTCGTCAATTTACCAACGCGGCGAGACAATATTCGCTTGTTACATACTACAGTCGTCAAATGATGTCGTTTCGTAAAGTATGGGGCGCTTAAGAGTGATATTTTGGGTTGGAGATGGGTGAAATGGGGGGGGTGGCTACCTCGCCCCAAACGCATCGTTTGAACTCCCCCCCTCAACAGACGTCCTTTCCCCCCTCTTATCAACACTATATTCCGCTACGCCGTATTAAAAATGTCTTACACACATTTTCAGATTTTCAATGGGATCTCGATTACGGCAAAATCATCGGAGGGGGTGGGGGGGGCATCTCTCGCTGTCCGTGCGTGGTTTATCGTTTCGAATATGTCCATTATATACAGGGGGGTGCTGTGGTCTCTCAAGAGAGTCGGTACTAGCCAGATTATAGTCCAACGATGACACATATTGTGTTTCAAGGCACTTATAACAAGGGAATAAGCATTATGGACGCGTTCACGCAGTCATTTTATATCCACGTACGTCTGATATTTACTGTTGGTTATGAACTTAATTCCCTCGTGCTAGATGATGAAAAAAACGGGTGGGATCATTGCAGACATTCCATTATCGTTGCTATTTTGCGATTTTACAATGGGACGAGTGACAACACTCATCAGAGGGACACCTTATCGGCAGTTTAAATTTATCTCGAGACACTAGAGTCCCCCTCTGTATATAATGGACCTATCCGAAACGATAAACCACGCACGGACAGCGAGAGATGCCCCCCCCACCCCCTCCGACGATTATGGCCGTATTGATGATCCCATTGAAAATCAGAACTTGCATCTAAGCGTATTTTTGTTACGATTCCTTCTGCATGGGCACATTTATGGACCATCACACCAAGAATACGAAAGAAACGAGCGCAAACGATGCGTTTGGGGCGATGTTGGTCCAACGTGGCGACAAGCTCGCATTGCCCAATCCACAAGGGATTTGATGGTAAACTTCTTCTTTTGCCTAAATTTTTGTAGCATGTCGTAGTGTTGGTGTTGTGTCTCCTGGGCCTGGCTTTCTTTTGCCCTGTTGTTGGTTTAGGGCGTCTTCCCATGGCAATTTTAGAGATGTGTTGTTTTTCACTGTTTCTTTTCTTGCTTTCCAGATGCTTGGAGCTTTAATCACCTGGTGTATACACTGAATAGCTCCAGTCAAAATCATCTTCTACAAGCTTGGAGCTTGGTTTGGACTTGGCGTCTTGGCGTTTTTCGTTTTTTGTTAAGCGATTTTGGACTCTCTAAAATTGGATAAGGGCGCTGAAAATAATTTCTTGCAGCAGCCGAACCCCACGCCCTTGTGCTTCAAACAAGATACAAGCACAGCTTCGATAATCTTCGTTGACGAGCGATTTTAATAACTTTTGCCGAAATCTTTGTCTCCTCCTGGGCCTTACCAACCAAACTCTACTGTGCAAACTAGAACGACGCAACCCAAAATTTGCAACTCGACCGGAAAGTGTCAACATGTACGCACCTATGAGGCAATGCCTGGACATGCACAGCAGAAAGCTATTAGACAGACTGGTTTCAGGTGGAAGGTGTTTCTCCTCATCTTCCCCCCTTGTCGTTGTTTCAACTAATCAGCACACCAAGGTTGCCACATTGACCATGGCAAAACCGCCGGTTAATTCATTATCTCTGGAGATGTGCCAAGAGATGTGTGCGGCACTCAAGGAAGTGGAATCTAATGAAAAAGTCAATGCACTCCTGCTGCGCTCCTCCAGCAGCAACATTTTCAGTGCTGGGCTTGACATCAATGAGATGCACCACCCTGATCCCGCTCGTTTGGCTGATTTCTGGCGGTCGATTCAGGTGAGTGACTTATGGTGTTATGATGAATCTCCTCGCTGGAAGTTTAAAAAAATGGTCACTGAAATTAGCTTTCATGGAGAAACTTGGCCATTTCTATCATGACTTAATTATTATTTTTTCGCTTATCCTTTCATGTTTTTGCGTTGGTGTGACGCCCTTCGTCTGCGTTCGGTGCAGCAAATCTTCATCGATTTGTATGGAAGCCGGCTCGCTACTATTGCAGCAATTGAGGCTCACTCTCCAGCCGGAGGCTGTTTGCTGGCCATGAGCTGCGACTACCGAGTAATGGCAAATGATGAGAAATTCAAGATAGGACTTAATGAAACCAATTTAGGCATCGCAGCGCCTTATTGGCTCTGTGATCTCTTCGTCCGCACCATAGGATTCCGCGAGGCAGAAACTGGATTGGCCCTTGCCAAGCTTTACAATCCGCAGGAAGCACTTAAAGTCAACTTGGTTGATGAGTTGCACCCTCAAGGGGAGATTATAGATAGAGCAACGGAACACGCCATCCGTTGGGCGAAAATCCCTCCCACGGCCCGTGCGAGTGGGAAACTAAACCTCCGACAGCCTTTCATCGACACGCTCGTTGAGAACAGGGAGAAAGATATAGAAAACTTTTGCAATTTTATCTTGACAGACCAAGTACAGAAATCTCTCGACAAATATATGGAGGCGCTCAGCAGTAAAGGGGGAAAGAAGGAGAAGAAGTAACATTTGCCAGTGTGTGTTGGTGCGTTTCGACAAACTACTCAAATTTCTTATTTCTTCCCAAACGGTTATCATCAATTAATTCATCTGCGTTGCTCAACACCCTTCATTCTTAGCTTGCCCTCGCTCTTGTCCTTGTCCCCACTCCCACCCAGTAAACCGTCGACAAACGCCTGACTACTAAAATCCTTCAAGTCGTCGATTTTTTCACCGACCCCGACCAGCTTGACCGGAATTCCTAGCTCCCTGCAGACAGCAACAACGCTGCCCCCCCTTGCACTGCCATCCAGCTTAGTCAGGACCAGGCTGGTCAGACCAACATCTTCGTTCCATTTTTTCGCTGATTCCAGAGCCACCAGACCCTGAGCTGCATCGACCACCAAAATTGTTTCGTGAGGCACACTTAAGTTGGGGGCATCTTTACCCCCTCCGAGGCGTTTCTGGATGATCTTCTTCATCTTCAGCAGTTCAGCGGTGAGGGCAACATTGTTGGACAGGCGACCGCTGGTATCAACTAGAAGGGTATCATACCCCTCTTTCTCAGCCTTGTCCAGACTCTCGTACAAAATGGTGGATGGAGCGGCGGACTCACTTTTCGGCCCGTAAAAGTCTACCTCTGCCCGCTCAGACCAAACTCTTAACTGGTCAACAGCCCCTGCCCTAAAAGTGTCGCAGGCGGACAAAAGTACTTTTTGCCCCCCCTCCACTTTGAGTCGTTTGGCAAGCTTCCCGATCGTCGTTGTCTTCCCCATTCCGTTGGCACCCATCACAAAAAATACCGTAAGCTCGCCGGGAGCAGCGAAATTAAGCAGACGATTTGATCCCTGCACCGATTCAGATCCCTCAACTTGCTGACATTCAAAAACTTTAAGCAGCCTTGCACGGATAATCTCAAGGAGCTCATCCTTTTTCTTAACGCCTCCTGTAACCCTAACATCTGACAAAATCTCGTCTGTTGTGGTTAAGCCCAAGTCAGCCTGGAGCAGTATATCCTCCAGCTCATCAATCAAGTCATCTCCACCACTTCCAGAGAATAAACCTTCCAAATCTCCAACGAAACGAGCGCGAGACTTGGCAAGAGCCTCCCCGACACGTTCATTTGTATCCTTTGTGTACTGCGCAGCGTCAGCAAAGCCGCGAACAATGCCCTTTTCAGCAATATTCTGCAGTTGCTCCACACCTTCTTTAGCACGGTCAGAGAAAAATTCAAACACGGAAAGTTGTGTGATCGAATGTCTCACTGTTGGCGGAACAGGCAGAATTGTAGAAAACGAATGACACACCCCCACAGCAAAAAGAGAAAGAAGAGACACTCTCAGCGACCACGTTCCGTATAATATCATCTTTTTTCAGAAGGGGGGAGGACTAGATGGGGTGAGGGGGGGGGGGACACCAAAATACGTGACAGGAAAAGAAATATACCAGTTGCTCTACAGTCGGAGCAGGGGAGGAAGGACTCAAACAAAAGGCGAAAAACAAGAGAGAACCCAGTCTGGAAAGTAATTTATTCGGTCCGGGTCGGTCAGGGTCGAATTGGGGTCAGAGGGACAATCGAAAGTGGGCGAATAATGGAAAGGAAAGACGGGAGCTTTGAAAAGTGTCAAGACAGCAGAGGGGTCTTTTGAGAGGCGACAAACACACCCAAAAAATCACCTAATTTATAAGTATTGCTCGTCACAAGGAAACATCTCTCTCAGATTTATCTCTCTCTCTCTCCAAATTGGCAAAAAGGGAGGGGGGCATCCCATTCTCTGACGCTGCTGTTTTTCTCACTCATCATATTGCAGAATTACAATGGGGGTCATGTCGCTTCTTTTAGTCATGCTCAGCTTTTCCCCTCACTGTGTGGGAGGTTTTTCGAATACGTACTTGCGTCTGCTTAGGGCTATCTGCACAGAAACACGAGGAGGACGGACTACAACTACGTTGGTGAAAGCGAAACCTACAACAACAACCACTCTTCATTTGACCACATTACCTGACCCTCTCCCGCAATTTCATCTTTACAATTCTCTCGGCAATGCCAAGATGCCGTTTAAACCAATATTTCCTCCCCACGTGAAGATGTATTCGTGTGGGCCCACTGTTTATGATCGGGCTCACATAGGGAACTTCCGTGCTTTTTTGACGGTGGATGTTCTGAAACGCGCATTGGTCTTCTTCGGATATGAGGTTGATCACGTGTGTAATTTGACAGATATTGACGACAAGATAATTGCCCGATGCAACGAATCGGACGAGACGGTGAAATCACTGACAGAAAAGTTTACCAAAATGTGAGTGGGGGCAGCAAAGGAGGTCAACCTGCAGCTCTCACCCCCCACTTGCGCCTCCCGCGACCAGCGCATGCGCTTTTGAACGCGCGTATGCCTAACACTGCAATTTAACTTCGCCTTTGAGCTTCAAATGTGCGATTCTTGCCCGACCTTTGACCCTCACACTCTTTTTGCTTCACGCTTTGTTTTTTACCTCTAGCTTCTTTGACGACCTTGACAAATTAAATATAATCCGTGCTCGATCATACCCAAGAGCAACCGAAGAAATCGATTCAATGGTAGAGATGGTTGAAGGACTTGTCAAGAAGGGGTATGGCTACAAAGAAGCCAGCACAGGCGATTATTACTTCGATGTGAGTAAAAGCAATGGCTATGGCAGCCATCTGACAAATGTTGACACATCAGAGATTTTGGGGGATAGAGGACGTGATTTCGCGCTCTGGAAGTCAGCAAAGGAGGGATTTGATAGGGAGGGGGAATCAATTTGGGATGTGAGCCTCGGGAGAGGGCGTCCTGGCTGGCACTTGGAGTGCTCGGCAATGTGCAGGAAATATCTTGGAGATGAAATTGACATTCACTGCGGTGGAAGTGATTTGAAATTCCCTCACCATGAGAATGAAATCGCACAGACTACTGCCTTCACGGGAAAACCAAGATTTTGTGAGTACTGGGTGCACAACGGATTCGTAACGGTCGGCAGTGAAGCCGAAAAAATGTCCAAATCTCTCGGTAATTTCATGACATTGTCTGAGGTGGATGATGTCAGGGCCTTTCGCTTTGGCATTGTGAGTAGCTACTACAGAGGGCCTCTTAGGTTCTCGGAAGATGTATTTAGGGCCAACAAAATTGCGCTGTGCAGATTGGATAACATTTGGAATCGTTTGATTGCCTTGGAAGAAACGTCAGCGACAGGGAGAGCAACAGTGAGAAAGACAGATTCGAACTTGTCCGCACTCGTAGCTGCAGAGGTGAAGAAATTCTGCGAAGCGCTTGCAGATGACTTAGCAACTCCAAGGTGCACAGCTTCCCTTTTTTCGATTGTCAAGGCTGCCGAAAATGAACTCAAGGCAAGGGATGGACTTGAGGGCGTCGACGAAAAAGGATTAAGAGATGCGAGGGATGCGATAAAGTTGTTCGACCAAGTCTGCTTTGGCGTCTTGCCTGTAGCAAAACAAGCCGGGCTTGACAACGGTGGAGGAGAGAGCGACAGGATCGTACCCACAGAGGTACTTCGCCTCGCTTCTGAGCGCGCAGAAGCGAAGAAAGTCAAGGACTTCAAAACAGCTGACAGTATCCGTGAGAAAATCTTGGGACTTGGGTTCACCGTTAAGGATGGCAAGTGTGGAACATTTGAAGTCGAAAAGACTTGAATGTTAGTACGTGATAAGGTAAAGTGATTAGCTCTGAAGGATTATTTTCTGCGCAATTCTAGCACGAGAAAAGAAATCTGCAATACAAATTACTGACTGTGGGGAGAAAGGAACAGCTGACAAAACATAATTTGGTGAAGGGGATACTTGAAAGATTGGAAACACTTTTTACCTGCGAACAGGAATATTTTTAATAAAAGTAGGCGCATTTCTAATGTTGTAAAAAATTCTTAATACCTGGGTAAGTATATTTCCAAGCTCTTGCTAAACTTCTGTCCTGCAAGAACCAATTCCGTGCTCTGCACCACCGCTCTCTCTGCTATATCTGCTGAATCGGTTACAGTTTGCGCCATTCATACACATACCCCATCGTAATCACTAATTATTCTGTTGTTCTAACGTCAGAATTATCCTCAAATCCAATGATATCCTTCATCCTGACGCTACTTCGCCTCCTCGTCAATCCCCCCACCTGTTCCAACACAGTTGATGGCAAGAAATCATCGGGAATTTTTTCCACGGTAAACCAGTCAGGTCTTTCAGCAGTCCACGAATCAATATTGTTGGCCACCCACTCCTTTACCGTCCCATGGATATTTTTGGTATAGCTCATGCGATTTGAGAAGGCTGCATCAAACTTTTTGTGTTCATCAGTGCTGCCCAAGAAAACAGAGCAAACATACTGGGGGCCTGTTACTGTATTAAAGAATGTCTTCCAGTATGTAGAATCAATAGAGCTGAAAAAAGTAATATTCGCACCAACCCAAAGGATCAGGCTGGACACCAGCATAATGATGACAAGAGCATTGCTCTCGGTCTTCGGATCTGTGTTGTAAAGGAGGAGAGCAAAAAATGGCATTGCCTGCGCCCACAACATACTAAAGCAAAATGCAAAACCACCAACCTCCTTCGGGTGCCGAAATTGGAAACATCCACTGAAATCTACGATAACCTTCGCAATGATGCGATTCCCAAGAGCAAGTGGTATTGCGGCTCTTTCAACTTTCGGCCAGTACAAAAAATCTCTCCGAAGCATCTTATAAACGAGATAAAGAAGCATCTCTACCAGCATGCTGTAAGTGGCAAATTTACCACTAACAGCAGCCAGAAGAGCTATACCTAGGCTTCGGCTAAAATTGTGAAGCGCGGATGCCAAGGTCATAGAAATGAAGCATCTTGTTCTAGCTTCGTGATCATCAGGAACGTATCCATAAAACTCCGGTTGAACCCTTCTGTGGTGAACGCTGATGTCAAAATCGAAGGAAATCATGGCTGACGTAAAGCCGGTCGTCAAGTTGGAGACGAAAATTGAAATCAAGGCAGAAAGTCCAGCTTTATCTGGATTGAGGAGAAAAACATACATCTGAAGCACAACACCAGGAATCGCTTCAGTAGCAAGCTCACTGGCTTTATTGAACATCATTGCTGTTAACGGCTCAAGTAGGGTACCGTCACGTTCGTCGGTGCTTACTCTGTATGCATCCACAGCTGGCCGAAGGAAAAATAGGCATATCAGCACCTCCCTCAACTTCACCCTCCAGCTTTTCATTTTGTACTGCCCAAGTGAAATGAAAACCTGCAACACCACATTGATCGACAGCATGGACATCATCACACTGGCTTGTGTTCCCAATCCTACATAATAGTAATTTAGCATGACAAAAATGTCAGTGGCAGCATCAACTGTGCTCAGAATTGCACCTACAGTAACTCGATACACAACTCCATAAATGCTGTCTCGCATCATGCCACCAGCTATTGCCAACATGAAATCCTTAAAGCCCTCAACTTCATCAAACAAAAGTTTCAATTGCGAGTAGTTTCGTCTCCATGCGTCTATTGCTGTGTCCCCAGTCTTTCTCTTTCTCAAAAACAAAGCCAATGAGCCCCCAACCCGTTTGCACTCTTCGTCTCCCCAAGATTTCATGTCGATAGCCCGGTCAACTTGCTGAACTCGAAATGCGAATTTACCCTCCAAGATGATGGAGAGGATCTCATTAAATCGAGGACAACGCTCAATTAGTGGGGTAACAAGAGTATTGTTGTCACCAAAAATTCGATTGATGTGAATGATGTTGCTCTCGCGATTGTTGCTCCTTGTCTCAAATATATCTTCCGCCATATTTTTCCACTTTGCCGTCTCAACCCGTAAGATTGCCGTACTCGACAAGTTTGAAGTTCCCGTCAAATCGCTGGATTTATCTTCGGCATTTGCCAGGCAAGCAACAAACTCTTTCACACTATCTCTGAATGTGATGGAGCTTCGTTTCCTTCTAGAACTTCCTCCTTCTTCGACGAAAACATTTTCAGGCAAGAAATCGTTCGGAACCAAATCAATACTAAACCATTTCGGTTTGTCTTCAGTCCAAACGTCTATGTTAAGACATAGCCACTCCTTGATCTCCTCGTGGATACTCTTGGTGTGGTCTATCCGATTGGAGAAGACAGCGACAAATTTGCTACCATGGTTCTCACTTCTCTCAAAGAGCTGGCAGGCATATTGAGGTCCAGTGAGGGTTATAAAGAAGGTCCTAATATAATTCAAGTTGATCGAGAAGAGCAGGGAAATATTTAGAGAAACCCACAAAATCAAGTTGCAAACCAAGACAGCTATAATCGTGATCTGAGTTACCTCCTCGAGTAAACCCCCACAAAACAGCAGGGCAACAAATGGAAAGACCTGTGACCAAACGAGGAAGGAACTGAAAGCTAATCCTCCCATGTGGTATGGATGACGGAGGAGAACACAGCCTGTGAAGGCAACTACATTGTAATCAATGATGCGGACAATAGTTGATAACCACACTGAGTAGACAGACTCAGCTCGTATGGAGCTGTGGAAATCACCTACAGCTACCTTGAAGAGCATGTAAAATAAGAGCTCGGAGCAGATAAAACCGCCAATTAACTTTGGTCCTGACGCCAGAATCAACAAAGCGCAGCCAATACCCCGGCTGAGGTTGTGAAGCGCACTAGTGAGTGCCAAAAGGGTAAAGCAGCGGCTCCTCTTGCTTTTCTCGTCTGGAATGAAACCGTAGAATTCACGCTGATTCCTTCTGTTAGAAGAGCTGATGTCAGAGTCGTAGGCAATCATTGCAGTGGTGAAGCCACTTGACAGGGTTGTTAATACGACAGAAAGAAGCGGCATGAGCATTTGTGCACCGTTCTGTTGACTGATCAAGACAGATAGCTGAAGAATACAGGAGAAAATGCTTTTTGTCGCAAGATCAGCACACCTAGATACTATGACTTCCTTGAGTGTCTCATAAGTGGCAGCCTTGTCTTCACATGCGCCAATTCGGTGAGCATCAACGGCTGGACGCAAAAAAAACAAAGTATAAAGTACCTCCTTAACCCTCACAATCCAACTGCTCCCGCTATATTGAACAAGTGAGAAAGCCACCTGAAAAAAAACGTTCGCTACAATCATTGACAAAAGTGCAATAGTCTGCCACTCCAATTCAGGGTTTCTGCTGTACACAAACAGCATGACCATATCAGTTACCAAGTCAAGTGTCGACAACAGTGCACCAATCGCAACCCTTGACACCCTCCCATACACACTGTCCCGCAACAAATTGTTGGCTATCAATAATATGAATTCTTCGAAACCATCAATTTCGTTGAAGAGAGGGTTCAACTCAGGATATAGCCGCTGCCAAGCTTTGACAGCCTTCACCGCTGAGTCTTTTCTCCTGAGAAAAACAGACAAAGATTGTCCAGCCCGTGTGCATTCTGCCTCCCCCCAATCAGTCAATACTTTAGTCCCGCCATTCCGTAGAGTTCGGAATCTTAATTTGTCTTCCAAAATGGCGGAAACCATTACCGTAAACCGTGGACAAAGTTTAAGGAGAGGCAACACATATTCTTTCTCGTGGAATATTTTGGTTATCTTCAACAAATTGATCTCATAGCTAACCCCTCTACTTGTGGTGTAGCACTCTTCAGCAAGGTCGCACCACTTCTTAGAACTGCTCTGCTGGCTCCTGCATTGGGGGTGGACTTCTCCTTGCCACGGGGTCACTTTGGTAGAGCTTTGTGAGAGACCCTTGAAGATTTTCCAGAAGCTGTTGCTCCTCCTCTTCGACCTGTAGCCCACATAATCAAGGGTATGTGTGGGGAGCAAATCATCGTGAATATCAGATATGTCGAACCATGGAGGACAATCACGCACCCAACTATCTATGTTTTCTGCGACCCATAGTTTCACCTCGTCATGAATTTCATCAAAAAAGGTAGGCCTCCTCATTGTCACAACTTCAAATCTTTGAAAATCTTCCTTACACTCCAAAAAAAGCTCTACTGCGTACTTTTGTGCAGTCTTCGCACTGTAGAAAGTATCGATGTACTCCAAGTTGATCGAGCAAAGAAAAAGGGTGTTCACCAACAGCCAAAGTCCAGCAGAAAGGCAAAGAGATAAAAGGATTTCGTCGTGATGAGTCAAGTTTACACTTGTTTCATTGAGTAGCTGTAGCGTCACAAAAGGAAATATTTCAGCCCATATAACACATAAGCTGTAGGCAAGCCCGCCTAGCTCGTTGGGATGGCGCAAATGCAGACAACCTGTAAAATCAGTGACTACCTTGCCGAGAAATCTTTGCAGGAGCGAAAACATAAAATCCAGTAGCGACCCATCTACTTTCAAAAAGTAGGCGAATTCTTTTCTGGCAACCTTGTAGACATAGAAAATTCCCGTCTCGCTAAGAACAAAAAGACCCAAGATAGTAGTCTGGTTGGATGCTACGAGCAGAGCGAATCCAAAACTCCGACTAAAATTTTGCAGTGTACAACTTAAGGTCATCAAAAGGAAGCAATTTACCCTAGCTAGAGTTTCATCAGGTAGGTATCCGTAAAATTTTGGTTGAGTACTGACC
>ERZ651776.993-NODE-993-length-36291-cov-6.966367_pt1 | contig 36291 bp, 21 predicted proteins | sample MGYA00514761_ERZ651776 | MGnify/ENA metagenome assembly ERZ651776
ACCCGCCAAAGCGCCGTGGGACGATTGGAGCGTATTCTACGCACACGAGAAAAACCACCCCGAATGTGTACAATACCTCCTCGACAACGACTGCCCTTTACCATCCCGTTGGCGATACGAACATGGAGAATTGTCCTAATCATCCTCATCATCAGTTAAACACACAAATACATTTTAAAGCACATATTTTTGTCCGTAATATATACATATACATACTCCTTAATACACCCGCGATACGGTCCGCGTGCGTTCGCATTCTCCATTTTTCTTCTAACGAACTCGAGACGAATGAAAGGTTTGACGTATACCATCGCGGATAAACTGTACGTCTCTCTCACGAACGAGTGCCAGAAAACCCTCGTCAAGACGTTGATGGAAACTCGAGGCCCTCGATTTAAATTCTCGTTACCAAAGTTGGAGAGAAACCCATCCGTGGAGGAGGTGTGCGTGGCGATCGACGCGCACTATTCGCGCGCGAAAATCGTCGGCATGGGGGAAAACGACAGCGGCGTCACCTTCGCCGGCATCGGCGACCCCTTGACGCGACTCGATGCGCTCGAACATATCGTCCATAAAATTCGAGAGAAAAGACACGGGGTTGTTTTACGCGTGATGACGAACGGTCTGTACGACGTCCAGACGGCACGACGCGCGGCGGATTTGAAATTGGAGACGTACACGGTCAGTTTGACGAGTGGAGAACCGGAACAGTGGAAACGGTTGACGCTGCGGGACGACGTCAATGACGATGCAGATTTTTTCTCGCTTTCTGATTGGTGCGCGTTCGTGGACGCTTTAGCGCAGAGCGGGAGGAAAGTTGAAGTGACGACGCCGGTCGCGCCTGGTGTGGACGTGAATCTGGCGAGGGAGTTAGCGATGAGTCTCGGCGCGGTGGAGTTCCGGACGAGAGAGTATTTCCCGTGAGGTTACGGGTAGAGATACCTATAGCGCTGATGATGTATATTACTTTTGTATTATTTAAACGAGAACTTTCTTGTGCTTCAATCGATCGAACGCGGTCGACCCTTCTTTCTCCCACCTGTACATCGCCGCGCAATACGAAACCGCCGACAAGCACCCGACGCCGCACGCGTAATTCGAAATCGCGTAATCTCCGTCTAAAGCGATGGCAATCAAAGGATACTGCAACGTCGAAAACACCGCGCTGACGAACATCCCCCACCCGACTAATAAACCGTAATACTTATACCCAAACATCTTTCCAATGGAACTAAAAAACATCGCAAAAACAATCAATCGACCAACCGCGTACAACACTAACCCGACGCTGTGCACTTCTAACGCTATGCTCGCGCCTCCCAACTCTAACACGAAAAAACTTGAACCGACTGCAATCGACGCGAACGCCATGGTCACCCCTAATCCAAACGTATCCGCCACCATCCCTCCAACTGGCGCCAAAAAAGCCGCTAATCCGTACACCATTGCAAACGCGTTCGTCATGGTCCCGTCGTCGTCTCCTAATCTTTCTAAATGCCACCCAATGCTCCCGACGTAATATTGAAACGGCGTCACGAGGACCGTAAACCATAACACCAATCCGACGTACTCCTTCGTCCACATTTGCTCTTTCCCACTTAAATGCACCGTAAACGTCCCATCGATCGGGTCTACCACATTCTCCGCACTCTCCGCCGCTTTCAAATCCTTCTCGTGAATAAAACTCGCCGATTTAGGCAACGTCCAAAACGCCAACGCGAGCATCAACCCGACCGCTCCAGCAAAGACGCCGCCGTACGCCACCGTCAACTCCCCTTCCTCGCTCGTTTTTTTCGCAATCCCAACCAATACCGCGTACACCACCCCACTCACTTGAAACGCGCCGCTCAATCCAGACATGAACAACGCGCTATTTTTCGGAAACAGTTGCGCCACCGGTTGCACGCACAACTGCGCGCCCGACCCGAGTCCAAGCAAGAACAGGTTGACCCCCAACGCAATCTCGTTCGAGACGGATTGAAACGCGATGCCGAACGCGCCGCAAATCACGCACGAGAAGGAAACTTGCGCGATTAAGCGAGTCCCGAATCTGTCTCGTAAAATGCCAAAGACGAGTCTGCCGCCTTGGACGGACCAGGCGCCGGCGGTGTAGGCGGCGCCGAGCTTTTTCTCGGGAATGGTGCTGCCTAAATGGATGAGTTGTCTTCGCAACGCCGGGTAGCCGTAGATGGTGCCACCGACGAGGGAGGTGGTGAGGAAACAGTAGAGGTATAAGAGGAGGTTTTTCGTTCGTTGCGCTTTGGCCAACTGCATCTTTTCCTCCTCGGGGGGCATCTTTATGAATAAGTGCGAGTTCTTCGGGTGTTTCGGAGTGACGAAAAATGCTAAACAATACTAAAGTCTCTTTATTGCGAACGATGATAAATCTCCGCCACTTACCCGCGTGCTGTTATATTCTAAACATTCTAAAACTCTTTCTATACGTACTATCTGTTGTGTCTATTATTTTTTGTTCTTATTGCTGACAGTGTTAATGTTGTTGTCCAAAGCTGCCTGGACGAGTCGTCCGCTTCTCGTCGCCGCCGCGGTTTTGGCGGGCGGCGTTTCGGCGACGACCTCTTCGAGTTCTCGTTTCCGGCGACCACTACCGGAGGCCGGGGTGAACTTTGGTCGACGATTACTTTGAAGAGGAGTTTGTTCGATGGTGAACGATTCGTTGTTGTTCGTTCGACGCGACCCGCCCGTTCCTCCTCCTCCTCCTCCTCTTCCTCCGCTCGTCTGCATTGGCGTGCTTTCGACGACGGCGATGGTATTGCACGTGTCTGGAACTCTTCTCGGGGTACCGTCTATGCCTCCACCAAAGTGCGATGTTAAAGGCGTGCTCTGCACGGCAAATCTGTCACCTCGAGCGATGCCGCCATTTTTCGAAGGAGGCAAAGGCGTTTGTAAAGGCTGTTGAGAAAACGCGTGCGTCAACTGTCGAGGCTTAATGCCGCCATTTCGAGAGGCGCCGATAACGGTACCATTCGTGTTCTTCGCGAACCTATTCTTAGAAACGGTGTTCAAACCTCCCATCATGGCGTTCTGTTGCATGTATACATTTCTGTTACTCGCACCGTGTCTGTTGCTAGTTTGCAAACGAGACGCCTCGTTTTGACGCTTCTGTTGGGCAGCTTTCGTTCTCGGCGAGAGCGGTTTATGCTCTATGACGCGCGTTTGATTCGAGCGAACCGAGTTGAGAACTTTCTTTCGAGCTTGTTGTTGAAACGCCGAGGAAGCGGATGAGGTCGACGGTTGCGCCTTTTGGTGATGATGCGAAAGCGCTAAAGCGGTGCTGCTGTTCAAATTCGTTTGACCACCACCACCACCCAACTTTCTCGGCGAACGACGGAGACCGACCGTCTGTTGATGTTGCGTCAGAGTTTTCTTATTTTTTGCCACCGGTGGTGGAGAAAACGGAACGAGACTGCTCTTTTTCGCAGCGGCGCTTTTATCTTCGTTAACGTTGAGATTATTCTTTCCGACGACGAGTTGGTATCGAGAAGTCAATTTTGTCGAAACGTTGAGATCGTGCGCTATCATCCCGATGCATTCTGGGCAGAACTTGCCGTAATACGGTTCCACGTCGGATTCAAGAAGTGTTTTTGTGCCTTCCTCGAGTCCAAGAAGGAAGAATATTTCCTTGACGAGCTTTGTGACCGCTTTCGCCGTCTCTTTGGCGGAAGCAGAATCTTCTTGGATTTCTTGCTGCTTCCGAGAGGTCTTTTTCGCTCCAGATGCGCTGTTGGTCACCGGTTTCATATTCGCAATGAACGGTATCTCGTCGCCTTTAATCGAACGCATCGCATGCAAAGTCAGTTTTAAATGAATTTGAATGAGATATTCTCGTCTCTTCAATCCTTTGTTTTCTTGCAGCTTCATAGATCCGGCGGAGAATTTCGATTTCAACTCCTTTCGATCCAAGCACAAAGTTTCCTTGGTTTCTCTTAAAATTTCACCCCATGCTTTGCTATTGCTCGCCTGGTCTACGACACATCGGCGTTTTGCAAGCGAAACCGCGAGTCTTTTGACGATATTTCTCGAAAACGCTCCTAAATCTGGATCTCGTTCGTCGTTCGGTTTCGCGCATTTGGTTTCGATAAACTGGTCGTACGTCCCTTTTGCGGCGGTAAAACAATCCGGCTCCGGACCGACCGTCCAAAGTTCAATCTTCGTATCTTTCTTTTTCTCTACCGGCGTGGTGTTCGTGCTCTTTGCAACTTTTCGTCGTGGACTTTTGAACGTTTTCTTCGGCGAAAACACCACGTCGTCTTCGTCTTCAAAGTTCACCGCGGCAGTTTGCTGCCGTTTCTTTCTACCTTGCCTTGCAGGCGAGAGAAGGCCGCGACCACCGTTTGGAGTACCAACAGTTCTTTTTTTCCGTTTCATTGCTGACAGCGGCGGGCTTTTCGGTAAATCGAACGCGTTGGATTGATCGCGCACGCGCGTAAACTTTTCCGGCGAACGAGGGTCCTCGTAGTCAACCATACCGTCAAATCCAGCATCCGAACTTCTCTTCGTTGTCGATATAAACTCGTTCTCGAAGCGCGCGTCAAGCGCGTGAAGGAGCGAAGATGTCGCATCATTTAATGGTGGAACTCCCCTGATCTTTTTCGCAGAACGGGAAATGGATGCAAGCAGTCGCATACCCGCTGTCGCCGTCGCTGTCGCAGCCGTCCCCGAAGAAGTAAAAGAGCGTTTTTTACCATCCATTTCAACGCCGTACCATTTTTCGAGACGCTCGACGATTGGCACCGAAGCAGATGCGTCTCTTGGCGTGATTCGCGTCGTCAAAGCTGCAAACGCGCTAGAATAGTACTCCCCTGTCGTATCTTCTTCTCTCCCATAATTGGCCGTCTCATCTTTTCCTTTCGAATCGTAGTCACCTTCCTCCATCACGACGTCGTCGAAATGTTCCTTCGCCTCTTCGAATGTGGTCGAAGTCGTGCGTTGTGACGATGGGATGTTCAAGGATGGTTCGTCTTCTTCGCAGTACTTGGTCAAACTCGTTGTCGTTGTCGTTGTCGTTGTCGTCGTTGTCGCCGTGTGCGTTGTTGGCGATATTCTTTTTGATCCGCCAATGGTCAGTTGAAAAAGTCTGGAAACGTCTTCGCACGCTCGAAGCCTTTTCGTCTTAAATATACCTCCGCTGAGCAGAGAAAATGCATCCCTCAAATGTTCTGAGCTGTAACGATACTGTTGATGTTGTTGTTCTCGAGCGTTTCGCTCGCCCTCTTCGCTTGCCGTTATTTCTCGAAAGATTTCACTCTCGTCCGCGAGAGCAGGCGTTAAACTGAACGACGTTCGTGTCAATGGTTTCAAAACCGCTACTATTCTTTGCTCTCCGTCCTGCTCGACATCGCCATACTCTTCGTTGGAATCTGCGATAAGTTCACACGCGGCGTACGCGTTCTTTACGCCCAACGCGAGGAGCAATCCTTCACCGTTTCCATCGTTCACGTGTAATATCGTCGTTTTCGCGTAATCTAAACTCGATAAACATACTGCGTTACGATCGAGACACGCTTTGATGATTATTTGTTTCACACCGGTGTTAGAATTCTGGAAAGAAGATGAAGCCATACTCAGAGAAACTTCGCGACCGTCGCCGCATTGAACGAAAATTTCAGCCGTTCTCATCGTCTTCGTCTCCCTTTTCGTCATCGACGGCGAAGGATCGCTCTTGTTCGCGACGGTATCGCTCGGTAAGAAATCATTCAAAAGCCAACACGATGGAACGCTGGCAATTGCTGACGTTACCGCGTCTGCGCGAGCCGCACAACCGCCGAATCGTTCGCGAAACAACGCGACGTATTCTCGCACATCGTCGTTATCACCATCGTTCGAAACAGAATAGTTCGTCGCGAGTCGCAGACAGTGCGCTCGGATATTCTCGCGCTTCAATTGTGTCTCAACGCCGCGGAAGCCGGCAAAGACTCCCTGATCAATTCTATGTTCTTTATGTTTCTCTGATTGTACATTAATATCCGCATTATCGTCGTCATCACCATCCATGTTTGCCAAAACGACGAGCATTGAGTATTTCTTCTTCCTCGCTTCATCCTCGTCCAAGTCGTCGTCGTCGTCGTCTTCATCCTCGTCACTCTCTGTGATACCGGCGATGGCGCCGTCTCTTTCTTCAGCATCATCCGAATCGCTCGTTTCTACATCACTTTCATCGTAATCATCCGAGAGTGCGTTCGTCATAAAAGCATCAACTTCATCGTCCTCGCCGTCGTCCTCGACATCATGATCCTCTCCCTCCTCGTTTTCCTCTTCTTCTTCATCCGGTTTCTCCATATCCGCCAGCGCTTGCAACACGTGCTTCGCCAAGTTCCCGAATCGCTCTCGCTTCTTCTGCCTTTTCAATTCACCGCTCCTCCTAGTATTTTCCACGCAATCACTCAACATCATCTTTCCTTCTTGGTGGTCGTTTTCATACTCCAGAATCTCCGTCAACTTTTCGTACACACGTAAAAACCGTCCCGCGCTCTCCGCCGTGATCGAACGGAAGCGGCCAATCGCCGCCGACGACTCGGATATCATCATCTTCTTCTTTGTCTTCTTTTTCTCACGAAACCCGCTAAATCCTCCTCGTGTTTTGTGACCCTGCCCTGCGCCACCGAGAAGAGAACTGTTCGTGGTGGTCGTCGTCGTCGTCGTGGTCGTCGTCGTAGTATTCGTTTCTTCCTCCTCTTCTTTGTCTTCTTCGTCTTCTCTTTGCAGTTGCACAATCGCTCGTCTCACGAATCCATCCATCTGCGAGGGCGTTTTCGACGCGTCGTAAAATCTCGCGCAAAACTTGGTTTCGGTGCACCTCGTCGACAGCATCCTCTCCTTCTTTGTCTTCTTTGTCTTCATTCGTCGTCTTACTCGTCGTCCTCTCTCGTCGTTTACCTCGTTCCCATCGGAATCATCATCGACGCTAAAAACATCACATCTCGGCGCCAAGAAACGCTTGACGAACAACTTCGCGACCGAAACCGACACCCTCGCTTTAGAGGAAACGTCTACGAGGAGAAATATCCGATCGGGAGGACGAGAGGAGGAAGAATCGGTGCGCCGCATTGGTGGTGTTGCGCGTGTTTTTGTGCCGCACAATTTTGAATTTTACGAGAAAAAGAATGAGGAATTTAATTGAACGAAACACTTTTGCCTCAGAGAACCAGAGAAGCGGCGTTAGCGACGCGACGCAGTAGTCCTTCCTCGTTGCGCGCACGCGTCGTTGCAGAAGAAAGAAAGAAGACCTCTCTGCAAAAGCGAAAGAGCTGGTGGTAGTGTGTGTGCTTTGCGTTTCAAATCGCACGGAGGTGCGTAGTATTACAAATATCTCTTCTTTGTCCGTCCGTCTTCGCGGGTGCGCGTGCGATATCCGACCAAAGGCAGCCTGAGGACTTGTTCCGTTGGTTTTCACTGTTTTGCACGACACCATCACACGTTCAGACGACAAAAAAGCCGTTCATGTATCGCGCCGTAGTGTATCTCTCTCTCTCTCTTTTTACTTCTTTTTCGGCGCTTGTTGTCCTCCTCCTTTGTTGGTGTTCGGAAACCGCGCGGACTTTCCCGCTTGCTTCATCTGCGCTTGGGATTTCGGCACGTTTCCATTCACGTCTCTCGACATCTTAATACCGGACCATACGCCGGTACCTTGCATGGAATCAGTCGCGCCGACGGCGTAGGCGATACCGTCCGCGGCTGTTTTAATGGATCAGAAAATAGGCATGGTACGTGTGCTGTTGGAGTTGTGATGTGCGAAGATGTTTACGCGTGATGATGTGGATAAAATCTGACGTCACGCGTCGTGTTGTTCGAGAAGAACGAGCGAGAACGCGAGAGATGTACCATCTCGAACATTCGAAGAAAGACGCGAGAAAAACGCACGTAAACACACGTAAAACATTGCGATGATGATGACAGAAAAGGTGTCGTTGTTATTACTCGTGGTACTGTTGAATACTGTTGGTTATTACACGTCTATGACTGCGTCTTCTCTCTCCCACGACGACGAGGAAGAGGAGGAGGAGGAGGAAGCGTCGGCGGGTAGTCACAGCACGGCGACTAACTCGACGTCAAACTTCAACGTCGCGTTCCCTGGGATGACCCCACCGGCGCCTCTCGCCCCGTACCCTAACTCCGGCGGTATGATTAAAACTCGTTTCCCTCCTACTTTCATGCCTTCGATGCCTTCGGCGCCGAGTATGCCGTCGTCCCAGCCTTGAATCACTTGCCGAACGCCGACTTTAAACTTTAACGGACTCCCTCTTTCGTACGAACTATCAAAGGTCCTCCCGTTCGTCAAACGACCCGTGTAATGCGCTTGAATCGTTTGCCCTTTCTGCGGGGAGGCGCCCGTGCCGACGACCACGTCCGCGTATTGCATCCCGCTCGCCGCCGTGCGGAGTTCCGAGTCTTCGTACTGAAACTCCGGTAACTTGGCAAAAGCACTCGAACTTGTTTGAAAGAACGCCGCCGAGGCGGTAAAAATTGAAGCCGCACCAGTCACGAACGCGCGCCTAAACGTATTCGTATTCGTAGTATTCCTCTTAACGTCATCGTCATCGTTCTCATCGCGCATCCTCGCCGCCGTCCCGTTCTTAAGCGTCCGACGCTGCAACGGTGATGTGGTTGTTGTTTTTCCCGGCATCATCATCGCACGTTTCTTCATCGAAGAAGAAGAAGAAGACAAAGAAGAAGTTAAAGCTTTAGAGGCGGAAAAAGCAGAAGACGTCGTTCTCGTCTGCGTGCAAAAGGAGTAGGTCATCGCGTATTCCTCGTCGCGCGCGCGCGTGTGTGTGTTTCTCTCGCGTAAAATGGTAAACAAAAGTTTGGGAAATGTCGACATTATAAACCAAAGAGAAGAGGTTTGCACTGAGAAGAACAGAAGCGATACGAGAGAGCGATGTCCTCCTCCCAATCGCTGAACGACGATGAAACGAATGCTTTTTCTTTGCTGAGTACCCCGAAATACTTTGTCCCCGAAAACGAGGACTCTTCGTCGTCTTCTTTCGTCGACAAAATCATCCCAAGAGGAGGACGCGGATTTGGAGACGAAGCGGATGGATTCGAATTGGATTCCTTTACGGAAGCGTTCGACGCGTCCACGTCCAAACTCTCCGAAACGCTCGAACACATCGACTCAGCTTTAGATTGGACGAACAATCCTTTACGGTTCGTCTTTGCCACGTTTACGGTGTGCGCGACAATCACGTGGTTCGGCTACGCCGGAGATAACATGCACTTGCACAGACAAGCGGGGAGTTTAGCGCACTGCGGAGGGTTGACGCGAGAGATGACGTGGACGAGCGGGATGATTTGTGGGAAGAGAATTGGCGGTGTGGTGTTACTTGTATACAGATTGATGTGTTTCGTGTTGTGTTTGATGTATTGTTACTATGAAAATGTTGCTTGGTTTCTGGCGTGTCTCGGGCGAGCGCCGAACGAGTTGGAAGCGTACGCGGAGTATTACGAGTGGACGGTGTTAGTGCTGGCGGCGTTTTTCGGGGTCGCGACGGTGGCGAGTTTTAAAGGCGTGTTTGGGTATTACGCGAGAGAAGATTCGGTGAAATTTGTGGGGCATTCTGGGAAGACGAATAGACTCGGACATTGGGTGGTGACGTTGTATTCCACGGCGTTTACGTTGGCGTTGGCGTTGGACGCGTACGAGTGGACGAGGATGATTTTTTTACCCAGGTGTGCGGCAGACGACGAACAAGGAAAGCTGGAGACTTTGCTCGATCCGAAAGCGAGGGAGTGTTATTTAAACGAGCGGTATTATTTCGCGTACGGAATTAACTTGATTTTGTTATTCGGCGAGGCGTGTTTAGGCCGGTTGACGTTTCCAAAGTGTTATTTAGGCGCGCCAATTTTCGCGTGTTGTTTGTACGTGTTAGTCGTGGATGTCATGCACGGGTACTTTGGAATGCAATGGCCGACGGAGGCGATCAACGTCATGCGATGGCAGGCGTGTTTTAACGTCAACGCGATCATTTTTGGAGTCTTTTTCGTGCACTTTGTTTTAGTGTGGACGTTGGGAAAGACGAAACGATTCTTCGCCAAAGTCTTGTTCGATGATTTCGACGAGAGAACGCCGTTGTTCATGTAAATAATAGCAGTAGCAGTAATAATAGTAGTATAATAGTAGTGCGTGTAATATTCTTTATAAAAACATTTTAACGCGTCTTTCTCTTCCTCAGAGAAGCAGCGCCGCCTAACACCTTCCCTCTTTGCTTCAACATGTACGAAAACAACAACGGCCAACCCCACATGTAACAACTCATAAACACCTTCATCAACGTCGGTCCGTGCAAACTGACATTCATCGCGTTCGGCATTTGCAACACGTCCAACTTCTTCGATTTCCCCAACGGCCCTATGCTCGCGTAGGCCAACGCATTCTCACTCGCCACGCCGAGCGGGTACAAGACCAAAAACAGCGAATACCGCAACCACACCAAAACTTTCGGAGGTCCACTTTTCGGCGATAGAAGTTTGAAGAAATAAAACGAGTATCGAACAACCTCGGTGATACCCCAGGCGATGCATAAAGTTTTCACGTTCACGCCCATCTTCAAAACATGCGAGAGGAACGACGACGACGAATTCAGAGGCCACTTCCCACCCTTCACCACTTTCCCAATCACATCTGCGAAATCCAGATTCGCTTTCCTCGTTTCCGGCGTCATCACGAGCACCGCCCAAAACGTCCAAATTCTCGAAAACACCTGCAAAAACGTCAACAGAACCGGTGATTTCACGAGGCCGAAAAACGCGTGCGCGATTTCCATCACCGCCGCCGTTTGTGCTATCATTAAGATTGGGGACGTTTTCTCGTACACGTTTGCAAAATGTCGAGTTTTAATCGTTTCCACGAGGACTTGGAGCCAAAGAATAGCTAAAATGAGATTATAAAAGAGTAGATAATACTTCACAGCAGCACTCGCAGTACTTTTAGCCATTGTTGTATCCTTCGTATTATATACAGTATTAGATTCGTTTCGTACTAGTAGTAGTGGTATTACTACACGTGTCTCAGGTGAAAATTCTTTCCCTGAAACTTTGAACCATGTTATTTTAGGGTTTCAAATAAACCCTAAACTGCTCCGGAGAGAAACGCGGGGACTAATCCACTCGCGAAAGCGCCATAACGCACGCGTTATATATACACGTGTATTCTGTATATATCCTCTCTAAACTCTCTCGAAAAACAACAATCTACTTTTTGTTGTCTCGTCGCGTGATATTTATGCTCACTACTGCGTCTGCTTTTCGCCAGCAAACTTCGCTCTTGTTGCGTCGAAGTTTTTCTCAAAGCGCGTCGTCGTCGTCGTCGTCATCGGTGAAACGCATCGTCGAGATTTCGTCGTCGTCCTCGGCGTCGAGGAGCACTTCTCTCGCGTCGAAGCAAAAGTCCCCTGCTGTAATTTCGAGGAAAGGAGGAAGAAGAGCGAGAAGTTCCGTCGCGATGAACGCCATCGCGGACGAAGTCACCAAGGAAAAACCGAAAACGATTTACTTGAAAGATTACCAAACGCCGGCGTACGAGTTCGAGCACGTGAACTTGTCTTTTCAACTGAACGAAGAACACACGACGGTTTCATCTTCGATCGATGTTCGCGTCCAACGTAAAAAGGAGACTTTATTTTTACACGGCGATAAGAGCATGCAATTGGACGCGGTTCTTGTGAACGGGACGCAAGTTGCGGACGAGCGGTTGACGCGAACGAACGCCGGTTTGTTCGTGAGCGGGTTGCCGGAGGAAGATTTTACGCTCAAGATTGTGACGACGATTAAGCCGCAAGAGAACACCGCTTTGGAGGGTTTGTATAAATCGAGCGGGAATTATTGCACGCAGTGCGAAGCGGAAGGGTTTCGTCGAATTACGTTTTACCAAGACAGACCGGACGTGATGAGTAAGTTTACGACGAGAATGGAAGCGGCGAAGGATAAGTACCCGGTGCTGTTGAGTAACGGGAACTTGATCGACAGCGGAGACGCGGACGGTGGAAGACATTTCGCGGTCTGGGAAGATCCGTGGAGGAAACCGAGTTATTTGTTCGCGTTAGTTGCCGGGAACTTGGCCAAGATTGAAGATTCGTTCACAACCATGAGCGGCAAGAAGGTGGATTTGAGGATTTACACCGAGCCGCATAACATCGACAAAGCCGATCACGCGATGGTGTCGTTGATTAAGAGCATGAAGTGGGACGAAGATACGTTTGGGTTAGAATACGATTTGGAGTTGTTCAACATCGTCGCCGTGGATGATTTCAACATGGGTGCGATGGAGAACAAAAGTTTGAACGTGTTCAACTCGAGATTGGTTTTCGCGACGCCGAAAACAGCCACGGATGCAGATTACGCCGCGATCGAAGGCGTCGTCGGACATGAATATTTCCATAACTGGACTGGAAACAGAGTCACGTGCAGAGATTGGTTTCAATTGTCTTTGAAAGAAGGTTTGACGGTATACAGAGACCAAGAGTTTAGTTCGGACATGAACTCGAGAGGCGTGAAGAGAATCGGGGACGTTTCAAAGTTGCGAGCCGCGCAGTTCCCGCAAGATTCCGGGCCCATGGCGCACCCGATTCGACCGGAAGAGTACATCAAGATGGATAACTTTTACACCGTGACTGTGTACGAAAAAGGCGCGGAAGTTGTGAGAATGTACGAATCGTTGTTGGGCAAAGACGGGTTCAGAAAAGGTATGGACTTGTACTTTGAACGACACGACGGGTGCGCGGTGACGACGGAAGATTTCTTCAGCGCCATGGCCGATGCGAACAATACCGATTTGAGCGCGTTCAAGCCGTGGTATCAACAAGCCGGAACGCCAATCGTGGACGTGAAAACGTCCTACGACGCGTCGACGAAGACGTTTACTTTGAAAGCGACGCAGACGGTGCCGGCGACGCCGGGACAAGACGCCTCTCAAAAGAAGGCGGTGTTGATGCCCATCAGAGTTGGTTTATTGGACAAATCTACCGGGAAAGACATCGAAATTGCCTCCGTGAACGGCGTCGCGCAAGAAAAAGGCACGACGACGGCGGTTCTACGATTCGACCAAAAAGAACAAACGTTTACGTTTGAAAACGTCGAACAAGACGTCGTGCCGTCCATCTTGAGAAACTTTTCCGCGCCGATTAAAATGACGACGGATTTAGAGGAAGGCGACTTATTGTTTTTGATGGCGAACGATTCCGATCCGTTCAACAGGTGGGAAGCTGGTCAAACGTTGTTTCGATCTCTGTTGGTGAAGTTAATCGCGGACGAGACGAACGGGAAGGCGCTGGAAATGAACACGAAAATTACGGACGCGTTGAGAAAAACCATCGAAGGCGCAAAAGCGGCGGACGCGGATAAGGCGTTCATCGCGAGAGCGATGATGGTGCCGAGCGAATCCGAATTGGTCGAAATGCTCGAACCAGGGACGGTGGATCCGGACGTGGTCAAAGCAGCCAGGAAGTTTGTCATGAAATCGTTAGCGGCGGATTTGAGGCCGCTGTTGGAAGAAACGGCGAAGGCGAACTCGGCGGCGGCGTACAAAAACGAACCGGCGGACCGAGCCATGCGTTCTCTCAAGAACACGTGCTTGGGATACTTGTCCTACGTGGACGCGCCTGAAGTCGCTAAAGACGCGTTGGAGCGATACCAAAACGCGGACAACATGACGGACAAAATCGCCACCCTATCGGCGCTTTCCGACAAAGTCTGCGCCGAGAGAGAAACAGCCTTTGATGCTTTTTACCAAGAGTGGCAACACGACCCCTTGGTCATGTGCAAATGGTTGAGTTTACAAGCCGCATCGGGCGTCCCGAACAACTTGGGGAACGTCAAAGCGTTGTTGACGCACCCGGCGTTTGACATCAAGAACCCGAACAAAGTGTACTCGTTGATCGGCGGCTTCATGTCCAACCCGACGACGTTTCACCAAAAAGACGGTCAAGGCTACGAATTCTTGGCGGATGTTATTTTGCAATTAAACGACATCAACCAACAAGTCGCGGCGAGAATGGCTGGTGGGTTCACGCGATGGAGAAAATACGACCCGAGCAGACAAGCGCTCATGAAGAAACAGTTGGAAAGAATCATCGCCACGGAGAATTTGAGCGAAAACGTTTACGAGATCGTGAAGAAGTCGCTCGATTAAACTTTTTTTTTAAAGTCAAACAAACTACACACACGCACAGGAACAAACTACATAGTATACTACTGCTACATGTACTTCAACTACAACTACTACGTACGACGCGAAATCTAAAACATCGACGCGTTTATTATTAATACAATGCGGACAAAAACTGTTGCGAATATCTCGCGTTCGTTCTTTTCACTCTGACGTTTAGAAGCAAGTGTACGCGCCTCCCTAAAAGCGCCTCCAAAACGTGTCTCGCTTTGACGCCGATTTGACCAATCGTTCGTCCATCTTTGCCGACGACTATTTTACGATTTCCTCCAGATTTTACAAATAAATCGTGTTCGATTCGAACGGAACCGTCTCGAAAGTCTTCCCAGGATTTATGGACGATTTCGATGCCGTAGCAAATTTCTTTGTGCACTTGGTCGTAGACGGATTCTCGAACGACTTCAATCGCGCGACTTCGATCGTTCATTGCGGTAGATTCGGAAGGGGAGTAGTCCCAAGGTCGAGGTTTGGCGAGAGAGATGAGGTGGTTGAATAAAGTCTCGGTACCTACGGAGTGTAGCGCGGAGACTGGGAAGGCTTTAGAGAAGGTCTTCTTCGGGTCGGTCGCGAGCGATTGGATGAGCTCGGGGAGTTGTTCCGAGCGCTTGCTTCGATCCATCAAATCGACTTTGTTCAGGACTAATATTCCCGGCGGCGGGGCTGCTTTGTTCGTCACGACATCGTCCTTTTCATTCTCCTCGTCTTTTTCTTCATCTTCGTCTTCCTCCGGGAAAAGAAACTCCTCGTACCGTAGCTTTCTCATCTGCTCCGTCATGGCGTCGATCGTCTCTCTCACTCGCCAATCCGCTTTCTTCGCCTGCCTGTTCGCGTCCACGACGAACAAAATCGCATCGCACGTGCTCGCCGCCGCCCACCCTGAAGTCACTTTACTCTCGTGCGCTCTGTTTCTGTAATGTTCCGGCCCAACAATCCCGGGTAAATCGAGAAACACCACCTGCGTGTCATCTCTCGTCGTCGTCCCGATCGTTTCCATCCTCGTCGTGTTCGTCTTTCGAGACACCGCGGACACTTTCGCCCCGACTAACGCGTTCACCAACTCCGACTTCCCGGCGTTCGGGACGCCTAAAATGCCCACCCGTATCGATTTTTGCCGTTCGATCGGCACCGATTCCTCCGCTCCTCCTATTTCTCCTCCTCGTTCTTTTTCCTCTTCTTTTGCTTCTCCTCCTCCTCCTAAAACTCGATTCCAATTCGCCGCTCTCACCGCCGCGTGCGCTCGTTTCGTCGTCCGTTGCACGTCGTCCCTGATGATCTCCTCTCTCGTTCGTCGATCTTTTTTCTTCCTCTCTTCTTCCAGGAGAAGTTCTCTCTCTCTTTCCTCCGTTAAAGAAGACTTTGATGGTCGAGGGGTAAACTGTACCCTCGGGAAATCTTTGTTGTTGTTGTTGTTGTTATTCGCATACCGTCGCTCTTTCTTCTGATACAGATGTCTATTGTTCGTAGTATTGAAAGAAGAAGAAGAGGCGAACGACCGAGAGAGACAACATCGAAACTCGCTTTTTATGATGGTCTTCTTTCCTCTCCTGAGCAGCAAAGCCGTCAGCGTTGATGCCATCTCGGACGAGAGAATTTTCTGTGGAGTTCTTTGGGCCGTCGAATTGGAAAAAAACAGTCCTCTCATCATCATCATCATCATCATCACCGGAACCCTAACAAAGCGGCGATGAACGTGACCCCGATCGAACCGCCGATGCCGAAAAGAAATATCGTGCCCATGTTCACGAACATCACGTTTGGAGGAGACGAGGATGAAAAAATGTCATCTTCTCGATGATGATGATGATGATGATGATGATGTTGAAGCGCATTTCGTTGTTGGCGTTGTAACGGTTTGGGATCCCCCAACGCGGTCGTCTCGTTCGTTCGCGTGTTCCAGAAGTACGTCCGACCACTCGCATCGTCGAGGACTTCTTTCCAATCGTCGTCTGAATCGTCGTTTCGCGTTGGGACGACTGCTTTTATCATCGCAGATGCTCGTTTGTTGGTTGGTTTTTTCTTCTTCTTTTTGAAAGCAGCAGCAGTGTTGTTGCCGTAGGACGCGCGGAGGACGAACTCGATCTTCGAACGATGAAAGTCATACTCCGGTGGCGAACGTCGTTTTGAAAGTATCTCTGGGGCTATTTCTAACGATGAGGGAGAGATGCGTGCGATGCGTTTTGTGAGTTTTCTCGAGTACGCGCGCAACATGTCGTTTATTCTGAAGTATATTTCTATTTCGTAATTTGAGATGATGTGTTACAATTTTTCGCGACCTTTCTCTCTACTACTCTTTATTCGTTTCCATGCGCATCAAACATCATCAACGCTCACATCATCGCTTCCTTTATTCATCTCTCTTCTTATTATTATCAATACCGGCGGTATTGAGAGGAAGAGGAATAATTACTGTGATCTCGATCTCGATCGCGATTGTGATCTCGGTCTCGTTGATGGTGGTGGTGGTGGTGATGGTGATGATGATGGTACCCTCCTCCACCGCCGCCACCACTACCGGTACCTTCGCCGAGGTGCGCGCCGCTCGCGACGGCGTGCGCCAACTGGTACGTTTTTGATAACATTCCTTTTGTCCGTTCGATGAGTTGGTCGTGCGGGGTGTGCGTTTCAGTCATCATCGTCACCACGCCTTGGTCCATGTCAATTTTCGCTCTAAGTTTGCTCGTTCGAATCAAGTTTACGATCCATTTTTCCGCAGCTTCGGTGTCCAAGTTCAACTTCTTGGCCAATTCTTCGATTTTGATTGTTTTTTGAACTCTGCAGTACGTTTCGAAGATGTGCATTCGCGCGTGTTCGTTGAACTCGTCGACGAATTTCGAAAGGAAAAAATCGTTTCGCATCATCGCTTCGCAGTTTTCTAAAGCTTTTTGCGCGGCGTCGAAATCGAATTTCACAAACAGTTGGTCGAAGAATTCCAACATCGGGTCTCTGTACGGTTCCACTTGCATGATTCGGGAGATATCTTTGATCATCCCGCGTCTTCGTTTGCTCATGATGACCGCACACGCGCAATATCTCAGCAAGTGCGGCGCTTCGTACTGAATCGCTTGCATGTATCGCTCTTGGAAAAACATGTCGCACAAACCCAAAATTCCGCCGCCGTGCGGTTGGTGTTCTTGGTGGTTAAAGAACACGAATAAACTCCAGTGACACAACCAACATCGGTTGCGCATTTGCTCCAAACTCGTTTTGAAGTGACCGTTATCAATGGCCTCTCTCAAGCGCGTTAAATCCTCCATCGCGTGTTCCCAGTTTTGTAACAAACAATCCGAGGCCAATTTCCCCCACAACGCGGCTCTTAGTTTCCCTTGATCTTCGCTCAGCAAACGATACTGCCCCAACAACTCCGCGGAAATCTCGTACTTCCCGCAATCGAACTGATATTTCGCGTATTGAAACAACCCCTCGATCTCTTCCTCTCCCACGGAGTGCTGTTCTTTTAACAAACTCTTATTCGCTCTTTTGTCCGACTTCGACAACGTCTTGCCGTGTTCTTTCAGAAACGCGAGCAACTTCGAGCACGTATCGCTCACACTCTTCAAAGAAGAAATAACCTCGGTTCTCTTTTGCTTCATCTCCTCCGGAATATCCGACGCGTTGTTGATTTGCTTGTACAAATCCCCGGCGAGATCGACCATGCGCGTTTTCGATAAAAGTTCCATCTTCGCCCGCGAAACCTCCGCGGAATCGAAGAGATTTTTCGATTCGATGAATTCAATCATCGGGTAGGACAAATGGCGGTCCAAGTACTCACCAATCTGTTCGTAATTGTAATCGTATATAACGTAACACAACGAGAGCGAGATAAACGAGAGGAAGAAAAACAAGGTCAGCGGATGATGATATACGTATCGCTCTCCTTTCCCGCGGAAGTTGGAGAGAGACGAGACAAAGACACACGAGAGAAGTTTCAAAGAAGTTTAAGAACAACAACACAAACAACAAACGAGGGCTTTTACCTTGGTCGTCAGATCCCACCGTTTCGGGTCCTCCTCGCTCATCTTTTACTTGAATTCTACTACTAATAGTACTATTATATACGTATAGTTTCTCTGACGAACGCTTTTCTCTGTCGTGATCTCTCTCTCAACCGCCGCAAAAGTTTCTTCTGTTCCTTTCAAAACAACCACAGCCTCGTTTCGCTTTTCACAAAACTCTCCGTTATATTCGATGATGTGCAAAAGCGCTCAGTAATGTGTTGCTTGAAAAAAAAACGAAAGGAACACAAGAGAGAGAAAAAAAACAGGAGAGTGAAAAAAAAAAAAATGATACCCTAAATAAAAAAATGGTGTCGAGATTTCTCTGCCGTGAGTTTTGTTTTGATCAAGAGTTTGTTTGGGAAGATTTTTACATATCTTTCGTTCTATCCTGTTTCCTAAAACGTCACTGTGAGAATTCAACAACGACGCGCGCGCAACAGACAACACGCATTTATTATTATTATTTATACACCACTATTGAGAGAGAGAGAGAGAAGACCTGTAAGTATATATATAGTGTCTCGTGTAAGGCTGCTGTTTGCGCGTAGTATTTATTGTGGTGTCGTACGCGCGAGTAAAATTATATCTCTTCGTAGTAGAGAGAAGAAAGAAAAATGAGATATCACGCGGAGGACGAGGACGCGAGAACAAAAACGATGCAGACGACGACGAGCAGTGGCATCGGCGAAAGCAGAGGACGACGACCGCCGTCTTTTTCCTCCTCGTCGTCGAGAAGAAGAGAAGGAAACAAAAACGACACCAAGGAGAAAAAAGATGTTCCGAAAATCACCGAGTTTTGTCTCACCGAGGAAGAAATGGCCAGACGAAACCACCAGCCGGTGCGCGTGTCCATGGACGAATCCAAAAGAGATGTCGTCCGAACGACGAAAGCTTTAATCGGCTCGCTCACGATAAAGTACTCGGTCGTGTGCCAAGAGGGGTGTTATCCGGATAAGAAGAAACACGCGAATCAAGACGCGTTTTGCGCGAGCGCGATGCACGGCGGGGAGAGTTTGTTGCTGGGCGTGTTCGACGGACACGGGCAAGAGGGGGAGTCGTGCGCGCAGATCGCGTCGAATATTTTCCCGCAGATTTTGACGCAGTTGAGCAGAGAAAAAGCTGAGAAGGTGAAGATGGAAATGACGACGATGAGAGGCGACGAGGATGATGATGGTGATGGAGAAAACGAATCGGAGTCGGCGCAAACGGAGGAGGAACGGTTGATGAGATTATCTTCTTCCGGATCGGAAGCGAATACGAAACGAACGAATACGACGGCGAAGAAACGCGATCGATACAAGTTTTTAACGGAGACAGATTTGGAGGTGAAAAATCACTGCGATTCGCCGCAATCGAATTTGAATTCGCTCGCGGACCGAACGAAACGTGGTGGTTTACTATTCTCGGGAGGTTTAGGATTAGGAGGAGGAGGAGGGTCGTCTTCAAATTCGAACTCGTCCAGAGAAAGATCGGAAGAAGACTCGCATCGCGGCGAAGAAGGAAGCGGCGGCGCGGATATGGACATCAACCCTACGAATTTGGTCGTTAAGGACAATGACATCAGTAGCCCAAGCTCGGGCAGAGCGAGTTACACCAGCGAAGACTACGACGATGATAATAATAATACCAAGACGACGAAAAAAGCTGGAACGAGAACGACAACACATTTTGACGAACACATCTACTCCAACGCGTTTCGAACGGCCAATTCAATCGTCGTCAAAACGTTAGGGACCAAATGCTACGCCAGTGGAACTACTGCTGTGACGGCTTTGTTCGGAAGGGATAATATCGTCCGTTTTGGTAACGTCGGCGATTCGAGAATTATATGCGCGATGTCGGATTCCGACGTGATGACCCGGAACAAAAACTGGAAAGCTGTGCAATTGACTCGAGATCAGACGTGTTTTCGCCGAGATGAGCGCGATCGCATGCGCAAAGAATCGAGTAAAGAGCTCTCGTTTGCGTCTATTGGGATGGTTTTGGGAGAGTGCGAGTTTCACGAAGATTTTGAGGAGACGCAAGATTTGCAAACTGGCGTAGCCGGCGAACGATGCGATGATCCTCCGAGAGTCTTTTTAGGCGGTCACAAATTTCCAGGTTGCGCGTTTACGAGATCGCTCGGCGATTCCATCGCCAAAGAATTGGGTGTCTCCGCGGAACCGGAGTTGACGCACCACGATCTCAACGATGGGAAAACGAAATGTATCATCATCGCCTCGGACGGCGTCTTTGAGTTTGTTTCGAACGAGGAAGTCGTTGGCATTTGCGAAGAGTTCTATCCGGATTGCGACAGAGCATCGAAAGAGATTGTAAAATTGAGCTATAATAAATGGGCAATCGAAGATGAACGCGCGGACGATGTTACGGTAATCGTTGCATACGTCAGCTCTACCAACGATGTGGATATGCTCGCGCGCGACGAAGACGAGAGTAGCGACGATGACGACGATGACGACGGCGACGATGAGTATCTTTCCTCCTCTTCGTCTTTGGACGACGGTGGTGATTACGACGACGGTGCAGACGAAATCGACGAGAACTCTTCTCCTTCTTCCGCCGTAACGATTCGAGAGCGTCTCCAAAGCGTCAATATCTTTGGAAGAAGATGATAATAATATCAACAAAAAGTATACTAATATTAATACGACGAAAACGATCGATGACGTTACGCGTATCATGATGTAAATTAAGAAAAATGTAAAACAGAAAGTTCAGTGTAAAAACGACGAATTTTGCGCGTATGTAGTGATGAGTGAGGCCAAGCGAGTGTTCGATCGATGAACGCGTTTAAAACAAATCCACTCACTGTGTAATGTTGTTGTAATAATTTTTATTTAAAAACTGCAATAATGAATTTTACCGCGCTCTAGTTTTCTCCGCCTCGACGATTTGTTCCGCCGCGGAAATAGACACCGCCGCGTCTTCTAACTTTCCGCTTTGCGTCCCGTTGCTCCCACCGGCGTGTGGATCCCCACTCGCGACGTCGATATCGTCCAACTCGTCCAAGGATTTGTACACCGGCAGCGACTCCTTCGTCGACGCCGTATATTCTCCATTCATCTCCTCGCCGCCGTGTTTATTTCTTCGCTTTAATTTTACGTGTAAACCCGTGGTCGTGTGAATGGTTGCCCCGGTGGTCATGCCACACTCGCCGTCCGGGTGAAACTTCGGGTCCAACTCGAAATCGAAGCGTCGCATGATCATGGCTAAAGTAACGATGGATTCAAAAATCGCAAACTGGTCTCCGATGCATTTTCTTTGCCCGCCGCCGAAAGGTAAATAGGCGAAATCCTCCGTGTACTCGTCCGGCGCTTTCCCGTCGACTGGGAATCGTTCCGGAATAAACTCCTCCGGCTTGTCCCACAACCTCGGGTTTCGGTGTAAATTCCAAACGGAGATGAAAAAATCCGTCCCTTCGGCGATGTCGTAGCCGCCCAATTTCACCGGTTCGATCGCTCGGCGAATCAACACCGGCGGCTGCGGATACAATCTCATGGACTCGTTGATCACTCTCGACGTGTATTTCAACTCCCTCATATCAGCCACCGTCGGTAATCGATCGCCGCACACTCGATCGACTTCCTCGAAGACTTTCTCCTTCACCTCTGGGTGTTTCGCCAATAAAAACGTCGTCCACGTCAACACCGCCGCGGTGGTTTCGTGTCCGGCGATTAACAAAGTCATCAAATCGTCTCTCAACTGTTTCGAGGTCACGTCGTCTCCAGACGCGATTAAAAAGTGCAAAATCGACGGGTCTTCCTTGTTCATGTATTCTTCGACGAACTCGTCGTCGGATTCCTCGACGATTTTCTTGCACCGTTCAATCAACACGTTCAAAGTATCGTTCACGACGACCAAGGCTTCTTGACACGCGCGTTGCCTCGGCACCAAATACGACAAAGGAGGCACCTTCCAATACGGAATAAACGTCACTGACCTGTATTCAGCCTCTCTCAACACCGTATACACGGCTTTAATCACGGGATCGTCCGTTTTCAACGAATCGAAATCGTAATTAAACACCGCCTTCCCGATGATATCCAACGCTAACCGCGAATAAAAGTTTTCCATCTCCACGGACGTCCCGTCAATCTCCGCCCTCGCCAACTGCGCGCTTCCTTTCAACCCACAATCGCCAAACATATCCACCATGCTCGCGACGTATTTTCGGTGCAACGCCGGGACGATAATCTTTCTGCGAATCTTCCACACCTCGCCGTTGGCCGGGATTAACCCTTGTCCCATGACGAAATCCAAAATCTCGGAAAGTAAACCTTTCGAGAACGATTTCGCCTGGTGCAACAGAATTTCCTTCGCGACTTTGTTATCGGAAACCACGACGAACTTTTTCGGCCCGATGGCCAAAACGAACTGTTCCCCGTACGCCAAGAAGAGTTTATACAGCGGCACGAACACCGGCTGCCCGGCAATCTCTCGAATATCGCCCGAAGCGACTGGCATTTGACTGTCCGCCTCTCGCTTCCATTTCTTTTGCGTTTTCGTCAGAGATAAAATCAAAGCCTTGATGATTGGACTTTCCGTCTCTTTAAACCCAGGCAAGGCGGATTTTATGGAATCCGCGACTTTGCGCAAAGGGCCGGTGGAGGCGTCTTTGGTGAACTCTCCCGAGGCGATGCGTTCTTCTAAAGTCATGTCATTTTTGTTCTTCTTTTTACTATTATTATTGTCGTCATCGTTCTCCGACATCGATTGAATCGTCGTTGCTTTTCTCGTCGTCGTTCTCGTAAACGTCGTCGTTCGTCTAAACGCGCGTCGTTGGTGTTGTTGTTGTTGTCTCGATGATTTTGATGATGATTTCCCCAACAACGCAATCGATCGACTGCTCGCCGTCGTCGTCGTCGTCGTCGGGCTGCTGCAACAACACGCAGAGGACGCGCGCATGATGATAATAACGAGATGATTTACTCGAAGTTTTTATATAGTATAAAGCTGCTTTTGTTGCTCTCTCTCTCTCTCGTGTATGCGTGTGTATGTCTTTGTGTGAACAGATAACAACCGAGTTCTATGGATAAAGTTCTCTCGTTTAGGGCAAAAAAGGAGATCGAACAATCTCTTTTAATAGTATAAGAGGCCCTTGAAACGTGTACGCGCCGCGCGTGTTATGATGAAGTCTCACGTTCTCTTCGTTTTTCTATCTCGACGATTTCAGCGTATTCTTCCTCCGTTGGTTCTGAAAACCCTTTTTCAAGCAAGTAGTTTTCGCACTCGGTATGCTCTTTGTAACGAGCGTAAGCGACGTATACCCAGTTGTTCAGAGGCACTTTCGCCTCTTCGACTAAGTATCTGAGACAATCGAGCCGGCCATGCATCGCAGCGGTTGCCACGCAGTAAGGCTTCACCTCATCAGATATCTTTCTTTCTTCGACGAAATATTTCAAGATCTCCATCTGACCACCGCATGCTGCTTGCATTGCCGCTTCTTTTTCCGTCTTTCGCGAAGGTTTCAGTTTGTCGAAAAGAAATCGAAGACAGTCGAGGTGTCCTCCAAGAGCAGCGTGAATGCACGACTTTTTTTCATCACACGGGCAATCATTAGAGAAGCAGTACTTGAGCATCTCGAGATTACCTTCATGTGCTGCCGCTTCAGTCGTCCATTCATCCCACTCGCACTTTTTCACTTCTCTCGCCCACTTGAGAAACTCGAGTTTGTTCGTTAGAGCAACTTGCCCGCAAAACCAGGCTTGATCTCTCACACTTCCTCTATCATTTTTCTCTCCCCAGGGATAGTGATTCCACGTCCATTCCAACGTCGAAATGGATGAACATTCGAGAATAGTGTAACGTAATTCCGATACGTTTACCCCGGCGTACGCAAGCACACCCCGACTCTCTCTATTCACCTTTGAAAAGAAAAACCGATCTGTCCCATTCAATTTCGAAATCACATGCGAGACAAACACATCCTTGTGATGCAACACCAATCCGGTCCACAACTTCGTCGGCCCAAGCTTTAAACGCTCCATATCCGCCACAGCCTCCTTCATAGCCTCTTCTTTCTCCCTCTTCTTCTTCCTCTTCTGCGCGCCGGATAACTTCTTCCCCCCACCCATCGTTGACGTGTTCTTCTTTGTCTCCCTTTTTGCTCTTTCCAATGATACAAAACGAGCCGTTTTTTTTGTCAATTAATTACACACAAAAAAAAACTCAAAAATCCATTTCAAACAACACAAAACGAGCGCTCATATTCATCATCATTTACACCATGGAATCCTTCATCCTCCAACTCCTTAAACCGATAATCGCGTTCCTGGAATCACTCACCCTCGACGAGCAGAAAAAGTTCGCGGCTTTACTCTCTATATTCGTCGTTTCGTTGACGTTTTTGACGAGCATTTTTGCAAAGAAAAAATCGAATCCAATCGCGTTACCGCTGGATGGGAAAACGCCGATACGTTTACCGCTGGAAAGGATCGTGCAACTCTCGAAGGATACGAAGTTGTTGAGGTTTACGTTACCGACGAAAGAGCACGCGTTTGGGTTACCGACTGGATCGCACGTGATGGTGCAGCTGACGGATGCGAAGACTGGCGAGAAGCACATGCGTCCGTACACGCCGGTGTCCTCGGACGCGTTGGATAAAGGGCACGTAGATTTCGTCGTGAAGGTGTACTTTCCGAATAAGCAATTCCCAGAAGGTGGGAAAGTCTCGCAAATGTTGGACGCGGTGAAAGTCGGGGAGGATACGGTGGAATTCTTCGGGCCGTTGGGCGGGAAGCGATACGTCGGCGAGGGCGAGTTCACCGTGAAGAAATTGAAGAGTCAAGGCGGCGGCGTGGAGAGAAGAGACGCGAGAGACGAGGTTGGGATGATTGCCGGTGGGTCAGGGATTACGCCGATGTTGCAAATCGTGAGAGAGATGCTGAGAGAAACTGGCGCGGGTGGGCAATCGCCGAAGAAAATCTCCATTTTGTACGCGAATAAAAGCGAGGAGGATATTTTGTGCAGAGATACGTTGGACAACTTTGAGAAGCAGTTTCCGGGAAGAGTGAAAGTGTGGTACACCGTGGATGCGGCATCGAAAAAGAAAGAGTGGAAATACGACGTCGGATTTATTACGAAAGAAATGATCGAGAAGCATTTGCCGACGCCGGCAAAGAGCGGGGACCGGTTTCAGATTTTAGTGTGCGGACCGCCGCCGATGATGAAGTTTGCGGTGAATCCGGCGTTTGAAAAGTTGGAGATTGGGAAGGAACACGTTTTGACGTGGTAATTTATAATAATAATAATAATAATAATAATTACCATCATCATCGATTAATCGGCTTGTCTAACCTCTCGACTAACTCCTCCACCGCTTTCTTCGTCATCACCAAACACCTGTGTTTCAAAATCGAATAGACGTTCAAACCTACTGAAGGCATGACGTGAATATTCTCAATGTTTCGCGTGCCTCGGCGCAACAACCACCCGTCGTCGCTCTCGTCCGTGGTTTCCAATCGATCGCCGACGACTAAAGCGCTAAATTTCGTGTTTATTTTGTTCCCCGAGTCTCCGGTACCGCCGATGACTAAAGGCGACGGAGATAATTTCATATTTAATTCATCCTCTTCTTCGCTTGAATCATCATACCTCAACAGCTGCTTCAACCCAAACTTCGCCTCTTTCGTCTTCCCAGTTGGACTCATCCATTTCAAATCCTCCACGACGACTAATCTCCCTTCCGCCGCCTTGGCCGACAGCGCCACCCTTAACCCGAGCCTTCTCACTTTCTTTTGCAACTTGTGCTCGAAATCTCTCGGAATCGGCCCGTGCGCGGTACCGCCCCCTCGCATTTGCGGCGCTCGTAAACTCCCAACCCGCGCTCTCCCGCCACCTTTCTGTGGCCTCGCTTTCCTCGTCGTCCCGCTCACCTCGCCTCTCGATTTTGTCTTCGCCGTCGAGACGCCTCTTTTCCGAGCGAGTTGCCATCGAACGCATCTGTGCGCGATGTCAATCCGAATCGGAACGTCAAAGTGACGTCCCGGAAGAACTATTTTTTCATCAAAACTACTCTCTTTTTCCTCGATAATATGCGCACTCGCGTGTATCGGGACCGTTTTGTCTCTCATTTCCCCTTGCTCTACATCCACCGCGGACTTTGGTCGGACGATTACGTTTGCGACACTCCTCCTCGTTACGTTGTTTTTCCCATCATCCTCATCACCACCTCGGTTCTTCTTCTGCGCCTCGTCGTCCTCGTCTGCTCGCGCATTCGTCGCGTACAACTTACGCCTTAACTGTTGTTGTTGTTGTTGTTCTTGTCGTCGGTCGTTTCCAAACGCCCTTTCACGCGTCGACGACGTAAACGACGACGACGGGGAAAGGAAAAACCTTAATCTTCTTCTCTCTTTGATGTCGTTTGCCGCAATCGTCGCCATCGACGACGACGACTCCGCGCCGGGGTGGTCACTCCTCCCACTCCTCCTCCCGCTGCTACTGCGCGCACTCCCCGCAGTAAAAGTCGCGCTCCTAAAACTCGCATAAATGCGAGTGCTGCTCGTGCTCGCGCTGCGCGGTGAGAGACGCAGTTTTTGTAAAAGCGTTCGTCTCATCCTTTTTCCCCCGAACAAACAAACCAACCAAGAGTTGTGGGGGAAAACAACGGGCGAGAGAGCGTTGCGTGTTCTACAAGGCAGAGAATACCGTGCGCTCGAGCAGAGGTGAAACCACTCGTGATGAAGGTCTCGAAAAAGTGAAATTTTGAAAGGAGAGTTTTCAAAGAGAGTCTTTTTGGGACCGTCTTTGAGTTCTTTTTCTTGGGAACGATCGCTTTTCAACACCCTTCGAGCGTTTCCCCTATTTCTTAGTTGTTCTCTCACGAGAGACGCGAGAAGAGAGCGCGCACGATCTCTCTCTCTCTCAGTGATACTACACGAATACTAATATGTATTTCGAGGAACTGAACGGCGATTTCAGCGCGGGTCTTTGGCGGAAGAACCCGAACGGACGAAAAGATATACACCACGGGAGGCATCACCGCGGAGGAGGTGTCGAGTTCACGCCGGATGCGAACGCAGAAAGAAGTGCTCCTCTTACCGAGGATTTCCTCGCCTTCGTCTCGAAAACAGGGAAAGGCGATGCGTTTACCGTCGGTTTCGTCGTGGTGTGTGTGTGCGTGTCGTTCGTGTTGGTCGTGAGCGCCGTCGCGGTGGTGCAGTTGCACTTGAAGACGAAGCACTCGAAGGATGGGGAAGAGGAGGAGGAGGAGGAGGCGTCGCTCGACGGATGCGAGCGCGGGAGTACTGTCAGAAACAGAACCGGAGCGAGGAGGAAAAAGAAGAAGAGAAAGAAGGACGACGAGAGTAGCAGCAGCCTGTACGGGGCGATAGTGTAATAAAAAGTTTAGTGTGCGCGAGCGCGCGGCAATGGTAGTATATATATCGTTAAAATCATCCTCGTAAAGTCTCTCTATAGAATCTGTCCGTGTTTTTCCATCTCGCGGTCGTCGTAGGCGCCGTCTTCGTTGGTAATCGCGACGACTTCGCCGGAATAATCGTCCATTTCAAACGTCGCCGTGCTTAATACGTTTGGAATCAGCACGAGCGTCAACGGGACGCACAGTAAAGGCGATAAAATGCCGCAGATGATGATTAAATTTTCCAAGTTGCTCCAATTGCACGATTGGTTCGGGTCCTCGATGTTGGTTTGAATGCCGGCGTATTCAATCGCTAACGATCCGAGAGAAGATGCCATTAACCCACCCAACGCGCTCGCCGCGCTCGTGATGGCTAACAACGTCGATTCGGTGCCGTTGATGACTAACTTACTGATCAAAATTGCAAACGGCATCACCGAAAGCATAAACACCATGGCTTCTAAAACTGAGTTTCCCAACGCGTACGCCAGTTGGTCCGGGATGCCTATTTTTAAATTCGTCCGACTGACGACGAACAAATCGCACAACGAACCAATGCACCGGGTGCCGCTGGACCACCAAAATATCCTTCGCAATCTCCCGGTACTAAACGCCTCTTGAAACATCCAAATGCCTAACCCGCTAAATATCAACGCTATGAAACCGTTGACGATGTTGAAGTACACGTAATCGAAATTTGGTCCGCCCGGAACGCAATCTCCCGGTAACGTGTACCAATAATTCACCGCGTGTTGAAACTTAATGCTCAACGCTCTCTCGAAAAACGCGTACACAATCACGTTCCCCGCGAATTTCGGCAACAAACTCTTACATAAAACGACAATGCACACCCCCAAAATGAGATTCATCATCACCGACGCTTTCAACATGCCGTCGTCGACTAACTCGATCGTTTGCATGTACACCAATCCAATACCAACCATCATCAACATCCCGGCTAACACGATTTGCCTATACTTCACCTTCACCTTCAACGCCGATAAATTCCAACTGTATTTCACTTTCTCTTCCGGTAACTCTCCCATCAACGTCGCTATTATAGACGCAATTGCCACCGGTATCACGAAATAAAACACCGTCGTGTACTTCTCTCGTTCCAAAGCGAAGTATCCAACCATCAAACCTAAAATCTGCCCCATAACGACCAACGATAACGAATACGCGATTAAATCCCCACCAGTTTGCGGATTTTCGTGCATCAACTCCGCTCTCTTCCCATCGCTCAAACAATCGAATATAACCACCGTAAAATACACCCCCATAATCGCAATCACGAAATCCACCTCGCTCGCTTTCCCTTCGAACGTCCCCGTCGCCAACCTCGTACTGGCGAACAAACCTATCACGCCGCCGACCACTAAATACGGTCTCTTGTGATACCCGAACCACGGTTTAATGTCTGAAATGATCGCAAACGTTGGTTTCAACACTCCTGGGAACATAATCACGGTCGAGATCCTTTGTAGCTCTGCCGCGGAGACGTTCAAGGCGGTTTCCGCCATCGGGAGTAAGGTTATTTCCGTCACCAGGCGGAAAAATCCAGTGAAGCCCAAGTGCACTAAGGCGAGATATCGTAGGAACGAGGCGTCGAACGTGTCGTGGACTCTGCGCATGAACAGTTGCGTCGCTCGGTACGGGTAGGAAAGGAACGAAGGAGGACGAGGGAAAGGAGCAGGCGTTGCATTGCGATCGTCGTTCGTGTTCTTCGCGGTGGTGTTCGTGCTCGCGTCCTTCCCGGCGGTCGCGCTTCCATTTTTGCTCCGTTGGAAAGGACGACCCATGCTCTGTGTCGCGTCCTCCCTTTTCCGCGCTTTGAGGAGACGATCCAGAGCGCAGCTTTTCACGCGCGAAGAAACAGAAGGACAAAGAGCAGTCTTCTCGGAGTACGGACACCTTTTATGACCACGTCGTCGTTCTCTTTACGAGCGATAAAAAGTGCGCTTTAAAGTGAAGATTTCCCCTTGTTTTTATGAAGGGTGTTGGGAAAATGAGGAGTCGCAAACAACGCGTATTCTTTCTTATCTATCAAATGTAATATATCTATTGCTTAACTTTCTTCGCGGCGGGTAAGTCGTCTTCATCTTCGTCGTCGAAGTCGTCTTCTTCGTCGTCGAAGTCTTCCGAGCCTTCGTCTTCTTCTTCGCTCAATCGGGCGTCTTCGTCGTCGTCGGAGAGGATGGCGTCGCCGATTAAAGCCGCGTAGGCTGGTTTTTCGTCGTCATCTTCTCCGTCGTCTCCATCGTCTTCTTCTTCTTCGTCGTCGTCTAAATCATCGTCCAAATCGTCTAAATCGTCCTCTTCGTCGTCTCGGTCTTCTTCTTCATCTTCTTCGTCTTCTGAATCGTCCTCCGAGTCCGAGTACACCTCTTCGCCTTTCTCGTTGTACCCGTCCACGTTTTGCATCTGACCTTCTGGAAACATGGCAAAGATCGTCGACACGTGCTCCTCGTCCTCAAAGTTACATCCTTCCGCGTCAATTCTTTGCAAATGTTTCAAATCCGTCAACGCTTTGAACTCTTCCACTTTCGTCAGTTTCGGGTTGTCGCAAACGATGAGCTGCTCGAGTTTCGGACACTTCTTCGCCACGGTACTCAACCCGGTGGATATTCGGTTTTGCGACAAATTAAGCTTCCTCAACTCCGGTAAGTTCGGTAAATCGGCCACGTTGACGATCCCACACTTGATCAGGGACAACGTTTTCAAATTCACGAAACCGTCCAAGCCTTCGATGTCTTGGGAAATGCACTTTTCGTCCAAAATCAACGAAGTCACGTCCGCGCGATCGGAATAGCCGGCGGTTTCCACCGCGGTTTGCACAGCCTATTTTCATCATCGTCGTCAAATTTAACAAACGCGCGAGAAGAGGAGAAAATCAGAGAAACAGAGGTCGTCAGTCAATCGTCATCATCATCATCACATACACATACAGAGAGAGAAAATTGGAATAAAAACGGACTTTTAAAGCAAAAGAAAAGAAAGAGAAAGAGAACAAAAGAGAGATCCAAAAACGTTTTATGAACACCCTCCTCCTCATAATCACCATTCGCACCTGCTCCATCTTTATACCGAGAGTTGTGTGTGTTTTTGTGTGTGTTTTTGTGTGTGTGCGCTTCGTTGTAATGGTCTGATGTTTTGTCTGAGATTTTCAAAAACTTTCCCCCAAAAGACTGCTCTAAATAAAACTGCCATTTTTAAAAGGCGAGCGCGTCCCAGACTTCGCCGCCTTTCACGCGTATTTTCTTCCGCAAAGAAGACGATTTCGAGGAAGGAGTATACACGGCGTTCGCGTCGACGCGGACGATGTGATTTTTTGATGATTTTTTTGTTCTTTGTAGGAGTTCGCCTTTGGCGAACCTGGCGGCGCGGTTCACCGCGCGCCCGGTGGCGAGGAACGCTTTGTGGGAAGAGGTCTGAGAACAGAGGTCGCCGACGAAACCTAAGCAGCAGCTGCCGAGAGAAACGCCGAGAGTTATTTTCAGGTGTTGTTCACGTCTTTGTCGTCGTCGCGGAGGAGGTCGTCTTCGGGTGGTGGTGGTGGTTTTGTTGCCTTTTCTCTCGATCTTGATCTCGTTCTTGTTCGTCTTTTCGAGCGATCGAGAAATGGTGCGGCTGAATCGAAGCGCATTTCTCGACGCCACGAATTTTGCGAGTAAAGAATCTTTCGCGAATTGCGTTCGAAACGCGACGACGATGGCGAGCGAGTCGCCTTCGTCGCCGCCGAGTTGTAGAAACGTGCCGTCGTGGCGCGCGCAAACCTTTTGCGCGCGTTGGACGAAACGACGGAGCGTTTGCACTTCGCGAGTCGACATCGATGCTCGGAGCGTGACGTGTATGAACACAATCGCGACGGTTTCGTCTCTTTGACTCTTTGATGGTGTTAATGCCTTTATTCTGATGTTTCTTCGTTTCTTCTCTTCTCGCCGAATAAGCCTCCTTTTCCTTTCCGGGTCATCGTATTCATCGTTTGCGAGAAGTAATTCTCTCGGTTTCGCCTTCCGAGCTTCCTTCGCTAACTTCTCGCACGCTTCACCGAACAGCACTCTTTCGTATCGTCCTTGAAATCCTCCCAGGAAGGTTTGCGTGACATTTCCGCTCGCCACCGCAATTCTCACGCGCACGTCTCGAAAGAAGAAGTGTGCTCGTTGAGCTTCTTCCTCTCGAGCTTTCTCGGCGCGACGTCGAGGACGGTTCGAAAACAACCACCTCCCATTCACCACCTCTTCAGCGAACGATTCCGCTCTTTTCGTCACGCGAGCTTTCGTTTCATCACCGTTTACTATTTTTATATCATTCTCATCATCATCCTCATCATCCGTCTCCCTCGTACCATCACACCTTCTCCTTTCTCGAAAGACGCAACACGCCGCGTCGCCGGCAAAATTCAACACGGTCCCTTTGTGTTTGCTCGCCAGTTTCGCCAGCGGCTCGAAATAGTTCTCGTTCAGATACTTTTGAATCGCAACGCCCGGATGATGATGATGATGATGATGATGATGATAACAACACCGCAATGATGACGTGGTAGTGTTACCGCGTTCATTTCTCTCCTCGTCTTCATCAAAATCTTTCCCTTCTCGATCGAGGTACCATCGATACAACTGATCGACTCTGCTCGCGTACTCGCTGATGTCCACGCGCGCGAGCGCGACGAAAAACGACGAGTCTTTTTCTTTTCCCGTCATACTCGTCGTCCTCGCAAAAGCTGTCGTCGTCGTCTTTGCTTTCTCCTCGTCCTCCGTGTCGTTTTCTCTTCGCTTTTGAGCAGTCGTATTTTTAGCGCTTTCTTGGGAAAAGGTCGATCTTTTTGTCTTTGCCCTTCCTCCATGAGCGCCTACTTTGAAGCCACCATAACCAGCACCGATCGCGAATGATGATGATGCTTGATGCTGCTGCGAAAGCGAGTCCTCTTCCTCATTCTTGGTGGTGGTTTTTATCGCAATAATCGTGATCTTTGCGCGTGAGTTAATAAAGTGTTTTTCTTTGTGATGAGAGTATTTTTAGCACGAGGAAAAAATATGCTTAAAATTTGCTACGAAAATCTAATAGATCCGCAACATCTCTGCGGCGGCTTTTCGTCTCTGAATTAACTCCAGCGCTTGCATGTGCGCGGAGGAGTCTTGGTTTTTTCTTTTTCGGTCCGCTTCTCTCTCATCATCTTCTTTTATCGCAGGGTCCAAGTCTTTCTTCGGGCGGCTGTTTTGCGAGAGGATGACGGTGTTGGATTCTTCCGAAAGGCGCACAATCTTCCCGAGATTTTGACGATCGTCGTCGTCTATGTGCCTCAACGTTTTGAATTCCGTGCCTTTGCGTTTGCGCGAGCACACTTGGTGCCTCATCGCGCGAAAATCTTCGTCGTTCAAGTCTTCGCTCATGTGCGCGTCGCCAAACGCGTCGATGGTTTTGTCGTAGAGCGTCGCGACAGACGGGGACACTTTAATCCAATCTCTGGCTTTAGGTGGCCATATTTCTTGTTCTTTACACGAGAAGAGCCAATTTGTGGATAGAACTTCGTCGCAGGCTTGGAGGTACGCGTCGTCGACTTCGATAGCTGGCGGGGCGACCACGCGATTGACGTTCCTGACGACGCTTTCAAAAAATTTACCGCCGCGGGCAACGACGAATTGTGCGATTTCCTTTTTGACGTCTCGGTCGCACCCGATGGCACTAAAAGTAGTGCCTTCGAAAATTTTGGAAATGGTGACGACGTTTCGAACGTCTACTGGTTGCATGTGCGCGACGTACTTCTCCTGGACCGCTAGGGATCTCTTTTGTTTTCGTTTCAAACCTTTGGCATTTTTGCGATCGTACTCTTTATACGCCGTTCGCTCGTCGTCGCCTTGTTCTCCGTTGCCAACACCATCACCACCGCGACTTCCTTTGTGCGTGACTTTGGTCACATAGCGTTCGGCTGTTTCCGCGATGTCTTTATCCGTACATATTTCGTTCCAAGGTTTCTCCGGGCGGATCGCCGAGCATCTCGGAAAGCGCAACCCGTAAGGAGCGTTGAAGGTGTGCGAAGGTACCAAACGTACGTCGCCTTTCACCGTCATCACGACGGATTTCTCCGGATTCGTTATCCAAACATCCGGAGTTTCACCGAGCATCCCCGAGCACTCGTATCTTTCGTAAGTTTTCGTGTAGTTTTTATCTACGTTTTTTCGATTAAAGCGCATCAAATCTTTCAACTTATCGCGCAAATAGTGCTGATCTTCGCGGTTAAAGCCGGTCCCGACTTTACAGAACGTCATGATGGTTGGATTTTTATCCCGTTGCGTCCCGTCTTTGATAACCCCGAGCAACCACTGTGAAATCTTACCCGCTCTGCCGCGCCCTTCGCCGTAATAGCCGCCGATGATGACGCAGTCGTAATCCGAAGTTTCGCAGTAATCTGGCTTCAATTTCACCCAATTATGCCCCCGTTCTCCTGGAACCCACGGCGAATCGAGTAATTTGACGACGATACCTTCTTCGCCGTGATCTTGAGCCTCTCGCAAGCAATCGCTAATCTTTGCAATGGCGTTCGGATCGTTTTGCTCCACAACTGTTCTAAATTTACGCGCAATCTCTGCCTGCGACTCATTATCCGCGATGTCATCTTGGAACGGCGAGACTACCGCACACGTTATTCCAGTGTCACCGACTTTGACGGCACCTTTGTTTAAGCATCCTCGAATGGCACCTTTCAAGAGGTCGTAGCGTTTTCTCAACGGTTCGTGAATGACCGACGTGTCTTCGTTGTAGAGAATATCAAACGGGACGTATACGATTTCGAAATCTTTCCATTCATATCGCACTCTCCCTTCTTCCCCTTCTTCTTCTTCTTCTTCTTCTTCCTCTTCGTCCTCGTTTCCTTCTTTTTCTTCTTCTCCTTCTTCATCGTCATCTTCTTCTTTATCTTTCGCTTGCCCCTTTTCCTTCGTTTGCATCGTCGGATTCTCGTAAAATCCTTTCGGTATGATCGGCATGTTCTTACCCATATTTTTTTTCCAGTTCGCGGCATTAAACGCGCGTTTGATCGTTCCAAACGGCACAAACTCTTTTATTCTCTTGTTATATACGAGGATTTCACCGTCTAAAATACATTTAGGCGGCAATCCGCGTCGATGCTCGTCGACGGTGTCCCGCGTCCCTTCTTCTTCCGCTGCGTCGCAAAACAAAACATCCATGATCCCGTAGCCTCTCGGCCCGAAATCGTTCATGTTCCTTGTCCAATACTGACACTTTTCACCTAAACTCTCCTTGTTCCTATGTATCTGCACCCTCTCCCCGTCAAATTTCGTCTCCACGGCAAACGCTTTCGACCTCGCCCACTTGGCCACTTCCTTCGGCGTGTTCTTCCTCCCGGCCAACTGCGCTATAATTACTCCTTCCCCGCACTCGATATCGTGCTTCTTCAGAACTGCATTTCGATCGGACAGCGCCTCGCACGCTTTCCTCAAATCAGCTTTACACGTGTACGCCTCGTACGCTTGCGGATGATAATGCATTAAAAAATCCTTCTCCGACACGCCTCCCAACTTCAAGTCTTTCAAAATAATGGAAACGATCCACACCACCTCTTTCTCCGTCGCTCGCATGATAAACTTTCTCAGCTCCCTCGCTTTCGCCTCTCGATCGTTTCCCATGCACATGTTATCCAACATTTCGTTGACTTCATCTATCGTCATCCCGGTCTCGCCCCCGCTCTTCTTCTTGTTCCTCCTCCCGATGAACTCGCCCGCCACGTTCCCGCAAATCACCGCGAAATCTAAACCTTTCGAGCTCATCTTCCAGTTTTTTATTCTCGTCCTCATCTCCGAGTGCTTGTCTAAGTTTAACGCCAAGCATATGACGTCCGATAACGCGCCTTCTTTCAGATTGTACGCCGCGCGTTCTTTGTCCAACTGTGCGCAAAAACAGAGCATTTTTAAGTGATGAGCGTTGAGTGAATTTCGTCAGGACAAACTTTCGTAGTATTCGCTAAGATTGAGAGAGAGAGAACGACACCAAAAACAGCGAGAACAACGAGCGCACGACGTGCATTTATACTACCTGCGGCGCTAAGAGTCTGTACAACCGAAACGCGTCTTTCCTTTCGCCGCCGTTGAAAAACCTCGGGTAATGGTTTTCGAAGAACTTGTCCAGATACTCCCGGGCGATGTGCTTCTTCGCTTTCCCGCCTTCTTTGCGGTGGTAGGTTTTAATTCTGTGCAAGAGAGTGCACACGTCTTTGAACGAAACGAGACCGATGTCGTCTTTCCTCGTCGTCGCCGTCGTCATTTCTTGACGGAGTTGAAAGCAACGAGACTTGAATTTGTTTTGAGGGATTTGTCCAATTTTTAAAAGGGCTGCTTGTGAGTCAAAGAGGTGCCCAGATTCGAGACGAAGACGAGTAAACGATGAGAAGAATACCGTGACGACGACTCTTAAAGTAGTAATTATTAAAAAAGAATACTGTGTATATAAATATATATGTGCATAATCATCAGCGAAAATGTGCTGCTGTGTTAGTTTTTGAACCAGGTGGACGGCTTCAACCAACGCTTCTCCTCGAGCGACGCTTGAAACTCTCTCGCCTCGCGAGTGGCTTCCTCGCGGGTGATTTTTGCGCCCTTGGCTTGGGCTAACTTTGCCGACGCGGCTCGTTCGGCGCTCGCTTTTGGCTTGCACGAGTTGATTGGTCCGTCGTCCACGGAGTCGCACGTGAATTTGGCTTGGAAGGCGTAGGACTCGTAGGTGACGTTGTTCTCGCGAGC